>Ga0207698_10001589_pt1 | contig 13242 bp, 10 predicted proteins | sample KBSCornC22_FD_184298 | JGI IMG/M metagenome (GOLD analysis project Ga0207698, IMG submission 184298) | Corn rhizosphere microbial communities from Kellogg Biological Station, Michigan, USA - KBS Corn C2-2 (SPAdes) (version 2) | ecosystem: Host-associated > Plants > Roots > Rhizosphere > Soil ...
CGCCGCCGGACGCCGCCGTGCCGTAGCGCGTTTGCAGATGCGCGATCCACGGCGCCCAGAACGCGGGCGTCACATCGAACGAGGTGTCGCTGCGCGCGTTGTTGACGATGCGATAGCGCGCCTGTCCGTTGATCGTGGCGTAGAACTGGCAGTAGCGATTGCCCTGCGGATCCAGACGTGTGTTCTGTGCCGGATCGCACTCGCCGTTGCCCGCGTCGGCCGTGCACCAGCCGGCCGAGCCGGGCTCGTCGCATTCGTCGCGCAGCTGCGGTCCGTATTTCGTCTGCGAATATCCCCAGCGTTTGTTGCTGCGATCGTCGAGCGGCGCCACACCGATGCTCGGAATCGACAGCAGCGCTTCACCGCCATGCGTGCGCGTGGTGTCGATGAACGCATCGGCGGAATTGCCGGCCGGCGGACTGCCGCTGCCGCCGGGACTGTCCGGGATGTTCTGCCAGTACCAGTCGCCGGCCGTGCTGTGCACGTCGGCCTGCCAGTTGTAGCGTGTCGTCGAATTGCCGCCCCAGCGGCGCAGCGGATAGCGCACGTTGGCCAGCGTCGCCGCGTCGCCGTAACTCACGCCGAAGATCAGCGGACTCACGGCGCGGCGATCCTGCGACAGATCGATGCTGACGCTCTGCGTGCCCGACGGCGGCGGTGTCGTGCGCTGGTTGAAGCGGATCGTGTCCAGATAGAGCTGCGCCTGCGTCGCGCCGGTGAAGTCCATGATCTGCACGCGATTGAAGCTGCCGGACGTGAGTCCCGTGGCGGCGTTGAACGGCAGCGTCACCGCATGCCAGGTCGCTGCGACGATACCGCCGGATGTATACGTCGCGACATCCACTTCCGCGAGCGCCGTCGTGCCGTTGAGCAGACTCAGACGCAGGCTTTGCCCGCCGCTGCTGCCGCCGTGGATCCAGAAGGTCAGCGATTGGTAATTCGCCGCGTCATAGCTGTTGGCGGTCGCAGCGAACTGAAGACCGCTCCAGTTGCGCGGCAGGAAGCGGATCGAACTGCCGCCGCCCTGCACCGGCGTCGCATTGGCGAGCGAATAATCGGCGGGAGCCGCCCAGCTCCAATCCTGGAACGCCGGGTTCAATGCGTCGACATACAGATCGAGCGCGTTCTGCGCCTGCGCGTCCACCGCGATCAGCGACAACACAAACAGCAGGCCGGCGCGTGCGGACATGACGATCTCCAACAGACAGCGGCCAGCTTAGCGTTCCGGTCAGCGGCGTACGTGGCCGCGGTCACATCCTCGCCGGAACTTGTGCACGCTTACGGTGCAGACTCCGCTTGCAGCGGAATCGCGATCCGCACAGCGCCTTGAAGCACGTTGGCGCCGTCGGCGTATTCCTCGATCAGCAGATCGCCCGGACTCAGCCGCTTCACCTGCATCCACGCGCGCAGCTGCTCGATACGCTTGCGTCGTTCGGCGGCATTGCCGCTGTGTTCGAGCATCACCGCGCGCGTCGCGGCGAGTTCATGGCCGCGCACATCGGTGTCATCCGGCATCACGTCGTAGTGCGCCGGCAGCGCGAGTTCCGAAAGCCCGTCGGTCGCATCGCGCAGACGCGTCACCGTCACCGGCCGACCGCGGATGGTCAGGCCATGCTCCGTCGCAAAGCGCGTGAGCAACGCGAGCCCGGTGTCCCAACTGCGCTTCGTGGCGGCGTCGTCGACCTCTTCGCCAAGGTCAGTGTAGATGAGCTTGCGTGCCGGCAGCTCGGCAATCTGCGGCGCGATGCCGGCAATGTCGACGTTCGGAAAACCGTCCACGATCTGCTTGAGGTTCGCCAGACCGCTTTCGAAATCGGCACCGACGAGGCGATCCATGAACAGGCCCATGTAGCGGCCGACCGCATTCCAGCCGAAACGCTGATCGAGGTTCAGCGGCAGCTCGCTGTCGAGATTCCAGGTCACGCGCGTCTCGCCGCTTTCGGTACGCAGGTCGAAGCGTGCGACAGACGTGCCGCGAACACCGAAGTCGAGATCGAGCGTGACCGATTCATCGGGCACGACGGCCGCAATGGTCTGACTACCGCTGCCGACATCGCTCTTCTGGCTGACCCAGGTCAGCTTCGCGCCGACACCGCTTTCGGGACCGCTGAAGGTGTAACTCGCCGCCGGATCGCGCGCGAACCACGGCGACCATTCGTTGAAGCGGCGCATGTTGGTCAGCAGCAGATGGATCTGCGACTTGGGCCGGGCAATCGTGATCGAACGCTCGACCTGCACACGATCGGGCAGCACGAAAGCGATGCCGGCCAGCAGCAGCACGAGCACCAACAGCAAACCCACCAGGCGCGTGAAGAGGCGCATGAAAGACTCCGGAAATCGCAGCGATGGCTGATGCTAGCCCCAGGGGCGGCCGGTTGTCGCCTGGGGCGCCTGCGGCTGCACCGCGACGGCGAAAACGAAAAACGCCGCTTGCGCGGCGTCCTCGTTCGTTGCGGATAAGTCCACCCCCTGCGCTGGGCACCGCAGGGAGGGCAAATCCGAAACGTAGTGCTGGTTGTACTTCTTGTAGCGATACAGCGTGAAGCGAATTACTTCGCGGCGGGCTTGGCAGCCTTGGTCGCACGAGCGGCCTTGGCAGGTGCCGCCTTCTTGGCAGCGGCCTTCTTGGCCGGAGCCTTCTTGGCCGTCGCCTTCTTCGCGACCTTCTTCGCCGCTACTTTCTTCGTGGCCGCCTTCTTGGCGACCTTCTTGGCCGGTGCAGCCTTGGCCTTTGCTACCTTCTTGGCCGGGGCCTTCTTGGCAGTGACTTTCTTAGCCGCTTTCTTCGCGGCAGGTTTCTTCGCGGTTGCTTTCTTCATGGCCATGCGTCTTAGCTCCTCGTCAGTTGGCAGTGGTTGCCCAGTAAAAGCGTGCAGAAACGCCTCGCACAGCAGATCGCTGTTAGTCGCGTGGCGGAGGTTGGCGACCTGCCGCCGCGTACGTTCGTCAGAGAGCAGTCGGAGTATGTGCATCGGGATGGAAACGGTGATCTTCCGGACCGCTTCCGACTTGCTCCCGTGTTCGACATACGGGTCGATGTACTTGCCTTCCGACATATCTCCATTACGCGCGCGTTTCAACGGCGCGAAAATTATTCCTGTCCTCCGGCACTGTCAACAACTTTTCGATGCGCGACAAACACATGCACGACGACGCAGAGGTTTTGCGCGTGCGACGAATGCGCTTGCGTTGTGCGTAGCACCGCGACGGGGCGTGCGCGCGCGGACGTCCAGCCGCCTAAATGGATAGGGTGCCGATGCGCGCCAACGCGCCGGCGCCTGCAGGAGCTGCGAAAGAAAACCCCGTCATTAGCGCGGCCATCCTTGAATCCATAAATTGATTAATTTATATTGTTGCACTAGCTATGCATCACCGCCGCGCCGGCGGCTGCGCACAGCCGCAGCGCACGCGACGCGATCGTCGGAGCCAAGTCGACCGCTCGACGTCGACTCGACGATGACACGCAAGCATTCAGCTCGCGGACTGCTTGCCGGGTCGGCGCGGACCGATTTGCGCGAAACTGCGCAGCGTTGCGCGGCGTGCGCGCGCTCGTCGACGCGGCCATCGCGACACCTCGATCGACGCTGCGAACGATGCAAAGCATCGACGAAAAAGTACGCGTGCGGACGCGTGCCGGTGATCTCGACGACGACGCTGCGACGGCATGGCGTGACGCGTCACGAAGCGTATCGCGATGCGAAACGCGACGCTGGCGTGAACGTGCAGGCGGATTCGCGAGTCTCGTCACGACGATGCCGCCTCGCGGGTCTTTCCGCTCACGACGCTCGCGCCGCGAAGGTGGAGGACGACCATCGCAACGCAAACGCTCTGCAAACGAACGTGACGTGCGGCTCTTCGCAACCGCTTGCGCGGCGGAACGCAGCGCAGTTGGCAGCACTCGAGTCATGGGCGATCGACGCAGGCGCGCTCCCGTCGATGCAATGCATCCGCGCGCGACCGGAGCCGCATCGTCGACGCGCAGGTCACGCCGCAACCGAATGCGAAGCTGTTCGGCGCGTGACGCATCCAGCTAACGAAGTTACGTGCCTCCCAGCGCGCGATACATCCGCGCGAGGAGAGACAGCACCTACCGGCGCGCGACACATCGCGAGACAAGAAGGCAGCGGCTCCCGGGGGGCGACACATTGGCACGACAAAAAGACGCCTCCCGAGTTGCGACACCCGCAAACGAAAAGGGCGCGCCTCTCGGCGCGCCCCTTGGGAAAGACCTCAGACCGCAACGCTGCCGGTCATTCGTCCTCGTTGTCGAGCTGTTCCGCGTACGCGTCCGGCGCGAGCAGGTTTTCCATGTCTTCCTGCAGGCTGGTCGGACGCACGACGACGATCCAGCCGTCGCCGTAGGCATCTTCGTTGATGGTCTCGGGCTTGTCCGACAGCGAGGAGTTCACCTTGATGACCTCGCCGGCGACGGGCGCATACACGTCGGAAGCAGCCTTGACCGACTCGACCACGGCGCAGCCCGCACCGACTTCGAGGGTGTCGCCGACGTTGGGCAGCTCGACGTAGACCAGATCGCCGAGCAGGCCCTGGGCGTGGTCGGAGATGCCGATCGTGACGGTGCCGTCATCTTCGACGCGCGCCCATTCGTGGGATTTCATGAATTTCAGGTCGCCGGGAATTTCGTTCATGGTCATGTCCTGTCAGGTAGGCACCGCCGCGCGATTCTACACGCCGGCGGCGAGAAGCAATCAGTGGGAAATCGAGCGGGAGTCAGACGCCTTCGCAGGGCTTGCCATCGCGCACGAACGGAAACTTGACCACGCGCACCGGCACCAGCTTGCCGCGAATATCGACCTGCACCTGGCCCGGTTCGCCGGCCGGAATGCGCGCGAACGCGATCGCTTTGCCGAGTGTGGGCGAGAATGTGCCGGAAAGAATTTCGCCGTCGCCGTTGGCCGTGACGACACGCTGCCCGTGACGCAGCACGCCCTTGTCGTCCATGACCAGACCGACCATCGCGCGCGGCGCGCCGTCGGCTTTCTGTTTTTCGAGCACGGCGCGGCCGGTGAAGTCGCGGCCTTCGTCGAGTGCGACGGTCCAGGCCAGCGCGGCTTCGTAGGGACTGACGCTGTCGTCCATGTCCTGGCCGTAGAGATTCATGCCGGCCTCCAGACGCAGCGTGTCACGGGCGCCGAGACCGGCCGGCGCGACACCGGCCGCATGGAGGCGATTCCACAGATCGACGGCCTGCTCCTGCGGCACGATGATTTCGTAGCCGTCCTCGCCGGTGTACCCGGTGCGCGCGATGAACAGGCCATCGCCTTCGCACGCGACGAACTTGCCGATCTTCGCCGCCTTGGCCGCCGTCTCCTGCGACAGCAGGCTCTGCACCTTGGCGCGCGCGTTCGGTCCCTGCACGGCGATCATCGCGAGTTCGGGACGTTCGGTCACGCGTACGTCGAATGCTTTCGCCTGTTGTTCGATCCACGCGAGATCCTTGTCGCGCGTCGCCGCGTTGACGACGAGACGGAACCACTCGTCGCCCTGGAAATAGATGATGAGGTCGTCGATGACGCCGCCGTCGGCATTGAGCATGCAGGTATACAGCGCCTTGCCCGGCACCTTGAGCTTGTCGACGCTGTTGGCGACGAGCTTGCGCAGGAACTCGCGCACGCGTGCGCCGTGCAGATCGACGACGGTCATGTGCGACACGTCGAACATGCCCGCGTCACGGCGCACGGCATGGTGCTCTTCGATCTGCGAGCCGTAGCTGATGGGCATGTCCCAGCCGCCGAAGTCGACCATCTTGGCACCGAGCGCGCGGTGGGTGGCGTTGAGTACGGTCTGCTTGCTCATGGAAGGGTCCGGCCTGGGGAGGCGCGCATTATCACGACGGGGCTGCGCCAATCCAAGCGCATTACGGTTGCGGTCGCGTGCCGATTGCACCAGCGCGCGAGGCTGCCGATCGCCGCACGCGACTACGCGCGCTTAGTTCCCGGCGAAACCGCATGACGACGCTGGGCTGTCACGGCGGACTCGGCGCGACGAATCGCAACTCGGATCGTTCGACGCGGACACCATACTTATAGCGGTCCGCTCGCGCGAGCGATGAAACATCGTCGGGTCGAACCTGCGCAGCGAGTTTCGGCCGCGCTATTCCGACGCACGCACGTTCAAGGTCGCGCCGTCGACGCTCACCACGGTCACGCGCGCACCGGTCGGGAGATCCGGTCCCGCGACCAGCCACAGCGAATCGCCGACACGTGCCTTGCCGCGGCCGTTTTCGATTGCGGTATCCAGAACATAGCGCTGGCCGATGAGCTGCTCCGCGCGACGGTTCAGGGTGGACGCCGGATCGGGACGCAGCGAGCTGCGCGCGAGACGCCAATAGCCGAAGCACGCGGCGAACGCGAGCACGACGAAGATCACGACCTGGGTCAGCAGATTCATGCCGGGAATCAGCAGCAGCAGGCTGCCGACGCCGGCGGCGGCGAGACCGATCCACAACAGGAAAAATCCGGGCAGCACGATCTCGGCCGTGATCAGCAGCAGCGCCGCGATCCACCAGACATAGACGAAGTTCATGCGTGCTCCCGCTCAGTCGTGCGGCTTTGCCGGCGGCCGCTTGCCGTCGACCGAGGCGCTCGTGGTGCCGGCCGAGCGCGCGAGTTCGGCGATGCCGGCGAGCGAACTGAGAATGCCGGTTGCCTCGATCGGCATCATGAGAATTTTCTGGTTAGGCGCGGTCGCTACGGCCTTGAACGCTTCGACGTACTTGCTCGCGACGAAATAGTTCAGCGCGTTGATGTCGCCCTTCGCGATCGCTTCGGACACCATGATCGTCGCCTTGGCCTCGGCTTCGGCGAGTCGTTCGCGGCCTTCGGCTTCGCGATACGCCGCTTCGCGGCGACCTTCGGCCTGCAGTATCGCGGCCTGCTTCTCGCCTTCGGCACGCAGCACTTCCGACTGGCGCGCGCCTTCGGCTTCGAGCACCGAGGCACGCTTGTCGCGCTCGGCTTTCATCTGCCGTGCCATCGATTCGACGAGATCGCGCGGCGGCTGGATATCCTTGAGTTCGATGCGATTGACCTTGATGCCCCAGGGATGCGTGGCATCGTCGACGACGCGCAGCAGCTTGGCGTTGATCTCGTCGCGCTTCGACAGCGATTCGTCGAGATCCATCGAACCGATCGCGGTGCGGATGTTGGTCATGACCAGCGCGATCGTGGCCTGTTCGAGATTGGACACCTCGTAGGCGGCCTTCGATGCATCGAGCACCTGGAAAAACACCACGCCGTCGACGCGCACGACGGCGTTGTCCTTCGTGATCACATCCTGCGACGGAATCTCCAGCACCTGCTCCATCATGTTTATCTTGCGGCCGATGGCCTGCACGACAGGAATCAAGATGTGGAAACCCGGCGACAGGGTGCGTGTATAGCGGCCGAACTGTTCGACCGTCCACTCGAAACCCTGCGGCACCGTGCGCATGGTCTTGAACAGGAAGATGACCGCGACGACCAGCAGGACCACCGCAACCGATGCGCTACCCATGACGTCTTTGCCCCTGTTTCTGCGTTATGGCTGGGGAAGTATAGGTCAGGACGCCGAGCCCGCTGGCTCACAGTGGACATAACTCGGTGTTAACATCCGCCGCGTACGCCGTCGCCGGGGGCGATCGCTGCGCTCTATTCCTTATGGGGAGATGACAACCATGAAGCGTATTCTTTGCATGGCCGTGAGTGCCGCCCTGCTGGGCTCTGCGGGCAGCGCGTTCGCGATCACCGACTCGGAGACGAACGCCAGTATTCCGTTCAGTTTTTCGAGTCCCGGCGCCCGCAGCCTCGGCATGGCCGGCGCCTTTCTCGGCCTCGCCGACGACGCCACCGCCGCGTATACCAATCCGGCCGGTCTGACTCAGCTGGTACAGACCGAGATCTCGCTGGAAGCACGGCATACCTCGTACAGCACGCCGTTCATCGACGGCGGCGAAGCGCCGATCACACCGTTCAGCGCCAGCGGCCTCAACATCAACGAGGCCGACAGCTCCAATACCAATCTTTCTTACCTGTCCGTCGTGATTCCGCACGACCGCTGGTCGTTCGCGTTCTACCGTCATGAACTCGCCCGCTTCGAGACTGACTTCAGCTCGCTCAACGGCGCCATCGTCGACGAATTCCGCCTGTTCCCGTTCCGCTCGATCGCCGATCTGAAGATCGTCAGCTTCGGTGCGGCCGCGGCGTTCAAGGCCAGCGACCGCGTGTCGCTCGGCTTCGGCCTGTCGCGCTACGACTTCCGCTTCGACACCGCGACCGTGCGCATCGACGACGTCGACCAGGGCGATCTCAGCATCGCGTCGCGCCAGTTCCAGAACGGTGACGACAACGCCTACGGCTTCAACCTCGGTGCGCGCTTCAAGCTCAGCGACTCGCTGAGTCTCGGCGCGACGTACCGCAAGGCGCCGCGCTTCGACTATCGCGCCGTCAACGTGCTCTACAGCGACGTCGACGGCAATCCGCTGCCGTCGCCGCAGGTCATCGCGTCGTTCAACAAGGTGCGCTTCGACATTCCGGACATCTACGGCCTCGGCCTGTCCTGGCGCCCGACCGATGCGTTCGTCGTCAACTTCGACGTGGATCGCGTGCTGTATTCGCAGCTGACCGACAACGTGAACACGCTGTTCGACATCCAGGACGCCGCGAACCAGCTGTCGCTCGAAGACGGTACCGAAGTTCACCTTGGAGCAGAATATACCTTTGCCAATATGTCGGCACCGTTCAGCCTGCGCGCCGGCATGTGGCACGACCCGCGCCATTCGGTGGGTTTCAGCGGCGCGGTCTCCGACGCGCCGGACGCGGTGCTCGCGACGCTGTTCGCCGGTGGCCGTGGTTCGGAAAATCACTTCACCGTCGGCGGCGGCTGGGCGTTCAAGAGCTTCCAGCTCGACTTCGGTGCGGACATGTCGGACGGCCTCGATACCTACTCGATGTCGGGCGTGTACCGCTTCTGATCCGATTGCCAACGCAGCAACGAAAACGGCGCCGCGAGGCGCCGTTTTCGTTTCAGTCCGACTGATCGGTACCGCGCCGATCACCAATGATTCGCAACGGTAGAGAAAGGGGCGTAGCCCCCTTCTCCACACGCGGCTAGTTCACGCACGCGCGCCCGGCAAGTTCGGTCAGCCGCACGAGCGAGACAGTGCCGGCGGCATAGCCGCTGACCGCCGGCTCGTAGCTGACCGTGAGCGTATTGTTCGAGGTGAAGCGCAGCGTCGCGCTGCCCCAGCGCGTCTGCGTCAGTGCGTCGGCGGAGAAATTGAACGGGAACTGCGCGCCGCTGCCGCCGCCCTGGTAAAGGTCCACGCGCACGGCGCCGTTGCCGGCTTGGCCGACACCACTGAGCCACAACGGTGTGCCGTCCGGCCGATAGGTGTACCAGTACGTCACCAGTCCGCGGTTGTTGCCCTGCTCGATGACCTCGAGATTGAAACCGTAGCCCGATCGTGCGGGTTCGAACCAGACGCCGCTGTAGCAGGCCTTGATCGTCTGCGCGGAGATGTCGGACTGCACGAGCGCGGGTGCGGTGAGACGGCGCAGCGTCATGCGACCGGACGAAAAGCCGAACGCCGTCGGCGTCCACTGCACCGAGGCCGCGTCCTTGCCCGTGAAGACCATGCGCAGACGCCCCCAGTTATTGTTGGTACCGCCGCCCGGACCGACCGGGAATGCGGTCGAACGGGTGCTATACACGGGGATGTCGAGCACATTGCCGCTGGCCGGTCCGACGCCTTGCAGAAACACCGGCTGGCCGTCGACGTACAGATACCAGGTCAGGTAGTAGCGGTTGTCGGGCAGCGCTTCGACAAGAAACCCGTGGCCGCTCTGTCCCGGGTTGAACCAGTTGCCGCTGAAGGACGCGTCGAGTGACGTCGGCGCCCCACCGGCGACATTGCGCGGATCGTCCTGCGCGTAGATATCGCTGTTGCCATTCGGATCGTTCGGGTCGATGTTGGTCGCGCTGGACTGGAATACCAGCGAGGTGCCTTCGCAGTTGAGCGCGGGACTCGTCGACGGTCCGTTCGCATCGCCGCCGCCGCTCGTGGCGAGCGCACGCAGCGTCTCGCCGGTCTGCGCATCGACGATGAACACGTCCTTGTTGCCGCCGATGTCGCCTGACATCAGATCGCTCGCGCTGGAACCGAACGCGACCACGCTGCCGTTGCAGGAAATGGAGGGATCGTCCGCATCGCCGTTGGGCTCGCCGCCGCCGCGGTTGCGCACACCGAACAGACCGTTGCCGAGATCCTTGGGCGCGCCCGTATCCAGACCTATCGCGGCGCCGCCCGGCGCGTAGTAGATGTATACATTGCTTGCGCCGCCGAGCAGTCCCGCAACGAGGTTGGTCGCACGCGACGCGAACGTGACACGCTGACCGTTGAAGGAAACCGATGGCTTGCCCACGTCGGCGTTGGCCGCGCTGCCGTCACTGCCCTGGCTCAGGCGTTCGAGCTGGCCGGTGGTGAGGTTCTTGCGCACGAGCTGCCAGGTCGCCGTGCCGCCGAGATTGGCCGCGCGCGTGCGGAAGACGACGAACTGGCCATTGCCCGAGATCGCCGCATCGCAGCTCGCGCCGTTGCCCTGCACGCCGGCGGAGGTGGTGGAAACGAGCGTCACCGCACGCGTGCTCATGTTCATGACGAACACGTCCTTCGCGCCGTTGCCGTCGCCGCTGACCCAGTTCCCCGCCGACGAACAGAACGCCATGAGCGAACCGTCAGCCGACATGGTCGGTCCTTCGGCCGGTCCCGACAGTGCCTGTCCGTTCGGCGCGGTCGTCGTACAGATCGGCCGGAACAGGCCGTTCGGCTGCGCGCTGCAGAGCTGGCCGGTTTCTCCGGCCTTCGGCAGTTCGCCGGGGCGGCTTGCAACGGGCTCGTAGATGAAGGCGATCGCGCGGCCGTTCGCCGATATCGTCGGTGAAGAGCTGTTGCCGCGCAGGGCGCCGGCGCTGCCGACACTGACGACGCGCGCGGAGCCGTCGCGGCGGTCCTTGAGCACGATGTCGGTGCCGGAGGTGTTGCTGTCGTCGTCGGTGAGACCGCGCTGTCGCGTGGAGAACAGCACGAGCGAGCCGTCGCCGCTGATTACCGGCGTGACCGAGTCCAGCGTCGTCGGCGCTCCGCTGCGGGTCACGCTGAGCGGTCGCGAGCGACGCACGGTGCCGATCACTTCGCTCGTCGTCAGCGCGAAGTTCGACGAGAGGATCGAAAACGAGGTGCGCGCCGTCGTCAGCACCGACTCGCCGGACGGAATCGCGCTGAGGCGTGCGGTCAGCTTGCAGACCGCGCTTTCGCCGCTGCCCAGGCCGTTGGGCAATGCCCAGGTCAGCGTGCTGCCGGTTCCGCTGGCGCAGGTGCTGCTGACCAGGGCCAGCTCTGCCGGCAGGGTCAGGGTGGTGCTCGGCGCGGTCAGGCGTAGCCCGCCGTTGTTGTTCAGCGTGAGGGTAAATTCGAAAGGAATGCCGGGCCGCAATGGACCCGGGGTGCTCGCTGACAAACTCAGCGCGACGCGGTCGGACGTCGGTGCTTCGACGACGGTTATGTCGGCGGACGATGTCACCGCCGGCCCGCCTGTCGTAAGACACGTCACCTGGAAGTGATACGCGCCCGGGGTGCCGAGGAAAAAAGTATACGAGTGCGGCAAGGCGCAGCTGGCAAAGCCGCTGCAGGCGGCGGTTCCGCCAGCGCTGCCAGCGGGATCGGTCGGCCATTCGCCAAAGCTGACGCCCGCCGGAAACGTACTCCCCGCATAGGTGCAGACCTGAGATACGGCCGCCCAGCTGAGGTTTGCGCGGGAACCGACCTGTATCGTGCCGGGCGCATCGCCCTCGAGCCGGTCGGTGAACGAAGCGGGCGGATTACCGGCGGTAGCGGTGCCGCATACCACGCAACCCGCTACGGCCCAGGCCAACAGAACTAATGCGCGCATAGCGCCTCCCATTGCAGATTTACCGCAGTTCCCCCTACGCCGCGGCCACGCTAGCGCAGACCACGACACACCGCAACGAAACGCGGACTCGCGCCGGTTGCGAACACATCAACCAATACGCAGTACGCGGTGCGATGACGACAGGGATCAGCGCGTCGCGCTGTAGAGACTGCGGAAGCGCGGCGAGAACAGCGCCGGATCGGGTACGAGGCTGGGACTCGCCGCGCGCACTGCGCGGATGTCGGCGCGCGCCGCATCCAGCCCGGCGGCGGAGTTGTCGAGCTCGGCCTGGATCTGTCGTGCGGCCGCGCGGATCAGGTAAGCCTGCGAGCGCGACCGCGCGTCGGAAAACGAATCCGGATTGATGCGCGAGACCTCGGCATAGCGGCCGCCAAGATAATTGCGGAACGCGTCCAGCAGGGCCGCCGGCACGCGCTGCGCCAGCGGAGTTTCCACCGGCTTCGGCGGCGCTTTGGGCGGCTCGGTCCTGGGCGGTTCCGTTTTCGGCGGTTCCGTTCTTGGCGGTTCGGTTTTCGGCGGCTGCTTGGGCGGCTCGCGACCGCCGTCGGGCGTCGTCGGCGCGGTCGTACCCGTGCCCGTATCCGTCCGGGGCTCGGTCTTCGGCGGTTCGGGCTTCGGCTGCTGCGCCACGCGCGTATCGCAGGCCGCGGCATTGCGGTCCTGCTCAGCCTTGAGGTTGGGGACGCTCGCAATCACGCCGCTGTTCGCCGACGAACGCCATTGCGCGAGCGCCGTCGAACAGTCGCCCTGCTTGAACGCGGCGAGACCCAGATAGAACTGCGGCACGTACGGTTCCCAGCGCTGGCCATACAGGCGCACGCGCTGGGCCGCTGTCGGGTTGTCCTGGATCGCCTCCTGCATGCGCTGGCGCACCGCGGCCCAGTCGCCGTCCTTCGCGGCCTCGAGGCCACGGCTGTAGCTGTCCTTGTAATCGGACAGGACCGGTGACGCTGCGAGCAGCGCCGCCAGCAGGGCGAGAATTCCCTTACCAGCCCGCACGCGAGAAATAGTCCTCTGCGGAAATGGTCGGGAATGCCGCGTTGGCGACGGCGCGACGCTGTGCTTCTACCTTGGCGATGACCGTCACCGGCTTGCTCGCCTGCGGATGGCGGAACGTGATCACGTAGTTGCCGGCCAGCAGCTTGAGCGCGAACGGCGTGCTCGCCTCGCCCGGCAGTCCGACCGCCTTGCGATTGCCGTCGACGATGGATTCGACCTGCGCCCAGGGCTGCGCGTTGAGCACGAGTTCGCCCTGCAGCGCAGCGAGTCGCTC
>Ga0207698_10001600_pt1 | contig 13173 bp, 7 predicted proteins | sample KBSCornC22_FD_184298 | JGI IMG/M metagenome (GOLD analysis project Ga0207698, IMG submission 184298) | Corn rhizosphere microbial communities from Kellogg Biological Station, Michigan, USA - KBS Corn C2-2 (SPAdes) (version 2) | ecosystem: Host-associated > Plants > Roots > Rhizosphere > Soil ...
TTCGGGCAGAACGTGAGGTCGTCGTCGCCGTTGAGCGCACTGATCTTTGCAATCGCGAAGTCGGTGCCGAGTTCGTCGGTGGCGTAGCCGGCGATGTAGAGCGATGTGCCTTGCAGCAGGATGGCCTGCGCGCCGTCGACGTCGCCGCCGGGATTGGTCTGGTCCAGGTCGAAGTCGACGAGGCGGCGGCCCGAATTGAACGTCGGCAGCGGCGCAGCGTCCGCGCCCGAGAGCTTCAGCACGAGGAAGTCGTAGTCGGTCGCGCTGAGCTGGGCCTGGCCCGCGAGGTAGATCTGCCCGGCGCCGTCGGTCGTGACCGCGCTGATCGTGTCGGTGCCGCCGGCGAATACGTCGACAGGGATCAGGCGGCAGCCGTCCGGCGAAACGTTCGTGTCGGGAAAGCCGCTCATGTTGTAGCGGCAGACCACGGGATCGAAATCGAGGAAAGCGGCGCCGGCCTTGCGTCCGTAGCCGGCGACGACGATGCGGTTGATCGGATCGACCGTGACCCCGGTGATCTCGAGCAGCGGCGAACTGCGCGCGATCTTGCCGCTGACACCAAACGACGTGTCGACGCTGCCGTCGGGCTTGAACGCGGCCATGCCGACCGCGCCGTTGTCGATATACCCGACCACGATGTAGCGGCCGTTGCGCGGATCGACCACGACACGGTGCGCGACGTCGCCCTTGGCGGTGGTCAGGTCGTAGGCGACGGTCTGCAGGCCGTCGGTGCTGAAGCGCGAATCGAGATCGCCGTCGCGCGCGACGCTCGCGCCGGCGCAGGCGACGAGCAGAGCGGCGGTACACAACTGTTGGAACGGTTTCACGATGCAGCCCCCCGGCTATGCGGCGGCTCGCTGCCGCCTTCGCCGGACAAGACGCAATTGAGTGCGTAACCCTGACAGGGCGGCCACCGCCAACGCGGGTCAGTCGTCGCCGCACCGGGGCGGCCACGCCGCATCGGCGCCATCGTCGAGCTCGGCCAGGAACAGCTCGCCCGAACGCGAGCCATCGGCCTGGGCGAACATCAGGCGCCGGCCATCGGGCGACTGCAGCGGACCGACCTGGAATACCGCGTCGGACGCCGGCACCTGGCCCTGTCCGATCCAGCCCGCGGCCTCGCGCCGGTAGCGGTACAGATGAGAGCGCGTGCCGCGGTTCGCGACGACGACGAGGCGCGTGCCATCGCCGGAGACGTCCGCTTCGTATTCGTAGGCACTGGTGCTGACGGGCGGGCCGGCGTTGTCGACGCGCCACGCGCCATCGGCCAGCGGCGTGGCGATGTAGATATCGCCCTGGCCATGTCCGCCGGGCCGGTCGGAGCCGAAGAACAGTCGTCCATCCGCGGTTTCGCGCGGCATGAGTTCCGACGCGGTGGAATTGACCGGTTCCGGCAGCCGCGTGGGTTCGCCCCAGTCTCCGTCGTCGCGCCGGACCGCGCGCCAGATGTCGAGCTGGTCGCCGCCGTCGCGGTTCTGCCGTGTGGAGATGAAGTACAGGCGCTTGCCATCGGCCGAGACGTGCGGATCGGCATCGAGGGCCGGAGGTTTCGCGGCGAAGCGCGGGACCTGCGGCGTCGACCAGGCGCCGTTCTCGCAGCGCGAGCGCAGGATGCGCCAGTGAGCGAACTGCGGATCACTGCGCATGAAGTACAGCTCGCGCCCGTCCGGCGTGAAGGTCGGGGACGACTCGTAATCGTCGCTGGCGACCGGCGCGGGCGCCCAGCGCCGTGGCGCGCTGTCATGGACACCTGCGGCGAGCAGCAGGAATACCGCCGTGGCGAGCGTCGCGTTCATGCGGAGCGCCGCGCCGGCGCTGCCTGGCGCTGCTGGAATCGCTGCGACTTCGCGGTATTGCCGCAGGTCGCCATGTCGCACCAGCGGCGCCGGCCGCTCTTGGACGTGTCGAGGAACACCCAGCCGCAGTCGTGGCCGTCGCAGACGCGCAGGCGCTGCAGTTCGGCTTCCTCGAGCAGCGCGATGGCGCGCATCGCGACGACATGCGTGATGAAGTCCAGCTGCGAACGCTGCACGTTCCAGCAGCGCCGCAGGCGCCCGTCGCGGCGCACGAGCTGTGCCGCGGCCGAAGCGGCCGTCTGCGCCGCGTCCAGGTGCGCGAGATCCGCCGCCGCCGGCATGCGCCCACGCAGCAAGGCATACGTGATCGCGCACAGCGCTTCGCGCAGCGTCTTGGCACGCGCGAGTGCGGCCTGTGCCTTGCGCGGTTCGGCCAGCGCGAGGCGGTCCAGGGCCATGAGATCGCGCGCCGTGAACGCGCCGCTCTGTCGTGCCCAGCGCAGCAGCGCGGCGTAGTCGGGCAGCCAGTCGCGCGGCTCGCTGTCGCGCGCGGTCACGGTGTTGATCAGATCCAGAGCGAGGTTGCCGCCGACCAGGTCGGTAGCGCCGAAGGTATGGGGCTCGATGCGCATGGTTTAACTGGTGAAGTGAGTTTTAACGGTTGAGGGGTGGATAGTAACTAGAGGGGAGTAGGTAGTAACTAGCGAGCGGGCTCGGGGCGATTTCGGATTCCTGGCCGTTCGTGACTACGTGATGCAGGTTTGTTGTCCTTCTGTGGAAACTAGACGGGAGTAGGTAGTAACTAGCCAGCGGCCTCGGGGCGATTTCTGATTCCTGGCCGTTCATGACGAAGCTATGCAGTTCCTGTGTCCTTCTGAAGAAAATAGAGGGGAGCAGGTAGTCACTAGCGAGCGGTCCCGGTGCGCTTGCTAGTTCCTACCCACTCCTCCCCTAGTTACTGCTCGGTCAAAATTAGCGGCCGATCCGCGCCCGCTTTCCCTAGTTCCTACCTACTGCTCCCTAGTTACTACCCCGTCGCTCCAACCACCCCCGAGCGCACGAACCAACGCGACACTCGCGCGCAGCTGGCGCGTGTCGAGATCGAGTGCCCCGCGCTGCGCGGTGAGTGCGGTGGTCTGCGATTGCACGACCTCGAGATAGCTGACGGCGCCTTCGCGGTAGCGCGTCATCGCGAAGTCGAGTGAGCGTTGCGCCGAGGCGACCGCGGATTGCTCCGCGTCTGCGGCGACCTTGTAGTGCTGCAGCAGCGCGAGGTTGTCCTCGACCTGCTGGAACGCGCCGAGCACGACGCTGCGATAGTTCGCGCCGGCTTCGTCGAGCACGGCCTGCGCCTGCGCGGTCTGTGCGCGGCGCTTGCCCGCGTCGAACAGGTCGAGCAGCAGGGCCGGGCCGATGGCCCAGGCCGCATTCGGCGCGCTGAGCCAGCCACCGGCCTGGTTGCTCTGGTAGCCGAGGTTGGCGTTGAGGCTGATCGACGGGAACCAGGCCGCACGCGCGATGCCGACACCGGCGTTGGCGGCGGCGACGCGTCGTTGCGCCGCGGCGATATCAGGTCTGCGCTGCAGCAGCGTCGAGGGCACGTCCAGTGGAATCACCGGCAGCGCGACGAAATCGCTGTCGGGCGCGAGCGAGAACGCCGACGGCGATTCGCCGATCAGCGCGGCGATCGCATGTTCGGCCACGGCGCGCTGCGCGGCGTTCTGCGCGGCCTGCGAGCGTGCGGTTTCGAGCTGGGTCTGCGCGCGCGCGATGTCGAGGCCCGACGCGATGCCGGCGTCGCGGCGTTTCTGCGTCAGCGCGACGGCCTTGTCGTAGGCAGCGACCGTATCGGCGAGCAGCGCGCCCTGGTGGTCGAGTCCGCGCAGCACGATGTAGCCGTCGGCGAGTTCGGCCTGCAGGCTCAGGCGCGCCGATTCGAGATCGGCTGCGGCCGCGGCCGTCGTGTGATCGCCGGCAGCGACGCTGTTGCGCACGCGGCCCCAGAGGTCGAGTTCGTAGCTGGCCTGCAGGCCCAGATCGTAGGACTCGAAGAAACGCGGCGAGGACGCGCCGGCCGGCGGCCGCGTCTCGGACTGGCGTTCGCGCGACGCGCCCGCGGAAAGGCCGATGCGCGGAAACAGGCCGGAGCGCAACTGATCGCCGTAGGCCCTGGCTTGCTCGTAGCGCGCGAGTGCGGCGGCGAGATCGGGACTGTTCGCCAGCAGTTGCTGCTGCAGGCGGTCGAGTTCCGCATCGGCGTATAGGGTCCACCACGCTTCGCGCGGCAGGCGGTCGGCCGGTGCGGCGGCGGTCCACGGCGCCTGTTCCTTGTACTGCGGCGGCGTCGCCACTTCGGGCAGCGGCAGCGGCGGCGCGAGCGAACACCCGCCCATTGCCGCGGCCAGAAACGCCACGGCCAACACGCGGCTGCGGCGGTAACGATCAGCCTTTGCCATGGCTCACCTGTGCGGCGGGTGCGGCCGGCGGGGCGGATGGCGCATTCGGGACGACATGCACCGCATCGCCCTCGGCCACGCCGTCGGGCGGTGTTTCGATGACGCGGTCTTCCGCGCCGAGCCCCGTCGCGATCTCGACGGTCTTGCCGAGATCGCGCGCGATCGTCACCGCCTTGAACGCGACCTTGTCGTTGCTGACCGTGGCGACGCGCAAACCGCCCTGGTCGAAGATCAGCGCGCTCGATGGAATGCGCAGCACCGACGCGTTCTGCGCGAGCGCGAAACTGACGTTGGCATAGCCGCCGGCCATGAGCTCGCCGTCGCGGTTGTCGACGCTGAGCTGGATCAGCGTCGTGCCAGTCGCGGCATTCACCGCCTGCGAGAATGCCTCGACCTTGGCGTCGAAGCGCTTGCCGGCGCGTTCGGGTACCTCGAGCGTCGCGTGGCCGTCGGCGTTGATGCTCGTTGCGTAGCTCTGCGGCACGTTGACGTAGATACGCAGACGCGAGGTGTCGGAAATCACGAACAGCTCCGCGCCGCCGCCGCTGCCGCTGATCAGCGCGCCGACGTCTGTATCGCGCGCGGTGACCACGCCGTCGAACGGCGCAACGATGCGCGTGAAATTCTCGTTCGCCTGCAGGCGCTCGACGTTGGCGCGCGCGGCGTTGGCCATCGCGCGTCTGGCCTGCAGATCGCCGCTCTTTTCGTCGACTTCCTGCTGCGACACCGAATCGGAACCGAGCATCGACTGCCAGCGCTTCGCCGTGGTCGCCGCGAGTGCGGCGTTGGCCTCGGCGGTGGCGAGGTCGGCCTTGGCCTGGAGCAGCTGCTGCTGCACGTCCGGCGCCTCGATTTCCGCGAGCAGCTGGCCCGCTTTCACTTTTGCGCCAATGTCCACTTTCCAGCTTTTCAGATAGCCCGACACGCGCGCGTGGATCGGCGCGCGTGCATAGGCTTCGATGCGGCCGGGTAGTTCCAGCACGGATGCCTCGCCGGTCGTGCCCGGCGTGACGACGCTGACGCTCGGCGTGGCGCGCGCGTCGGTCCATTCCTTGAGCCGCGCGTTGCCGGACGCGCGACTGCCGATGCCGAAGGCGACCACGAGGGCCGCGATCACGGCGACGGCGATGCCGGTCAGTTTGAGGCCGCGGCGCGGCGCGGTCGTATCAGGCGACATGGGGTTCTCCAAGAGCAGTGGTGCGGTCGCGACGCTGCGCATGGCGCGCGTGCACGATGCTGAAGACGACGGGGACGAAGATCAGCGTGGCGAAGGTCGCGAAGATCAGCCCGCCGACGACGGCGCGGCCGAGCGGTGCGTTCTGCTCACCGCCTTCGCCGAGGCCCAGGGCCATGGGCGCCATGCCGATGATCATCGCGAGCGCGGTCATCAGCACCGGGCGGAAGCGCACGAAGCCCGCCTCCAGCGCCGCGGCGACGGGATCGCCGAGTTCGTCGAGGCGCTCGCGCGCGAAGCTGATCACGAGCACGCTGTTGGCCGTGGCCACGCCCATGCACATGATCGCGCCGGTCAGCGCCGGAACCGACAAAGTGGTAAATGTTGCAAACAGCATCCAGGCGATGCCGGCCAGCGCTGCGGGCAGCGCGCTGACGATGACGAACGGATCGCTCCAGGACTGGAAGTTGACGACGATCAGCAGATAGATCAGCACGATTGCGCCGATGAGGCCGAACAGCAGGCCGGAAAACGCCGAGTTCATCGTGCGCACCTGGCCGAGCAGATGCACCTGCGTGCCCTTTGGCAGATCGGCGGCATGCGCTTTCACGGTCCTGTCGATATCCGCGGCGACGGCGCCGAGGTCGCGGCCCTGCGGCGTCGCGTAGATCTGCACCATCGACTGGATGTCGTACTGCGAGACCACGGCACTGGCGCTGCCGCGCTGTATCGTCGCCACGCCACCGAGCAGCTGCGGCGCACGCGCGCCGGCCGCGGTCAGCGGCACGTTGCGCAGCGCATCGAGCGAATCCATGTCGTACTGCGGCGTCTGCATCACGATGGGGTACTGCACGCCGTTCTGCGGATTGAGCCAGAACGTCGGCGCGACCTGGCTCGAACCGGCAAGATTGACCACGAGGCTGTTGGTCACGTCGCGCTCGGTCATGCCGACGTACTGCGCGCGCGTGCGATCCACGTCGACCTTGAATACGGGGCTGTCGGCGGACTGCTGGATGCGTGCGTCGGCGACGCCGGGAATGCGGCGGATGTCGCGCAGCAGTTTTTCCGCATACGCGTAGTTCGCCGTCACGTTCGGGCCGCGCACCTGCAGGTCGATCGGCGCGGGCGCGCCGAAGTTGAGGATCTGCGTGACGATGTCGGCCGGCAGGAACGAGAAGGTCATGCCCGGGAAGCGCCGCGGCAGTTCCTCGCGCAGCGTGCGCACGTAGTGCTCGGTGGGCCGGTGGCCTTCGCGCAGGCTGATCTGGATGTCGCCGTCCTGCGTGCCGATGGTGCCGGTGTTGTTGTAGGCGAGGTTGATGCCCGAGATCGGCATGCCGACGTTGTCGACGAGCGTGCCGAGTTCGTCGGGCGGAATGATTTCGCGGATCGCCTGCTGGATCTGCGCGAAGCGGTTCGCGGTCTCTTCCACACGCGTGCCGATCTGCGCGCGCGCATGCATGAGGATCTGGCCCGAGTCCACGCTCGGAAAGAAATTGCGGCCGAGAAACGGCACGAGCAGGAAAGAGGCCAGCACGACGGCCATGAAGCCGATGACGAAGCCGCGCTTGTAGACGAGGGCCAGCGCGAGCAGGTCGCGATAGCCTTCGCGCAGGCGCTCGAAGCGGGTCTCGAAACCGCGCTGGAAGCGCACGAGCGGATTGCGCGAGCGGCCGAGTGCAGCGGCGTTGCCGTGCAGGTCGGTGTGCGGCGCGTGCGGCTTGAGCAGGTACTTCGCCATCGTCGGCACCAGCGTGCGCGAGAGGATGAACGACCAGGTCATCGCGAACATCACCGACAGCGCCATCGGCACGAACAGGAAGCGCGCGACGCCCTCGAGGAAGAACATCGGCACGAACACGATGCAGATGCACAGCAGCGAGACGAATGCCGGCGTGACGATCTGCTGCGCGCCGTCGAGGATCGCGGGCTCAACCTCCTTGCCCTGTTCCAGATGCCAGTTGATGTTCTCGATCGTGACCGTGGCGTCGTCGACGAGAATGCCGACCGCGAGTGCGAGTCCACCGAGCGTCATGATGTTCAGCGTCTCGCCGAACGCCGCGAGCGTGGCGATGGCGCCGAGGATGGACAGCGGGATCGACACCGCGATGATCACGGTCGAGCGCCAGCTTCCGAGGAACAGCAGGATCATGAGGCTGGTCAGTGCCGCGGCGATCATGCCTTCCTTGGCGACGCCGCCGATCGCGGCGCGTACGAACAGCGACTGGTCGCCGATCGGCTTGATTTCCATGTTCTCCGGCAGGCTCGGCTTGATCGACTCGGCCATCTGCTTGATGCCGGCGATGATGGCGAGCGTCGACGCAGAGCCGTTCTTGAACACGGTGAGCAGCACCGAGCGATTGCCGTCGACATGCACGATGTTGCTCTGCGGCGGATTGCCGTCGCGCACGTTGGCGACGTCGCGGATCGTGACGAGCGCGCCGTTGACGGTCTTGATCGGCATCTGCGCGATGGCGTCGAGATCCGACGGCGCGTTGTTGAGCTGGATCGTGTATTCGAATGCGCCGATCTTCTGCGTGCCGACGGGCGTGATGAGGTTCTGCGCGGCCAGCGCGGTTGCGACGTCCTGGCCCGACAGTCCGCGCGCTTGCAGCGCTGCCGGATCGAGATCGATCTGCACCTGGCGCGACTTGCCGCCGAACGGAAAGGGCACGGCGGCGCCGGGCACGCTGACGAGGCGCGTGCGCACGGCGGTGGTGCCGAGATCGCCGAGCGTCTGTTCGCTCATGCCCTTGCCCGACAGCGCGAGCTGCAGGATCGGCACGGTCGACGCGTTGTAGTTGATGACCAGCGGTGGATTCACGCCGGGCGGCATCTGCCGCAGCAGCGTCTGCGAGATCGCCGTGACCTGCGCATTGGCCATGTTGATGTCGACGGTCGGCTGGAAAAAAATCTTGATGACGCCGAAGCCGGTATACGAATTCGCCTCGATGTGTTCGATGTCGTTGACCGTCGTGGTCAGCGCGCGCTGGAACGGCGTGGTGATGCGGCCGGCCATCGAGTCGGGCGGCAGGCCGGTGTATTGCCAGACCACGCTGATGACCGGAATCTTGATTTCCGGAAAGATGTCCGTCGGCGAACGCAGCGCCGCGAGCGGACCGATGAGCAACAGCAGCAGCGCCAGCACGACGAAGGTGTAGGGACGCTGCAAGGCGACGCGGACAATGCCGAGCATGAGAAGGCCGGTGAGGAATGGTGCGCTGCAACTAGTATGCGGCGCTGCCACTTTTCCCAAGCGGTCCGGCGAATGAAGATAAATTTAGGAAGGCGGCAACCGATATGACGCATCGCGATTCGCGCCATCGCGTTGCTGCGTGGCGCTGAAGCGTGTGCTGCACGCTTGCGCGTGTTGCCGCGCGCGTTCGACTTCGACCATGGTCTAACGCGTTGCGCTGCGGAGTTGCCTTCGTTTTCGCGCGCTATGCAGCGCAGGCGACATGGATGGCCTCGCGTGCCGATGTTTTTCTACGTCTGCGGGCCAACCGGTGTTCCGCCGATTGCCGGAGCGAAGCATAGGCACCTACAAAAACGGCGGACTCCGAGGAGCCCGCCGTTGTGTTTTGCAGCTGGCCGATCCTTCGGCGTGCAGCTACCGGACGTAGTGTCCGATCAGAACGTGATGCTCCAGCTGTCGATGCGGCCCGTGTCGAGCGTGCCGTTGTCGTTGACGCGCAGGTTCCAGGTGCCGTTGAGCGCTTCGCTCGACAGGTTCAGGGTCACGGTCTTGTTGATGTTGTCCGTGCCTGCGCCGGTGCGGTTGTGGATGTTGTACAGCGTGCCGTCGGGCGCGACGAGATCGACTTTCAGATCGCCCTGGTAGGTGTGCACGATCGCGACGGTGACCGAGGCGTTGCTCGGCGCATTGCCGGTGCGGCCGGACACGACGATCGGGCTGTCGACCGTGGCGTTGTCGTTGATCGTGTAGTCGGTCGTGTTGGTGTAGGTCTGCGTGCCGCCGCCGCCCGTGGTGTAGCTGCCGGTCAGCGAGACGCCCGAGTACGCGGCGTAGGCGTGCAGCATCACGTAGTAAGTGCCCGCCTGCGCGGTCGCGATGGTGCAGGTTTCCGCGTTGGTCGAGGTTTCCGACTTGCAGTCGTTGACGGTCAGTGTCGGCGCCGAGCCGAACTTCGCGTAGACGTCCACGTCGCCGGTGCCGCCGCTCGTGACGAACTTGAGGTTGCTCGCACCGGCCGGCACGACGAGGGTGTAGACCGTATCGACGTTGATCGCGGCCGACAGGCCCGTGACCGGCACGCCGTTGCTCAGCACATTTCCGCCCGGAGGCGCGCTGACCGTGACCGACGCGGTCTTGGTGTTGGACGCACCGGCGTTGTCCGTGACCGTTAGCGAGACCGAGTACGTACCGGCTGCCGCATAGGTCCGCGTCGGATTCGTCGCGGTCGAGGTGCCGCCATCGCCGAAGTTCCAGCTGCGCGATGCGATCGTGCCGTCGCTGTCAGTCGAGCTGTCGGTGAACGTCGCCGTGAGGCCGCTCGTGCTGCTCGTGAAGTTCGCGACCGGCGCGACGTTGCCCGGGCCGCTCGACACCGTGACCGTGCCAGTCTTCGTGTTCGTCGCACCGGCGTTGTCGGTGACGGTCAGCGTGACCGTGTAGGTGCCGGCCGACGCATAGGTGCGCGTCGGATTCGTCGCGGTCGAGGTGCCGCCATCGCCGAAGTTCCAGTTGCGCGAGGCGATCGTGCCATCGGAGTCGGTGGAGCTGTCGGTGAACGTCGCGGTCAGGCCGCTCGTGCTGCTGCTGAAATTCGCGACCGGCGGGACGTTGGCCGGCGGCGTGCCCGAGCAGGTCGGACGCGTGCCGCAGGCGATGCCGTGGGCGTTGAACGCATCCCAGATGCGGCAGGCGTTCGGCGTGCCGTTGGCGAGATTGCCGTCGTTGTCGTCAGCGGCCAGATAGACCGTGTACCAGTTGTTGGCGCCGCAACCGTCGACGGTGGCGTTGACGTTGCAGGTGCCGCCCGAAGCGACGCGATAGGCGGCCTTGCTCGAGGTCAGGCTGGCATACCAGATCTTGTCCATCTGCGCCCAGCCGGCGGTTGCGCCGTGGGTGGAAACGAGCGACTGCGCGAGATCCCAGTTCGCCGAACCCGCGATGTAGCTTTCGCAGTGGCCTTCGTAACCCATCGGACCCTGGTAGGGCTGGAAGCCGTTGACGAGGTACGGACAGGCATAGCGGTCGCAGTTCGGGCCATTGTTGTCCGTGATCGTCGAGGGCTTCGCGATGGTGTGGCTGCCCTGCTGGCTGAACGCCTTGAGATGGCGCACGCCGGTGCAGGAATCTTCGCAGTTCGCGCAGACCTGGCCGGAGGCGTAGAAGCCCGGGCCGATGCAGGCGTCCTTGGTTTCGAGGAACGCGAAGGTGTCGCCGACCGCCTCGCCGCTGCCGTATTCGCTGGACGCGCCGCCGCTGTTGGTGTCCATGCCATGGCCCCACTCATGCAGGAACACGGCCGGCAGTTCGCCGGTGTTGGCGCAGCGGATGGTCGAGTCGGACGGATGCAGGCCCGAGCGGTAGAAATTCGCCTGGTTGCCGCCGAACGTCGCGTTGCAGGTCTGGTTGACGTTCATGTTCGCGGTCACCTTCGAGGCGATCCACGTGTTGCTCGGCAGGAACGTCGCCGCCTTGCGGTTGATCTTCGTCAGGTAGTAGAAGCCGGTGCGCGATGCGCGCGTGTTGCCCGCGCCGCCACCGTTGTTGCTGCCGCAGTCGGTGCTCGGATCGGTGCCCAGGTGCAGGTTGCCGTCGGTCGAATTCGACAGCGAGATCGATCCGCAGGCGTCGACCATCTTGAAGTACTTGCCGTCGAGCGCCGTGGTGGCCGCGGAGCCGGAGTAGTCGTAGATGCCGAGCGCGTCGGTGACCTTCGCCGTGCCGTTCGTGACCGCCGCGAACGGCAGGCCGACAATGGTTTCCGGACCGGTGTTGAGGCCCAGGAACACGCCGCCGTCGACGGTCGCCGCCGCGTACAGCGTCGTGTCGCGCACTTCGATCACGCGATTGGTCTTGGCGTCTAGCAGCAGGTCGAAGACCGCGTTCTCGCCCTTGAGCTTGAACTGATAGTGCCAGGCCAGACGATGCGAATAGCCGGCGCCTTCGATGCCGTTGTAGCCGGTGCCGACTTCGTAGCGGCTCTCGCTCGCGAACGGCAGCAGCAGCAGTTCGCCCGGGATCGGCATCGACACGACCGGCAGACCGGCCGGCAGGCCGAGTTCGCTGAAGCCGACGTCGAATGCCTTGGCGGCCGTGGACACGGGAATCGTGTCGATCTGGACCGGCGCCGTCAGGTTGCTGCCGAACTGCACGATGTTGCCGTGGGAAATGCGGAAGAAGAGGTTCGCACCGCGCACCGGCACGCCGTTCTTCGACTGCTGCAGCTCGATGAACCAGTGCGTGTTGTCCTTGCCCTGCGCGACGCTGCTGTTGAGGTCGAGCTGGAACTCGAGGCCGTCGGTCTTCAGCAGCGCGCTGTTCGCGGCGATGAATTCGAGCAGGCGCGATTCGACGACGGCCATGTCGATCTGTTCATTGCTCGCAAGCCCGAGGCTCGCGGCGGTCAGACGGTTGCCGTTGCCGGGAACGAGCGCGATGCCCGAGCCCTGGACGAGGTTGGGACGGTCGTTGCGCGTGTCCCAGCGCATTTCCCACTCACCCGAGTAGCGGCGCTGGAAATCGGCGACGGCCGGACGCGCGGCCGATTCGCTCATGCGCACCGTCGCCTGCAGCTCGGGCTGCACGCTGAGTGCCGGCGCAAGGAACGGACGCGAGAGCAGCGGGCGCGCCGAGTTCTCCGGCGGCGGTTGAATGGCATGGACCGAGCCGGCGGTGGCCAGGCCCAGCAGCAGCGACACCAGCCAGCCAGGGCTGGTGCGGCGGAGTCGCGCAGTGCGACCGCCGCCAAACGAAAACTGATTCATGAACCTCTCCCTCCAAGAAGATCTCGATGACTGGAAGCGACAGCCCCGGCGCCACAGAGGCGTTCTCAAGCTGCCCCCGGCCGTGCGAGCGGCCGGCGGCGTTCTGGCCGCATTGTCCGGACAGAAGCTGACGCCGCACGAACCTCGGTTGTCCGACGGCGCGGCGCAAGGCGGAAAAGGTCGTTGATATATCTTCGTGCTTAACCAATTGAATTTGAGACGATATTTTTCACACGCGCGGCGACGGCGGATAGCTTGCGACCAGGTTTCCGAGAGTTTCCCGCGGCCGGCTGCGCGGTCGGCCCTGCCCCGCGGCGTGCGCGCGGCGACGCGACACAGCCCGGCCGACGAGCGTCCATCCGTCTTGAGACGGAACCCCACGTCGCGCGCCGCAAACACACGCGGCGTCGACATTGCGGCCCCTATACAGCGCGCATGAACTGGCGCTACGAACTGTTTGTTTTTCCGCTCGACGTGCTCTGGCGCGTGTCGATCCTCGACGAGGGCGCCGGTGCGCCCGAGCACGTGCGCGACTTCGGCTCGCAGACCGAAGCGGTGGACTACGCCAAGGGCCTCGCGCAAACGCTGGCCAGCACGGGCGAGCAGGCGTGCGTGCATCTGCGTGACGCCGACGGCGAGCGTGTGATCTGGTCGTTGCCGGGCGCGAGGATCAGCGAACGCGGGTAGCCGACGCTGTCGCGGCTTTCCTCTGAGCGGGCGCACGCTGCCGCCAGACCGAAGCGCGCGTCAGATCGCCGTCACGAGCCACGCGCACGCGAAGACAGGCCGC
>Ga0207698_10001605_pt1 | contig 13157 bp, 10 predicted proteins | sample KBSCornC22_FD_184298 | JGI IMG/M metagenome (GOLD analysis project Ga0207698, IMG submission 184298) | Corn rhizosphere microbial communities from Kellogg Biological Station, Michigan, USA - KBS Corn C2-2 (SPAdes) (version 2) | ecosystem: Host-associated > Plants > Roots > Rhizosphere > Soil ...
TCTCGATAATGGACGGCTACAGCGGTTTCAAGGTAGGCATTTGCATCAATCATGAATCGATGCCCTGCGGTCCTGACGGCTGTGAAGTCCCACCCTATCGGACTTCGACGCGTAAAACTAATCCGGATGCAGGATCTGGCGCTCTCGGGTCGAGCTTGCGGCATAGTGCCTGTCGACTTCGCCCGCGACCTTCGGATCAGCAAAGTTCGGCCAGTGGTCGGCGTCGAATCCCGGCGCATCCTTCAGTCGATCCTTGGATACGTCGAGAACCAGGCGTTCCTTTTCCGGATCGACGCGGAATGAATCCCAAGGCACGGCGAATAACTTGTTGCCGACGCCGAGAACGCCGCCAAAGCTCAACACGCCATAGGCGATCTTGCCGCTGGCGGTGTCGATCATGGCGTCCTTGAGGTCGCCGAGGGATTCGTCCTGCGGATTCCTGACATGGGCGCCGATGAGCGTGGATGCCGAAAGAAAACGGGAATAGAGAAATTTGACGGGCTCAGCCATGTGCGTCTGCCTCCATGCAGATTGCAGAACCGGGTTGCCGCGCGTGCGGGCAATCCAGCTGTCAGGCTATCGCCGCCGCACTGAATGCGAGCGGTATCCGTCATGGTCGGCATCGTCATTTTCGGCACCGTTCATTTCGGAAGCTTGGTCAGCACCTTGCCGCGATGCGCGGCCACGTGATCGGTCTTGTCGCTCTTGATCTCGTATTGCGGATCGTCGGCGCTGGCGCGATGGGCGTGGCCCTTGTAATCGAAGTCGCGGACGTGGACCTTGGTGATCACGCCGCTGACGTGACCGGCTTCCGAATTCCAGCGGACGTGGTCGCCGACCTTGAACCGGTCGGGCGCGGACGGCTTGGTTTTCTTTGTGGGCATGGCAAATACACCTCAGGCAATCGCCCTGTCGACGACTTGTTGTGCCTCGTCAAGAATGGATTGCAAGTGGTTGGCGTCCCTGAAACTTTCCGCGTAAATCTTGTAGATCGCCTCGGTGCCGGATGGCCGCGCGGCAAACCAGCCATGCTCGGTAACAACTTTGACGCCGCCGATGGCGGCACCATTTCCGGGGGCCTTGTCGAGCTTGCGAACCACCGGGCTACCGGCGAGGCTTTCGAGCTTGAGCTCGTCGGCGGTCAATTTCGCCAGCTTCCGCTTCTGCGGATCGCTAGCCGCGGCTTCGACGCGATCGGTGAAAGGGCGCCCGAGTTCGTCCGCCAGCGTCTCATAGCACTCGCCGGGATTGCGCCCTGCCCGCGCCGTGATTTCGGCCGACAGCAGCGCCGGCACGATGCCGTCCTTGTCGGTGGTCCACACCGAGCCGTCCATCCGCAGGAACGAGGCACCGGCGCTCTCCTCGCCGCCGAAGCCGAGCGAGCCATCGACCAGTCCCTGCGCGAACCATTTGAACCCGACCGGCACTTCGTAGACCTTGCGCTTGAGCTTGTCGGCCACGCGATCGATCAGCGCGGTGCTGACCACCGTTTTGCCGATCGCGACCGCTCCCGGCCAGCGCTTGCGCCCGCGGAACAGGAAATCGATCATCACGGCCAGATAGTGATTCGATGGCAGCAAGCCCGACGAACGCGTCACCACGCCGTGACGGTCGTGGTCGGTGTCGCAGGCGAATGCGACGTCGTACTTGTCCTTCAAGGCCAGCAGGCGCTGCATCGCGTATTCTGACGACGGATCCATCCGGATCTTGCCGTCCCAGTCCACGGTCATGAAGGCGAAACGCGGATCGACTTCCTCGCTGACGACCGTCAGGTCGAGCTTGTAACGTTCGGCGATCGGCGCCCAGTAGTGCACCCCTGCCCCGCCCAGCGGATCGACCGCCAGTTTCAGGCCGGCGCTGCGGATCGCATCGAAGTCGATGACATGGACAAGATCGGAAACATAGGCGCCAAGGTAGTCGTGCGTGCGCGTGGTCGCCGCCGCACAGGCCTGCACGAACGGCACGCGCTTGACGCCGGAGAGCTTGTTTTCGAGATAGTGATTGGCCTGGTTCTGCACCCAGCCCGTGATGTCGGTGCCGGCGGGTCCGCCGTTGACCGGGTTGTATTTGAAACCGCCGTTGTCGGGCGGGTTGTGCGAGGGCGTGATCACGATGCCATCGGCAAGCCCGCTGTCGCGCCCGCGGTTGTGCACCAGGATTGCATGCGAGATCGCCGGGGTCGGTGTGAACTCGCCCCCCTTGGAAGACATCACCTCGACACCGTTGGCCGCCAGGACTTCCAGCGCATTCCGGAATGCCGGTTGCGACAGCGCGTGGGTATCGAAGCCGATGAACAGCGGCCCGGTGACGGACTCCTTCGCGCGGTAGTCGCAGATCGCCTGGGTGATCGCGAGGATGTGCCATTCGTTGAAGCTGCCGGCCAGCGAGGAACCGCGGTGTCCCGACGTGCCGAACGCCACTCGTTGCGATGGGTTCTCAGGGTCAGGCCGTATATCCGCATAAGCGGCCATAAGTTTTTCGATATCGACAAGGATGTCCTTCGGCGCAGGCTTGCCGGCAAGCGGACTGATCTGCTCCGCGCTCATCGGGCTTCCGTGCGCGCGGCGCGATAGCGACGGATCAGCGCATTGGTGGAACTGTCGTGTTCAAGATCGGGGGCGTTCTGATCCTGCAGTTGCGGAATCAGTTTGTTCGCCAATTGCTTGCCAAGTTCCACGCCCCATTGGTCGAACGAATCGATGTGCCAGATCGCGCCCTGCACGAACACGCTGTGCTCGTACAGCGCGATCAACGCGCCCAGCGTGTGTGGCGTGAGGCTGTCGGCGAGGATGGTGTTGGTGGGACGGTTGCCTTCGCACACGCGGTGCGGTACCAGCCATTCTGGTGTGTCTTCCGCGCGCACCTGCTCCGGCGTCTTGCCGAACGCCAGTGCCTCGGTTTGCGCAAACAGGTTGGCCATCAGCAAATCGTGCTGGCCCCCGAGCGGATTCAGCGACTGCATGAAGCCGATGAAGTCGCACGGGATCAGCCGTGTGCCCTGGTGGATCAACTGGTAGAACGAATGCTGGCCGTTGGTGCCGGGTTCGCCCCAGTAGATCGGGCCGGTGGCGTAGTCGACGTGTTCGCCCGACAGCGTGACGTGCTTGCCGTTCGACTCCATCGTCAACTGCTGCAGGTACGCCGGAAAGCGTTTCAGGTATTGGGCGTAGGGCAGCACCGCAACGGTTTGGGCGCCGAAGAAGTCGTTGTACCAGATCGAGATGAGCGCCATCAGCAAGGGCAGATTGCTTTCCGGTGGCGCGCTCCTGAAATGCTCGTCCATCGCATGGAAACCGGCCAGCATGTCGCGGAAGGCTTCCGGCCCGACCGCCAGCATGGTCGAGAGTCCGATCGCGGAATCCATCGAGTAGCGGCCGCCGACCCAGTCCCAGAATCCGAACATGTTGGCCGTGTCGATGCCGAATTTTTCGACTTCCTTGGTGTTGGTCGAAACGGCGACAAAGTGCTTCGCCACGGCCGCCTCGTTACCGCCGAGTTTCTGCAGGCACCAGTCGCGCGCGGCATGCGCATTGGTGAGCGTTTCCAGGGTGGTGAAGGTTTTCGAGCAGACGACGAAAAGCGTTTCGGCGGCGTCGAGGTCACGCGTCGCCTCCACGAAATCGGTGGGATCGACGTTGGACACGAAGCGGAACGTCATGTCGCGGCGGCTGTAGTGCTTCAGCGCCTCGTAGGCCATCACGGGCCCGAGATCGGAACCGCCGATGCCGATGCTGATCACGTTGCGGATGCGCTTGCCGGAATGTCCGCGCCATTCGCCCGCGCGCACTTTTTCACTGAACGCGGCCATGCGGTCCAGCACTTCGTGCACTTCGGGGATGACGTTGGTGCCATCCACCAGGATGCGCTCGTCCCGCGGCGCGCGCAGCGCGACGTGCAGTACCGCACGTTTTTCGGTTTCGTTGATCTTGTCGCCGCGGAACATCGCGTCGCGTCGCGCGAAGACGCCTCGCGCCTTGGCGAGCTGCCGCAGCAAGCGAAGCGTGTCGTCAGTCACCAGGTTCTTCGAATAATCGAGGTACAGCCCCACGCCTTCGGCGACGAGGCGGGTGCCACGCTTCGCGTCGCCACCGAACAATTGTTTCAACGTCGTGCCGCGCAACGACCGCCAGTGACGCGCGAGCGCCCGCCATTCGGCGGTCGAGCGCAGCGACGGTGCGCTCATGCGCGCGCTCCCCGTCCTTGGGCCTCGGCGACGCTGGAACGCTTCTGTGCAATCCGCTTCAGCAGGTCGTTCCACGACTTCACGAATGCCGCCGCCCCGTCCCGTTGCAGCTTGCCGGCAAGCTCGGCATCATCGATACCGGCCGCCTTGAACTGCGCGATCACCTTTTCGCAATCACCGCCGTCCGTCGCCATCGGCGCGCCCAGCTTTCCGTGATCGGCGAACGCCAGCAGCGTCTTGTCCGGCATGGTGTTGATGGTGTCGGGCGCGGCCAGTGCCTCGATGTACAAGGTGTCGGAAGCCTTGGGATCCTTGGTGCCGGTGCTGGCCCACAGCAAACGTTGCGGATGCGCGCCGGCCGCAATGATTTTCTTCCAGCGCGCACTTTCGCGCAGTTCGACGTAGGCCTTGTAGCTGCGCTGGCCGATCGCGATGCCGAGCCGGTCCTTGAGTTCCACGGGAACCTTGTCGGCGACGGCCACGTCCCAGCGGCTGACGAAGATCGAGGCCACCGATTCCACCCTGGGCGACTTGCCTTCGGCGATGCGGCGTTCGATCCCGCGCATCCAGGCTTCGGCGGCGGCGAGATACTGCTCGCGCGAGAACAGCAGGGTCACGTTGATCGGCACGCCCCGGTAGATCGATTCCTCGATGGCCGGAACGCCGGCGGGTGTGCCGGGAATCTTGATGAAGAGGTTGTCGCGATGGCCCTTGGCGTGCAGCGCAATCGCGGAATCGATCGTGGCTTGTGTCTCGTCGGCCAGCAATGGCGAGACTTCCAGCGACACGAAGCCGTCAACGCCGTGGCTGGCCGCGTGCGCCGGCTTGAACAAATCAGCCGCGCGGGTCAGGTCCTGCAGCGCGAGCGCGAAGAACAGATCTTCGCCTTGCTGGCCATCGGCGATCAAATCGGCGATCGCGTCGTCGTAGTCGGTGCCGCCGGAAATCGCCTTGTCGAAGATCGACGGATTGGACGTCAATCCGGTGACGTTGCAGTCGGCGATGTATTTCGCGAGCGTGCCGTCGTTGAGGATGCCGCGCGTGATGTTGTCCAGCCAGATGCTCTGGCCAAGGTCGTGCAATTTCTGGGTAGGGTTCATCGATTCACTCCGCGGCGGTTGCCGGTTGCAAGGGGAAAAGGAAGGCGTGGGGCTCCATGCCCGCGAGTTCGCCGACGTGATCCAGCGTGATCTGGGCGGCCGGGTATTCCTTCAAGACGGCTGGGTCGTTGGCGTAATGGCCCTGGCGCACGAACACCGTGGTCAGGCGGTCGCGCCAGTGGCGTTTCATTCCGTCCAGCACGCGCAACTTGTCTTCGACCATCACGTAGTGCGTGGCCGGAAAGTGTCGCACCACGTCGTCCAACATGCGCTCCTTGTGCACGTAGATCAAGACCCGGCCCTGCACCGCATCGGCAATGCCGGAGACATTGATCTTGCGTGGCTGCAGCACCACGTCGCCATCGGACAGCACCACGCAGGGGCCGAATTGCGCAAGGTGCGAAACCGCGTCCAGCGCACCGGGATACAGGCGCGCTGCGAAATCGTATTCCAGGAGATACGCCGCCAAGTCTTGCGCATGCAGTTCGTCGTCGCATTCGAGCCGGAAGCGCTGGATGGCGCCGAGATAGTCGGCATAGCCGAGTTTTTCGCGGAGGCCCTCATAGATCTCCCAATACTTCTTTGCGGCGTCCGCGCCGAACACGTCCGCGACGTGCTTGTCGAGATCGTCCTGCACGCCATCGTTGTCGAGCAGCGTGTTGTCGACGTCGAACAGGAAAACGAGAGGCGCGATCTCGCTCATCGGGCCACCTTGGGCGCCGGATCGAGTTGCGGGTCATTCCAGCCACCCGCGTGGGCAATCAATGCGTCGGCTTCCTTCGGCCCCCAGGTACCGGGCCTGTATTTGTGCACCGGCACCTTGTCGCCGATGATCGGATCGAGTACACGCCAGGCTTCTTCCACGCAATCATCGCGGGTGAACAAAGCCGAGTCGCCGTCGATCGCGTCGCCCAGCAGGCGTTCGTACGGCGCCATGGCGGTGCGAATGTGCCGGTGTGCAATCAGCTCCACCGGATGCCCCTTCATCGCCTCACCGGGCTCTTTCACGCGAGCACCCAGCGAGATGATGACATCGGGACTCAGGCGGAAACGGAAATGGTTCGCCGCGCCATTCGATGGATCGTCGAACACCTGTTGTGGCGGATTCTTGAGCCGCACCAGCACCTCGGTGCATTTCACGGGCAACTGCTTGCCCGCGCGGATGAAGAACGGCACCCCGGCCCAGCGCCAGGTGTCCATGTGGATGCGCAGCGCGGCGAACGTTTCGACTGTGGATTTTTTCGCGACCCCCGGTTCCTTCAAATAGCCATCGAATTGCCCGCGCACCACGTCCTCGGGTGTCAGCGGACGCATCGAGCGGAACAACCGCAGCTTCTCGTCGCGCATCGCGTCGGCACTGCGGTTGGCGGGCGGCCCCATCGCCAGCAGCGCCAGCACCTGGAACATGTGGTTCTGGACCACGTCGCGGATGGCGCCGACCTCGTCGTAGAACTTGCCGCGCCCCTGCACGCCGAAATCTTCGGCCATGGTGATCTGCATGCTGGCGATGTGGTCGCGGTTCCAGATCGGTTCCAGAAAGGCGTTGGCGAAGCGAAAATACAAAAGATTTTGCACCGGCTCCTTGCCGAGGTAATGATCGATGCGGAAGATGTCGTGTTCGTGGAAGAACCGGTGCAGTGTGCGGTTGAGCGCGCGTGCCGACCTCAGGTCGCGCCCGAACGGCTTTTCGACGATCACCCGTGCGCCCTGCGAACAACCGGACGCAGCCAGGCCCTTCACCACCGGCACGAACATGCTGGGCGGGATCGCAAGATAGTGCAGCGGATGCTGCGCGTCGCCGAGCGCCGCGCGGAGCTTCTCGTAGGTTTGCGCGTCGCCGTAATCGCCGTCGATGTACTGCATCTGCTTCGACAGTTTCGCGAATGCCGTCTTGTCGACGCCGCCGTGTTCCTTCAGGCTGTCTTCCGCGCGCTTGCGCAACTGGTCCACGTCCCAGCCCGAGCGCGCGATGCCGATCACCGGCATGTCCAATTTGCCGTCCTTAATCAACGCCTGCAGGGCCGGAAAGATCTGCTTGTAGGCGAGATCGCCGGTGGCGCCGAAGAACACGAAGGCATCGGACGTGGCGGTGGGCATCAACTCGGTTCCTTGTGCAGGGTCACGCGGACGTGGTGCGACGCGCCGTCATCGACCAGCGCGATGCCGGCGCCTGAACCCTGCAACGTTACACCATCCACTTCGACCGCGGCGACGCCACGGCAGACGTGCTGCGGGTTTTCCACCTTGATCCGCCAGCTCGTGTCGCCGCGACGGTACGTCAGCGAGAAACCCTTCCATGCATGCGGGATGCACGGGTCGATGTGCAGCCGGTCGGCCTGCAGGCGAAAACCCAGCACCCATTCGACGATTGCGCGATACAGCCAGCCTGCCGAGCCGGTATACCACGTCCAGCCGCCGCGCCCCGTGTGCGGCAGGACCGAGTAGACATCCGCGCATTCCACGTACGGTTCGACCTTGTAGCGCGCCAGTCTTTCGGGGGAATCGGACTTCCGGATCGGATCGAAGATCTCCAGCAATTCGCCGGCCTTGTCGCCGTCGCCCAGCATCGCGAAGGCGATCAGCGCCCAGATCGAACCGTGCGTGTACTGGCCGCCGTTTTCGCGCAGGCCGGGCGGATAGCCCTTGATGTAACCGGGGTCGTGCGAGGTCTTGTCGAAGGGCTCGGTGAACAACGGCACCACACCGTCGCTGGGCCGTACCAGGTGTTCGTTCACCGCGCGCATCGCGCGCTCGCAGCGCTCCGGATCGCCGCGACCGCTGATCACCGCCCACGATTGCGCCATCGAATCGATCCGGCATTCGGTGTCGACCGAACTGCCGAGCGGCGTGCCGTCGTCGTAGAACGCGCGACGATACCACGCGCCGTCCCAGGCCTTGGTTTCCAGCGCCAGTTCCAGTGCGCGTGCGTGATCGCGCCACCGCGCGACACGCGAATCACGACGATCGTCCGCAAATGGCGCAAAGTCGCCGATCACCTTGATCAGGAACCAGCCCATCCAGACACTCTCGCCCTTTCCGTCCGCGCCAACGCGGTTGAGGCCGTCATTCCAGTCGCCCGTGCCGATCAACGGCAGGCCGTGCACGCCCGTCGCAAGGCTCGCTTCGATCGCGCGCGCGCAGTGCTCGAACAGCGTGCCGCGATCCGTCGAAGGTTCGGGTTTGGAGAACGCGTCGGTCTGTTCGGGTTTCAGCGCATCGGCGCGGAGAAACGGCACCCGTTTTTCGAGGATCCCTGCGTCGCCCGTCGTTTCGACGTAATGCGCGACCACGAACGGCAGCCACAGGCGATCGTCCACCATCCGCGTGCGCAGGCCACGCCCCGATGGCGGCAACCACCAATGCTGCACGTCGCCTTCTTCGAACTGGCGCGACGCGGACAGCAGGATGTGTTCGCGCGCAACGTCGGGCCGCGCGATGCAGAGCGCCGCCACGTCCTGCAACTGGTCGCGATAACCATACGCGCCGCTGGCCTGGTAGAACGCGGTGCGCGCCCATACCCGGCAGGCCAGCACCTGATACGGCAGGCAACGGTTGATCAGCAGGTCCACCGAGCGCTGCGGCGTTTCGATCTGCAGGGGCGCAAGCACGCTGTCCCACCGCTGCCGCGAATCAGCGAGCAACCTTTCGACCTTGGCGCGGCGATAGCGATCGATCAAGCGCGTTGCGGCGGTGCGGTCGGCACCTTCGCCCAGCAGGAACACCAGTTCGGTGGATTCATCCGGCGCAAGTTCCACGCTCGCGACGACGGCGCTGCGCGCATTGTCGTCACTCCCGGGCGTTGCACCATCGGCATTGCAGGCGATGAACGCCACCGCGTCCGCGAATTCCTCGCGCCACGCATTGCGGGCCAGCACCGCACTGCGCGCGCGATCGGATTCGACCTGCGTGGTCGAACGCGCGTCCGTTCCGATCGGCCCGAGCATCCAAATCACCGACTGCGCCACCGCGATGCGGCGCGCCCTGCCGCTGCGGTTATGCAGGCGCAGGCACGAAATCTTGACTGGATCGTCGGCCACCACGCACTGAGTCAATTCCGATTCAATACCGTGCACGTTCGCGTCGAAACGCGCGTAGCCGGGACCGAAGCGCGCGACGTAGGTGGCGCCGCCAGCGCGGATCGGCGATGCGGTGGCGCTCCACTCCGTGTCATCGTCGGCATCGCGCAACAGGAAGGCTTCACCGACCGGATCGCGCACGGCGTCGTTCGACCATGGGGTGATCGGGTTCTGCTGGCTATTGATGGCCCAGCAATAGCCGCCACCGGTGGCGCTGACGAGGAAGCCGAAATCGGGATTCGCGACGACATGCGTCCACGGCGCGGGCGTGTGCGCGCCGTCACTCAGCAAGGTGACGTACTCGCGACCGTCAGCCGTGAACCCGCCGAACCCATTCCAGCATTGCAATGCCTTGGGCGCCGGCAGCGAAGCGGGCTTGCCGCCACGCGCGTGCGTAGCCCGCTCCGTCGACACCTCGCTCACAGCTGCATCCAAAGCGGTGGCGCAACGTGCAAGTTGCTCCGCAAGCGATCCGTCGCGCCCGTCCAGCACGATGCAGGCCGCCGTATTCAGACCGACGAGCAACTGTTTGTCGAGATCGCGCTTGCGCAGCACGAACACCGACCCTTGCGCCTTGTCGTGTTGGTCCGTATCGCGGATCGCGCTTTGCAGCGCGGCGTCGAACTCGCCGGCACCATCGCTTGCAGTCGCATCGAGTACCACCAAATCGACGGGAAGCTGACGCGCGCGCCACCACCGCTGTGCGCGCAGCAGTTCTTCGAACAACCCGATTTGCACCGCATCGTCGAGGTGCAACAACACGATCGGCAGGTCGCCCGAAATGCCCTTGCGCCACAGGACCGGTGCGCCGCCCTCGCCCTTCGCACTCTCTGCCGAACCCGCACGCCACGAGGCATCGACCCCAACCAATGCACCCGTGAGGTACCGGAATCGCCGCGCCGCAGCCTCGTCGACGTCAGGTCCGCCGCGCGAACGCCGCGCTGCGACGCGCGCGCGCGCGAAGACCTTCGCGCAGGCATCGGCCGTCCGATACTGCCCAATCAACCCGAGCACCTCGTCGCGCGACGTACCGACCGTGGTCACGAATGCGGCACGGCGGGTTTCGCCCGCACCGACCGCGATGCGCGTGCGCAGGCTGAAGATCGGGTCCAGCACCGTGCCGACGCTGCCGGACAAGGATCGACCGTCGCGCAATGCCGCCGGTGCCCCCAGCGAACCGTCCCGGCCGATGAAGCGCGCGCGATCGGTTTCGCATTCACGCGTGCCGCGTTCGTCGCCGTCCACGACCAACGCGTGCGCCGCCCATACATCCGGCTCGGACGGGTCTTTCTTGCGCCGCCACGCCAGCAACACGCCATCCTCGAATGCCGTCTGCACGAACATCTTCGAATAAGCGGGGTGCGCACGGTCGCCCTGATCGGAGCCAAGGACCAATTCCATGTACGAGGTCAGTTCGATTTCGCGCTCGACCGGTCCGTCGTTCCGGATTCCGACGCCGCGTACTTCGACCGCATGATCCGGATCGATCGCGATTTCGAGCGTGGTGCTGAACGTGCCGTCGCGCCGCTCGAACCGCGCCATCGCGCCGTCGAACCAGTGTCGCGTCGCGCCGCCACACGGCAACGCCGTCGCCGACCACGTTGTCCCATCCGCGGTGTCGCGGACAAAAACGTAACCGCCCTGCTCGCCGCCGCGATCGCTCGCGCGCCAGCGACTGACCGTCAGCCCTTTCCAGCGGCTGCACCCTGCGCCCGCGGAGGTCAGAAGCACCGCGTAACCCGCGTCGCCCAGCAGGGAGTATTCCAGACAGGATCGTGAATCGGCAGGCATGGTCGGGCATCCTTCCATCGTGCGTAAATCGCACAACATACGGAGTATGCGCGCCTCCGCCTCAATCGTTCGTGAAAGCCTCCCGGTAGCGCGGCCCATTGCGGCGACGCAACTTGACGTGGGCGTCGATGCGGCAAAGGATGCCACGTGGGGCGCCGCCGCCATTCACCCGCCCGCAATCGGAGAAACGACGATGTCCGAAATCGCGACCGAATCAGCGACGTGTCCCGTGCACCCGCTGGACGTGCCGAAGCTGGAGGCGTTGCCGGCCGGCGCCACGCCGCAGCTCACCTGCTACCAGCTCGGTCCGCAGGCCGCACCCATCATTCCGGGGCGCCGCGACCGCGCGTGGATGGATGCCACCAACGATCACTACGCGTACCGCTGCCTGCCGCTTGCCATGGCCAACACCAGCGGCTGGGAGATCACTTGCCCGCTGGATTTCGAGGTGACCTGGAACGGCAACCAGGACATCAACGCAATCACCGCGCGCGCACCCGGCGTCGATCCGAATGCGTTGCGCGCGCTGATCACCTCGCACTTCGCACATGGCATCCTCACCTTCCACACTGGCTGGCTGTTCCGCACCTCGCCCGGTTGGGGCCTGTGGGTGCGCGGTGCGCCCAACGACGCGAAGGACGGCGTCCAAGCCCTCGACGGCATGGTCGAAACCGACTGGCTGCCGTTCCCGTTCACGATGAACTGGCGGTTCACCCGGCCATGCACGGTGCGTTTCCGGAAAGGCGATCCGTTCTGCTTCATCACCTTGTGTCCGCACGCCTTGCTGGACGAGGTTGCGCCGAAGCGCGCCAGGATCGAGGACGACCCGAAATTGCAAGCCGACTACGTCGAGTGGGGCGAGTCGCGCGCCGAATTCAACAAGCTGTTGCGCGAGGGCGACCCGGCCACGGTCGCGAAGAAGTGGCAGCGCAATTATTTCCAGGGCAAGGCCACCGAGGGCGGTGCGCCGTTCCATGTCAACAAGCGGCGACTGAAGCCCGTCGAATAGCCCCCTCGATTCGCGACGCTCCGCAGCGCGCGTTACCATCGCCGTTTCGCGATGCAAAGCTTCGCGTCAATATTTCCTGGGAGAACACCATGCAACTCGGAATGATCGGCCTCGGCAAGATGGGCAATTTCATGGCCCAGCGGCTGATGAAAGGCGGTCACGACGTGATCGGATTCGACCCGAACGAGAAGGCGCGCGAGGCGCTCGCCGATGCCGGTGGCAGGTCCGTCGGTTCGCTCGACAAGTTGGTCGAAGCACTGCAGGCGCCGCGCGCGGTATGGATGATGGTACCGTCCGGCAGGATCGTGGATGAGACCGTCGCGGCGTTGAACGATCGGCTCGACAAGGGCGACGTCGTGATCGACGGCGGCAATTCCAACTACAAGGACGACCAGCGCCACGCCGGTTTGCTGTCCGCCAAGGGCATCGACTACGTCGATTGCGGCACCAGCGGCGGCGTGTGGGGGCTCAAGGAAGGCTACAGCATGATGGTCGGCGGCGACGAAAAAGTCGTCGAGCGCTTGAAGACGATCTTCGAAGTGCTGGCGCCTGGCAAGAACAAGGGCTGGGGCCGCGTCGGTCCGGTCGGTGCGGGACACTTCGTCAAGATGGTCCACAACGGCATCGAGTACGGCATGATGCAGGCTTACGCGGAAGGCTTCTCGATCTTCAAGCACAAGGACGAGTTCAAGCTCGACCTTGGGCAAATCGCCGAGATCTGGCGCTACGGTTCGGTGGTGCGCTCGTGGCTGCTCGACCTCACCGCCGACGCGCTGCAGCGCAATCCCGAGATGGAGGGCCTCGCGCCCTACGTGGTCGACTCCGGCGAAGGCCGCTGGACGGTGGCCGAGGCCATCGACCTCGACGTGCCCGCGCCCATCATCACCGCCTCGCTGATCGAACGACTGCGCTCGCGCGATACGGATTCGTTCTCCGACAAGCTGCTGTCGGCGATGCGCAACGAATTCGGCGGCCACGCGATGAAGAAGGAATGACCC
>Ga0207698_10001615_pt1 | contig 13114 bp, 12 predicted proteins | sample KBSCornC22_FD_184298 | JGI IMG/M metagenome (GOLD analysis project Ga0207698, IMG submission 184298) | Corn rhizosphere microbial communities from Kellogg Biological Station, Michigan, USA - KBS Corn C2-2 (SPAdes) (version 2) | ecosystem: Host-associated > Plants > Roots > Rhizosphere > Soil ...
AGGGTGGATGCCTTCGAGACCATGCGCGCGTGCTATAGAGGCCGTTGCGCTCGCGCAAAGGTCGAATACGTATCCGCGGATCGTCTACATGCCGGTGGCGGCGAACGTATTGCCGTCGGGATCGAGTTCCCTGAGGTCGCGCCCGCGGGTCTCCTTGCCGAACAGCGCGACGAGGAGCAGCGCGGCCACCGTCGGGATGATGATCAGAATCGAGACGACCGCGAGCGGCGGGACGAGCGCCAGGATCGCAAGTAGCTGCGCCACCATTCCGCCGGCCTTGGTGCACGCGGCGACGATCCCCGTGGTCCGGCCGCGGATTCGAAGCGGGAAGCTTTCCGCCGCATAAGGCAGAAGCATCGCGATCAGCCCGTTCGTCCCAATGATCAGCAACGCGACCGGCAGCACCGGACTGCCGGAGCGGCTTACCTCGAGCTGGAGGACGCCGAGCAGACCGGCGATTGTCACCACCAGCGAGCCGACGAGCGACCATTTGCTGCTCCAGGCGCTGTAGGTGAATGCGACCAGAAACGTCGTCGGGAAGGCGATCAACGCGCTTTCCGCGAGCAGCTTGCTCGAGACCGCGACTCCGTACCCTTTCGAGACGAGATCTTCGGGAAGCCAGAGGAGCAGCCCGAAATAGATCAGCCCGAAGCAGATCGCGGCGAGGCTCAGCGCCAGCAGCTTGCCCAGGAACGCCGCTCCGGTGAGGCTCGGCGCTTCCCCGCGGGATGCGGTGCTTCGCCCCGAGCGGAGCTTGTGTGCTTTCGATCCGAACCTTTCCATGACCCGCCGCGCTTCCTCCCGCCGCCCGCGGGCGAGAAGGAATTTCGCCGATTCCGGAATGAATGCTCCCAGCAGCACCAGGGTCAGGCCCGTCGGCAGGTTGAGCAGCCACAGGATGCGCCAGCCGAAGTCCGGCTGCAGAAGCGCCGAAAAGCTGCTTGCTGCGAAATATCCGGCCGCCGCTCCCAAGCCGCCGACCAGCACCAGCGCCCAGCCGCGATGCTTGCTCGGCATCATCTCGGCGAGCAGCGCATAGGTCACGGGCAGCATTCCTCCTGCTGCGACGCCCATCAGGAAGCACATGGCGACGTTCCACGCGAGCGACGGCATCGCGCCGCAGATCGAGGTGCCGACGAACATCACCGCGGACAGCAATATCGACGCCTTCCGGCCGTAGATGTCGGCGATGATTCCCCAGATGACCGAGCCGAGGACGGTGCCGACCAGGGCCGAGAAGGGGAACTCGGAGACGGTCGCCGTGTCGACCTGATATTCGGCGCGCATGCCCGGAAGCACGAAGCCGAGCGTCGCCGGTTTCATGATGTCGATGGCGAGCGCGATCACCAGCACCGCCATCAGCATCCAGTGGGCGGCGGACAGCGGCGCATCCTCGGGGGGCGAAACGACGATCTGCTGCGACGCGGCGACCTGGCCTGCGACGTCCCTTGGAAGCAGCCCGTAGGCGGCGATTGCGATGCCGCCGACGATCGCCACCATGCCCACGATCATATCCCAGCCGATGGGCATTCCGGCGAGCATGAAATGATTGTGGCGGCCCATCAGGAACATCGGGATGTGGAGCAGCACGCCGGCCGTGACGGCAACGACCCCGAGCACGAATGCCCACAGGCCGCGGCGGTCGGACAAGGTGCTCCTGCTGATCATCGGCGCTTCGAAATAGCAGCGGCGACCCCGCTGTCACTCCTGCATAAAGAAAAGGTGCCGGTGGTTGCCGGGGCGACTCCGCGATGCTAACTCAGGTTTCGATCTCCGGCGCAATGCCGGGGAATTCATGCCGCGGACGGTGCGACGTGCCGCGGCTCCACGAGGTTGAAGCTCGAATGACGCCATATAACGCCCTTCATCCGCTCTTCGATGAAGCGGCGTTCCCCGCGCACCGCAGCGGCATGGCGGCCCGAGCAGACGCGCTTTCCAGTCATCGTGCCATCGCTCCCGGCCAGTATGCCGGCGGCGAGGCCCCAATCATCGCGCGACCGAGCGTCCAAACGCTAGAGGTCCGCGCCCGGAGAAATTTCAATGTCCATGCGCATGCTTATCGATGCGCGCCACCCGGAGGAAACCCGGGTCGCCGTCGTCAAGGGAAACCGGATCGAGGAGTTTGACTTCGAATCCGCTGAGCACAAGCAGCTCAAAGGCAATATCTATCTAGCCAAGGTCACCAGGGTCGAACCGTCGCTGCAGGCGGCGTTCATCGATTACGGCGGCAATCGCCATGGCTTCCTCGCCTTCAGCGAGATCCATCCCGATTACTATCAGATCCCGAAGGCCGACCGCGAAGCCCTGCTGCGCGAGGAAGCCGAGCACGCCGCCGAGGAAGAGCGGCTGCGCGCTGCCGAATACGAGGGCGACGACGAAGGCGACGTCATCGAGGCCGACGAGCGGCCGGACTTCGCCGACGATGGCAATGGCGAGCAGGACGAGGCCGACCATCCGGCCGAAGCGGGCACCGGCTCGAACCGCTCGCCGGTCGACGAATCGGCCGCCGACGAGCTTCGCCGCAAGCGCCAGAACCTGAGGCGCCGCTACAAGATCCAGGACGTGATCCAGCGCCGCCAGGTGCTGCTGGTCCAGGTCGTCAAGGAAGAGCGCGGCAACAAGGGTGCCGCGCTGACCACCTATCTGTCGCTTGCCGGCCGCTATTGCGTGCTGATGCCCAACACCAGCCATGGCGGCGGAATCTCGCGCAAGATTTCCAACGGCGCGGACCGCAAGCGGCTGAAGTCGATCATGTCGGACCTGAACCTGCCCAAGACCATGGGCCTGATCGTCCGCACTGCAGGGCTCCAGCGCACCAAGACCGAGATCAAGCGCGATTTCGACTATCTCGCGCGCCTGTGGGACGAAATCCGCGAGCGCACGCTCGGAAGCACGGCGCCGGCGCTGATCTACCGCGACAGCGATCTCATCAAGCGCGCGATCCGCGACCTCTATCATCGCGAGATCGACGAGGTGATCGTCGAAGGCGAAGAGGGCTACAAGCAGGCCCGCGGCTTCATGAAGCTGCTGATGCCGAGCCACGTCCGGCGGGTGAAGCTGCACAGCGAAACGACGCCGCTGTTCCAGCGCTCGGGCGTCGAGGACCAGCTGTCCGCGATGTACCAGCCGGTCGTCCAGCTGAAATCGGGCGGCTACCTGGTGATCAACCCGACCGAGGCGCTGGTCTCGATCGACATCAACTCCGGTCGTTCGACCCGCGAGCACAATATCGAGCAGACCGCGACCAACACCAACCTCGAGGCGGCGCAGGAGATCGCGCGGCAGCTGAGGCTGCGCGACATGGCAGGCCTGATCGTGATCGACTTCATCGACATGGAGCAGTCGAGCCACGTCCGTAAGGTCGAGAAGGCGATGAAGGAGGCGCTCAAGAACGACCGGGCGCGAATCCAGGTCGGCCGCATTTCGAGCTTCGGCCTGATGGAGATGAGCCGGCAACGGCTCCGCACCGGCGTGCTCGAAGCGTCGACCAAGCCCTGCCCGCATTGCGAGGGTACTGGCCTCATGCGCACGGCTGCCTCCGCCGGCCTGTCAGCGCTGAGGATCGTCGAGGATGAGGCCGCGCGCGGCCGCGGCGAGCGGATCTGCCTGCGCGCCGGGCGCGAAGCGGCGGTCTTCGTGCTCAACAAGAAGCGCAGCGAGCTTGCCGATATCGAGCAGCGTTACGGCGTCTCGATCGAGGTCGTGATCGACGAGAGCTTCGAAGGCGCGCGCATGACCGTCGACAGCTCCGGACCGCGTCCGACCGCCGCGCCGAGGATCGAATCGGCGGCGGTCGACGAAGAGGACGACGAGGAGATCGTCGAGGAGACGATCGAGGACGAAGAAGAACAGGAAGAAGAAGCGGAAGCCCGTCGCGACGAACGCGGCGAGCGCGACGAAGGCGAAGGCGAACGGCACGGCCGGCGCCGCCGCCGGAGGCGCCGTGGCGGCCGCGGCCGGTCACGCCGCGAAGGCGGTGAAGGCGGTGAAATCGCTGAAGGCGAACAGCCGGCGGAGCAGCACGAGCCGGAGTCGAGCGAAACCGAAGAGCACGCCGCTAAGCCGTCCGAGGCTGCACCGGAAGAGTCCGACACCGGCAAGCGCCGGCGCCGGCGCCGCGGCCGCAGGACTGCGGAGCCGGGCGACCAGGCCGCCGATACCGCCGTCGAACCGGACAGCTCGCCGATGGTCGAGCGGCCGGTCGACGAGGAGCCGCCCATCGCGCAGACCGAACCGGCCGAGGAGCCCAAGCCGAAGCGGCGCCGCAGCAAGAAAGCCGTGGCCGAAGCCGAGGTCGCGGTGCCAGAGCCGGCACCCGCGGAAGCTCCGCCGGCCGAAACGGCCGACCAGGCTGCGCCCGCCGCGAAGCCGACACGCAAGCGCCGGACCAAGGCGAAACCCGAACCCGAGGCAGCCGAAACGGCGGCCGAGGAGCCGGTCAGCATCCCCGCCGCCAACAACGACACGGCGGAGACGGCGGACGATGACGGATCGGAGCCGCGCCGCGGCTGGTGGCAGCGCACCTTCGGTTAACTCGTGGCAAGCTTCCGCCGGGAAGCGCTTTTCATCCCGCGTTCAGCGCGGAAAGTGGTAATCGGCGGCCGATGTTGAGATCGCCGGTCTCCCGCTTCGTGCGGTTGCTGATGCTCGCGCTGGCGCTGGCGTTCGCGGGCTGGCAGCCGCTCGCGGCGCAGGATGACAACTCCGGGCCGCAGGTCCTGCGCGATACCGAGACGGAGGCGCTATTCCACGACATGTCGCTGCCGCTGGTCGAGGCGGGCGGGCTCGATCCGAAGAGCGTCAAGGTGGTCCTGCTCAACGATCCCGAGATCAACGCCTTCGTTTCGCAGGGCCAGACCGTCTACCTGCAGTCCGGTCTGATCCAGGCCGCGGACAATGTGAACCAGGTGCAAGGCGTCGTCGCGCACGAGCTCGGCCACGTCATCGCCGGGGATGCGATCCGCAGCGGCCAGGGCGAGAAGCAGGCGATGGGGATCACCATCCTTTCGCTTCTTCTCGGCGTGGCAGCGGTCGCGGCAGGGGCCGCCGATGCCGGCATGGGCGTCCTGATGGCCGGCCAGCGTGCGGCGCTCGGCGGAATGCTCGCCTTCACCCGCGCCCAAGAAGCCACGGCGGACGCGACGGCTTCGCGGCTGCTGTCCAAGTCCGGGATCAGCGGCAAGGGCCTGCTCGACTTCTTCGCCAAGCTCCAGAACCAGGAATATCGCCTCGCCGTCTACGACAAGGACAGCTTCGACCGCAGCCACCCGCTTTCGTCGGAACGGATCGAGGCGCTCTCGCAAAAGCTGCGGAGCGACCCCGCATGGTCCAAGCCCGTCGATCCGAAGCTCGAGGCCCGGTTCGAACGGGTCAAGGCGAAGCTTCTCGGGTTCGTCGATCCCAAGCAGGCCGTGCTCCGCTATCCCGAGAGCGACCAGAGCGTGCCGGCCCATTATGCCCGCGCGTACGCGTATCATCTCGGCGGCTACCCCGACAAAGCCGAGGCGGAAGCCGACGCGCTTCTCAAGGTCGACCCGGAGGACCCTTATTTCCTCGAGCTCAAGGGCCAGATCCTGCTCGAGGACGGCAAACCCAAGGACGCGATTCCCGTCCTTCGCGAAGCGACCAAGCGGTCGGACAACGCGCCGATGATCGCGGCGCTGCTCGGCCATGCGCTGGTCGCGACCGACGACGCGAAGAATTTCCCCGAGGCCAAGCAGATCCTGAAGGTCGCGGTCGCGCGCGACAATGAGGACCCGTTCGCCTGGTATCAGCTCGGCATCATCTACGACCATGAAGGCGACCTGGGCCGCGCCTCCCTGGCCACGGCTGAGCGGAACAATCTCGAGGACAATCCGAAGATGGCGCTGGCAAGCGCGCAAATGGCCATGCGCGGGATCCCGCCGGGAACGCCCGACTATCTTCGCGCCCAGGATATCGCCATGGTGTCCCGCGCCGAGCTGGCCAAGAAAGACAAGAAATACCGGGATCCCAAGGACCAGTGACCGAACCCCCTAGCCCGCCGCGCAAATCCGCGGCGTTCGCAGCGGCGATCGCGGGAGGAGTCATCGGCTCGCTGCTGACGGCGGCGCTGCTACTCTTTGCCCTGCCCAACGTCCTCAGCAGCAAGATCGTTCGGCAGGGCCTGCTTGCCGATCCGAAGATCCTCTCCGACGCGGTCGACGCCCTGCGCGATGCGCAATATGCCCCGGTCCTCGCCGCCAATCGCGCGGCGATCGAAACGCCCTTTGCAAGCTCGTGGAAAGGCGCGCCCAACGGCGACGTGACGCTGGTCGAATTCTTCGACTACGCCTGCCCCTACTGCAAGGCGAGCAACCCCGCCGTCGACCGCCTCGTCCACGAGGACAAGGGCCTGCGCGTCGTTTACCGCGAACTGCCGATCCTCGGTCCCGACAGCGTCACCGCGGCGCGGCTCTCGCTGGAGGCGTCCAAGCTCGGGCGCTTCGCAAAATTCCATGATACGCTGTGGGCTGCCGGACGGCCCGCGCCGGACACCATTGCGACGGCGGCCGCGGCCGCGGGGATTGCTCCCAAGCCCGACGGCGATCCGCAGATCGAGGCAGAGCTCAAGCGCAATTACGCGCTCGCGGGGCAGCTCGGAGCGACCGGCACCCCGGTGTTCGTGATCGGCGATCGCGTGATGAATGGCGCCGTCGGCTACGACACGCTCAAGCAGGCGGTCGACGACGCGCGCAAGAAGGCGAGCTAAGCACCAGTCGCCTCTCGCGGATTGCGGACACGAGCTCTTCTGTTAGCTTCGGCTCTTTCTGTGAGGATGGCTGGATGCACTTTCGCCGCATTGCATTGCACCGATACTGCACAATTGCAGCGGCACTTTTCCTCATCCCGCTTGCGCCCGTAAGCAGCGGCGCATCCGCCACGCCCGCGGCAATCGACCAAGACCCGCCGATCAACCATGTTCATCCGGCGGTCGGCGCCGGTTTGCAGTTCACGAGCCACGGAAAGCGAGTGAACGCAATGCTGTACCTGCCGGCTGGTGCTGGCCCGCACCCCGCCGTCATCTTGCTTCACGGGCTTCCGGGAAATGAACAGAATTTGGACCTCGCGCGCGCGATGCAGCGTGCCGGCTGGGCAGTCGTCACTTTCCATTATCGAGGGTCGTGGGGGTCCGGCGGCACCTTCACGCTGGGCGGCGGATGCGACGACGTGGATGCGCTACTGCAGGACATTTCCTCGCATGCCGGCCGCCAGAAATGGGACATCGATTCGCATCGCATGGTCGTCATAGGGCACAGCTACGGGGGCTTCGTTGCGGCTTGCGCTGCGCGACGGCATCCGGAGCTGACCGCTGTTGGACTGCTCGCCCCATGGGACATCAGCTACGACGCAGTGAGTTTTTCGAAGCTTTCGGAGCGGGACGCCCGCGCACGTGCGCCGTCAATCTTCAATGACGTGGATGGCCGGCTGACTGGGGCCAACGCCCAAGTGTTGATGCAAGCGATCAGGACGGAAGGTCGATCCTTCACTCTGACAGCAGCTGCATCCGCGCTTTCCCGAAGGCCGGTGCTGCTCGCGACCGCTACCCGCGATGACCCGGATGATCAGGCCGACGACCTGCACGCGGCGCTGGCAAAGATGCCGACCGCTCATCTTACCTACCGTCTATTCGACACGGATCACGGCTTCGATGATCAGAGGATCGCGCTCGAGACGTACGTTCTGAACTGGCTTGCGACCCTTCCCGCTGCACCGGCGAGGAGATGAGGGGCTAGCGCGCAGACAGGCGAACTACGCGCCCTTGAAGCCCTGAGCGACCACGTACCATTCGCTCGAATCCTTGCGGCTGGCGGGCGGCTTGGCGTGCTTCACGGCCGAGAAACTGCGCTTGATCTCGGCCACCAGCTGGTTGTCGGCGCCGCCGGCGAGCACCTTTGCGATATAAGCGCCGCCAGGCCTGAGCACCTCGCGCGCGAATTCGAGGCCCGCCTCGACCAGTGCCATGGTCCGCAGATGGTCGGTCTGCTGGTGCCCCACGGTGTTGGCGGCCATGTCCGACAGCACGAGATCGGCCGGACCGCCGAGCGCATGCTTGAGCTTCTCGGGCGCCGCCTCGTCCATGAAATCCATCTGCAGGATCCTGACCCCGTCGATCGCGTCCGTCGGAAGCAGGTCGATGCCGACCACCATCGCCTGAGGTGCCTTGCGGCGGACCACCTGGCTCCAGCCACCGGGCGCGATGCCGAGGTCGACCACCGCCTTCACCCCCTTCAGCACCGCGAAACGCTCGTCGAGCTCGAGCAATTTGTACGCCGCGCGGCTGCGATAATTCTCCGCCTTCGCCCGCTGGACGTAGGGGTCGTTGAGCTGCCGTTCGAGCCAGCGGGTGGACGAGACTTTGCGACCCTTGGCGGTCTTGACCCGCTTCACAGCTTCCAGCCGTCGCGGGCCATTAGCGAGCGCAGGATTCCCTCGCGAATTCCGCGGTCGGCGACGCCGAGGTTCTTCGCCGGCCAGATCTCGATGATCGCTTCGAGGATGGCGCAGCCCGCGACCACCAGGTCCGCGCGCTCGTTGCCGATGCACGGCAGCGCCGACCGCTCCTCGAAATCCATTTCGGCGATCATGCTGCTGATCTTCTGCATCGATTCGATCGGGACGTGCAGCCCGTCGACCGCGCGGCGGTCGTAGAACGGCAGCGCGAGATGGACGCTGGCGAGCGTCGTCACCGTGCCGCTGGTGCCGAGGAGGCGGATTCCGTCGCGCGATTCCGGAAGCATGGTCGTAAAATTGGCGAAGGCGCGGCGAGCGCGCTCGCGCATGCGCTTGTAGGCGAGCAGGCGGTCGGGCCCCTCGAGCGCTTCCTTGCCCTCGCTTTCGGTCAGCGAGACCACTCCCCACGGAGCGCTCCACCAGGCGCGAATCTTCGTGCTGCCATCCTCCTGGTCGATCAGGACAAGCTCGGTCGATCCGCCGCCGATGTCGAAGATCAGCGCCGGGCCGTCGCCCGGCTCGAGCAGCTTGTGGCAGCCGAGCACCGCGAGGCGCGCTTCTTCGGCCGGCTCGATGATGTCGAGCGCGATTCCGGTCTGTTCCCGGACCCGTTCGACGAACTCGCCGCCGTTGCACGCGCGCCGGCAGGCCTCCGTCGCGACCGAGCGCGAGAGCGACACGTTGCGGCGCCTCAGCTTGTCGGCGCAGATCGACAGCGCGGCGACGGCGCGGTCCATCGCCTCCTTCGACAGCGCGCCGGTATGAGTGAGGCCCTCTCCGAGGCGGACGATGCGCGAAAATGCATCGATGACGGTGAAGCCGCCCTCGCTCGGGCGCGCGATCAGCAGACGGCAGTTGTTCGTGCCGAGGTCGATCGCTCCATAGGTGTGACGATGCGGCTCCCGCCGCTGTGGCAAGCCCTGATCCGACGGCCCGCCCTGCTCGCGATAGGAATGCTGCGGGGCCGGCGCACTGGCGACACCCTGCGCCATTCCACGCCCGTTCTATCTGCACCGCCCGAATTGCGAGCGGCTGACTTGATACGGATTTAATCACAAATTTATGGGGTTGGGCAACCCCGCGGGGGTCGTTGCGGTGGCGTTGACAGCGGAAAGGCCCCTTTCTATCTCGCCGCTTCCCAAGCTGCCCCGTCGTCTAATGGTAAGACTACGGACTCTGACTCCGTCAATCGTGGTTCGAATCCACGCGGGGCATCCACGCACCGGCGCGCGTCGTCCGCCGGAGGGGTTATCAGCGGCGGCATGCGCCGCTAACCCACGGCATCCATGAACTTCACCGTTTCTCCACGTCATGAAGGGGACGGCTTCCGAATCGACGTGGCCGCCGAGGGACGCTCGCGCAGCTATTTCGTGCCGACCGCGACGCAGCAGGACTTCAACGCCTTCTTCCGCGAGCTGTCGGAGGATTTCGGCACGCGCATGCCGCACGCCTACAGCCGGGCGGCGCAGCGTCCTGCCGCGCCCTTTCCGTGGCGCCCGCTGCTGACCGAGAACGTCCATCCGCAGATCCTCGCCGGCTACGGCGACCCGGCGGTGCTCAAGACCGACCAGGGCTGGTGGCTCATCGCGACCTCCAACGACGCCCCCGACGCCTTTCCGATCCTCCACTCGAGCGACCTCAAGGGCTGGGAAGCGAAGGGCTTCATCTTCCCCGCGGGAGAGCAGCCGTCATGGGCGGCGACGGGGCGCAACGCCGCCGACTTTTGGGCCCCGGAGATGGCGAAGGTCGGCAGCGAATATTGGACCGTCTTCACCGCGCGGCAGGTCAACAATGCGCTTGCGATCGGTCTTGCGCGCGCGCCCTCGCCGATGGGCCCGTGGGTCGACAACGGGGCGCCGCTGGTCACCGGCAAGCCGGTCAACACCACCGGTCTCGGCTTCGATCCCGGCCAGCCGCTGATGAGCGGCGGCGTGATCGATTCCCACCTGTTCCTCGATCCGGATGGCGATCGCTATTTGTTCTGGAAAGACGACACCAACGGCATCTGGCCGCGTCCGCTGGCGATGCTTCTGCGGCTTCATCCAGGACTGATCGACAAGCTCTTCGCGACCGAGGCCGGCCGGCGCACCGCCGCTTTTGCCGCGGCGATCGTGCCGTGGGCGAACGAGCAGCGGCCGATGACGCGCTTCTTCGTCATGCAGCCGATCATCGAGGCCGCGCTCGCCAATTGGAAGCAGGTCCGCACCGTCCTCGGCGAGTTCGGGCTCGCCGCGACCACGATCGTCGACGCGCTGACGACGCCGATCCGCGCGCAAGTCATCGCCGAGGACGGCCGCTCGCTCGTCGGGGAGAGCACAATCGTGCTCGCCAACGACCAGGATTGGGAGGGCCATCTCATCGAAGGCCCGTTCGTCACGTACCAGGAGGGACGCTACTGGCTGTTCTATGCGGGCAACGATTTCTCGACTCCGGCCTACGGGATCGGGGTCGCCGTCGCCGACCATCCGCTGGGGCCGTACACGAAGCAGGAACAGCCGCTGTTGAGGTCGACCGAGCAGTGGGTCGCCCCGGGCCATGCGTCGGTCGCTCCGGGCGTCGACGGCAAGCCACAGCTGTTCTTCCACGCATTCCACCCGGGCACCGGGGGCTACAACGCGTTTCGCGCGCTGCTAACGGTCGGCCTGCGCTTCACCGGCGAGCGGGTCGACGTCGTCCCGCTGCCCCCTCAGTAGCCCGGGCGAACGCTTCCGCCGCCCGCGATGGCGGTCGTGACCTGGGGATTGCCCCAATAGCGAACCGTGCCGCCGCCATGGACCGCACCGGTGAGGCTGGACGCCGCTCGCACGAGCAACACACCGCCCCCGTTCACGGCAGCCGTCACCTCGCCCGCGTTCACGGCGCGCGTATCGATTTTTCCGCCGCCGTTCACCGCGGCGGTGATCGCGCGCTCCGGAGCAAAGCCTGCAGCGACGCTGATCGCGCCTCCGCCATCGACGGCGAGCGTCGGCACGCGCGGCGACTGGATCTCGACCCGCAGGCGGTAGGTTCGCGGGCAATTGTCGTTGCAGACGTCGATCTTCAGCGTCCGCTGCCGGTCGACGTAGATGTGGGTGAAACGGCTACTTCCCTCGAGAATCGTGACGCGCTCCGTGGGGCCGGGAACGATGACCACCTCGCCGCCGCCGCGCAGCTGGACAGCCTGGAACGGCGCTACCGGCACGAGCTCGTCCGCCACGGCGGGAACGGAAGCGGCGAACGCGAGAACGAAGATCGGGAGGATGGAGCGGACCATGAGACGGGCCTTTCGATTGCTACGCTACATCTGTAGCGCTACAAATGCAGCGTGTCCAGTGCCGTTGCCGCCGTGGCCGAAAAGAGCCAGTGGACGCGGATGATCCGGATCATCGGCAGCTTCGTCAGCCCCTATGTGCGCAAGGTGCTGGCGTGCATGAACCTCAAGGGTCTCGCCTACGAGGTCGACCCGATCACACCCTTCTACGGCAACGACGAGTTCGAGCGCCTGAGCCCGCTCCGGCGCATACCGGTGCTGATCGACGGCGATTTCCATGCCAGCGATTCGTCGGTGATCTGCGCCTATCTCGACGAGGCCTACCCCGCTCGCCCGCTGTTGCCCGCGGACCCGAAAAGCCGCGCGCGCGCCCGCTGGTTCGAGGAGTTCGCCGACACCCGGCTGGGCGACCTCTTCATCTGGGGGCTGTTCTACCAGAAAATCGTCCATCCGCTCGTCTGGGGAGAGCCGGGCGACCAGGCGAGGATCGAGAAGTCGCTCAGCGAAGATATCCCCACAGCCCTCGATTACCTCGAGCGCGAGCTTCCGGCCGAGGGCTTCCTGTTCGGAGACATCGGGCTCGCCGACATCGCGATCGCGAGCTTCTTCCGCAACGGCGCCTATGCCGGGTTCGAGACCGACGCCGAGCGCTGGCCACACACGGCCGCATTCGTCGATCGGACGCTCGCGCACGGCTGTTTCACCGACCTTCTGCGTTTCGAGGACGTGCAGCGGAACGCCGCGATCAAGGGACGCCGCCAGGCGCTGATCGAGGCGGGCGCGCCGCTCACCGCGGACACGCTCTCGGTGCGCCAACCGCGCCCCGGCATGATGCGGCTCTAGTGCTGGTGCCCGGCGATCCAATGCTCGAGCCGAGTCCGTAACGATCGTCGCGACGGGATGAACCCCGGCTCGGCCATGTCCGGACCGTCGCTCGGCTCGTAAATCGTGAGGTTGTCAGGCAACTTCGGCCGCAGCGTCTCGCGCCCGCGGAGCAGATCCTCGGCCATCGCGAGCGAGCGGTGCACGTCGTCTGCCGTGAACGGCTTCATCAGGCAGCCGAGCGCGAGGTCGGGCATCGGGAATCCCGGCGCCTTGCCGCTGACGAACAGGCACGGAACCGCAAGATCGTTGAGCCGAACCGCGACCGAAAAGCCGGTCGTTCCGCGCGCCAGATGGAGATCGAGCAGCGCGAGGTCGGGTTCGTGCTCCTCGGCGGCCGCGATCGCGCTGTCGGCATCTTCGGCCATCGCCACCACGCGATACCGCGGATTGTCCTCGACCAGATATTTGAGCGTGATCGCCAGCTGGGAATCGTCTTCGACGACCAGGATTCGTAGCACCCGCGAGCCTCCCCCGAAGTCACGGAAAAATGGTCTTTCTGTTCCGCCG
>Ga0207698_10001616_pt1 | contig 13114 bp, 8 predicted proteins | sample KBSCornC22_FD_184298 | JGI IMG/M metagenome (GOLD analysis project Ga0207698, IMG submission 184298) | Corn rhizosphere microbial communities from Kellogg Biological Station, Michigan, USA - KBS Corn C2-2 (SPAdes) (version 2) | ecosystem: Host-associated > Plants > Roots > Rhizosphere > Soil ...
CGTCATCCCGCTTCCCAACGACCTCGTCTTCCTCGACGCGGCGGGGAACCTGCAGCCGACGCTCCAGGCGCCCACCACCGGTGGGACCGACGCCCAGAACGAGTTCAACCGCGACTACCTGAACCACCTCGACGGGTTCCCCCTGGAGTCGACGGCATCCGCGCTGTTCGACAAGCCCATCGATCTCGCGTCGGTCCAGCTCTTCAACGGGACGAACCCCGACACCGCGAGCTTCGCGGTCTTCGACGTGAAGAAGCTTCTCCCGGTGACCAACCTGAACATCACCGTCGCGGATGCGCCCAACAACGGCCAGACGCTCAACTTCATCCCCACCAGCGGATACTGGGAGCGCGGTGGGCAGTACGCGGTGATGGTGCTCGGCGGTCCGAAGGGGATCAAGGGACGGACGAGCGGTCAGACCGTGACTCCCTCGCCCACCTTCGCGCTGGTGACCAGCAGCACGCCGCTCATCACCTGTGACGCCAACGGGAACAACTGCGTCCTCGCCACGGCGGCCATCCCGACCACCGCGAAGGACCCCGCCGCGCAGTACGACCAGCAGGTCGCGCTGGCGAAGCAGCTCGAGGCCCTGCGGGTCAACTACAAGCCGATCCTCGACCAGGCGCAGGCCATCGTCCCCGGCCTGAAGCGGACCGACATCGCGCTGGTGTGGACCTTCACCATCACCAGCCAGGCCGAGGTCACCTTCGATCCGGCGAACCTCATCATCCCCTTCCCCAACGACGTCCTGAACCCCACCGGGAGCCAGGTCGCCATCCCTCCCGGCAGTGGTCTGCCGCCGGACCTGGTCGCCGGGCTCAACACCCTCGACGGCTTCTCCACCACCGCGCCGATCGTCAGCGAGAACGGCGTGGGCACCGGGCCGCTCATCGGCGGTCGGGTCGACGCTTCCACCGTGAAGTTCGGACCCACGGGAACGATCAACTTCGTCGCGGCCGGCCCCGGCGCGGCTGCGCTTCCCACCACCCCGGATGGGTCTCTGAAGGTCCACGCCTGCCTCAACTGCCCGGGAATCGTGATGAACCTGCCGGACGGCGGGCCCATCCTTCTCCCCGACGGCGGGCCGAAGCCGGACACGCTGGCCATCATCCCCGACGTGCCGCTGACCGAGCGGACGCTGTACGCGGCCTACATCACCACCGACCTCAAGGACACGGACAGCAAGAACGTCATCGCCAGCCCGGCGTTCGCGCTCGTCCGCTCCTCGGCGCCGCTCTTCGACGGCACCCACAGCACGGTGAGCCTGCTGACCGACGCCCAGGCCGCGCAGCTCGAGCCGCTGCGCGCGGGCCTGAAGCCGTTCTTCGATCAGCTCGCGCAGCTCGGGGCGCCCCGCACGAAGCTGGCGCTCGGATGGGCCTTCCACACCCAGAGCACGATCACGACGCTGTCCCAGCTCCACGGCGCTCCGCTCGCGGCCCCGGCCCAGACCGCCCTGCCGCTCTGGGTGCAGGAGATTCCTGCTCCTGCTGGAGCGCCGAATCCCGGAGGCGTGGTCGGCCACTGGTACATCGGGCAGATCCTCGACCTCTTCGCGCTCACCGGGACCGGCGGCACCATCAACCCCGACACCGCGCAGTGGACCGCTCCGAAGATCGCGTTCGTGATGAGCGTGCCGGCGACCGGCGCGCCCGGCAGCGGCTACCCGGTCACGATCTTCGGTCATGGCCTCAGCCGCGACCGCACGGATGGCTTCGCCATGTCCGCCTCGCTCGCCGCAGCGAACAACGTGATGGTGGCGATCGACGAGCCCTGGCACGGCGACCGAAACACCTGCAAGGGATTCGGAGCGCTCCTGCTGGCCGGAGGCGCACCGGCGCCGGTGGCCCAGGACCTCTACGCCTGCCAGAATCCGGCACCGCCGACGACTCCGACCCAGACCTGCAACGCGGCCGGGCACTGCGAGCTCGCCGACCGCAGCAACGCCGGCCTCCAGGCCTGCGACAGCACGGCGCTGGACGCGGACAAGCCCTGCTTCCTCGCCGGTCAGGGACACTGCGCCGCGGACAACAAGTGCGAGGGCGGCGCCTTCGCCGCCTCGTTCGCCGGGGTCCCGATCCAGGGCTGGAACCTGATCAACCTCCAGAACTTCTTCGCCACCCGCGACAACCTCCGCCAGCAGGTCATCAGCAACGCCCAGCTCGCGCGCGTTGCCTCCAACGCCGCGGCGGGGAACCTCGGGCAGCAGGCCGGAGACATCGTCCTCGACGGTCAGAAGATCAGCTACGCCGGCCAGAGCCTGGGCGGCATCCTCGGGAGCCTCTACTCGGCGGCCGCGCCGGAGGTGAAGAACGCGGCGCTCAACGTTCCCGGCGGCGGTCTGACGAACATCATCCTCACCTCGCCGGCGTTCGCGCAGCTCAAGGCCGCCTTCCAGGGCGGCCTCGCGGCCGAGGGGGTGGAGACCAACTCGCCGCTGTACGACACCTTCCTCGGCATCGTGCAGTGGATCGTCGACCCTGGCGACCCGCTGAACGCCGGTCCGTACCTGGTCCGGAGCAGCCGGTCGGGAACGTTCGACCCGGTGAACAACCCGCTGGCCAACAACGGCAGCAGCCGGCGCGGCTTCATCCAGTGGATCGCTCAGGATCAGGTCGTCCCGAACCCGACCACCGTGGATCTCATCCAGGCGGTGATGGCCGACCCGAGCGCGACCGGGGTGCTGGTCACTCCAAGCACGGCGGTGCCGAACTTCTGGGCGAAGCAGTTCCCGTCCAACGCCAACCCGGCCCTCAACCACGGCTTCCTGCTCGGATCGGCCGGTGGGGCCACGGCGCAGGCTGCCCAGGGTGAGATCGCCAACTTCATCGGCGGCGCGGCCCCGTTCTGATCACCCGGACACCGGAAAGGCACATGCACATGAAGAAGCTCATGTTCGCAGTGATGGGCCTGGCCGCGGTGGCCGGGGGCTCCGCCCGGGCAGCGGGCATCGCCGTCGACCTCCAGTCGGCGCGCGGCGTCGGCATGGCCGGCTCGCTGGTCGGCGCGGTCGACGACGCCTCGGGCATCTACTTCAACCCCGCCGGCATCGCGCAAGGGCAGGGCCTGGAGGTGGAGCTCGGCACGGCGCCGATCATCCCCTCCTTCACGGTGAAGAATCCCGCCGGGGAGGAGCTCAAGGGCGTCTCCAACATCATCACCCCCGTCCACCTCTACGCGACCTGGGGCATCAGCGACGAATGGACGGTCGGGATCGGCGTCTTCACTCCGTACGGCCTCAAGGTGGAGTGGGAGCCCGACTGGGAGGGCCGCGAGATCATCAAGAAGGCGGACCTCAAGATCTACAACATCAACCCCACCGCGGCTTACCGCAACGGCCCGTTCCGGATCGGCGGCGGGATCCAGATCGTCCGGGCGACGGTCGAGCTGACCAAGGACATCAACCTCCTCGACAACGGCTACGTCGGCGTCGACCTCGGCGCCGGAGCCTGGGGCGTCGGAGGCAACGTCGGAGTCCAGTACGACGCGATCCCGAAGGTCCTCACCCTCGCCGCGACCTACCGCAGCTCCGTCAACCTCAACTTCAGCGGCAACGCGCACTTCGAGAACGTCCCGCCGTCCTACACCGGGACCTTCAAGGACCAGACCGCGACCACCAAGCTCAAGCTGCCCGATACCTTCGGCTTCGGGATCGCCGTGCGGCCGATCCCCGAGCTGGTCATCGATCTGGACCTGAACTACTTCGCCTGGCAGCAGTTCCAGGCCATCGACATCAAGTTCGAGAACCCGCAGCTCAACACCTACGAGGCCAAGCAGTGGGCGCACAGCTGGAACTACCGGATCGGTGCCGAGTACACGCTCAACGAGCACATCCAGCTGCGAACCGGCATCCTCTACGACAAGAACCCGGGCCCCACCTACACCCTGCTGCCGGACATCCCGGACACCGACCGCATCAACATCGGCATCGGCGGCACGTACCGCTTCGGCGCCTTCCGGTTCGAGCTGGCGTACCAGTTCATCAAGTTCCTCGGTGAGACCAGCACCTATCCGAACCCGAAGTACCAGTACGAGTACGGCGCGACGGCCCACGTCATCGCGCTGACCTTCGGGTTCAAGATCTAGCCCTGGCGTGCTTGAAGGGGAGCCGTGAGCGAACCTCCGGCTCCCCTTCCCTTTCCGGACAGCCTCTGTCACCGCTGCGCGGCGCCGCCGCGGTACGTCCGGACGGCGCGGAGCACGTTCATCCTCTGTCCGCTGGTGCCCGAGCGGTACCCGCGGCAGCCGGTGCGGCAGTGCCCGTTCTTCCGGCCGAGGCCTGCGCCCGGGGCCGCGCCCGAAGACTGATCCCCGCGGCGGAGGTCTAGAGACCACTTCGCTGCCGGACGCGATCCGCCCACTCCGGCTCGAGCTCGATGCAGGCGACGTCGCGCCCGAGGCGGACGGCCGCGGCGGGGATGCTTCCGCTCCCGCCGAAGCAGTCGAGGACGAGCTCCCCGGGTCGGGACCAGGTCCGGAGCAGCGGCTCGAGCACGCCGAACGGCTTGTGGTTGGGGTGCCTGCCCCACCGGGCGGCCTCGCCGTCCTCGTCGTAGCCTGCCACCACCGACCAGGGACGGGCCGCATCTCCTGGAGCGAGCGGCGCGAGCCGCTCCCGCCGCAGCACCAGCGCCACCTCGTAGACGCGCGCCGGCCGCTCGTTCCCCCCGCCCTCGGTGGTGAGCTTCGCCCAGACGAGCTCACCGGCCAGCGCCGGGAAGCCGGCCTCGGCCGCGACGGAGAGGATGGGCTGCTTCCCGAGGAAGTTGGTCCAGATCGCCAGGGTGCCACCGTCGACCACGGCCCGCGCCGCGGCGGGCAGCCACTCGGCGGTGAAGCGCCGGTAGGCGCGCACGTCCTCGAAGCGGTGGATGGGATCGCGGTCGATCTTCCGTCCGGCGCGGCGCTCGCGCTCGTCACCACCTTTTCGCCGGCGGGTGAGGAGGCAGTACGGCGGGTCGGTGAGGAGCAGCGAGGGACGCCGTCCGCCGAGCGCCCGTGCGATCACCTCGGGGCTCCGGGCGTCCCCGGTGACGACCACCGCGCTCAGGCTGTCGCTCCCACGGGCGCGAGAGTCTGCCACGCGGCGACGCTCACAACTGGAAGCCGATGCGTCCTCCGAACGTCGCTCCGTTGTTGAGGTACGAGACCTCTCCGCCGACGAGCAATCGACCCAGTCGTATCCCCGCTCCCATCCCGACGTGGATCCGGGCAACGTCGCCCTTGAAGAAGAACCACGGGCCGATGAAGCCGTCGACGTAGACCTGCGACACGTTGACCCGCAGCTTGAAGTCCAGCGGGATGCCGGCGGGGATGTCCGACGAGGTGGTCAGGAAGAAGCCTGGCTTCAAGCCGAGCTGGAATCCCGGCGCCACCCTCCAGAGCGCGTCCAGCCCGAAGCTGAAGATTCCGAGGCCAGGGGACTGGGTCCAGTAGTCCGCTCCCGCGCCGAGGTCGAACTCCTGCGCCTCGGCCGCTCGGGGGGCCAGGGCCAGCGCTCCCAGGAGCCCCAGGAGCAACCACCACCGTCTTCCGTGTGTCACGACGCCTCCATCCGGCCCGGCACGAGGGAGTTAGGACCTCGGTGCGGGCTGGGCAACCTACATCCTGCTCCCCACGCGCCTTCCGGCCTCCGCGCGTGCTGTCGTAAAAATCTCACTCTCCCCCCGTGCTCAACGCCGAGACCACCTGGATCGATCCGTCCCTGGCTTGCCCTCGCGGCCGATCCCATCGTCGCTCGTCAGTTACGGGACCCGAGCCCCGCGCCCTCCTCGCTCCTTGGCCTCGGCCGCGATCGCGGCGCGACCATCCGGTCAATCCAGCTGGTCTCGGCGTTCGTCTCGCCCTCCTCGCTGTCCTCGTGTCCTTTGGCGCCGGTGCGCAGGAGGACCCCGTTCACCAGACCGCCCGGGCGTACCTCGACGCGCTGACAGGTGCCGGTGATGACGCCGCGCGCGACACGCTCCTCGGCGGCGTGACAATGAACGCGTCGATCGCCAGCATCGGGAGCTGGCGCATCATCGCGGAGGATCCGGTGCGCAAGGAGTCCGGCGCGCTACAGACCGCGGGGCAGCTTGTGGCCGATCTGGACAAGTCGGGGCGGGCCACCCTGGCCAACCTCCTCAACCAGGCAGGCGCGGTGGGCAACGACGTCGAGGTCCGCGAGCTGTCCGAGGCCGAGGCCAACCGGCTCCTCGCGCCGACGCGGGACCGTGCGAGCCGCTTCGTCCGCACCCTCCCCGTGCTGGCGTACGTCGCGCGGGTGAGCAAGCCCGTCTACTGGCATCCGAAGAACCCGATCCGGCCGCTGCTGGTGCAGGCCGGGACGGACGGCACCTACTCGCTCGAGGTCTACCGGATGACCATCGAGAGCCTCGAGGGTCCGCGGAAGGAAGTCCGCCGCTGGCCGCTGCGGGTCCTGCGCTTCACGACCTCGCGCGGTCTCGACACCGGCTGGAAGATCCTTCCCGCCTCCGACTGGAACGGCGACTAGTCCCCCGCGTCTCGCCGGCGAGAGGCCGCGGGACCCAGGCGTCAGACCCCGAAACCCCTGCCTTCTTGGGCCTTGTTGATTATCGAGTCAGTCGCATAGGGTGCGCCCGACACGGCGCGTCAGCGCCCAGGGAGCAACGACGATGAGCCTCATCCGAAAGGTCGCGGTCCTCGGCTCCGGCGTCATGGGAAGCGGCATCGCCGCCCACGTGGCCAACGCCGGCATCCCGGTCCTGATGCTGGACATGGTTCCGCCCGAGGCCGGCCCCGGCGAGGACCGCAGCAAGAAGTCCTTCCGGAACAAGTTCGCCCTCGGTGGCCTCGCGAATCTGAAGAAGCTCCGCCCGGCCCCGCTCTTCACCCCCGCAGCGCTCGAGCTCATCGAGGTCGGCAACTTCGACGACGACCTGGCGCGCATCGCGGAGTGCGACTGGGTGGTGGAGGTGGTGAAGGAGGACATGGCGGTCAAGCAGGCGCTGTTCGCCCGCGTCGAGCCGCACCTCAAGCCCGGGGCCATCATCAGCTCCAACACCTCCGGCCTCTCGGTGGTCGGCATGCTCGAGGGACGGGGGCAGGCCTTCCGGAAGAGCTTCCTGGTCACCCACTTCTTCAACCCGGTCCGGTACATGAAGCTGCTCGAGCTGGTCGCCGGTCCGGAGACCGAGCCTGGCGTCCTGGCCCGCATGGCCCGCTTCGGCGAGGAGACCCTCGGCAAGGGCATCGTCTGGGCCAAGGACTCCACCAACTTCATCGCCAACCGCATCGGGACCTACGGGATGCTCCGCGTGCTCCGCGACATGCAGAAGGCGGAGCTCACCGTCGAGGAGGTGGACAAGATCTTCGGCCCGGCGATGGGCCGGCCGAAGAGCGCGGTGTTCCGCACCACCGACATCGTCGGCCTCGACACCTTCGTCCACGTCGCCCAGAACTGCTACGACACGCTCACCCAGGACGAGGAGCGCGACACGTTCCTGGTGCCCGAGTTCGTCAAGAAGATGGTCGCGGCGAAGATGCTCGGCGACAAGACGGGCGGCGGGTTCTACAAGAAGGTGAAGGGCAAGGATGGAGAGAGCGAGATCCAGGCGCTCGACCTGGCCACCCTCACCTACCGGCCGCAGCAGAAGGTCCGCTTCGACTCGCTGGGCGCCGCCAAGGGCGTGGACGACGTGGCCGAGCGCATTCGCACGGTGCTCACCGGCAGCGACAAGGCGGCGAAGTTCGCCGAGCGGGTGACGCTGGACTCGCTGGCCTACGCGAGCCGCCGCATCCCCGAGATCTCCGACGACCTGGTGAACATCGACCGCGCCCTCCGCTGGGGCTTCGCCTGGGACCTCGGTCCCTTCCAGGTCTGGGACGCCTACGGCGTGCGCAAGGGCGTCGAGCGGATGAAGGAGCTGGGGTTGAAGCCCGCGCCCTGGGTGGAGCAGATGCTCGCCTCGGGTCGGGAGACCTTCTACGCCGCGGACGGGACGAAGGACACCGCCTGGGACATCCCGCCGAAGAGGGCGGCTCCGGTCCAGGAGAATGCACGCACCCTCCGGGTCGAGCACCTCCGGCGGGGCAACAAGCGGCTCGAGGGGAACGACAGCGCGACGCTCTGGGACATGGGCGACGGCGCGCTGCTCCTCGAGTTCCACACCAAGATGAACTCCATCGACGACGGGATCGTCGAGATGATGAACAAGGCGCTCGACCGCGCCGAGGCCTCCGCTCGCGGGCTGGTCATCGGCAACGACGGGGCGAACTTCTCCGCCGGCGCCAACATCATGGCCTTGCTCATGGCCATCAAGAGCGACGACCTGGACTCGGTGGAGAAGATGGTCGCCGGGTTCCAGCAGGCCAACCAGCGGATGCGCTACAGCCCCATCCCGGTGGTGGCCGCGCCGTTCGGCCTCACCCTGGGTGGCGGCGCCGAGGCTGCCATGGGAGCCAATGCCATCCAGGCCGCGGCCGAGCTGTACATGGGCCTGGTCGAGGTCGGCGTGGGCCTGATTCCCGGCGGCGGCGGCAACCTCCAGCTGCTCCGCAACCTCTACGGCCCCTTCGCCACCGACCGCGACTTCGATCCGCTCCCCTTCCTCAAGAAGATGTTCCTCACCATCGGGACGGCGAAGGTCGCGACCTCGGCCGAGGAGGCCCGGGAGATGGGCTTCCTCCAGCGGCAGGACGGCATCAGCCTCAACCGCGACTTCCTGCTCAGCGACGCCAAGGCCCGGGTCCTCGGGATGGCGGACTCGGGGTTCCGGCCGCCACGGCCGACGCACTTCCGGCTCCCCGGCCGGAGCGGCGCGGCGACGGTGGACATGATGCTCTACGACATGCAGGTCAACAATCAGATCTCCCCGTACGACCGGCACATCGGCCAGAAGCTCGCCCACGTCATCACCGGCGGCGACGTCTCGGCCTTCGCGCCGGTGAGCGAGCAGCACCTCCTCGACCTCGAGCGGGAGGCCTTCCTCTCGCTCTGCGGGGAGGAGAAGACCCAGGACCGGATCGCCGCGATGCTCGAGACCGGCAAGCCGCTGCGGAACTAGTTAGGAGAACGAGACCATGGCTCCCCGAGTCGTCATCGCCAGCGCCGTCCGCACCCCCTTCACCCGCGCTCTCCGCGGCGAGTTCAAGGACACCCGCCCAGACACCCTGGCCGCGGACGCGATCCGCGCCGCCGTCTCCGCCGTCCCCGGCCTCAAGGCCGACGCGGTGGAAGACGTGGTCCTCGGCTGCGCGATGCCCGAGGCCGAGCAGGGCATGAACGTCGCCCGCCAGGCCGCGCTCCTCGCCGGGCTGCCGGACTCGGTCCCGGCGATGACCATCAACCGGTTCTGCAGCTCGGGCGTGCAGTCGATCGCCCAGGTGGCCCAGTCGATCGTCGCGGGGATGTATGACGTCGCCGTGGCCGGCGGCACCGAGTCGATGAGCATGGTGCCGATGGGCGGGAACAAGGTCTCCGCCAATCCGGATCTCATGGACAAGCACCCGGAGATCTACACCTCGATGGGCGCGACCGCGGAGAACGTCGCCAAGCGCTTCGAGGTCTCCCGCGCGGATCAGGACGCCTTCGCCGCCGAGAGCCAGCGACGCGCCGCCGAGGCGAGGACCAAGGGCATCTTCAAGGAAGAGATCATCCCGGTGCGGACCGAGGTGTTCGACGAGGACGGGACGCCGCACGAGGTGACCGTCACCGAGGACACCATCCTCCGTCCGGACACCACGCTCGAGGGGCTGACCAAGCTGAAGCCGGCCTTCAATCCGAAGGGAACGGTCACCGCCGGCAATGCCTCGCCGCTCACCGACGGCGCCGCGGCGGCGGTGGTGATGTCGGAGGAGAAGGCGAAGGCGCTCGGGGTGAAGCCCCTCGGCTACTTCGTGGACTTCCAGGTGGCCGGCGTTCCCCCCGAGATCATGGGGATCGGCCCGGTGCCTGCGGTGCGGAAGCTGCTGGCGAAGAACAAGCTCGAGGTGAAGGACATCGACCTCTTCGAGCTCAACGAGGCCTTCGCCGCCCAGGCGCTGTACTGCATCCGCGAGCTGGGCATCGACAAGTCGAAGGTGAACGTCAACGGCGGGGCGATTGCGCTCGGGCATCCGCTGGGCGTCACCGGAACGCGACTCACGGCGACCCTGCTCCGTGAGCTCAAGCGGCGCGGCGGCCGCTACGGCGTGGTCACGATGTGCATCGGTGGAGGAATGGGCGCGGCGGCACTCTTCGAGGCCGCTTGATGCGTGCCGTCGTCCTCGCGACCCTCCCCCTCGCCGCCCTCGCCTGTTCCCACGCAACGCCCGCCCCGCCCGCGGCACAGGCCGCCGTGGCCGCGGCGCCGGACGCTGGCGTCGGTCTCTCCTACCCCGTCGCTCGGACGGTCGACGTGGTGGACGACTACCACGGGACCAAGGTGGCCGATCCATACCGCTGGCTGGAGGACCCCTCGAGCCCGGGCTACCGCCAGTGGATCGACGCCGAGAACGCGGTCACCGACCGCTTCTTCTCCACCCTTCCGGATCGAAGGCCGCTGCGTGACCGCCTGACCGCGCTCTGGGACTACGAGCGCTACGAGGTCCCGGTTCGCGAGGGCAACCGCGTCTTCTACCAGCGCAACAGCGGGCTGCAGCCCCAGCCGGTGCTGTACGTCGTCGACCTGCCGAGGTTCGAGCCTCGGCCGCTGCTCGACCCGAACACGCTGAGCAAGGACGGCACGGTGGCGGTGACCGGGACCGTGCCCTCCCGTGACGGGAGCCTGCTCGCGTACGGCATCGCCGAGGCGGGCAGCGACTGGCAGGAGTGGCGGGTCCGCAAGGTGGACACCGGAGAGGACCTTCCGGACCGGATCCAGTGGGTGAAGTTCTCCGCGGCCGAATGGACTCCCGATGGGCGCGGCTTCTACTACTCGCGCTACGACGCCCCGGGGCCGAACCAGCTCCGCGACGTGAACTACTTCCAGAAGCTGTACTACCACCGGCTGGGAGCGGCGCAGTCGGCGGATCCCCTGGTCTATGAGCGGAAGGACCACAAGGAGTGGGGCTTCGGGCCCACGGTCTCCGACGACGGCCGCTGGCTGGTCATCACCGTCTCCCAGGGGAGCGACCGGAGGAACCGGGTCTACGTTCAAGATCTGAAGGCCCGCGGCGCCAAGGTGCGTCCGCTGATCGACGTGCTCGAGGCGAAGTACAGCTTCGTCGGCAGCCAGGGTCCGGTGCTGTGGTTCCTCACCAACCTCGACGCTCCGCTCGGGCGGATCATCGCCATCGACATGCGGGCCCCCGACCGGGCGCGCTGGAAGACGGTGGTGCTGGAGGCGGAGTCCCGCCTCCAGAGCGCATCGACGGTCGGCCGCCGATTCGTCCTCAACTACCTCCAGGACGCCCACAGCTTGATCGAGATCCACGGGCTCGACGGCAAGCTCCAGCAGCGGGTGAAGCTCCCGGTCCTCGGGACCGCGAAGGGCCTCGATGGGCGCCTCGCCCAGGAGGAGACCTACTTCTCCTTCGAGACCTACGCCTCGCCCCCGGCCCTGCTCCGGCTCGAGCCGGCAAGCGGAGACCTCCGCGTCTTCCGGGCCCCGGAGCTCAAGTTCGAGCCCAGCGAGTTCGAGAGCAGGCAGGTCTTCTACCAGAGCAAGGACGGCACGCGCGTTCCGATGACCCTCAGCTTCCGGAAGGGGACCACGCCGGACGGCGCGCGCCCGGTGCTGCTCTACGGCTACGGGGGCTTCGACATCTCGGAGACGCCGAAGTTCTCACCCACCTGGGTGGCGTGGATGGAGCGAGGTGGAGTGGTCGCGGTGGCCAACATCCGCGGCGGCGGCGAGTACGGCGAGACGTGGCACCAGGGGGGCATGACCCTGAAGAAGCAGAACGTCTTCGACGACTTCATCGCCGCGGCCGAGTGGCTGGTGAAGGAGCGGTGGACGCAGACCTCCCGGCTGGCCATCGAGGGCGGGTCGAACGGCGGCCTCCTGGTGGGCGCGGTGCTGAACCAGCGGCCGGACCTCTTCGGCTGCGCGGTGCCCATCGTCGGGGTGATGGACATGCTCCGCTTCCAGAAGTTCACCATCGGGTGGGCCTGGACGTCGGACTACGGCTCGTCGGACGACCCGGAGCAGTTCAAGGCGCTGTACGCCTACTCCCCGCTGCACAACATCAAGCCCGGCACGCGCTATCCGCCGACGCTGGTGATGACCGCCGACCACGACGACCGCGTCGTGCCCGCGCACAGCTTCAAGTACATCGCCACCCTCCAGGCTGCGCAGGCCGGACCGGCCCCGGTGCTGATCCGGATCGAGACGCGCGCCGGCCACTCCGTCGGGAAGCCCACCCTGAAGAAGATCGAGGAAGGCACGGACATGCTCGCCTTCATCGAGTGGGCGCTGAAGACGTCGCCGCCGCGCTGAACGTCGCGCCTCGTGGGAGGACGATGACATCAGTCGCGACGGACGATCGATCGGTCGAGGCCCTCCGGGGCCGCGCCACCGGGGTCCTCTTCCTCTCCGGCTTCGGTGCGCTCTGGTTCCTGCTCGGGCTCGCCGCGAGCCAGCGGCTGTCGCTGCCGACCGCCTGCGCGCTCGCGGCAGGGCTCGTCGCGCTGGTGGCCGGCACCGTCCTGCTGCGACGCCGGTCGGCGGCCCTGCCTGCGTCGAGACTGGATCCGGAGGAGCAGCGCCAGGCAGGCCGGACCTTCGGCCGGGTGAACGCTGCCCAGTGGGCGGCGATCGTGCTCATCGCCGTCGTGCTCGGTCGTCTGCACCTCGATGCCTACACCCCTGCCGCGGTGACGGTGGTGGTCGGGCTGCACTTCTTCCCGCTCGCCCGGCTGTTCCGCTCCCCGCAGCACCACGTGACGGGGGCCGCCCTCGTCCTCTGGGGCGCGGTCTGCCTCCTGCTCGTTCGCGGGACGTGCTGCAGTCCACGACGGCGTTCGGAACCGGAGCCGTCCTCTGGACTGCGGCAGCGGTCACCCTGGCGCGGTCGTTCCGCCAGCTCCGGGAGGTCGGTGTCGCTGGCGTCTGACCCGGCCTAGGCGGCCTCGTGGCCGCCGCGGCGTCCGGACGGCAAGGCCGGGATGTCGAGCTGGCGGACCAGCGACTCCACGGGCTCGAGGCGCGGGATGTCGTGCTCGCCACCGGCG
>Ga0207698_10001630_pt1 | contig 13076 bp, 8 predicted proteins | sample KBSCornC22_FD_184298 | JGI IMG/M metagenome (GOLD analysis project Ga0207698, IMG submission 184298) | Corn rhizosphere microbial communities from Kellogg Biological Station, Michigan, USA - KBS Corn C2-2 (SPAdes) (version 2) | ecosystem: Host-associated > Plants > Roots > Rhizosphere > Soil ...
ATAATCGTGTGCAGGGTTTATCCGAAATGGCCGCACTCATCAAGGGACTTTGTCCTGATTTAAGTATTGGTTTTGCTCATGGACAAATGGAAGGTCACGAGCTTGAAGAACGCATCATGGATTTTATTGACAAGAAATATGATGTTCTTGTTTGTACCAATATTGTTGAAAGTGGAGTTGATATACCCAATGTGAACACCATCGTCGTTAACAATGCACATCAGTTTGGATTGAGCGATTTGCACCAGTTGCGCGGACGGGTTGGCCGCAGCAACAAAAAAGCATTTTGTTATTTGTTAGCACCGCCGATGAGTACATTGCCTACTGATTCCAGAAAGCGTTTGCAAACACTGGAACAGCATAGTGAGTTAGGAAGCGGTTTTCAAATTGCGATGCGGGATCTGGATATTCGTGGTGCAGGAAATTTATTGGGCGGTGAGCAAAGTGGTTTCATGGCTGAGATTGGATTTGAGATGTATCAGAAAATTTTGGATGAAGCCATCCGGGAATTGAAGCGAACCCAATTTAAAGAACTGTTTAAGGAAGAGATTTCAAAGCAGGATGATTTTGTTCAGGATTGTACAATCGATACAGATCTTGAAATCTTAATTCCGGATGATTACGTAGGAAATATCACAGAACGTCTATCTCTTTATTCAAGATTGGATAATTGTGAAAGCGAAGAAGAATTAAAAGCAATGGAACAGGAATTAATCGATCGCTTTGGACCTTTGCCTGCGGAAGTCCAGGAATTGTTTATCACGGTTCGTTGCAGAAAGCTTGCACTGGAATTGGGTTTTGAAAGAATGATTTTGAAGAATGATTCGCTTAAATGTTATTTTATCAACAAACCTGATTCACCGTATTTCGAATCAAATCTTTTCAACAACATTTTGCAATACCTGCAAACCGGAACCAATAAGGCAAGGCTAAAACAGGTAGGAAAGTTATTTATGATTGTTGTTGATCCGGCAAAGGATATGCAGGACGCATACAGTTTTTTAAAGCGAATGCATGACGATGTTGCAGTAAAAAAACAAAGTGAAAAAATAGCCTGATTAACAAATTCTGAAATTATCTTTTCGAAAGAGAATAACAAAGACTAAACTGTACCACCCTGTTTGCCCCTGCCTGCTGTTCCCCCGTATTATTACCAAACGCATCAGTGAAAACGACATGGGACAAATTTTCAAAACCATAGTTGTACCTCAGGTCAACCACGATTTTTTTGAAACAATAAGACAGACCGAAATCGGCGCCATAGTCAAAATCTCTATAAAGATCTGTCATGTCTGTAGTGCGTCCATTAACTCTTGTCTTTGCACAGAGCAAACGCCCAATTTCCGGACCAAGCTCGATTCCAAAATTTTTAGCAGCACCAAAACCGACAAGTACAGGAAGATTCAAATAGTTCAGATTGACCCTAGTGTCATAGCCGTAGCGACTGGTGGCAGATTGCGTTCCTTTCAGTGAGTAAAGCAATTCGGTTTGGATAAAGACCAGTTTAGATAAATTGATCTCGATGGCAGCTCCCGCATTGACGCCTAATTTCATTTTACTTTCATTGAATCCGTTTAAGTTGGCTAAATTTCCTCCTGCCTTTAATCCAAAACGAACCTGGGAGTAAGAACAATTAAAAATGAACAATATGATAACAATTGCAATACCCTTTTTCATGCGGGACATTTTGTTTAAAAACCCAAGATAGAAGTAAATGCATAAATTTTGAAAGCCGTAAAAAACTTATCTACAAGGAAAATCTTCTCGGCCACTTTGAACGCAAATTCCGTATACAGTTACGGAGGAGAAGGGTTATATCGATCTTGGCAGAAATGTATGAAACCCAATGCTGACAAGGTTTTGAATTAATAAGTTATTTTATCTACTTTTATTTCTGACGAACTATAATATCCAATGAAACTAAACCGCCTAGTCATTCTTTCCGTACTGCTTTGTCTTTCTTCCCTCATTTTTGCCCAGGTTGATAATAGTATTCATTTAAAAGCAGGCCTTGTAAAAAAGCAAGCCAATATTCAAAAATCTTTTGTTGATTCATTTAATTTAAGATCTGCCCGTTATCAGCAAAAAACGTTTGCTGTTCTTCAATTTGAAAACATTCCTGATGAAGCAACAAAAAAAATACTTTCTGCAAACGGTATCGAATTGCTTGAATACATTCCGAACAACGCTTACACTGTAACCATTTCAAAAAATCTCGATCTTAACATTCTTCAGCAGGCAAAAGCAAGATCGGTTTTTCAATTGACGCCTGAACAAAAGATGGAAACTCATTTGGCGCAGGGAATTATTCCATCGCAGGCAGTTAAAATCGCAGGCACGGTTGATGTTTGGATCAGTTTCCCAAAAACATTTGCTGCTGCAGATGTTATTACTGATTTGAAACAATTAAATGTTGATATACTCTCAACACAATTTCAATCATACCGAATTCTTTCCCTTCGCATTGCATCGAACCGTTTAAAGGAAGTCGCCTCTTTGCCATTCATTGAATATATGCAGGCCGCTCCTGTTGCAGACCAACCTTTAAATTTTAACAGTCGCTATGGTTCACGAGCCAATCTGTTAAATGCTTCTGTTGCCAATGGAGGAAAGGGATTAAATGGAGAAGGCATTGTTGTTGGTATCGGGGATAATGCAGACATTCAAACACATGTTGATTTTGCCGGGCGACTAATTAACAGGGCTGCAGAGCCGGTTACAGCTCCGCATGGTCACCACACTTCTGGAACGTTGGCAGGCGCAGGAAATATTATTGAGCAGTACAGAGGCTATGCACCAAAAGCAACAATTGTAAGTCAGGCATTTAACGGAATTATTTTTTATGCGCCAACTTATGTGAATGATTATGGAATGGTGATCACTAATAATTCTTACGGTGATATTATTGATTGCTCCTATGATGGCACCTACGATTTGTATTCAAGATTATTGGATCAAATGGCTTTTGATTTACCGAACCTGATCAATGTTTTTTCGGCAGGTAACAGTGGAGCAGCATCCTGTCCCCCGTTCCTTCCATCTTATCACACTGTTTTGGGTGGATATCAATCAGCAAAAAATGTTGTAACCGTTGGCGCCACTACCGATTCAGGAGCGATTGCTTCTTTTTCAAGTCGGGGGCCGGTTTTAGATGGAAGAATAAAACCTGAAATCGTTGCCATGGGGCAACATGTTGCTTCTGCTTGGCCAATCAATACATACAGCTATGATAATGGAACAAGCATGTCGGGGCCCGCAGTGGCAGGCGGATTGGCTTTGCTTTATCAACGCTATCGACAACTGAATGCTGGCAGCAATCCAAAAAACGGTTTGATGAAAACATTGCTTTGTAACGGAGCATCAGACAGAGGTAACATTGGTCCCGATTATCAATATGGATTTGGATGGATGAATTTGTTGCGCAGTATCGACATGATGGAAAATAATCACTATTTCATTGGTAACAGCACAAACGGATCACCCAACACATACAATATTTCGGTTCCTGCAAATACTGCACAATTAAAAGTGATGTTGTATTGGAACGATCCTGCTGCATCCCCCCTTAGTGCCAGAACCTTGGTCAACGACCTGGATCTTGAAGTAGCTGATCCTTCTTCATCAACCATTCTTCCCAAAATTTTGGATACTTCAAATTTAAATTTGAACAATGCGGCAACAAACGGAGCAGATCATTTGAACAATATGGAGCAGGTTGTGGTTGATAATCCTGCTGCAGGTAATTACACATTGAAAGTAAAAGGATCAATTGCGCAGGGTTCTTCACAGGAATATTTTTTAGTGTACGATCCTCTCCCGGTTCAAATAAAAATTACTGCGCCTGCAGGTGGCGAAGGCTTGGCACCGTCGACCGGCGCAGGTGATATGATGAAGATCAGTTGGGATGCTTTCGGTTTTACTTCTGGAAGTGCAACACTTGAACTTTCGATTGACGCAGGAAGCACATGGTCAACAATTGCGAGCGGCATTGATATAAACAGCGTGGTTTACAGTTGGTGGGTGCCAAACGTTGCAACAGATAAAGCCTTGGTGAGAATAACAAAAGCCGGCTCCGGTGAAAGTGCTACAAGTAATTTGTTCACCATCGTTGGCAAGCCCACAGTTTCGCTGGCTGCAACACAATGCGAAGGATACATCAACCTCAATTGGAATAACATTGCAGGCGCAACCGATTATGAAGTGATGATGCTGAAAGGTGACGATATGAAAACGGTTGCAGTGACCACCTCAACCAATTATATTTTTAGCGGCTTATCAAAGGATTCTGTTTATTGGGTAACGGTTCGTGCAAGAGTTAATGGTAAACCAGGCATGCGTGCAAATGCAATTTCACGCCAACCAAATAATGGAACCTGCGCAGGAAGTATTTCAGACAATGATTTAAAAATTGACGCAATCGTTTCTCCAACATCGGCGAGAAAATTTACTTCGACACAATTAAGTGCGGCAACTGCAATTACAGTAAGAGTAAAAAATTTGGACGATGTCCCGGTGACTAATTTCAGTTTGCAGTATTCAATCAATGGAGGCGTTTTTGTAACCGAAAATATAACCAACACAATCCCGGCAGGCGCAACTTATACTTACACTTTTGTAACAACCGCCGATCTTTCGGCCCCGGGCAATTATAATCTTGTTGCGGTAGTTAAAAATTCAACACCTGACGCTGTTTCTTCAAATGATACTGCAGCTGTTGTGGTTAAACACATTGATAACCAACCATTGGATTTAAGTTCTTATTACACAGAAGATTTTGAGTCGGCGACTACTGCCACTTATGAAAAAGATACGATTGGATTAACTGGTTTGGATCATTATGATTTTTCAAGAACAACAGTTTACGGCAGGGCAAGAACATTTGTAAACAGCGGCATTGCACATTCAGGCTCAAAGGCTCTGACTTTAGACGCGAACCGTTATTATCTGGCTGGAAACACAAGTTATTTAACCGGAACATTCAATCTTTCCAATTATAACGTAAACACCGATGACATTCGTTTGGATTTTGAATTCAATAATCACGGGCAATTGCCAAATGCCAATAATAAAGTCTGGATTCGTGGAAATGATTTGCAACCATGGATAGAAGCTTATGATTTAAACAATAACCAAAATGAAGCAGGCATTTATAAAAAAACAGTGAGCATTGAAGTGTCTGATCTTTTGGCTGCAAATGGTCAAAGCTTTAGTCCAAGTTTTCAGGTGCGTTGGGGACAGTGGGGACAAATTGCTGCAACGGATAAAGAAGATGCAGCCGGATACACTTTCGATGATATCCGTGTGTATCAAGTGTTCAATGATCTTCAAATGTTGAGCATTGACGCGCCCGTAAAAGCAAGTTGCGGATTAACAAACAATACAACTATAAGAGTTTCTGTCAGGAACAGTGCAAACACTGCCATCAATAATATCCCGGTTCATTATCGAATTAACAATGGAGCATGGATTACAGAAACAATTCCGTCCATTGCAGGTAACACAACAGTTCAATATGACTTTACAACACCTGCTGACCTTTCGGCATTAAATACCTACACCATCCAGGCAATTGTTGATTACAGCAATGATAGTTTCAGAGAAAACGATACAACAGCATCGACCGTTATCAATTCGCCTGTAATTAATTCGTTTCCATACCTGCAAAATTTTGAAGCATCCAAAGGGTATTGGTTTTCCGACGGAAAGAATTCAAGCTGGGAATACGGAACTCCTGCCTCAACAAAAATCAATCGTGCTGCCAGCGGGGCAAAAGCCTGGAAAACAAGATTGGTTGGCAGTTACAACAGTCTTGAGTTATCATACTTGTATTCACCGTGCTTTGATGTATCAACTTTAACCAATCCCACCTTAAGCTTCAGTGTTGCCCTGGATTTGGAAGATTGCGGATCTACGCTTTGCGATGGGGCATGGGTGGAATATTCTTCTGATGGAACCACGTGGACAACATTAGGCAGTTTTGGGCAGGGAACAAATTGGTATAACAAGAGTGCAAACCTTTGGAGTGTTCAGGGTTATACAAGATGGCACGTCGCAACCATTCCTTTACCAACGGGCTTAAATAATTTACGCTTGCGTTTTGTTTTGCAGTCAGATCCCGCAGTGACTTATGAAGGAGTTGCAATTGATGATATTCATATTTACAGCAACACGCAAGGCATTTACGATGGTGCAACAATGAACGCTCCTGTTTCCCAAACTGTTTCAGGAAACAACTGGACTGATTTTACAAGCGGTGGTAAATTAATTGCTTCGGTGAATGCAAACAGCCAGATGCTTGGTGCAACTGATGTCCAGGCTTACATAAACAATGGTGCGGTTCGAAACACAACGTCACAATATTATCTTGATAGAAATATTACGATCAAACCAAGTAACTCAATTTTGTCCGATTCTGTTGGCGTTCGTTTTTATTTTCTCGATTCAGAATCGGATTCATTGATCAATGCAAACGGATGTGCTAATTGCAGCAAACCCTCCAGTGCTTATGAGGTAGGCGTTTCCAAGTATTCTGATTACGATAAAACTTTTGAAAACGGAACCATTAGCGATAATCAACAGGGCATTTGGAATTTTATTTCATCAGATAACGTTGTAAAAGTTCCGTTCGATAAAGGTTACTATGCGGAATTTAAAGTGAAAGATTTTTCCGAGTTCTGGTTGAATAATGGAAGTATGGATAAAAGTTCTGCACTGCCGGTGAAACTTCTTGACTTTAGTGCACAAAAACAAAATATTGATGAAGTCTTATTAAAATGGAAAACAGGAACTGAAAGCAATGTTGACCGTTATGAAATTGAATTAGCAAGAGGCAATTCAGATTTGCAGTCGGGACATTTCGTAAAAATAGGAGAGGTGGCCAGCAATGGAAACTCATCAACGGCGCAGAATTATTCTTTCACTGATAAGGAAGCCGATAAGTTTGGTCCAAGATATTATCGTTTGAAAATTATTAATCTTGACGGAAGCTTTGTGTATTCAGTGGTTCGCTCGGTAATATTTGAAGATGCAGTATTGTGGAAAGTGTATCCAAACCCATCACATGGAATTTTTAGCCTTATTTATCAGGCCAATAACAACGAGCCTGTTTACGCAAGAGTTCTTGATACAAAGGGCAGCCTGGTTAAGGAGTATCACAAAGCCGGTAATGGTCTTGCACAAAAATTAAGCATTGATCTTTCAATGCAGACAAGCGGCGTTTACCTGTTACAGCTTGACACCCCGGGAAAAAAGCAAACATTCAAATTATATAAACAATAGAAAGTAACAAACTGTAGCAAAAAAAACCTCCGGTAATCCGGAGGTTAATTGTATAAGAGTTGATAAATAACCGAAACTCGGTATTTATTAGCGGGATATTACCATCCTTTTTTTGCAATGCCGGCATTAATGGCAGCCATCGCTTTTTCTTCGTTGCATAGTGTGGTAAGCTTATTGCCTTTACCATCATGTCCCTGGACCATATAGGCTCCTTTAGCTGTTTTTGTAATTACAGCATCTTGTATCGGAACATTTTTTTCTTTTGTCTTTACATTGTAAGCAGTGAGCTGAACGTCTGCCATATGATTAAGTTTTGTAGTTAGTAATGTTTAAATCTACATTATTTCGGCAAAACAGAGGCCAAAAACTTTCCCTGGGAATATTGCAGAAACCGCTTGGGATTTATACAGTTATTTTAGCCGTGAAAGTCCGATTACAAAATTGTAAGAATTTACTCCACCGTTCGGCGATTTTAAATTTGCGTTGGAGATGTGGCGTTGCACGTATTCAAAATTCAGAAACAAATTCTTTTTCGTCAATCTCACAAAGGTCCCAAGAGCAAGATTATCTGAAAAAATAAAGCCGTTTGCCTGCCGCCCAACTTCTGCTGAAATGTAGTGCGGACCCGAACCGAGCATCTGATAAAAGTAAAATCCATCATTAATTTTTACATAATTACGGATGCCAAGGTTTAATCCAAACTCATAATCAAGACTCCCGTCAGGAGTGCTTCCTGCTTTTACAAAATTGAATTGCGGTTCTGCATACCATGCAACAAAATCCTTTTTCTTCGGTACTTTGAAAGATCTTGAATAATCGTAGATCAAATAAACGGTTTTGTAATCGGTGTTTCTGCTAAATGAATTTCCCCAGCCAACAAGTCCGCCAAGGCTTTTAAAGTGCCCAGGGATGTGGATTTCAGATTGAGCAATTGATTTGGTTTGAATAAGAATGATAATAAAAAGCGCTCCGATCAATTTGTTCATGAACAGTTATTTCAAAATGTTTTCAATGGTAGATAATTCTTCTTTGCTGAAATTGTAATTGTTTAGGCACTGAATTGAATCCGTCACTTGTTCAGGCTTGCTTGCACCGACGATTACAGAAGTTATTCTTGGATCTTTCAACACCCAGGCCAGGGCCATTTGTGCTAAACTTTGATTGCGTTGCTTTGCCACTTCGTTCAGTTGACGCACTTTTGAAATTGTTTCTTCCGTCAGTGCATCTTTTTCAATGGCACCGTTTCCTCTTGTGCTCGCGACTCTCGAATCCGCCGGAATTCCATTCAGATATTTATTGGTAAGAATTCCTTGTGCCAGGGAAGAAAACGTAATGCATCCAACTCCGTTTTTATCTAATACATCCAACAAACCGTCTTCTACCCAACGGACCAACATTGAATATTTTGGTTGATGAATTAAAAGCGGAGTTCCTAATGCCTTCAATATTTCAATTGCTTTTTGTGTTTCTTCTGCAGAATAACTTGAAATTCCGACATACAACGCCTTACCTTGTCGCACCATCAAATCCAAGGTTGTCATGGTTTCTTCTAACGGCGTTTCGGGATCAGGACGGTGATGATAAAAAATATCCACGTACTCCAGGCCCATTCTTTTCAAACTTTGATCAAGACTTGCCATTAAATATTTTTTAGACCCCAAATCTCCATAAGGTCCGGGCCACATTCCCCATCCGGCTTTTGATGAAATGATCAATTCATCACGATACGACTTCAAATCCTGTTTTAAAATTTTTCCAAACGTTTCTTCGGCAGCACCGGGCGGAGGTCCATAATTATTTGCCAGGTCAAAATGTGTGATGCCGCAATCAAATGCAGTATGAATAATGTTTCTGCATTTTTCATAATCATCAATTGCGCCGAAGTTGTGCCAAAGTCCGAGAGAAACAGCCGGTAATTTTAAACCGCTTTTTCCGCAGCGGCGATATTGCATGGAATTGTAACGCTTGGGATTTGCAGTATACATAATGCCTGCAAAGAAACTACAATTAATGTTTTGGTTGATTATAATCGAACACGATCATTGTTGTATTTTTTGCTGACCAAGGGCGGCAACGGAATTTTATATTGGAAAGATATGCGCATGAAAAAATAAAAAAGCCCGAGAATTTTTCTCAGGCTTTAACGATTTATGGTCAGATATTACACATCAATTTTTGCATACCTGGCGTTGCGTTCAATAAAATCTCTTCTTGGAGCAACTTCATCACCCATTAACATACTGAACACTTCATCGGCATTTACCAAACTGTCAATTGTTACCTGTTTCAATGTTCTTGTGTTTGGATTCATGGTGGTTTCCCACAATTGTTCTGCGTTCATTTCACCCAAACCTTTGTAACGTTGAATATTTACGCTGTCGGGATTTCCTGCGCCCAGTCTTTCAACCAACATTTTTCTTTGCTCCTCGTTGTAAGCGTAAACCTGTTCTTTTCCTTTCTTTACCAAATACAATGGCGGTTGAGCAAGATAAACATACCCTTGTTCTACCAGTTCCTTCATGTACCTGAAAATAAAAGTCAGAATCAACGTAGCAATATGGCTTCCATCCACATCGGCATCAGTCATGATGATGAGTTTATGGTAACGAAGCTTTGCAAGATTTAATGCTTTTGGGTCATCAGGTGTACCAACAGTTACGCCCAAGGCAGTATACATGTTTCTGATCTCTTCGTTCTCATAAATTTTATGCTCCATTGCTTTTTCAACGTTCAAAATTTTACCGCGCAATGGAAGAATTGCCTGGAAGCTTCTGTCGCGACCTTGCTTTGCTGTACCGCCAGCCGAGTCTCCCTCAACTAAAAACAATTCACACCGATTAGGATCGCGGTCAGAGCAGTCTGCAAGCTTACCCGGCAAACCACCACCACTCAACACCGATTTGCGTTGCACCATTTCACGAGCCTTGCGTGCCGCAGCTCTCGCCTGTGCAGCAAGGATAACTTTATTGATGATGTTCTTGGCTTCTCTTGGATTTTCTTCGAGATATGCTTCCAGAACTTTTGAAACTGTTGTATCAACCACACCCATCACCTCGTTGTTGCCCAACTTGGTTTTTGTTTGTCCTTCAAACTGTGGTTCAGGAACTTTCACCGAAATGATGGCACTTAAACCTTCGCGAAAATCATCACCTTCAATACTCACTTTTGCTTTTTCAAACAAACCTTGTTTATCGCCGTAGCTTTTGAACACTCTCGTCAATGCACGACGAAAACCGGCCACGTGAGTTCCACCCTCAATGGTGTTAATATTGTTTACATAAGAATAGATGTGCTCATTGTAGCTGTCATTGTAAGTTGTAGCAACCTCAACGACAACGTTTGTTTTTTCATCACGTCCTTCTACATACAAAACCTTTGGAAGCAGTGGATTTCTACCTGCGTGTTTGTCGAGCATTTCAACAAATTCCACAATACCCCCTTCGCTGTAAAACGTTTTCGTATAATTCAAGCCGCTTTCATCATCTTTCTCACGCATATCATTTAACGTAATTGAAATGCCACGGTTGAGATAAGCCAATTCACGAAGACGACCTTCCAGAATATCTTTTATATAAGTTGTTGTAATGAAAATTGTTGAATCGGGCCAAAAATGAACTTTGGTCCCGGTTTTTTCGCTCAGGCCAATTTCGCGAACAGCATATTGAGGAATGCCAATACGATATTCCTGCTCAAATATTTTTCCATCGCGTTGAACAGTAACATGAAGTCTTGTGCTCAATGCATTCACGCAACTTACACCCACTCCATGCAAACCACCGGAAACTTTATAGCTGTCTTTGTCAAACTTGCCACCCGCGTGCAAAACGGTCATTACAACTTCAAGAGCACTGCGTTTTTCCTTTGAGTGCATGGCAGTTGGAATACCACGGCCATCATCTTCAACAGAAATTGAATTATCCTCATGAATAGTAACTACAATATTCTTACACCAACCCGCAAGAGCTTCGTCAATTGAGTTGTCTACAACTTCATAAACAAGATGGTGCAAACCTTTCACACCTACATCACCAATATACATTGCCGGACGTTTACGAACGGCCTCCAGGCCTTCCAAAACCTGGATTGAATCTGCTCCATAGGAAGGCATTACTGTTGGTGTACTGGGACTAACAAGGGAATCTAAAATATCACTCATTTTAAGGGGAGATTTTGGGACTTTTTAGTGGTAAAGTCCATTCTGGCAAATGTACCGAAAGATTGCCGTTTTAAGACGTTCCAAAGGTTAAAAAAATGGAATGAACCTCAACTGTTCTTTCCGCAAAATTTGATTGTAAGTTTTGAACAGACTTTAAAGAAAAATTTGTACAGCCCAATATGCTTAGTAGCATTTTCAATTGGATGGAAATTTTATCGGTATTCTATATGCTGATGGTCAAACCATCGTAGCCTAAATGAATTCCTTTGGGCAGATTTTTTTCGATTTCTTCATGTTTGCCCAATTGGTGTGAAATATGGGTAAAATACGCTTTGGGAATTTTCAGTTCATGAACCAGTTCAATTGCTTGTTCCAAATTATAATGCGAAATGTGCTTTTCTCTGCGCAATGCGTTCACCACTAAAGTTTTACTTCCTCTTATTTTTTCTTTTTCATGATCTTCAATCCTGTTCGCATCAGTAATGTAGGTAAAGTCCCCGAAGCGAAATGCATACACAGGCATTTTTAAATGCCATACTTCTATTGGAATGATCGGAATATCCCCGATTGAAAACGGTTCAAGGCCGATAGTGTTCAAATCAAGATTGGGAACGCCGGGATATTTTTTATCGGCAAATGCATAAGCAAACTCTCTCATTAACGCATCAATAGTCATTTGATTTGCATAGATCTGCATGGCCTGTTCCTGGAAAAAATTAAACGCACGAACATCATCCAATCCTGCAATGTGATCTTTATGCGGATGCGTAAACAAAACTGCATCTAATCGCTTCACATTTTCGCGAAGCATTTGATAACGAAAATCGGGAGTGGTATCAATAACAAATCTTGTATTCTCCGATTCAACCATGATGCTGCTGCGGAGCCGTTTGTCTTTCTTATCCGTTGAGCTACATACAGCACATTCGCATGCGATCATTGGAATGCCTGTGCTGGTGCCGGTTCCAAGAAATGTTATTTTAAGTGAGGGAATGTGCATCAGTTTACAAGTTTACGAGTTCACGGGTTGGTTTCAAAAAAACTTGTAAAAATTGAAACCACTACACTGTCAACTTTCTTCCTGGTTATTGTTAGCAGCATGAAAACGGCCCATAATATCATCAAACCATTTTTTGCTTTCAGGGGTTAACGATTCTGCATCAATTTTTAGTTGAGGAATCAGATCGATCAAAGTGTTGATGCGTCCTTCCAGTTGAAGAAATTTATTTAGCACCACCACTTTTCTATCTTCCAAAATGCAAAACCCACTTTGAAAACTTCCGCGTTCATAGCGGACGATATAGCCGGATTCTTCGATCAGCTTTTCAATTTTATCCAGAGTTGTTTGCGTGTATTTCATAGAATGAAAAATGCAAAATTAAAAATGCAAAAGAACACATCCATTTTTAATTGTTCGTATTATTTTTTCTACTATTTACTCACCATTTGTATTACAGGAACTATCATTTCTTCTAAACTTACGCCTCCGTGCTGAAAAGTGTTTTTGTAATAGTTAACATAGTGATTGTAGTTATTTGGATAACAAAGAAACACATCTTCACCGCCAAAAATATAAGATGAGTTGATTGTTGGCGTTGGCAAACCGGCTTCTTTGGGATCACGAAAAGCCAAAACTTCTTTC
>Ga0207698_10001637_pt1 | contig 13046 bp, 14 predicted proteins | sample KBSCornC22_FD_184298 | JGI IMG/M metagenome (GOLD analysis project Ga0207698, IMG submission 184298) | Corn rhizosphere microbial communities from Kellogg Biological Station, Michigan, USA - KBS Corn C2-2 (SPAdes) (version 2) | ecosystem: Host-associated > Plants > Roots > Rhizosphere > Soil ...
GCTTAATCGTATTCGTCTGCGCATACCGTATGCCGCGGTTGCCAAACGTGTCAATGATGATGTAATCGTATACGAATACGTCTAGCGATTTTGGCAGAGGGATAAGCGTTGATGGCAGCGCCTACGAAGGGGGACGATGCGAAGCGCCGCATTGTGACGATGCGTGTCACGAACGCAGCGTATGACAGGATCGCGGCTGCTGCGGAGGCTAGCGGGCGTTCGGTTTCCCAGGAAATTGAGTCGCGGCTGGAGCTATCCTTTCAGGAAGAGCGGATTTTGGGCGGCAAGAGCACGGCTTTGCTATCCAAGCTGATTGCCAGCACAATCGGCCTCGTTGAGGTGGAGACTGGACGCGACTGGACTGAGGATCGGATGACTTGGGAAGCCGTTAACGCGGCGGTTCAGCGGATAATCAGCTGGTTTCAACCAAGCCTCGATTTCGACATTTGGGATAAATACCGCGATTCGGCGCTTCTTCCTTTCGCTGAGGCCGCGTGGGCAGTCCAAGAGCGCCGCGAGCGGATGAAAGGGCTGGAGGACGCTTACCCACCCGCTCTCATGCCAATGCCCGCGGAAGTTCGGTCGGAATACGACAAAGCAATGGCAGAATACCCAGCTACGCTCGAAGAAGCGAAGCTCCGCGCTAAGGCGGTTTTTGAAGGGCCGATTAGGGAGCAACGGGAACGCAATGCACAGGCAGTGAAGCTTGGCCGCGCCATCGCCGGCGAGCGCCAGGGACAGCGCGCCGGGCATTTCATCGTTGGAGGCGTCATGCGGATGTTCAAAGTGAACGGCGCGTTTGAACCGCTTCCCGGTCTGAGAGATCCTGCCGACGTCACTGATGAAGAGCTATTCGACGCCATCCAATCTCTCGCTGGGGTTCCATCTGACGATCCCGACATGTCCGTTTTCCGTGCCCGCCGAACCTATGAGGACTTCCAGAAGGTGCGCGCCGAGGCGATGCAGGAGGCAGGGGATGGCGACCGTTAAGAAGCGCGTCTGGACGACCGGCCGCGACGAGCAGAAAGAGGCCTGGCGCGTCTCCTACACCGACAACATTGGCAAGCGCTGGCACAAACAGTTCGACCTCAAGCGAGATGCCGATGCGTACCGTGTGCAGGTCGAAGGAGAAGTTGCCCGTGGCGTCCACACGCCAGACGGAGCGAGTGTCACCGTTGGTGCCGCGGCGGATATCTGGTTGTCATCATGCGAGGCCGCGGGGTGCGATCGAGGGACGCTGAAAACCTATCGCGAGATCGTCAATCGTCACGTCCGCCCACATCTTGGAAGCGAAAAACTCTCTCGCCTGTCAGGCCCCCGCGTCATCGAGTTCAGAGATGCCATGATGGTGACGCGCTCGCATGCGATGGCAAGCAAGGCCGTCCGACACCTGTCCATGATCCTGGCGGAGGCGATGCGCCGCGGGTTAATCGGCAAGAACGTCGCGCGAGAAGTGAAGGTCAAGCGCCCACGCGGCGAGAAGCGACAACGGCTAGCGAGGCGAGCGGAGATTCCCCCAGTCGAGCACCTTCGCGCCATGCTTGAAGCAGCTGACCGGTTGAGCAACGAAGATCCGCGGCTGCCGGTCCTTTTGCGGGTAGTGATGCTGAGCGGCCTTCGCGCAAGCGAGGTTCGCGGATTTGCTTGGCAAAATGCAGACTTGAAGGCATCCGCCCTTGCGGTCACCCAACGGGCGGACCGATGGAATGAACTTGGACCGCCGAAATCGGACGCTGGTCACCGGACCATCCCGATTGGGCCCTCTCTCACCACCATCCTCAAGACCTGGAAACTCCGCTGCCCTGCCTCCCCGCTGGGGCTGATGTTCCCCAACAGCCGTGGAGGCGTCATGGACCAACGTGCCTTCATCGGCGCGCTGCTCAAGATCCAGGTGGCGGCCGGCCTCGCAGTAGACGGCGGGAAGCGAGACTCGAAAGGCCAGGTTGTTTGGCGTCCGCACTACGATTGGCACCATCTCCGGCATGTCGCAGCGTCGAACTGGCTCAACGACGGGATCGACCTGAAGCGGCTTCAAACCTGGATTGGGCACGAGAACATCCAGCTGACGATCGACGTTTATGGGCACCTAATTATTGATGCGAAAAAGGACGCTGCGCTTGCCGCCGGAGCGGAGAAAGCGCTGCTCGGCTAAGTTCGGTGATACATAGATGATACATGGCTCGCCATTTTTAGCGGACTTCTGCGCCTTCGTAGCAGACTGTAAATCTGCCCGCGCAAGCGTACGCTGGTTCGAATCCAGCCCTCTCCACCATTGCCGTCCGAGCGCCAGCTGCGCGCCGCGCTTCGTGCCAACGCATGCTACTAACGAAAGTTAATGCCGATTCACCCATTTTCGCGGAAATCCGCTGAAATTCTGGTGGAATTTTCGCAAATGGCTTAAGGCTGGCGCGAGACTCGGTGCTCGGGGAGTTTGGCGCCATGTTGCGCGGGGTGGGAATTAGCTTGGAAGATTCGCGCGGCTGGTCTGACGGGGATCGGGCAGCTTCCCAGCCGCCCGAGGATCCCGTTGTAGCCCGGATTGCGCGGCTGAGCGAGGGCCAGCTCGATTGTCTGCGGCTCGTCGGCGAGCACCTGAGTTCCAAGGAAATCGCGGCCGAGCTCGGCATCTCGCCGCATACGGTCGACCAGCGCGTTCGGCTGTCGCTCCAGATCCTCGGCGTGGCTCGCCGAGCGCAGGCGGCGCGCATCGTCGCCCAATATTCCGACCCATATCAGCGATTGATACATCAAGCGCCGTACATTCCCGGAGCGGCGGAATCGGGCCACCCAGAAGCCGCGGTCAGTCATCAGATTCGGCACGCTGACCGCGCAGGGGAGGCTGGAGGGCCAGGTTTCATTACCGAGCAGAGGCCAGCGTCATTCTGGCCTTCCCTGCAACCGCCGTTCGCAACGAGGAGCAACCCCCGGAATGAGATGAGTGTCGGCCAGAGGCTGTTCTGGATCACGGCGATCGCGATCGGAGCGGCATTCGCGGCGGGCATGTATCTCGCCGGGCTCGAAAGCCTCGCCAGGCTTCTCAAGAGCTAGCTCAGCCGGCAAGCAGATCAAACCGACAGCCACTCCGGCCGCGCCAGCGCCGGAGAAGGAGCAGTCATGCGCAAACACCAGATTGAAACCGCTGCATTGGAAGTCGCAAGCCAGGTCCGCGCGGTCGAAGATAGCATCGAGGCGGCGCTCGCGGAGCTCGCCGAGCTGCAGGCGCGGATGGTCCATGCCCGCGGAGTGACTCGCGCCGGTATGGTGACCAGCCACCGCGCGTTCGAGCAGCTCGGCGCGACCACCAGCGCGCTGATCATGGCGCGCGGCAACATCGCCCATTGCCACGTCGCGCTGGTTGACACGCAGAAGACCATTCCCGGGCTGCGCACCGTCGCCATCGGCGACGAGGGCGACTGCCCGCCGTCGACCGCGACGGCCGGCCTGCGGGTCGTCGCCTGATCCGCGGCAAGGGTTGACCGGGCACGCCTCGGCGTGTCCGGTCCAGTCCCCATGGAACGGGTCATCCTCTATCATGTGCTGCTGTTCGGAGCGTGCGGCTACGCGCTGTTCCGCGGCAAGACGGACGCGCGGATCGTCGGCGCGGTGTTCCTGATCGGGAACTTCGTCACCTACGCGCTGCGTTCGCAGTGGGCGGAGAGCTATTCGTCGGTTGAGAGCGGGATTTTCGTCGTCGACGTCGTTGCTTTCCTCGCCTTCACCTACGCCGCGCTCATCTCCGAACGATTCTGGCCGCTGTGGGTGAGCGGGCTCCAGCTCACGACCAGTCTTGGCCACGTGATGAAAGCGGTCGATGTCCACCTGATGCCGCTCGCCTATGCCGCGGCGCTCCGCTTCTGGGGCTATCCGATCCTCATCATCCTTGCGGTCGGCGTGTGGCGCAGCCAGCGGCGCGAGCGCGCGGAGAACCGGCACGCAGCCTAGACTCTGCGGTCGCGACCGCTAAGCGAGCGCCATGTCGCGTCGCAAAATCTCGCATCAGGGCCGCGCCACGCCGCAGCGGCCTCGCCTGTGGGGCAAGCATGCGGTCGCCGCCGCGCTCGATAATCCAGAGCGCAAGGTGCTTCGCGCCTGGGCGAGCCGCGAGACGGCGGCTTTCATGCAGTTCCCCAAGGACCTGGCGGTAACGCTCGCCGAGGCGCCCGACCTCGGGCGGCTCGTGCCGCACGACGCGCCGCACCAGGGCGTGGTGATCGAGGTCGAGCCGCTCGAGGAGGCCTGGCTCGACGAGTTGCTCGGCAACCCCGCCGACCGCGCGATGCTGCTGGTGCTCGACCAGGTGACCGACCCGCACAACGTCGGGGCGATCCTGCGGTCGGCCGCGGCCTTCGGCGCCATCGGCATCGTCACCCAAGACCGCCACTCGCCGCCCGAAAGCGGCACTGTCGCCAAGGCGGCGTCGGGCGCGCTCGAGCGGGTGCCGTGGGTGCGCGTCGTCAACCTGGCTCGCGCGCTCGAGGAGATCGGCAAGGCCGGGTTCTGGCGCATTGGCCTGACCGGTGACGCCGAGACGGAACTCGCTCAGGCGCTCGGCCCGGACAAGATCGCGCTGGTGCTCGGCGCCGAAGGCGCGGGGTTGCGGCCCAACACGCGCGAGCATTGCGACGCGCTCGCTCGCCTGCCGATCACCGATGTGGTCGAAAGCCTGAACGTGTCGAACGCGGCCGCCGTCGCGCTCTACGCGGCGGCGATCGCCTGATGGTCCGGACGACGAACAGCATCCGTGCGCACGTCGAGGCGCTGGCGAGCCGGGAGCCGGCGTTCGCGCGCGTCGTCGAGCAGCACGGCGTCCCCGAGCCGCGCAACAGCGAACCCGGCGCCCAGACGCTGCTCCGCACGATCGTCGGGCAGCAGGTCAGCGTCGCCGCCGCGCGCTCGATGTGGTCGAAGCTCGAGGCGGCATACGGCTCCCCGCCGGACCTCCACCTGCTTCTTGCGGCGACCGACGAGGAGCTGCGCGGCGCCGGCATTTCGCGCCAGAAGGCGGGCTACATCCGCAGCCTCGCGGAGCTGGTCCTCTCGGGCGAGCTCGATCTCCACAAGCTCCCAAGCGACGACGAGGAAGCGATCGCGCTGCTGACCCGCATCAAGGGGATCGGACGCTGGTCGGCCGAGATCTATTTGCTGTTCGCCGAGGGGCGCGCGGACGTGTTCCCCGCCGGTGACCTCGCGGTGATGATCGAGATCGGCCGCTTGATGGGGCTCGCCGACAAGCCGACCGAAAGGCAGCTGCGGGAGATGGCGGAGCCGTGGCGGCCGTACCGCGGCGCGGCCGCGATCCTCGCCTGGCACAGCTACAACAGCGCGGTGCTCTAGCCTTTTCCAGAATTGACTCGCGCCGCGCCGATGCGGAAATCTGATCCCTTCGAAGGAGGGGTCAATGAAACGCGTTGATGTCTATTTCCTGTTGCTCGCCACCGTGCTGCTGATTTGCGGCGCCGTCCTCGGGATGGTGATGGGCGCGCGCGAAGACTTCCAGCTCGTGCCGGTGCACGCGCACCTCAACCTCGCCGGATGGGCGTCGCTGGCGCTGTTCGGCCTGACATACCGCGCTTACCCCGAGCTCGCGGCCGGCGCCCTCGCCCGCTACCACTTCGTCGTTTCGGGCTGCGCCTCTGTGCTGCTTCCGATCGGAATCGGGTTCGCGGTCCTCAGGAATTCGCAGGGCCTGGTCATGTTCGCGTCGACGCTGTGGCTGATCGGCGTGCTCATGTTCCTCGCGCAACTGGTCAGGCTCATCCGCGGCAGGAGCGTGGCGGTCTCGCCGGCGGCCGAATAGACTAGTTGCGGACGCTCGCCGGCAGGGGGCGTGCCCCCAGCCCGCGGAAGATTCTGGGGCCGAGATCGGCGCGGAATGGCGCCAGCTTCTCTCCGTTCGTGTCGCGGCCGAGGAGATAGGCGGCGGACGTCTGCGCGTCGCCGCCGCTCGACTGGTAGTAGACGTTGAACGCGATCAACGGGACGAACAGCGCGCGGCCGGCAAGCTCGTAGGCCTGCAACTGCTCGCGCGGAACGAACACCTGATTCTTGAGCAGCACCCGCTTGAGCGGCGGGATCACCGCCAGGCGCTCGCCCGCCCCTGCGGCCTTGGCGAAGAAGCCGGCAATCTGCTCGTCCTGGGCGGGTCCGGCATTGATGAGGGTCGCTTCGACGAGCACCGCCCGCGCCGGCGAGCTCCCCGAGTTGAACAACTCGATTTCGAACTCAACGCGAACGAGCTGCTCCTCGAGGATGCAGCGGAGCGGCTGGAATCCGATCTCGATCCACGGGCGAAGGCTCGACACGACGCGCGACGCCACGGGCGCGGCCGGCTTCGGCGCTGCGGCGGGCGGCGGCGGAGGCGCCGGTTTGGGAGCGGGAGGCGGAGTCGCCGTCTTCGGCTCGGCCTCGGCTCCGGGCGCGGGTTCGACCGGCGCGAAGAGGTCGAACAGCGGGCCGGACGGGACCGCGTGCCGGACGCGGTTGCGCCAGAACAGGAACGCGCCTCCCGCACCGAGCACGAGCGCGGCGAGGAGCCACGGGAACAGCCCGAAAGGCGGCGCCGGCGCCGGCGTGCCGTCGCTGCTGGGCGGCGGCGCGAACAGCGGCGCAGCGGCTGGCGCCGGCGCGGGCGGCGCCGCAACCGTGGCGGGATCGAGCTGCGGCGCCGCCACGGCCGTCCGCGAGGATGGCTGCGGCTGAGGGGTCACCTCCGCAGTGCGCTGCGGCGGCGGCGTCGGGCGTGGGTGCGCGGCCGCTGACTGAACCGGAGCTGGAGCGGGTGCGGCCGCAACACGGGTTTTCGGCGGCGGCGGCGCGGCCGAAGCAGCCGGCGCTTGCGCTTTGGGCTGCGGCTTCTTCGCCGCGGGTTCGGCGACAGGCTGGTCCGCAGCACGGGTGACCGTGCCACTGAGGCTGAAATTCTGCAGGCTTCCGGGGCCGACCGAGTCGGGCGCGGCCGCGGGCGGCGACGCGGGCGCCTGCTGCGCGAACGCGGTCGCCGGCGCGAGCGCCAGCGCCGCCCCCAGCAATGCATTCCCCCAGCGTGAAACCGCCCTCATCCGCTCCGCTTCTCAAGCATGAATGGCGCCGAAATCCCACGGCGCTACAGGCACATGCCCGCCGTTTGCGGTGCTTTCAAGCACAGCGTCGATGAACGGTCGCCAAACCGGCCCCTAGCGCGCGTCGACCAGCACCAGCTCGGCGTCGTCCTCGGCCTCGATCGCGATCCGCTCCTCGCCGGTGATCGCGACTCCGTCGCGCGGACCCGCCTCGACTCCATTGACCCGGACTCGGCCGCTCGGGACGAGGTAGAGGTGCCGCTCAGGGCTAGTGTCGACGTCGATCGACTGGCCAGCCTTGACGGTCGCGCCGAGCACCCGCGCGTCGGCGTTGATCGCCAGCACGCCGTCCGAGGAATCGCCGCTGGCAAGCAACTGGAACGCGCCCTCGCGCGAATCCTTCGGGAAGGGCTTTGCGCCCCAGCTTGGCGGAGCGTTCGGCTTGTCGGTCTCGATCCAGATCTGGAACAGGGTCGTCGACTCGTCCTCGAGATTATATTCGGCGTGGGTGACGCCTGTGCCGGCGCTCATCACCTGGACGTCGCCGGCGCCGGTGCGGCCCTTGTTGCCCATCGAATCCTGGTGGGTGATCGCGCCGGTGCGGACATAGGTGACGATTTCCATGTCGCGGTGCGGGTGCGGGGGGAAGCCGCTTCGCGCGCCGATCGTATCGTCGTTCCACACGCGGATTCGCCCCCAGCCCATGCGCGCCGGATCGTAATAATCGGCGAAGGAGAAATGGTGGCGGGCGTCGAGCCAGCCGTGGTCGGCGTGGCCGAGGCTGTCGAATTTGCGGATGTCGATCATGAAACCAAAGTGGCCGCCCACGAAACTCGTTCAAGTGTCACGCCTGTGACTGGGCGTCATGCCCCGACGATCGCGGGTGCACCTTTCGCCCGATGGCGCCAGTAGAAGAACAGCATGGTCATGAGGCTGCAGGCGAGGAGGTCCAGGCCGCCGTCGGTCATGTACATGCGCCCGAGGCCGCCCGCGCCATACGCCTGTCCGTCAAGCCATTGCATGTAGGTGATCGGCGCGGACATCGCCGCGGTAAGGACGGCGAACTGGGTCGACGCGAGCGGGTTGTTCTTGCCGATGCTGGAAAGCGTCAGCGCATTGCCGGTAGCGAGCCCGGCGGACTGCCAGACGTTCTGCGCGACGAAGGCGAAGACAAACACGGCCGCGGTGTGCGGAAGAACGATCAGTGACAGCGTCGACAACCCACCGATGAAGCCGATCCCGAGATAGACGCCGAGCAGCGGCGCTCGCCGGCTGAGCACGGGCACGCTGAGGCTGCCGACGACCCCGGCGAGCGTGACGCCAACGCCGGCGATCAGTGCGATCAGCTTTTCGGACGCCTGGTAATCGCCGCCTAGGCCGCCGAGCGTGTTGGTGAGCGCGAAGGAGGCGCAGGGCAGCACCAGCAGCAGCACGAGCCGACGCACTTCGCGGCGGCGCGCGAGCTGCGCGAGGTCCTTGCCGAAGCGAGCGAAGGTTTCGACCGCGCGCGCGCGATCCTCGGCCGGCGGATGAACCCCGGCGAAGATCAGCAGCGGAATGAGATTCAGCCCGCCAAGCACGGCCGCCGCGACGATCAGCGGCGCGTGATGGACGAGGAGGATGCCGAGGATCGCCGTGATGCCGAAGCCGACGACGTTGGCGAACGTCATCCACGCGCCGAGCGGTGCGTCATATTCGCTTGGAAGCACCGAACCGAACCAGCCGCCGATGGCTGATGAATTGAGATTGGCGCAGAGCATCCCGAGGAACAACCAGGCGCCAAGCAAACCGACGCTCGCGAAGTTGAGGACCGCGACGAACGTGGCGGCGCCCGCGGCGATGGACATCGCGATCGCGTAGGTTCGGCGGCTGAAACGCACGTCGAGAACGGGCGCGACAACGAGGAAGAAGACGGTGCTCGACAGCCCGAGCGTGGTGATGTCGGCGATGGTCGTTTCCGGCACATGCCTCGACGCGAGCACTTGCGGTGCGACCAGCAGCGCAACGGCGCCGGTAATCCCCAGCGGGACGTTGGCGAGCCCCAGGAGCCACACCGGAAGCTTGCGTCGCAAGGCACCTCCTCATGCGTGGCCACGGGGTCGCGCCCGGGCAGCGTAACAGAAGCGCGACGTGCGGCAATGGCGGCCGCTTTTCAGCGAATGCTCACATGTCGCTCATGACGCTCACCGGTGCCCGCGCAATCGTCGCCGCGACAATAGGAGGACGCGATGGAGCTGAAGATCGACGGCGGGCGCAGCCCGGGGTTCAAGCTTGCACTGGCGATCGTCGTCGCCATGGCGCTGACGGTCCCGCTCTTTTCCATCTGGCTGCTGGTCTACGACCGCAAGACGCAGTCGGACGAAGCGACGGCGTCGATCACTGCCGGCTGGGGTGCGGCGCAGGTCATGAGCGGGCCGGTGCTCGTCATCCCCTACCGCTCCGCCTCGACCGAGACGGTCGTGCAGAACGGCCAGAGCCTTACCCGGACGAGCCAGGTCACGCGCGAGCTGACGCTTGCACCCGAAGCGGCCGAGCTGACGACCGAGCTGCTCCCGCAGGTGCGCAAGCGCTCGATCTACGCGGCGGTGGTCTATGACGCGCGCAACGCCGGGCACGCGCGGTTCGCCTTTCCCGCGGACCTTGCCCGCAGCGGCGTCGACCCGTCGCAGATGGATCTCGGCCGCGCCGAGCTGCGCTTTTCGCTGAGCGACCCCCGCGGGCTCGGCGCCAATCCTCAGGTGAGCGTCAACGGCCGCCCGCTCCGGCTCCAGCCCGGCGCCGCCGCCAGCGGCGGGCGGGGATTCTTCGCGTGGGTGGACGCAAGCGCCCTTGCAGGGCAGCCGCTCACCGTCGACTTCGCCTTTGCGCTCAAGGGCAACGGTTCGCTGAGCCTCGCCCCGCTTGCCGGCGACACGCGCTGGACCGTCCGCTCGCCGTGGCCGAGCCCGAGCTTCGCCGGCGACTTCCTCCCGGAGCAGCGGCGGGTGGGCGCGAACGGCTTCGCGGCGGTCTACCGGATCGGCAATCTCGCGCTCGGGCGCGCGCTCGTCAGCACCGGCGATGTCGTCACGCCACCGGCGGATGTGCAGAGCCGGCCGGGATCCGGCACCGACATCGCCCAGGGCGCCTCGATCGGCCTGATCCAGCCCGTCGACCTCTATTCGCAGGTCAACCGCGCGACCAAGTACGGCTTCCTGTTCATCGGCTTCACCTTCCTCGCGCTGCTGATGTTCGACGTGATCGGGGGCGTTGCCGTCTCCGCCGCCGAATATCTGCTGATGGGCGCGGCGCTGATCCTGTTCTTCGTCCTGCTGCTCGCCTTCGCCGAGGTGATCGGCTTCACCCCGGCCTATGTCGTCGCCTCGGCTGCGATCGCGGGGCTGAACACGGCCTATTCGGCGGCGGTGCTCGGCAGCTGGACTCGCGGCGGGCTGATGGGCGGCTTGCTCGTCGGCCTCTACGCGGTGCTGTACATCCTGCTCAGTCTCGAGGCCTTTTCCCTGCTGATCGGGTCGCTGCTGCTGTTCGTCGCACTGGCCGGCGTGATGTACGCGACGAGGGCCATCGACTGGGGCGCGCCGCGGCCAGTTGCGACGGGGCCGTGACCGCGCGCCAGTTTGCCGCTAGTCGGCTCGGCATGTCTGAGCATCCTCGTCCGCCAAAGCGTATTTTCCCAACGTCCCAAGTCGACGCCAAGTCGGCCGAGCACGTCCCGTCCATCCCCCAGACCGACAGCAGCGCCTACAAGCTCGCATTCCAGGACACCGATTTCCTGCTCCGCGAGGACCTGCGTCCGGTCCGCTTCCAGCTCGAGCTATTGAAGCCCGAGCTGCTGCTCAACGAAGCGAACATCGGATCGACGTTCGTCTTCTACGGCTCGGCGCGAATCCCGGCGCCGGAGATGGCGGATGCGCTGATCGCGGCGGCGACCAATCCGGAACAGGAGGCGATCGCGGAGCGGCTCAAGGCCAAGTCGCATTATTACGACGTGGCTCGGCAGCTGGCGCGGCTCGCCAGCCGCTGCGGGCACGACGAGGAAGGCAAGCACCAGTTCGTGGTCTGCTCGGGCGGCGGCCCGTCGATCATGGAAGCGTCGAATCGCGGCGCCGCCGACGAGGGCCGGGAATCGGTCGCGCTCAACATCGTCCTCCCGCACGAGCAGATGCCGAACCGTTTCGTGACGCCGGACCTCAGCTTCCAGTTCCACTACTTCGCCTTGAGAAAGATGCACTTCCTGCTGCGCGCCCGGGCCGTGGCGGTGTTCCCCGGCGGCTACGGCACGTTCGACGAGATGTTCGAGCTACTGACCCTCGTCCAGACCGGGAAGGTCCGGCCGCTGCCGATCATCCTGTTCGGGCGCGATTACTGGAACCGCGTCGTCAATTTCCAGGCGATGGTCGAGGAAGGGGTGATCGCGCCGCACGATCTCGACCTGCTGCACTGGAGCGAGGACGCCGAGGAAGCGTGGGATTTCGTCACGCAATTCTACGCCGAGGACCCGATCCCGCAGCGCGAGGAGCGCGGCCGGCCGGAATGATCAGTGCGGCTGGGGAGCCGCGGGACCGCCGACGTTCTTCGGGTTCTTCTCCGCCGCGGCCGTGTTGAGCACCGGCTCCTTTTCCGCCTTCTGCGGACCGTTGTTGGGGCCCGTCCCCGGCGCCTGACCGGCAGCCGCCGGAGCGGCGGCAGCGGGCGCCTTCGGAAGTGGTTGCGGGGAATCGCTGTGGCTGTTGAGGAAAGCCTCGACGTCCGCGCGATCCTGCGGATTGCTGAGGCCCGCGAACGTCATCTTGGTGCCCGGCGCGAAGGCCTTCGGGCTGGTCAGCCATTTGCTGAGATTGTCCCAGTTCCAAGTGCCGCCGACCTTCTTGAGGGCGTCGGAGAAAGCGAACCCGCCACGACCCTCGGCGATCCCGGCGCCGAGGATGCCCCACAGGTTCGGGCCCATCTGGTTGGCGCCGCCCTTGTCGGCATTATGGCACGCCATGCACTTGTTGAAGACCTGCTGGCCGTGGGTGACGTCGGCCTTGGCGAGATAGACTTCGATCGGCTGCTCGGCCGCCTCGGTGCCGGACCCTTCCTCCTGGACCCCGGCGATCGGGTAGCCCATCTTCTCGGGCCGTTCGCTGTGGAAATATTCGCCGGCCACGATCGACGATCCGAGCGCGACAATCCCCGCGAACAGCACCCAGCCGGCGATGGTATTGAAGCGATCGTCCATGAGTTTCCCTGTTTTTTCAGAAGCGGAAGAGAGGAAGATTTGCGCTGCCTCTTACGGGCGAGTTCGTGCTTCTTCAAGACGCCAGCCAGCACTCCAGAAGGGTGCGGGCGATGGCGAACCGGGGCGGCGGCTGGAACGGGCCGGAGTCAGGATCGGCAAGCGCCGCGGCGACCTCGTCGCGACTGAACCAGCGCGCGTCGTCGAGCTCCAATGTGTCGACCTCGAGCTCCCGCGAAAGCGAGCGGGCAAAGCAGCCGATCATCAGCGACGAGGGGAAGGGCCACGGCTGGCTCGCGACATAAGCGACGTCGGCGACTGCGATGCCCGCCTCTTCCCTGAGCTCGCGCGCGACCGCGTCCTCGATCGTCTCGCCGGCCTCGACGAAGCCCGCGAGCGCGGAGTAGCGGCGCGGCGGATAATGCGGCTGGCGCCCGAGAAGGAGCGCGCCGTCATGCTCGGCGAGCATGATCACGACGGGGTCGACGCGCGGATAATGTTCGGCGGAGCATCGCGGACAGGAGCGCGACCAGCCGCCGCGGACGATGTCGGTCGGCGATCCGCAAGTGGCGCAGAAGCGATGCCGCGTGTGCCAACCGCCGAGGCTGAGCGCAGCGGCGAAGATCGGCGCCTGGTCCGGGGCGAGGCTGCCCATGAGAGCGAATGCCGCGCGCGAGCCCTCTACCGCTTCGGGAATCGCACTGAAGCGCGGCTCGTCACCTTCGAACCCGAGGAACAGGTCGGGCGCGCTAAGACCCTGCCATACGAGG
>Ga0207698_10001638_pt1 | contig 13045 bp, 11 predicted proteins | sample KBSCornC22_FD_184298 | JGI IMG/M metagenome (GOLD analysis project Ga0207698, IMG submission 184298) | Corn rhizosphere microbial communities from Kellogg Biological Station, Michigan, USA - KBS Corn C2-2 (SPAdes) (version 2) | ecosystem: Host-associated > Plants > Roots > Rhizosphere > Soil ...
CGAACAGCGGTGCAGGCACGTGGAGGAGTGAGCGCAACGCGTCGGCGCCGAGCGGGGGAAGAAATGGATGCTCGGCGGCGTCGCGGTCGACCAGCGCGGCCACGCGTGACGCGACATCCGACACCACTTCCGGATCGAAGAGCCGATCACCGATCTCGACGACTGCCGCCGCAGCCGTTACGGACTGCACATCACGGGGCGGGACGCCGAGTCGTATTGCGAGCGTCGAGCGCGCAACGCCGCGTGTGGCCGCCGCGCGAGCGAGCCCTGAGAGCTGATCGACGGTGGCATTGGCAGCGACAGGCGTCCCACGATCCGGCAACGGATCAACGACGACGGCGCCGACGATCGCACGCTCGCCCTGCCCTACGCGGATCGCGATCCGATCGCCGCGCCGCGCCACGAGTGTACGATCGATGGTGAGGCGGAGGACGCGGGGGTCGGCGGAGCTCGCATTCCAGTGCGCACTCGCGCGCACGGCACCGAGATGGACGGCGAGACGTCGGTCGAGGTGCGCGGGGAGCGCGTCGAGCTTGACGACGATGCGCGTGGATGGTGTCCAGGCATCATTGGTCACGAGTGTGGCGCCGCGCACGACATCGGCTGGCCCGGCATCGGCCAGTGCGAGCGCGAACCTCGCGCCGGCAACGGCGCGCTCCGCAGTCGCGCCATGCGCCTGAATCGCGCGAACGCGCCACGCTCGATCCTCGGGGAGAACGCGTACCCGCTCGCCAACCGCGACGCTTCCGTTCCGTACCATCCCCGTGACGACCGTACCGGTGCCGCGAACCGTGAAAGCCCGGTCGGCGATGAAGCGAAAGAGATCGTTCGGATCGCGCGGCGGGATGGCGCGCGCGGCATCCGCGAGCGCCGCACGTACCGCATCGATGCCATCGCCGTCCGGAGCCGCGAACGGAAGGAGCGGGACCTCATCGCGAACATCGCATTCCACGAGCGCGGCGCGAATCGCGTCCATGCGCGCGGCAACCGAATCGCGCGGAATGCGATCGATCTTCGTAACGACGACGGCGACGACTGGAACCGCGAGTGCACGCAGCACCTCACAGTGCTCGCGCGTCTGTGGCATCACCCCTTCGGTCGCGGCGACGACGAGGAGCGCTGCGTCGATTCCGCTCGCGCCCGCGATCATCGTGTCGACGAAGCGCTCGTGACCGGGAACGTCGACGACGCTCGCAACGACGCCGTCGAGCGCGAGCGGCGCGAAACCCAGGTCGATGCTGATCCCGCGTCGCCGCTCCTCGGGGAGGCGATCCGTATCGACACCGGTCAGCGCGCGCACGAGCGCGGTCTTGCCGTGGTCGATGTGCCCCGCCGTCCCGAAGATCACCGCACCATTACTGCGCCGTGCACGCTGGCTTCACGGCGCAGGCTCCGGTGCGCCGAAGCCCGTCTCCCACGCCGCGAACGCGCGCAGCGGACGATCGTCGGAGAGATGCTCGCGGACGAACTCGCGCAACAACCGCTGGTGCGCGCGCAATGCGAGCGGCTCGACGGGATCGACGACATCGAGTGCGATGCTCTGATCGAGCCACTGCCGCAGCGTCGCGCGGGCATCGGCGGGGAGGCGGCGCGCGCTGCCGGCGAATCGCGCGCACCGCGTGCAGAGCACGCCCCCGGTCGGGTGCGAGAACGCCACGTCGGCATCCGGCTCGATGTCCGCGTGACAGGCGGCGCAATGATCGACCGCGGGAAGGAATCCGACCGTCGAGACGAGCCGCCACACGCCGGCCATCGCGATCGCGCCCACCGCTGCGGGAGACGCGCTTGCGAGACGATCGAGCGTCTCGGCGATGCTGTCGAAGGTCTCCGGATGCGGATCCGCGCCGACGAGACGGAGCGCCAGCTCGGCGAGCGCGGACGCCGCGGTGAAGCGTCCGACGTCGAGCGCCAGCGTCGCCCGTGCACGCGTGACGTCGAAGCCGCCGAGCGTGTGCAGCTCGCGCGACGGCTTGATGTAGATCTGCGCCTCGCCCTCGGCGAAGAGGTCGACGCCCGAGCCGACGCGCGCGCGCGTGCGCCGCGCGCCCTTCGCGATGACCGACTGCACGCCGGCTTCACGCGTGAGCAGTCGGAGCACGCGGGAGCTCTCGAGATACGGGAAGCCATGCAGCACGATGGCGCGCGTGGCGACGAGCGACATGCCGTGAATCTAACGCCGAGCGCAGGCGCCCCGGCGCGATCACCGCGTCGTCAGGCGCGCGCCGACGAGGACCGTCCTACCAGGAGCCGGGAAGTTCAGGATCTCCTGGTACGAGCGATCGAGCGCGTTCTCGACACGTGCGGTGAGCGCGATCGCGGTCCCGTTCCGAACGAGCAACGGTGCGGCCGCGGAGAGGTCGACGGTGGTGTACGCCGGAAGCGAGACGGTCGGTGACGGGTACTGCTGGAAGTCGACATCGGGCCGCGAGCCGACGTAGGTGAGGACGATCCCGCCGCTCCACCCCCGAAGCGCGTACGTCACGATCGCATTCCCCGCATGGCTCGGACGACGCAGCAGTGCGTCACCGGCGCCGTTGGAGCCCTGGTACGATGACGGCACCGAGACTACGCGCGCGATCGTCTGCGTGTAGTCCGCACTCGCGGTGAGTCCGTCGAAGGGAAGGAGACGAATGCCGCCCTCGTACCCGTGTGATCGCGCCGACGTCAGGTTCTCGTAGATCGATGCCGAATTCCCGCCCGCATCGGCCGGCAGCGTTGTGTACTGGATGAGCTGCGTGAAGTGCTGATCGAAGACCCCCGCATGCAGCTGCACGCGACCGTCGAGTGCGGTCTGCTCGATTCCGACGTCGGCGGAGTGTGTCTGCTCGGGCTGCAGATCGTGATTCGCGAGGTTGTATGCCGACCCGAGCGTCTCGTAGAACGCAGGCGCGTTGAACCCGGTTCCGTAGGCTGCACGAAGCCGGGCCCCCGTCCACGGACTGACGGAAAAGCCGCCGTGGTAGGTCGCAATCGAGCGATAGTCGGAATGGTCGTCGTACCGGGCGCTGGCGTCGTAGGCGAGCCACGACGTGGGCTCGCCTTGCAGGGCGGCGTACGCACCGCGCGTCGTGCGCGCACCGAAGCTCGCCGACCTCGTGGAGGACGCCGGGCGTGTCGCGACGCCGCTCGGGAACGCGTTGTCCGTAGAGCTCGTGGATTCCGATTCGCGCTCGAAGGGGAGCCCGATCGTGATCGTGGTCGCTGCTGGCAGTGCGAGCTCGGCGCGCGCCTCGGCACTGCGGCGTGCGCCATAGGACAGATCTTGCGACGCCGTGTACGCGCCGGTCGTGGTCCCGAACGCGATCTGCCGGTCCTCGGAGAGACCGTGCACTTCCATGTCACCGCCGAGGAGTCTCAGCGTGAGCATCTGCCCGACGCGCTGGCTCGCATCGAGGCCGACGATGACGCGATGCTCGCGCGTGTACGCGCTGGTGTCGCCGACGTTGCCGGCATAGTCCGTCGGAAAGTGATATGTCGCACCGGTATAGCGTGACGTCACGCGGATCGCGGATCCCGATGCGGGACGCATGGTCGCGGCGGCGCTCAACGTTCCGTTGGTATAGCCATTGTTGAACGCGACGATCCCGTCGGTGTGATGCCATCCACCACCAAGCGAGAGATCGCCCAACTCGTTGCCTGCGCGCACCGACGCGGTCGCGTCGCGCGTTCCGTACGAGCCACCATCCATCGCGAGGTCGGCACCGCGGTCGTTGCCGCGACGCGTGAATATCTGGATGACGCCGGTCATCGCATCGGCACCGTACAGCGCGCTCGCAGGCCCCTCGACGACTTCGATCCTGTCCACGTTGTCGAGCGCGAGATTCTGGAGGAAGACCGTGCCGCCGACCGTGTTGATCGGGACGCCGTCGACGAGGACCTTGGTATAGCGGCTCTCGCCGCCGCGGAGGTAGAGTGACGTCACCCCGCCCCGCGAGCCGGTGCGTGCCACGGCTGCACCAGGCACTTCCCGGAGTGCGTCCGCGACAGTTGGGACACCTCGCGCGCGGAGATCATCGCCACGAAGCACGATGACCGCTTGCGACGTGACGTCGATGCGCGTGGGCTCGCGCGTCGCGGTGACGACGATCGGCGCGAGGCGCGCCGAATCGGACCGCGCCGTATCGCGCTGCTGGGCCGCAAGGCTCGCGGTCGGAAGGATGAGGAGCGCAGCGACCAGCGCGAGTGATCGAGAGGACGGCATGGGCAGTCGAATGATTTGAGGGCTACTGACGACGGAGCGGAACAAGCGCGGGTGCCCCGACGGCGGGGTCTCGCGAGACGACGAGCGGCCACTCGTACACGCGCTCGAGGACGTCGCCGCGCATGATGTCGGATGGCGTCCCGGCGACGGCAACGCGTCCGTGATGGAGCAGCACGATGTGCGCGGCGAAACGCGCGACCAGATTGAGCTGATGACTGACGAGGAGCACGGCGACGCCGCTCCCCGCGATCTGCGCGAGGAGCTCGAAGACCTGCATCTCGTGCGCGACATCCAGGAACGACGTCGGCTCGTCGAGGACGAGCGCGTCGCCCTGCTGCGCGAGCGCGCGCGCGATGCGCACGCGTTGCCATTCGCCGCCGGACAGCGTGTCGATGGTGCGATCGAGCAGCGCGCCGACGGCGGCACTTTCCACGGCACTCGCGATCGCCCGCTGTGCCGTGGCGCCGCCGGCGTCTCCGTGGGGGAAGCGTGCGAGCGCGATGTAATCGCGGACAGTGCGTGAGAACGCGGTCTCCTCGCGCTGCGTCACGAAGGCGACGCGTCGTGCAAGCGCGCGTGGCGCCAGCTCGGCGACGGGCGTGCGATCCACGGTGATTGCACCGCGTGCGAGCGGAACGCGCCGGAGGAGCGCACGCACGAGCGTGCTCTTGCCGCTCCCATTCGGCCCGACGATCGCCGTGATGATGCCGCGCGCGCAGCCGAGCGAGACGTCCTCCACCGCTGCGTCGCGCTGGCCGGGATAGGCGATGCGAACCGAGTCGAAGACGATCACCGGAGCCGCCGCAGCTGGACGAGGAAGAACGGCACACCGAGTACCGCGGTGACGGCGCCCAGCGGGAGCTCGGACGGCGGCATCGCGACGCGCGCTGCAAGATCAGCGACGATCACCAGGGCGGCGCCGATGAACAGCGAGCCGACGAGCACGTCGCGCTGACGCGACAGGCCGGCGCCGCGCGCCAGATAGGGAACGATGAGCCCGACGAAACCGACGAGGCCCGCCGCCGCAACCGTCGCCGCTGCGAGGAGCGCGGCCGTGAGAAAGGCGCGCGTCGTCGCCGACTCCACCTGCACGCCGAGGCCCGCGGCTGCATCATCGCCGAGCGTCAGCGCATCGATTGTCGGCGCCTGCACGAGCAGATACACGATGGTGATCAGAGCGTAGCCCGCGAGCCACGCCACCGACGTCCACGTCGCGTCGCCGACCGAGCCCATCATCCACCAGAGTGCGCCTCGAACCGTTTCCGGCGGAACGTTTGCGAGCGCGATCATCACGATGGCGTTCGCGAGTGCGCCGACGACGACACCGGCCATGAGGAGCGTGCGCGGATCGGCGGCGCGGAGAGTGCCGGCGCCACGCGCAACGCCGAGCGCGAGGGCGACGGCCACACCTGAGCCGATGAACGCGCCGATCGGCCATGCTGCCGCCGGGAACCGCAGAACCATCGCGCCGACAGCGCCGACGGCCGCACCCCCCGACACGCCGAGCAGATACGGCTCCGCGAGCGGATTGCGAAGCGTGGCCTGCATCGTCGCGCCGCTCGCGCCGAGCGCGGCGCCAACGAGTGCTGCGAGCACAACGCGCGGCGCCCGCAGCGTCAGCACGATCTCGCGCGTGGAGACGGGCGCGGCGCCGCGCATGATCGCGAACAGATCATGCAGCGGAACTCGCACGGCGCCCAAGGCGACAGCGACGAGCGCGACGACAACGAGCCCCACCGCTGCCGCACCCCAATGCCACGCGCGGTGCCGCATCATGGAATGACGGCCTCCGGATGGAGTGCGCGCGCGAGGGCCACCGCCGCCTCGCCCAGATGCACCGACGGACGAGAGACGAGCTCCGTCGAGACTCGAACGACGTGACCCGCACGCACCGCCGGAACGACGCTCCATGTCGTACTCCACGCGCTCGACGGATTGTCGTCGCCGCCACGGATCACGATGTCGGGGTTGCGTGCGACGACATCCTCGATGCTGACGACCGGAGACGGCGCGGGCATGGTGCCGTACACGTTGCGAGCACCGGCGATGTCGATGAGCTCGCTCATGTAGCTCCCGCCCCCAATGACGATCGGTGGCGACGCGGAGACCGGCCACACGACCGAGGGTCGTGGAAGATTGCGCGTTGCGCTCCGCACCCGATCGAGAGTCGCGGCAACGGAATCGGCAACCTGCTCGCCGGCGGCAGCGCGTCCCAGCATGCGGCCAAGCAGTCGCGCGGCGCGCTCGAACTGCGCGATGTGATCGATGCGCAGTCCGACCGCGCGAATCCCCGCCGCGCGCAGCCTGTCGTACGCGGGGCGGTTGTTGGGAGTCGCGTACAGGACGACGAGATCCGGTCGGGCGGCGAGTACGCGCTCGATCGAAGGCCGGAGCGCGTCACCGAGCGCCGGAACCTGCTTTGCCGCCGACGGCCACTCGTCCCAGCGCGACCGCCCGACCACGCGCGCCTCGCCGCCGAGTGCGAAGATCAGCTCGGTCGTCGTGGGGTTGAGCGAGACGACACGCTGCGGAATCGGGGCGAGCGCGACCGTGCCGCCGAAGTCGTCGCGCACGACGATCGCGCTCGCATTCGAGTCGGCGGCCACGGGGACTTCCGACTTCGCGCTACCGATCGAAGATGGCGAGTCGGCATTCCGCGCGTCACGCCGCTGCGTATCGCAACCGATCGTCGCCACTGCGACGACGGTGACGGCCGCGACGAGTGCCGTGCGGAGTCGCACTGGCGCGGGCGCGGAACGTGATGGCGGAAACGACAACGGGCCTCCTCGCTCGAAGGAAGCCCGCAACGTGAGCACGACGGAACACCGGAGTCGTGCGACGCCACTGGCCCTCCCCCGAGGGCTCGAATGTGGCGCGGACGAAGGTCGTCTCCTGGCTCCGGGCCGCGTCGCTTCCCTTCCCGGTCAATGACCAGTGGGACTGCAAGCGCGCGTTCGATGTGCCCGATACAGTGGCGGGGCCGCGCCGGCATTTCACCGGCTTCCGTATCCCGCGTCCGCGATCAGATTGTTCCGGGAACCTACCGACGCCGGAGAGTGCGCGCAAGCGCCCACGTCATCACGCCGCCGATCACGAGCGTGAGTCCGGCTGCGAACCAGAGCGCGTACGGACGCGCCGGCGCATTGACCTGCACCGTGAGCACAGCGTTCGCAGGAACATCCTGCGCGAGGAAACGACGCATCGTCCGCCCGCTCACCGCGACGGGCGCGACCTCGCGAACACGCGCACCATCGACGCGGGCGTCGCGCTCCTCGACGAGCACCTCGAGCACCTGCGTCGCGCGCTCGACGGGAATCTTGAGTGGAAAGTCCCCCGCCCCGAGCGTGTAATGAAACGCGAGCTGCCGGATGCCCGGCGGAAGCGGCGCGAAGAGCAGCGCGCGCCCGCTCACGAAGCGCACCGCCTGCGACGGAATGTCTCCCTCGCTCACGCCAGGAGCCGTCGCGCCCGGCGGGAGGCTCGCGCTCCACACCGCGCCGGCCGCATCGTCCGAGCGCGCCACTCGCGTGACCGAGCTGTCGTTGGAGATCTCGTATACCTCGGTCACGACGCGCGCGCCTCCGTCGCCCGGACGCTGCACGATCAGATGTCGTCCGCGAATCACGATCGGCACCGCGTGCGACGTCGTATCGAACACCGTGATCTCGGCGTCGTCGCCGGTGACAGTCCCGGGAGCGAGCGGCGGGGTGAAGTACGCGACACCACCGTGCGACGACGACGCGAAGTAGATCGCCTCGTCCGAGCCCCAGCGCCGATAGGTGAACGCGTACGCGCCGGTGGACGACGTTCTCGTAGAGTCGATCGGCGCTGCGCTGTCAGGCGCAACGCGGTGAATCGTCACCCACGTGTTCGCGACGCCCACGATGGAATCACCGCCCGGGCGCACGACACGTCCGGCGACGCGCGACATCGCCTGTGCGGTCACGATGCGCGTCGGCACGCCGAGCATCGCGATCGCGATCAGCGCGATGCGCAGTGTCCATCGAGCTCGCCGCACTGGCCGCGGCGCACTACGGCTGGAACTTGCCAAAATCTTCCGGGCGCAGATTCTCGAGATACGACTTGAGCTCGTCGGCGGTCATCGGACGCGGCTCGTCGCGCGGCGGTGGCGCACTCTCCTCGACGTCCTCGCTCCCCATCTCCTCGGTCGACGGCTCTTCCACGAGCCCCGCGGACAGGAGCGATTCGTTCGCGAAGATCGGCGCCTGGAAGCGGAGCGCGAGCGCGATGCTGTCGGACGGACGGGCATCGACCAGGACGCTCCCATCGCGACTCGCCAGATGCAGCTCGGCGAAGTACGTGCGCGACGCCACGCGCGTGATGTGGACGCGGCGCAGCGTCGCGCCCAGATGCGTGATGATGTTCTTGCAGAGGTCGTGCGTCAGCGGACGCTCGCGATGCATGTTGTGCATCTCGATCACGATCGACTCCGCCTCCGGCTGGCCAATCCAGATGGGGAGGAGCCGCGCGCCATCGCGCTCACGCAGGATCACGACGTACGTGCCGGAGGTGCGATCGAGCCCGAGCCGGGCAACCTCGACTTCGACGAGCGCCATTCCCGGAAGATAACGCTCGCGACACACCCCTGGCGCCCGCCGATCGGGACGCCAGGGGTGCATGGTGGATCGGTGCGGACGGCGCGCTTACTGCTTCGCGGCGCGCCGCAGCGCGGCCGCGCGATCCGTCTTCTCCCACGAGAAGAGCGTCGCCGCCTTGCGGCCGGAGCCGACGCGCTCGGGCGTGCGCCCGAAGTGACCACCAGCGGCGGTGGCGCTGTAGATCGGCTTGCGCAGGTCGAGCGCCTGCACGATCCCGCGCGGCGTGAGGTCGAAGACCTCCTCGATGGCGCGCGTGATCGCGCTGTCGGGAACGCGTCCCGTGCCGAACGTGTTCACCATCACCGACACCGGTCGCGCGACGCCGATCGCGTACGCGAGCTGGACCTCGCAGCGCTTCGCGAGCCCGGCGGCGACCACGTTCTTCGCGACCCAGCGCGCGGCATAGCACGCCGAGCGATCCACCTTGGACGGATCCTTTCCGGAGAACGCACCGCCGCCATGACGTCCCATGCCGCCGTACGTGTCGACGATGATCTTGCGACCCGTCAGCCCGGCGTCACCCTGCGGGCCGCCGATCACGAAGCGGCCGGTGGGATTGATGTGGTACTTGATCCCGCGCGGACGCAGCTCTTCCGGAATGCTCGGCTCGATCACTTCAGCGATCACCGCCTGGCGCAGCTTCCGCTGCGAGATGTCGTCGCTGTGCTGCGTGGAGACGACGACCGTGTTCACCGCGACCGGGATGTCGTTCTCGTACTGCACGGTGACCTGCGCCTTGCCATCCGGGCGGAGCCACTTCTTTCCCGCGCCGCGGCGGTACTGCGCGAGCCGCTGCGTGATCTGGTGCGCGAGCTGGATCGGCAGCGGCATCAACTCCGGCGTCTCGTCCGTCGCGTAGCCGAACATCATCCCCTGATCACCGGCGCCACCGGTATCCACGCCCTGCGCGATATCGGGCGACTGACGATCGATGGTGCTCATCACCGCGCACGTCTGTGCGTCGAAGCCGTAGGCCGCGTCGGTGTAGCCAATGCGCGCGATCGTGCTGCGGACGATGTCGGGAATGTGAACGTACGTGTCGGTCGTGATCTCGCCGGCGACGACGGCGAGCCCGGTGGTGACGAGCGTCTCGCACGCGACGCGGGCGGTGGGATCATCGGCGAGAATCGCATCGAGAACCGCGTCCGAGATCTGGTCGGCGACCTTGTCGGGATGGCCTTCGGTGACGGACTCGGACGTGAAGAGATAGCGGTCGGGCACGTGGACGGCGTGAGGGGATGGAGCGAGCACGGCGCGCACCGGAACCGCGCCGGGGAGTCAGCCGCCGCCCGGAGGCGCGACCGACTATTTCCGTCTAGCCGGATGAACGGATAGAGCGCCGGTGCCCTCTAACATATCGAGGTCGCCACGGACGGGCAATCCGTAGCGCAGGAACGGGGCATCCCCGAAGGCGTCGCGCGCGGCGCCGCGCAGCGTGCGCTCGGCCTCCTCGGCCGTGCCCGTGCGCATCGCGGCCTCGGCGGCCTGGCGAGCGACGGCGACGCTGACGCCGCGCACCACCTGCTTCACGAGCGGGACGGATTTGGGCGCGACGCTCAGTTGGCGCACGCCGAGGCCGATGAGCGCGAACGCCATGAGCGGCTGCGATGCCATCTCGCCGCACACGCTCACCTCGAGTCCCGCGCTGTCGCCCATCTCCACGGTGCGGCGGATGAGACGCAGCACGGCCGGGTGCAGCGGCGTGAACCGATCGGCGAGGTTCACGTTGCCGCGATCGACCGCCAGTGTGTACTGGACCAGGTCGTTGGTCCCGATGCTGAAGAACGCGACTTCCGGAGCGAGCACGTCGGCCGACACCGCGGCTGCAGGCGTCTCGATCATCACACCCACCGGCACGGTCGCGCGATGCGGAATGCCGCGCGCTTCGAGCTCCGCCGCCGACTCTTCGAGCAGCGCCTTCGCGGCGCGCACCTCGTCGACGCTCACGACGAGCGGGAGCATGATACGCACGTCGCCATGCATCGCGGCACGCAACAGTGCGCGCAATTGCGTCTTGAAGATGTCCGGCTGATCGAGACAGACGCGGATCGCGCGCCAGCCGAGGAACGGATTCGGCTCCGACGGGAATCCGCCCGTGGGGAGCTTGTCGCCACCGATGTCGAACGTGCGGATGACGACCGGGTTCTTCTGGAAGGCATTCACGACGCGTGCGTACGCGCGATACTGCTCTTCCTCGTCCGGCATCGTCGCGCGGCCGACAACGAGGAATTCCGTGCGCAGCAGTCCCACGCCGTCGGCGCCGCTGCTCGCCGCCGCATCCGCCTCCTCCGGCAGGTCGACGTTCGCGCGCAGCACGATGCGCTCACCATCGCGCGTGATCGGCTCCGCCGTCGCGAGCATACGCAGCTCGGCTTCGGCCGAGGCCTCCGCGAGCGCTCGCTCGGCGTACGTCGCGATCTGCGCCTCGGTCGGCGACGGGATCATGATGCCGAGCGACCCGTCGAGAATGACGCGCTCGCCCCAGCGCAGGCGCGCCGTCGCGTCGCGCAGCCCCACCACCGCCGGAATCCCGAGCGAGCGCGCGAGGATCGCCACGTGCGACGTGCGCGTTCCCGCGTCGGTTGCGATCGCGGAGATCGCTCCGCGGTCGAGCTGCACGGTGAGACTCGGCGTCAGGTCGTGCGTGACGAGGATCGCGTTCGCGCCCTTGGCGACGTCCACCGGATCATGATCGCCCAGCCCGAGGAGGAGCGACAGCACGCGGATGTGCACGTCGGTGAGATCGGCGACGCGCTCGCGAAGCATCGCGTGCGAATGGCGAGCGAAGCTCTGGCGCCAGTCCACCATCACGAGATCGAACGCCTTTTCCGCGCTGATGTTCTGGCGAATCAGCGTGCGGACGTTCGACAGCAGCTCCGCGTCGTCGAGAATCGCGATCTGCACGTCGAAGATCGCCGCCTCGTCCTCGCCCGCCTTCGCGGCGACGCGCGCGCGCACCTGCAGGAGGCGCTCGCGCGATCCGGCCACCGCGGCCTCGAAGCGAACGATCTCCTGCTCGACATCCGCATCGGCGATGAGGCGATGCCGGACCTGCGGCACCTCCCAGCGCAGGAGGTGCACCGTCCCGACGACGATGCCCGGCGATGCCGGCAGGCCGACGATCGGCGGGCTCACCTACGCCTCTCCGAACTTCGACTCGACGAGCTTCACGATTGCCTCGGCCGCGTCCTGCGCGTCGGGGCCGTCGGCGCGAATCGTGATGGGGGCGCCGCATTCGGCCGCGAGCATCATCACGCCCATGATGCTCTTCCCGTTCACCTCGAGGTCGTCGCGGACGATCGTGACGTCGCTCGAGAAGCGTCCGGCCGTCTTCACGATCTCCGCGGCCGGGCGTGCATGCACGCCGTTCTTGTTCACGATCGTCACCGTGCGTTCCACCATCAGCGGATCACCGAGTAGAAGACGAAGAGCGCGAGCAACAGGAGCGCGGCGCGCCACCCTGGCGCGCGTGCGCCGAAGCGCGCAACGAGCACCGCACCGAAGATCGCGATCACCGCGACCGCGCCGGCGAGCACTCGCCCCGGACCGATCACCCGGCGAAGGGCGAGCGGCAGTACGATGCCGGCGAGCACGGCCGCGGTTCGGGCGAGAAGCGCCGGTCCCTGACGCAGGACCGGATTCGCGAGCGCCGGTGCGACGCGCATGCCGCGCGCCAACCCCACTCGCAGTCCCCATGCACGCAGACCGACATGTCCAATGTTGTAGACGATCAGGAACAGCGCGACCGTCGCGAGTGCGCCGGCGCCAGCCGCGAAGGCGCCGAGCGCGATGAGCGAGCAGACGGGAAGCCATCCCGCCCAGACGAGCTGGTCACCGACACTCCCCAGCGGCCCGCACAGCGCCGTGCGGAATCGCTCGATGCGCTCCGGGCTCTCGCCATCGAGCTCCGCGCGTGCGAGTGCGCCGACCGCGACGCCCATCAGGTATGGATGCCCATTGAAGTACCGCGCGTTGCGCGCGAGCGCCGCGCGGTATCGTTCCGGTGCGAGCGGTCGAAGGAGCGGCTCCATGCAGAACGCGATGCCGTTCCCCATGAGCGTCTCGTAATTCCACGCACCCTGCACCGCGAACAGTCGGGTGAAGGCACCGACCGCGCCGCGCGTGGGTGTCGGCGTCGGTTCGACCGTCGTCGGCGGCGTCATGTGAGAAACACCAGCGCGGTGCCGACCGCGAGACCGAGTACGAAGAGCCATCCCGCTCGCGC
>Ga0207698_10001643_pt1 | contig 13036 bp, 16 predicted proteins | sample KBSCornC22_FD_184298 | JGI IMG/M metagenome (GOLD analysis project Ga0207698, IMG submission 184298) | Corn rhizosphere microbial communities from Kellogg Biological Station, Michigan, USA - KBS Corn C2-2 (SPAdes) (version 2) | ecosystem: Host-associated > Plants > Roots > Rhizosphere > Soil ...
GAGCCCGCCGACGATCGTGCTGGCCGAGCTGCCCGCGCGCGCCAGCAGCCGGTAGCGCACCGCGAGCGCGATCGCTCCCCCGGCCGGGACGACGTTGGTCGTCGCGACGCCGGCCAGATCGACCCGCGTGACCGTGCCGAACGTCGGGCGGTCGCGCGGATCGAGCACGGTGAACGTCAGCGCGCCGTAGGCCGCGAGCGACGCGAGCTCGAGCACGAGGCCGAGCAGAAGCGGCCAGGGCGACAGGTGCTGGATCGCGTGGATGTCGTGGCCGGCATCCACGAATTGCGGGATGACCACGAAGCGCAGCAGCAGGGCGAGCGCGGCGAGCGCGAGCACGCGCATGCCGAGTCGGATGACGCGCAACCGTGTGAGCGCGCGACCCACATCGGCCGCATCAGCGCGATCCCGAGGCGGCGGAGCTCCAACCCTGGACTCGGACGTGGCTTCTCGGCTCCTCACGGATGATCGAGCGCCCAGGCTACGGCACCGGGCAAACGCCCCGCCAGGCGTCAGATTCCCCGGCACGAACCGGTACTGTAGAGGTCGGTCTTCGGGCCACGGGGATGTAGCTCAATGGTAGAGCCTCAGTCTTCCAAACTGATTACGCGGGTTCGATTCCCGTCATCCCCTCCCCTATTCACTCATTGGCTAGACGACTTGACCTTGGTCCGCTAAATCTCGAAGTCCTCGGCGAAATCCTGTCTGAGTCAATGCGCCCGAGCCTTACTAAGCGCCGATACCCTGTGCCCAACTCATTCAAGACACGGAGGACTTGATGGCGGAGCTCACCTTCCGCAATTTAGGGTCAGTTCGCAAAGCGCTTGAGGAGGCCATTCGCACCGACGCCAGTACCGCCAAGAGCGTTGTACCCCGCTACGTGGAGCTCCGACCGGGAATTCAGGATCGGCTTGAGGCAGAACGGCATCACCTCCTCACCGGTAGACGGGGCACCGGAAAGTCGACCTTGCTACACGTTCTTCGCCAACACCTCGGCAGCGACGACGTCCCGGTAGCCACACTGGACATGGAACGTTTCAATGGGCGCGAGTATCCGGACGTTCTCATCCAGGTGCTCATAGAACTTCTCCGAGAGATCAAGCCGAGTCTCGATGCGCGGCATATTCCTTCGAGGCTGCGCCTCCGCTCGCGACTCGGCCGGCTGCAGTCTGTGCTCACCACAATGCTCAGCGATCCTCAACTGATGACTCGGACGCTTACACGCTCGCGAAGCAAAGAGGCAACTGCGGGTGCCGATGCAACCACTCAGGCCATGTACAAGGCTCAACGTGCGAAGGCCCAGATGCGAATCAGCAGGTCTTCCGGGGAGAACCTGAAAACAGAAGGGACCTTCGAGGAACTCAAGATACAGAGGCTCCAAGCGCTGGCGAGTGACATCTCGGCGCTCCTAGGAGACGTAATCCGTGACTCGACAGGAGGGCACGCGGTCGTCTTCTTGGACGATTACTATTTTGTCCCTTACAAGGATCAGCCTGCGGTCCTTGGCTATTTGCACCAGGTGTGCAAAGGCACCGGTGTATGGCTGAAGGTTGGCGGGGTCGGTTCTCGCCTGAACCCATACGTGGACGGCACGCCACCGACCGGAATGGAGCTGGGCCACGAGATCAGTGAGGTCGCCCTTGACGTCACGCTGGCCGACTTCAACACAGCCAAGCGATTTCTAGAGGACGTTCTGCGGGGCGTGCTGAACCCAATCACCACACCCGAGGAACTGTTCACTGCTGATGCGCGCGACCGTATGGTGCTCGCGTGCGGTGGGGCGGTCGCCCGTGACTACATCACGCTTACGGGATCGGCTCTGGATGAAGCAGTTGAGCGAATCGGACGTGACGGCCCGTATAAGAGCGATGACTTCATCAAGATTTGGACTCAGGACATTCAGACGGCCGCTAAGAAACAAATGAATACAAAGGAGCAGGAAGCGTTTCAGCGCGACGCCACCTCGGACGCCTCGACGCTGAGCAACCGTTGGCGCGACATCTGCGACTTCATTCGGGTGACCACCGACCTGTTCATCCTTGTCCCTCAGGCAGACCTCGAAAGGGAACCCTGGGGCAAAGAGATCCAACAGCTCGAGAACCTGCGCCTGCTACACAGAATCAAGGACACAATCCCAAACTCCCGGTCGTGGCAGGGAGTGAAGACGATGGTCTTCATGATCGACCTCGGCCAGCTTCCCAACGTTCGCTTGAGCAAGAAGATCCCTGAGTTCTGGAAGAGCGCGTCTGACTTCAACATCCTTCGGAAAGGCGCCTGGGTGTATACGCCAGATTGGATGGTGCGAAAGCGGGAGATCGAAGCAGCCACGGCGAAATTCGAGAAGGGCGAGCCTGCGGCCGACGAAGTCGCTCTCTTCGATTACGACCAGGTCGATTCAGCATCTGACGTGCGATAGACCCCTAGCTATCATTCGCTAATGCCCGATCCCGGCACTCCATTCGATCCAGAAGCGCATTACGACGCGATCCAAGCGGATCTATCGCGACTTCGTGACGAGGTGGAATTTGCACTTTACGACGCTATGCAGGACGCGGGAATCAAACTTCACTCGGTCACGGCCCGAGTCAAAGACCGCGCTTCCTACCTTGAAAAGATTGTGCGCAAGTCTTACGAAAACCCTCTGGAGCAAGTGGAGGACCTTGTTGGCGCGCGAGCGGTGTGTCTCTTTACGACTGACCTGCCCCGCATGAGAGAGGCGGTCGCGAGCGTTTTCGACATCGTATCCGAAGACGACAAAATCGCGTCAGCCCCGGTAGACACCTTCGGGTACATGTCGGTGCACTACGTTTGCACCCTGAAAGAGGGCACACGCGGGCCTCGCTACAAAGGACTCCAAGGCATGAAGTTCGAGGTTCAGTGCCGAACCATCCTGATGGATGCTTGGGCCAACGTTTCCCACTACTTGGCTTACAAGGGCGAGGCAAGTGTTCCGGAGGAACTACGTAGAGACTTCAACGCGCTGGCCGGTTTGTTCGTAGTTGCAGATAAGCACTTTGAGTTGCTGTATCAAGACTCCGAAAAATCGGAGGCTGCCGCGCGCAAGGCGTTCTCAGGCAAGGGCGGGGTTGCCAAGAAGGGTTTCGATCTGCCGATCAACCTGTCTACGATGCTCGCCTACTTGGGGTCGCGTTTCCCGGATCGAAAGACCGGGGGGTCCGGTGCTGTGTCAGAATTCGTGCAGGAAGTCACGAATGAAGGTATTACATCCATCGCTGACCTTGACGCAATCTTGACGCCGATGTGGGATGTCGCCCTGGCCTATGAGGTGGAGAACCCGCCCTACACCAAACGGGAAGAGCCAACCAAGTTCCTTGCGGTAGGACTCGCTCGAATGGCTCTTGGCATTGCGAGACCCGATTATGCCCGCTACGTACTTGGCGGATCGTTGGACACGACGCTGAATGCCTTCAGTTCAAGTCACAAGGTCGAGAAGGAGTAGGGCTCGAACTTGTCGATCTGGGGATGGTAGCCCGACGGATGCAGTGGACGTCGATGCCGTCATGGAGCGAAACAGGAACCTACTGCCCTTGGTATGTCTCCGGAGTGTCGAACTCCGGATCGTTGTCCTCGCCGGCGAGGTAGTACCCCGGCGGCATGTACTGCTCTTCGCCATTAGGTAGTTCAAGTCTCACGACCATCCCCAACTTGATGGCAAGATCCATGAGCCTCGGACCAATATCGTTGAGGCGCGCACGGTCCGATTTGCTCAAGATCGCGCTCACCCTGCCCCATTCTCGCCCTCTGTCGTCAACCGTCCAGTCACTACCGATCGGGACGCCCATTGGTTCGCCCAAGGCCGCGAAGAGCTGTGAGGTAGCGAGGGTCGCTTGAGATGAGAACGTTCGCGCGGAGTCCCGATCGGCGCGCAAAGGCGGCCTTCCTGTCAAATCTCGTTCTAGCTTTCGAACTCGCAGCAAGATCTCTTCAAGCAGGTCAGGCACTTCGCGACTGGTCTTGAGATCCTTCTTAGTTTCAGGGGCAGCGGACATGATCGTCGCTTCAAGGTCGGGCCACATCTGCTCGAACAACTTCGACACCGACTCGAAGGGGATGGTCGTTTCGGCGCTCTCGAGCATGTCTTTCAGGAGGCGTAGTACGTCGTCTCGAGACTCCAAACTGGTCATTTGAAATTGCTCAAGAGGACCGGTGATGTCGGACTGTGTGAGATCTAGGAGTAGCGGCGCGACACGAGACTGGCCGAGCAACTTGCCCACGGCACCGGCCTCAAAGTTCAGCCAGGGGGCGAGTTGATTTGTCTTTGTAACGATGACCAACCCATAGTCGGTCTCTTTGAGCTGGTCCGCGATCACCGCCAGGCCGCGGGCACCCTTTTGAATGTCCTCGCTCGACATCCACGGGTCGAAAGCGCCAGCGCTGACAGTGGGGAGCCAAGCATGAAGGCGGGCGGCTACTTTCTTGGCCTGAGGTCCAGACCAGCTGATAAAAACCTTCATGACTCTCCCGGGTTGATGACGAATCGAACTCTATCGAGTGCCGAAACCACGGCGCCCATCGCGACATGGGCGATCCGGCGCAGTCAGCCGTCGGCAATCCCACAGCCGCCAGCCTGGTTCTCGGGGCAGAACGCGGCCGACCTGGCGCTCGGATACCAGGTCGAGGTCTAGCGTCGGGCAGCCGCCAGGGCGTCCTTGAGCAGCAGAAACGGCGCCTGTTCGCCGGTCGGGTCTCCGTCGGCGATCTCGGGATGCCACTGCACCCCGAGGATCCACTCGCCGGGTCGATCGCTCGCGATCCCTTCAACCAGTCCGTCGTCGGAGGTCGCGACGACGGCAAGACCCTCTCCCACCGCGCGGATGCCCTGATGGTGGCCTGACGCCACTCGAAGCCGCGCACTCCCCGACGCGACGGCCAGCGGAGAGCCCGGCGCGAGCTCGACGTCGTGCCAGACGAAGATGTCGCGGATGTCGTCGTGCGTCGGCTCGGCCGGCAGGTGGACGACATCCGAGGCCTCGAGGTCGACGTGCAGCGTGCCCCCGCGCTGCACGTTCAGCAGTTGCGCACCGCGGCAGATCGCGAGCAGGGGCTTGCTGTTGGCGGCGGCGAACTCGAGAACCTCGAGATCGAGCGCATCCTGGGCCGGGTTCACGTCGTACACCTCGCCGGGTTCGGCCGTCTCGCCGTAGAGCGCCGGGGCGACGTCGCCTCCCCCGGGTACGACGAATCCATCGAACCCGTCCAGGCTGTCGCTCTCGTCGACGACTGTCACGTCGAAGCCGGTCTTCTGGGCAAGCTCGACGACGAGATCCAAGAGCTCCCGAGCCTCTGTCTCTTGTGCACTCAGGCGCGCAGGAACAGCGATCTTGAAACGTTCGTCAGTCATGCTCCTGAGGCTAGATGTCATCCCACTTCAGGGGCATCCACGCCTTCGGTGTCAGCCGACTCGGTCAAGACCGGCTCGGACGAGTCATCGCCCGCCGACCCGTCATGCTGACCTTCCGCAGGCGGCTCATAGCCCATCCGATGCCGCCCGGTCATGCGGCGACCGTGTCGGCGTCGGCCGAAGCCGCACCAGTGGACGAGCGGGCGTAGCCGACGGGCTCATGCTGGTCGAAGACCTTGGATCCGCTGCCGACCGCTGTTGTTCCCCCGCTGAAGATCTTGGGGTCTTTCATGAACGGGCTGGAGCCTCGCGCCACGACGAGAGCCGTGATGCACTCCTCGAAGTTCTCGGCCGGAAACCGGAAGAACATGTTGTCGATCGTGTATTCGTAATGCCACACCGAACCTGCCCCTGACTCGCAGAAGTCACGCCGCGCTAGTCGTCCAGCGACAGGGGCGGGGTCTGGGCTTCTGCCGGTGGCATCCGGGAATGAGGCGGAGGCCACGCTGGGCGGAGACTGGCCGCCCACTCGGAGACTAAGCCCAAACGGCCGGGTTAAGTGAGAACCGGCCCGATTAGTGGTCGCCTCGCGGGCGTCCCCGCGATGAGCCCCCCGGCCTCGGTCATGTCCTCCGCCCTCGCTAGCCTCACCGCATGACGACACCGATCACAGATGCAGACTTCTCGGCGGCCGACGGCGTCGAGGACTGGCGCGTGCTCTACTGGGGCGCGAAAGCCCTGTTCCACACGTCCGACTTCGCGACGGGGGCCAAGTTCGTCGCCGCGATCGCCGAGCATGCCGCCGAGCTGGGGCACGATCCGCTCGTCGACCTGCGCGACGACAGCGTCGCGGTGCAGGTGGTCACGGTCGGCGTCGGACTGAGCGATCGGGATCTCGAGCTGGCTCGGCGAGTGACCCGCACCGCGACCGAGATGGGGCTGGCCGCCGATCCCGCGGCGGTGCAGCAGCTAGAGCTTGCGGTGGATGCCGCCGATCCCGCCGCCCTCGTCCCGTTCTGGCGCGCGGCGCTCGGCTACGTGCAGGTCGCCGAGACACTGCTCGTCGAGCCGAACCTGATCGGGCCGTCGTTCTCGATCCACGGCAAGGAGTATGTCGCTCCGCGCAACCGCATCCATGTCGATGTGTCGGTGCCCCACGACCAGGCGCAGGCGCGCGTTGACGCCGTGCTCGCCGCCGGCGGGCGGATGCTGGGCGACCGGAACGCACCGTCGTACTGGTCGCTGATCGACCCGGAGGGCAACGTGGTCGACATCGCGACCTGGCAGGGGCGGGACTGAGCTGCGGGTGACCGAACGCGCGGCACAATGCCCGCAGCACAAGACCCCGAGCGCTAGCAGCCCGAGGCCTCGTTCACTGCCTGCCGCCTAGCAGCAGGGGCCGCCGCAGCAGCCGTCTTCGCAGCATCCGGTCATGTGGTCACCTCCCTTGCTCGCTCGGAACCAAGGTCGGGAGGTCACGCCGGGGCGATCTCCGCGAGCAGTGCTTCGACGCGGCCCTTGATGTCGTCGCGCACTTCGCGCACCACCTCGATCGGCTGGCCCGCGGGGTCGGTGAGCTCCCAGTCCTCATAGCGCTTGCCCGGGAAGATGGGACAGGTGTCGCCGCAGCCCATCGTGATGACGACATCGCTCTCGCGCACGGCATCCGTGGTCAGGATCTTGGGCGCGTTGCCGGCGATGTCGATGCCCTCTTCGGCCATGACGGCGATCGCGTTCGGGTTGATCTGGTCGGCAGGCTCGGAACCCGCGGAACGGATCTCGACCCGGTCGCCGCCGAGCGCCTGGGCATAGCCTGCGGCCATCTGCGAGCGCCCGGCGTTGTGCACGCAGACGAACAGGATCATCGGCTTCTCGGCCACGGTCGGCGCCCCTCTCTCAAACATTGACGGATGTCGATCTAAGGTTCGCCAATACATCGACGTTTGTCAATGCATGTGCCAGGATCGACCCATGACCCTTATGGAATTGCTCCCGGTGCGCGACGTGACGGCCTGCTGCTCACCGCTGACCGGCGAGGTCATGAGCCAGGACAACGCGGTCAGTCTGGCATCCTCACTGCGCGCCCTGGCCGACCCGGCTCGCCTGCGCATCATCTCGATGGTGGCCGCGCACGCGGATGCCGAAGCCTGCGTCTGCGACCTCACCGAGCCGCTCGACCTGCAGCAGTCCACCGTGTCGCACCACCTGAAGATCCTGGTGGATGCCGGCTACCTCACTCGCTCGAAGCGCGGCACCTGGGCGTACTACCGGCTGGTGCCGGGTGCGCTGGATGGCGTGGCCGCGCTGCTCACGACGGTCTAGCCGTCATGGTCAGCCTGCGGCGTCGCCTGCTGGCCGAGTTCGTCGGCTGTCTGTTCCTCGCCGCAGCCGTTGTCGGATCGGGCATCGCGGCGCAGACGCTCTCGCCGCACGACGTCGGACTGCAGCTCACCGAGAACGCGCTTGCTACGGCCCTGGCTCTGTTCGTCCTCATCGGGGTGCTCGCGCCGATCAGCGGCGCCCACTTCAATCCGGTGATCTCGATCGTGGATGCCGCCCTCCGGCGCCGGCCCTGGCGCGAGGTGCCGGGTTACGTCGCGGTTCAGGTGGTCGGGTGCGCGGCCGGTGTCATGCTCGCGAACCTGATGTTCGGGCATCCACCGATCTCGATCAGCGGGAGCGCCCGCTTGTCGCCTGCGCACCTGCTCGCCGAAGTGGTCGCAACGGCCGGACTGGTGATGGTGGTGTTCGTTCTGGCGCGGTTCGGCCGCGAGCGCTGGGCTGCGGCGGCGGTCGCCTCGTACATCGGCGCGGCCTACCTCTTCACCAGCTCGACCAGCTTCGCGAATCCGGCCATCACCGCAGCCCGCATCTTGAGCAACACCTTCGCCGGTGTCGATCCGGTCTCGGCGGCGGGCTTCATCGTGGCGCAACTCGTGGGAGGTGTGGCGGGATATCTCCTTGTCAGGGCACTCGCCCCGGGGCAGAATCATGCTCCCGTTCTCGACCAGGAAGGCGCGCATCCATGACTGTCACCGTCCGCGACATGACCGCAGCCGACTGGCCGGATGTCGAGCGCATCTACCGCGAGGGCATCGCCACCGGCAACGCGACCTTTGAGGCGTCGCCGCCGAGCTGGGAGGACTTCGACCGCGAGAAGGTCACCCACCCGCGGCTCGTCGCCGTCGAGGATGGCGCGGTCGTCGGGTGGGCCGCCGCCGGTCGGGTGTCGTCGCGCTGCGTCTACGAGGGCGTGCTCGAGCACTCGGTGTACGTGGCGGAGTCCGCGCGCGGGCACGGCGTCGGACGCGTGCTGCTGGAGGCCTTCCTCCACGCCGCCGAGGCAGCCCAGGTCTGGACCGTGCAGTCCGGTGTCTTCCCCGAGAACGAGCCCAGTCTCGCTCTGCACCGGGAGCTCGGCTTCCGCACCGTCGGCACGCGCGAGCGCGTGGGCAAGATGGGCTACGGGCCGTACGCCGGCGCGTGGCGGGATGTGGTGATGATCGAGCGGCGCAGCTCGCGGGTCGGGATCGACTGAATCGCTAGGGCGCGCTCTGGCGGGTCGCCGCGAGGATGCCGTTCAACGCGTCGCGCGCGCGCTCCAGCTCGGGGATGCCGACGCCCAGCCGCTCCATGACCTGCCCCGGCACCGCGAGCGCTCGCTCACGCAGTGCCACCCCGGCGGGCGAGAGGGACACCGCCAGGGCGCGGTCGTCATCCGGATCACGGCGTCGCTCGATGAGCCCGGCCGACTCGAGGCGCTTGAGCAGCGGGCTGAGCGTGGCCGGCTCGAGGTAGAGCGCGTCGGCCAGGTCGCGCACCCGGCGCGGGCTGGCCTCCCAGAGCGCGAGCATCACCAGGTATTGCGGATGCGTGAGCCCGAGCGGTTCGAGCACCGGCCCGTAGACGCTCACGACCCGTCGCGCGGTCGTGACGAGGGCGAAGCAGACCTGGCGATCCAGGGCGAGCGGGTCCACCGCGGTCGAGGGAGTCGGCATCCGGTCAGCATAGTGCGCAAATAGTTAGTACACTCACTATTTGTGAGCGACCGAACGAAGTGGTGGGACCGGCTCAACAGCACGCTGCTCCCCTACATCGGCCCGCCGCCGCTCGGCCCGGGTCCGCGCGGCGAGCGGGGTCCCGATGCGGCGTCCGCAGTTCCGCACTGCCCGCTGTGCGGCGCCCCCATGTCGGCCCACGAGATCGAGCGCACCGCCGACTGGAGCACTCCGACGCGCCTGCACTGCCCTCGGGCCAGCGCCTAGTCGTCTTCCCCGTCTTCGCCCTCGTCGAAGTCGCCGAATGCGTCGTCGAGCTCGATGTCGCTGTTGGCGGCGCGGTACTCCTCGATGTTCATCCAGGTGGGCGAGGTCAGGTCGAGGTCTTCGGCAAGCTCCTCGAGTTGCGCCTCGGTGAGGCGATCCTCGAACAGGGTGCGCACGGCATCCAGGCTCGAGTGCTCGGTCACCGGGATCACGTCGTCGTCTTCGTTGTCCGGATCGGAGAGCTGCTGATCGTCAGGGCTCATGTACTGCTCGAAGAACTCGTTCTCGAGCAGATCGATGTCGAACTCATCACCATTGTCGTCAAGGTCGTCCAACTCGGCCATGCTCCGACGATAAGCCTCCCCGCACGACGGGCACCAGTGAATTGCGCGCCGCATCACGAACGGGACCATCGGCCCTGACCAGACTCCGTCGCACCGACCAGGCTGACGGCATGAACGTAGAGATCGTGTACGAATCGATGTTCGGGGCCACCCGCCAGATCGCCGAGGCGCTGGCCGAGGGCATGCATCCCGCCGCGACGGTGACCCTGGTCAACGTCAACGATGCCGACCCCACATTCCCCGAGGCGGATCTCGTGCTGGTCGGTGGCCCGACGCACGTGCACGGAATGAGCCGTCACGAGACCCGGGACCAGGCGGTTGCGTGGAGCCGCGACCCCGACCGGCACCTGAAACTCGAGCCCGGCGCCCCGGGCATCGGGATCCGCGACTGGCTCGACGGCGTCACCGGCCCGTTCGGGCGCTTCCTGGCCTTTGACACCCGCGCCGACGCGGCCCGGCTGCTGAGCGGATCGGCGGCGACCCACATCCAGAAGCAGCTGCGGCGCGCGGGCGGCGAACCGATCGGCGAGTCGGAGAGCTTCCTGGTTCACGACAACGGACTGGAGGCCGGCGAACTGGCCAGGGCAAGAGCCGTCGGTGCGAGCCTGGTGACGTGGCTCGCCGATATCACAGCCTGAGAGCCGGCATCCTCAGCGCTGCAGCCAGGCGAGGACCGCGAGCACGCGCCGATGGTCCTCGCCCGAATCTTCGAGACCGAGCTTGCCGAAGATCGAGGTCACATTCTTCTCGACCGCGCCGACGCCGATGAACAGCTGCGCGGCGATCGCGGCGTTAGTGCGCCCCTCCGCCATGAGCTGCAAGACCTCGCGCTCGCGCGGTGTGAGGCCGGCCAGGGGGTCGTGGCGGCGCCCGATCAGCTGGGCGACGACCTCCGGATCGAGCACCGTTCCGCCATCGGCGATCCGGTCGAGCGCATCGGTGAGATCGGTCAGCGAGGCGACGCGGTCTTTGAGCAGGTAGCCGACTCCCCCGTCGCCCGCCCCGAGCAGTTCTTGCGCGTAGGCGACCTCGACGTACTGCGACAGCAGCAGGATGCCGGTGCCCGGCAGCAACGCCCGCAGCTCGATCGCAGCGCGCACGCCCTCGTCGCGGAAACTCGGCGGCATCCGCACGTCGAGCACAGCCAGATCGGGTCGCACGGCCGGAGCCGCCGCCAGCAGGGCCTTGGCGTCGCCGTAGGCACCGACCACCTCGTGGCCGGCCTCGGTCAGCACGCGGACCAGTCCCTCACGCAGCAGGACCGAGTCGTCGGCGACCACCACGCGCTTGCCCGTCACAGAGGCAAGCCTAGGAGGGCGGGTGGGGTGCGTCGTGTCGACTGTTTTCGACCCCTCCTTCTCCGCATTTATCTTCGAATGTTATCCACCAACTGTAGCCCCTATATAGAATCTCTGTTCGCAACGTGAGAGAATGTTCCCATGCCCACCGCCCTGATGCAGCACCTGGAGGTCCCCGACCTCGGTGACGTTGCAGGCTCCTCCGACGCGGAGTTGATGGAGGCGATGCGGGCATGGGCGCAGGCACGACGGGTCGTCGACGCCGGTCTTGCCTCGTTGGCAGGCGAAGTGGCACGGCGATCGTCGCTCGAACTCGGCCACGACGGGTTGGCGCAACGAATCGGAGCACGCACGGCAGACGCGCTCGTCTCGCAGGTGACCGGCACGACCGGCGCAGAAGCACGCGCGATCACCGCCGTCGGCGCCATGATGGCGGCACCGACACCATGGATGGGCGAGGTCGTGACCCAGGTGTCTGCTGGGCAGGTCTCGGTCGGGGCGGCTGCGGCGATTCAGGCAGGATTGGGGTCGCCATCTCCCACCGTGGCTCCCGACGATCTCACGGATGCCGCTCATCTGCTTCTCGACACCGTCGGCTCCCTGCCTCCGGAGAAGGTCGCCCGCCGAGCACGCGAGATGCGTGACGAACTGGATGAGGCCGGCATTGCCGATCGGGAATCCCTGTTGCGCGAGAAGCGGTTCCTGCGCCTGGTCCCCCAAGCCGACGGCATGACTCGCCTGACGGGCCTGCTCGACCCGGAATCGGCGGCGCTGGTTGTCGACGCGGTCGATTCGGTGACCTCACCCCGGCGCGGTGGGCCGCGGTTCGTCGACGCCGAGGCGGCGGCACGCGCTGACGCGGTCATGCTCGATCCGCGGAGCACCGAGCAACTGGCCCTGGATGCGCTGGTGCAAATGGTGAGAATCGCCTGCGCCGCCGACGATGGTCGGGTGTTCGGCGTCCGCGAGCCCTCTATTCGGGTGCATGTCAGCCTCGACGACCTCGATCGACGTGCAGGCATCGCCCACATCGAAGGACAGAGCGCCGCCGTCTCCGTCGCGACGGCAGAACGCATCGGCTGCGCTGACGGACTCGTTCCGATCCTCTTCGATGGTGCCGGTCGCGCCCTCAAGCTGGGTCGAACCCAACGGTTCTTCAGCCACCATCAGCGCACCGTCCTCGCGGCGATCTGGGGTGGCTGCGCGCATCCGGACTGCGATCGACCTCCCTCCTGGACGGAAGCCCATCACATCGACGAATGGCGTGCCGACCATGGTTCGACGGATGTCGATGACGGTGTCCTACTCTGCCGACATCACCACCTCATGGTGCACAACAACGGTTGGAGGGTTCAGCGGGTCGCACGCGAATATCGACTCCTTCCACCACCCGGCGATTCGCTGCACCCTGAGCCCATCCCATTGACGCCGAACAACCCGGTCCACCGGCGCGTCGTTGCCCAGGCAGAGCGTGGGGCGCGGCGGGCGGCGCGCACCGGTTAGGCCTCGGACGAGGGGCGCTTCGGCGCGTCGTTCTTGGCCGGTGTGGGTTCAGGGCGGGCGACCTTTGCCGGGGTGGCCTTTGTCGGGGGGACCCTTGCGGGGGTGGTCTTGGCAGGTGTGGGACTTGCCGGCGTGGTCTTCTCGGTGGTGGTCGCGAGCGCTGACCCGCCGAAGGGCAGCTGAGCCAGCACCACGGTCGGTCCCCCGACCGGACTGGTCACGGTGAGGGTTCCGCCCAAGCCGTGTGCACGCTCCTCGAGGCCT
>Ga0207698_10001645_pt1 | contig 13029 bp, 11 predicted proteins | sample KBSCornC22_FD_184298 | JGI IMG/M metagenome (GOLD analysis project Ga0207698, IMG submission 184298) | Corn rhizosphere microbial communities from Kellogg Biological Station, Michigan, USA - KBS Corn C2-2 (SPAdes) (version 2) | ecosystem: Host-associated > Plants > Roots > Rhizosphere > Soil ...
CATCGTGCCGAGCAGCTCGCCGACGGTGTGCGCGGGCAGGACTGTCCCCGCCGTGTTCACGATTGCCTCGATTCGCCTGAGCGCTGGTGGTCTGACCAGAGCGACGTACCGCACGAGCTCGCCTCCATACCCGATGCCAGAGACCGCCGACGCCGTCGGCGGCCCATCAAAAGTTAGCCGACGCGACAATAGCACGATGCGCGTTTGCGCCAAACGCTGCGCATCTCAGCCATGGCCGCTCGTCGTGACGCGCGTGCGACATCTTCGCACGGCTCTGGCTGGAACGCGCAGCGTTTGCGAGAGCTGCGACCGGTAGCGTGACGCATTCCCCAACTCGGAGTGCGTATGCGCTACATCAGATGCACGTTGCTGGTCGTTCTCACCATCGCCGCCGCCGCGTGCGCCGACGTCACCGCGCCGACGACACACGCCGATTGCGGCGGCGGCGCGTCGGAGTGGACCAAGTGCATGTCGACCAGCACGCACCCGTAGTGTCGTAGTGCCATAAGCGCTACGATCACTCGCGCGTCAGTCGCGCATCAGTCGGCAAGCGCACGCGTCGCAGAATCGCTCGAGCGAAATCCCTGCGCGGACGTCGCGGGTGGAGTATCCACTCGCCGCCGTGCAGCGCGCATCGAGCGTGCGGGCCGACGTGAGCGCGAGCCGATGCGCGACGATCGCGAGCGGGACGTCGCGATTGGCGAGCGCGGCGTACTCCTGCACGAGCCCGAGCACGGCGACCAGGTGACTCGCGGGCGCGAGCGACGCCTGCGCGAACAGGCGCGCGAGCGACGCACGATGCACGCCGCAGTAGCACGCGAGCTGCTCCGTGCTGGTGACGCGCGTGTGCGATCGATTCGCCTCGGCGACGCCGTTCGCCACGTGGCGCGGCAGCCGCGCGAGCGCCGGCGCGATGCGATCGAGCAGGAGCGCGCCACGCGTCGCGCGCCCGCTCAGTGCGAGCACTTCGGTGAGCGCCCGCGTGTCGTCGCCGTAGCCGAGCGTGATCACGGGCGCCGGTATCATGCGCACGAACTCCGTCGCGGCCTGCGCGTGCTCCGGCGTGAGGCAGATGTAGAGCACCGACGGGGTGTGCGCGGCATGCAGCGCGGCCGGGATGCTGCCGACGCCGCGCGACAGCAGCGGATCGAGCACCGCGATGTCGGGCCAGCCACGCTCGATCGCGTCCACGAAGTGCGCGGGAAGGAGGCGAACCGAGAGCTCGCTCGGCGGGGAGACCGCCGCCTGCACGCGCACCTGCGACACCGGCGGGAGCATGGCGAGGGCGCGCATCGCGGGAAGGAGCGCGGGCCGGCTCGCGTCGTGGCGCGCGGGAGGTACCGTGACGTGCGTGGCGGTCTGTCCTGACGGCCCGTGGCTCATCCGCATGCGGCTGCACTCCTTCGACCATGGGCGGGCCGAAGCACGCGAGCCCCCGCCGGTTTCGTGTCGCTCCGGTGTGCACCAAATTGTGCACCAACGGAGCCGGAACGGGCGCGGGCTCGGGCGTGATCGCGTGCTTGCTGCAATCGTTACTACAGTGCTAGGGGCGGAATCGAACCGTCGACACGCGCATTTTCAGTTCAGTCTATACACCCCCTACATATGCGGGGCGCTACGGCTGTCAAGCTCTCGCTAGCAAACGACCGGTCGCGATAGCTGTGCTGTCTCGATTTCGCACTGTCTCAATTCCGCCCTCTCCCGGATTCGCGCTCTCGCTTCTGCTGAACTCGGGCACGTCACGCGATGCGTGGAATTGGTGGCAGCGCGATCCGGTCTGCGTGTTCGCGCGCACGGCGGAGACAACGCAGCAACGACACATCGCGTCACGCACTGTCAACTGGGCGGCACGATGCGGTAATGAAACACCGCAGTGCAGTGACAATCTGCGGGGAAACAGTTCTGGCGTGCTCAGTACGCCGCACGTAGTAAGGTCAGCCTCGACAGAGTCTCAGGCGCGTCGGCTTGACACTTGGCTTGATTTCGTTCTTGACAGGATCTGTCACGCCGATAATGTGGTCACCCATGGAGTGGCCACAGCGCATGAGAGCAGTGCGCGTACATCCGCAGAACGCTCACTCATCGACGTCGTCTCCCACGACGTCGTCCGCCTGCGACGGCGAAATGCCGGTGACGCGTGCCCATTGCAGACGACGAGCGCGTCAGCGCTGTGATGCGCTTGATCGACATGCACGATGGTTGAAAATCAACGCTGTCCGGACGGCGAATGCGACACCCACCACACCCTGTTGGAGGAACGCGCAATGCAAAGGAAGCGCTTTCTCTCACTCACCGCCCTCTCTGCTACGTCGCTGCTTGCCGCCGGCGCGCTAGCCTTCTCTCCCTCGGTGGCCGCAGCTGATCCGGTTATCGAAGGGTGCAGTTGGAACGGCAATTCTATGTGCCCGCCCGAGCTCCTCGGCTGCACCATTACAGGCGACATCATGAACTGTCAGTATTACATCAGTTATGAGACGATTATCTACGTCTAGGACGTAGCCGCAGACGTTACACTTGCATGGCCGCTAAGCAACGTTTGCCGTCCGGGCAATGATTACCGAGTGGTCCCTATCGTAAGGACACGAGATGCATCTCATATCATATATACGGGCGAATATTTACTCGGGCCGCGGGCCTCTGGTCGGACGTGCACACTGGGCCTCCTTCGTTTCTGCGCTCTGCTGGCTGTGTGGCGCTGCGCTCGTTGTCCCCGTTACGGCAACCGCACAGTTGAACAGCATTCAGAGCGCGCGTTTCCTTTCATCGCGAATGCCGCGAACGTGGGCGTCGGTGCGTTGGGACACGGTGTGGGTGCAGGGCGGTCCGGACGGGACCGTCACGTTCGGCGCGCCGGTAGCGATTGTTTCCCGAGGCGGGACCGTGTATGTCGGCGACGGCATGCTGCACGAAGTCGTCGCGCTGGATGCTCACACTGGAAAGGTGAAGTGGCGTGTGTCGAGCGGCACCGGGCTTGAGTTAAAGAATCCGAGTACGCTCGTGCCACTCGAGAATGGAGCGTTGCTCGTGGCTGATCCCAGCACAAGCCGGCTCTACGTGATTGGAGCGGGTGGTAATGGACACCGAGAAGTCACGCTCCCCCAAAGTGCTGGCCTGCTGCATTCGGCTTGCGCGCTTGATGGTGGGACATGGGCATTGGAGATCTTCGAGGCTGGCGCGCCTCTTGTGCTTGTCGATACGACCGGGCGGATCGTTGGCCGCCGCTCGTCAAAGTTCGAGAGGACGAAAAACGGGATGTTCGCAGGACAAGCCCAGTTTGCCGGAGAGTCTGAACCGGGGGCATGTGTGTTAATGCAGCTGCACGGCGAGGCCTTCAGTTGGCTTGCTCCTGACGGGACGCCTGGTGTTGCCCGGCCGTACATAACGACTTCATCTCGCTATGAGGCACTTCGGACGAAGGATGCGCGCGAGCTCTTACCTCAAACAGCATTGTCCGGGGTCGTTGGTGGAGGCGAGCTCTGGATCGCGACACCCAACCCGCAGGCCGACTCGGCAAATATCATTGATAGGTATCACTCCAACGGAGCTTACTTCGGCTCGCTACGCGTGCCACGTAACATTTCCTTATTTGCGCGAGCCGGCGACGTGCTTTACATCGTCCATGGCTTTGCCGGGCGGCCGGTGGTCTCAGCGCTTCGCGTCACGGTTTCGCCGAGTAAGTGACTTTGCCGTTTCGAGAGACCGAGAATAATTCCATGCACGGCGGCCGGTGGAGTGCATCAGAACGACTCCTGTTGTTAATTACAATTGCGAGCGTGGCCGCGATGGTCGCCATGGCATGGGTTCGGCTACGCCCTCGGCCAGCTCCCCGAATGGAAATCCCCGGCGTCGCTGGCATCCATTTGGACTCGCTCTCGCTCCTCACGGATGGCGGCCGACATTCGTTGTCGCTACGTACGGGCCGGCCGCGGTTGATCTATCTGTTCGCCACTACATGCGAATACTGTTCTGCCGAACAGGCTCGCGTGAAAGCGATGCTGACACCGTTGGATACGTCAGAATACCTCACGGGATCACTAGAACCCACTCAGGTAACAGCGGGGTATTGGGGCCGCGGGCCCGTCCCACCACCGGTTTCCATCGCGGTGGCGAGCTGGGAGCGAATGCGAGTCGACCGCACTCCGACATTGGTCGTAGTTGGCGGTGACGGCGTGATCAAGCATGCTGTTGCCGCTGACTTTAATCGGTGGCGCCCGTCCGACGCGGCCGACATGCTCAAAGCCAACCCGTAGAGCGGCACGGGCCGAACCTGTCATTGTGGCACCACTGGACCGGCGCGGAGTAGAGTTACCTGAGGCCGGTCCGGCCAGCGAGATAATGCAATCTGGTTCCGTGGAGGATTACAGTATGAATGACAGCATCATCGCTTGTGCGCTTTGCGCGGCCTTCAGCAGCGTTGCACAGCCATCCGTGGCCGAAAGATCGTTCGCGTCTTCCCAGAGCTATCTCCCGTCTGCTTCGTCACAGGCCGACAGCGCGGGGTTCGCAGGTCCCAAGGGCTCTGCGGCAGAAATATGCGACGTGCGGACGGCTGCGAGGATCGAGTGCCGCCCTGGAGTTGCGCATGGGAGTATCACCTATAGCGTCCTGATCCTCCGGCCACCGCACGAGCAAGAGCATGGTCCCGGTCCCAACGGTATGCTTTTGGAGTTCCGCCGATACAAGTGATGCCTAAGTGTGCGGATTCAAAAAAGCTCGTGCGGTGACTCGTTGAGGTGGTTTCAAAATCTTCGCCCTAGCGAGCGCTGGATATTCACGGCGAGCGCATGCGCCGCGCTCGCGGTTGTGGGGATGGTAACTCCCAACCGTGTACCTGCACAGTCAAGCCACGCATCCGTTCAGCCCGACGACTCCACCCAAGTCATTGTGGGCCGAGTCACTGATCCCAACGCTGCCCCGTCTCCGGGCGCCTTAGTTGTCGTCGTGGGAAGTGATGGCGCCGCCTTGGCAAGTCAAAATGCTGATTCGGTAGGGCGATTTCGGCTTTCGGTACCTGCGGGCCGGGCCGTAGCGGTCGTCGTATCAACGTTATCGGGCGGCAGGCGGCGCATTCGGCTGTCGCTCGCGACCCGGTCGTCCACGACCGTGAATGTGGGGGATGTGGCTGTTAGCAACGCGCACGCGACGCTTGACACCGTCCGAGTAGCCATCGCCCGCCATCGGATCCCGCCGCCAGTCCGGACGGATCCGACACCACTAGGCAATGGTGTGTCGAATCTGAATGGAGTGCTGAATCGCCTTGCTCCGGGCTCTTCAAACAGCCTAGCCGCGCTCGCAGCCACCCTTCCCGGGGTTTTGCTCACCGGCTCTGCAGCCGATCCAGAGTCACTCGTCATTCTTGGGTTGCCGGGATCGCTGCAGAGCATCACCCTCAACGGTCTCCCAACCGCGGCCGAAGGCATACCACTTGGAATGCCTATGTCGTTGGGTGTCGCGACGTCGCCCGCCGACCCATCAGTTGGCGGCTTCGCGGGCGGGGAAGTCCAAGCAGAGATTGCACCAGGAAATGGCTGGTCCAGCCGCCGTCTAAGCGCCTCTCTGATGCCGGTCCAACAGAGTAGTGGATTGCCGACGGAACGGACGGGGAGTGCTGCGGAAGTAGGCGCTCTGGCCTCGGGTCAAATCGCTAATGGCGTAGCGTATTACTCAGCGGGGCTCCAGTTGCAGCAGGGTTCTGGGTCAGGTGTTCTGCCGTTCGCCGGGTTGGCGCCAGCACTCCGCGATACGCTGAAGCGCGCGATGGTCAACGTAGGAATACCCTTGGCCAATCGCGCGATGCTCCCAAATGAACGTCTGTTTTCGGGGCTACTTCGCGTCGATGCAGCGCCGACTGGACGGCGTGCTATCTATGGAATCGCAGGACTGTCGGAATCGGTCGCATCCGGTGTAGATCGTGTCCCGAACGACGGGCCGAACGCGGGCGCGTCGTCTGTTGACCGAGTGTCGCAAGCGCAGTTGCACGCTGCCTTCATTACGGGTTCGTTCGAGCACCAAGTAACCAGCGGCATAGTCGACCAGTCTGTCTCGCTCCGGCCGTACACGACACTGCCCGGTCTTGACGTCGGCGTGCGCGGGGCCGCGTATCCGAGTGCGAACTCCGTGTGCCAAAGCGTGCAGTGTGGCGTTGGCACTCCTGACGCAAGCAGCGAAGCTGGAGGGTACTACAATCTCGGAGGCAGCGTTGGTAACGTGATCTCTAACAGCACGACTTTCCAAGTCGGCGAGAAGATTACGCGCCGAGCCCGGAGCAGACATCACATCTCATTTGGTGCGGATCTCAGAGTCAATCATGACCGCTCGCCCGCGCTGGACGTCAACCCACTGGGCACATTTGCGTTCAGGGACGTGCAGGCGTTCGAGGATAATGCGCCGACGACGTTTTCGCGCACCGTGGCCCCGCTAGTCCGGGGCGCGAATCAAGTCCTGGCTGCAGCATATCTCAGCGACGTATTTCGTCCGCACCCGGAATTAGCACTGGAATTGGGTGGTCGAGGCGACATCGTTCGATCCGGACTGCAGTTTGCCGATTCACAGCTCGAGCATCTCGGCGCTCCTGTCCATGACAATTCACGTAGCGTAGACGTGTCAGTGAGCCCGCGTATTGCCGCGACGTGGACCTATGGGAGCCATGCGATGCCAGTGTCGGTTTCCACGGGCGGAATTGCAGCCAACACGGGACGAAGTGGCTCGGTGCGAATCGCATTCGGGCGGTACGTGGCGCCGCTCAACAATGCACTGATCTCAAGGCTCTCCAGCGGGGCTGACGGCACGCTCGTGGTACAGTGTTCTGGGGTGGGGGTCACGCCGCCGAATTGGACCGAGTGGGCGAGCACCACACAACAGTTGCTCGGTTGTGGCGCAGGCGCAGGACCTTCCGTCTCGCCGCGACAAGCAACCGTCGAGCGAAACTACGACGTGGTGAACGGGCGAATGGCTGGTCCCAAGAGTGTGCGTGGTAGTGTCGGATGGTCTACCATGCTCAGCCCCACTGTCAGTTTCGACGTCAACATCACTCGCTCACGAACACGTGGTCTCATCGACGCGGTCGACGATAACCGTGGTATGCAGCCGATGTTCCATGTCGCGTCGGAGGCCGGCCGCCCGGTGTGGAGTCCAGCTCAGGCGTTTAGCTCCACCGGCCAATTGGTATCTAGTGCATGGAAGCGCGACAGCACACTAGGACGTGTGACTTCCTACTCAACGTCGGGTCAATCTCGCGCGACGCAGGTCGCCATGACGTGGGAGTCCGCCGCGATTGCAAGCCCCGTCTATTGGCAATTCACGTACGTCTACGGGAAGACGGAGAGTCGTCAAAGGGGCATCGGTCGGCCAAACGATGGCGATGACCGAGCACTAGCATGGTCTCCAAGCGACTACGACGCGAGGCATCAATTCACTTTTCAACTAGGCATACATACTCGCACGGGCCTGTATGCGACGCTGTTTTCTCAACTCAGATCTGGGTTGCCCTTTACGCCCACTGTGTTTGGTGATCCGAACGGCGACGGTACCCTTAATGACGCCGCGTTCGTTCCGGTTTCGCATTTGGTATCAGACAGCGTCGAGCGATCCGGCGTCGACGATGTGCTTGCGAATGGATCCTCGATAGCCCGTCGCTGCTTGACCAGACTGGCTGGGCGATTGGCGCCGACGAACAGCTGTCACGGCGCGTGGGCACTGACTACTACGCTTGACATGTCACTCCCGATGAGTGTATTGCGCCTTCCAACAGGCTCGCGCTTGTCGCTGACGTTGTCTGATCCAATTGGCGCAATCGACAGGCTCATTCATGGCGATGAACGCCACAATTGGGGATTGGAGCCTAGTTCAATTGATCCTACGTTGCTGGTCGTGCGCGGGTTCGACCAGTCGACGCACACATTCGTATACAGTGTGAACCCGCATTTTGGTCGATCAATGTATCCCGCCACTTTGGTCCAGGCGGCGGTGACGCTGCAGATTCCGATAGGGCCCTCCCGCGACGCCCAAGTGGTGAGCTCATTGCTGGCTGACGCAGATCGCCAGCAGGACTCGCCCGCCATTCGGGCGGCCGAGATCGTGCGGCGGTACCGCGCGACTGAGGTGGACCCCATCGGGCTGTTGATTGGCGCTGCTGATACACTAGGGCTAACCGACGCGCAGCTAACGCGGCTTCGCGAACTTCGCGACGGCTATCAGGCTGCGGAAGATTCCGTTTGGACTCAGCTCGTTGAACGCCTGCAGCGGGCGCCCCTGCACAATCCGGAGCGGCTCCTTGCCCAGCTTCAAGACGCACTCAAGGAAGCGTTCCGGCAGACCCGCGCAATACGTGTCCGAGTTCGGACGTTGTTGACGCCGGATCAGTTCCGGCGTTTGCCCGCACTTCTCCGAATCACTCTGGAATCAGAGCTACCAGTTATGGTCGATACCGAAGGTTAGTGTACCACGCCTCTTTGGTGGCCTACCTGTATGGTCCAGCCCGGACGCACCGGATGGACGGATGCCAGAGCGCTCTCGTGCGAGGTGCCGAAGCGACAGGTGGCAACTGGCGGCAGCGTCGTGCCGCAGAAGGTGCGCGCGGCGGCCGAGTTTCCTAGACCTCAGTTATGAAGCGCGCCCGCCGGGTACCGACAACGTCCGCGACACGCCGCCCGAGCGGCGGGCCGGAGGTGCGCGCGGGCGCAGAGTCCCTCCACCCTCTCTCCACATGCACAACGGGAGGCACCTTTCGGCACCTCCCGCTCGACTTGCTTCCGAGGATTTCTCCTATGAGAACCGCTGCAGTGGCTAGGGGCGGAATCGAACCGTCGACACGCGGATTTTCAGTCCGCTGCTCTACCAACTGAGCTACCTAGCCGGGATCCCGTAACTGATTGCGGGGCAACGAGTTGAATCGTGCCACCGCGACGACTGACGTACCGCCCCGGTCGTCCGGGAAACCTCGAATTTAGCGCGGCGCCTGCCGCAATGGTAGCCGGACGTTCAGGGCACGAACCGGTAGCCGACCTTCCATACGGTGAGCACGTGGCGCGGCTGCGCGGGGTCGGCCTCGAGCTTCCGACGCAGCTCGGCGACGTGCGAATCCACGGTGCGCGAGATGACGAGCGCCCGGTAGCCCCACACCTCGCGCAGCAGCTCGTCGCGCGTCGCGACCGCGCCGTCGCGCCGGATGAGCGTCAACAACAGGTCGAACGCCTTGGGCGTGAGCGTGCACGGCGTGCCGCCCTTGCTGACGGTGCGCGACGTGAGATCGACGACGACGTCGCCGAACCGGATCACCGTCGGCTCGTCCGCACCGGCGCTCGGCGCCATATGGCGACGCGCGAGCGAGCCGACGCGCTCGATCAGCTCGAGAATGCCGAATGGCTTGACGAGATACTGATCCGCGTCGAGTCGGAAGCCGCGAATGCGATCGGCTTCCTCGCCGCGCGCGGTGAGGATGAGCACCGGGACGCGATGCCCACGCGAGCGAATCAGCTGCAGCAGCTGGTAGCCGTCCATCCGCGGGAGCATGAGGTCGAGGATGATGACGTCGGGATGCCATTCCTCGACGGCCTCGGCGCCGCCGACGCCGTCCTCCGCCACGCGCACGTCGTGCCCCTCGAGCTCGAGGTTGTACGCGATCCCCGCGGCGAGATCGGCGCTGTCCTCCACCACGAGTACGCGCGGCATCAGCGCTGAGGCGACGTCACGCGACGTCCGCGCGATTGGTTCGGTCCTCGTCCACGGTCGCATCGATCCGAGCGGCACACGGCAGCGCGACGACGAATCGCGCACCTGCGCTCGACGACTCGACCCACACGCGACCACCATGCGACTCGGCGACGTCGCGCACGATCGCGAGACCGATGCCGCTTCCACCGTGGTGCGCACCACCACCGCTGCGCACGAACGGACGCCAGATGCGCTCGCGCTCGCTCTCCGGGACGCCCGGCCCCTCGTCGGTGACCGCGATCTTCACTTCATCCCCGATCACCGACGTCGACACGCGAACGGTCTGTCCGTCGGGGCCGTACTTGATCGCGTTGTCGAGGAGATTGAGGACGATGTGCCGGAGTGCGTCCGGCGGGATCGCCACGGTCGCGGCATCGTGCTCGTGGAGCTCGACGTGCGCGCCACGCGCGAGCGCGAGCGGCGCGAACTCCTCCACGATCTCCGCGAGTGCCGGCGCGAGCTCGATGGAAGCGGAATGCGCCGATGCATCCGTGGCGGCGTCCGCCTGACGCCACGTCGTGAAGCGGAGCACGTTCTCCACGAGATGCGCCAGACGTGTCGTCTCGCGCTCGATGTGCGCGAGCGCCCACCTGCGATCGGCGTCCGTACGCGTGCGCCCGAGACGCAACGTCTCGACGTAGAGGCGGATCTGCGCGACCGGCGTGCGCAGCTCGTGTGACACGCTGGAGACGAAATCGGCGCGCAGTCGCCCGATCTCGCTCTCGCGGCGCAGCTGGAGCACCGCCACACCTGCGAGCGTGGCCGCGAGCGCGAGGAGCGCGAGCAGGAACGGGAGGTGCGACTGCGGGAGGCCACCCACCAGCAACGTCGAGGCGAGCTCGGGTCGGAGCCGCGTCTCCACGATGAGCGCTCCGCTGCGCATCGGGAGATCGAGGCGCGCATCGAGCGTGGTGTCGTCAGGAGCGGATGCGAACAGCGTGCGAGCGCGCGCGTCGCGCACGCGTAGCGCGAGCACCTCGCGATTGGCGCGGCCACGCGTCACCGATCGTGGCAGCAGGCCATTCGGGGTGCCGAGGAACGCGTCGAGTGCGCCGCCGTCGAGCACGTCGACGAGGAGGGAGTCGAGACCGGCGCGGCTGTATCGCGCACCGTACACCATGGTGTCGCCCCACGCCGTCGGCATGAGGGTGTACGTGACGATCGGGCCGGATGCAGCCGCCGCGTCACCGATCACGAGTGAGAAGCCGTGATCGGGTGCGCTGGCCGCGCGGATGCGCTGCGTGAGGGAGTCGACGATCCAGCGCTGCTCGGCGGGTGCGTAGCCCCCGCCATCCACTGCGGCAACGGGTCGCCACAGCTCGTGGCCATGCGCGAAGTCGTGAGACACGAATCCGGCATGGGCCGTGGGCGACGACGCCTGGACGACATCCGGACCCGCGACCTCGAGCGACGCATCCCCGACGCGGAACGCGAAATAACTCTCGGGCATGGGGCCGAGACGCGTGCGCCGGCACCTGCACGCGTCGCTCCACGGGAGATATCGCGGGAGCTCGCTCGCGTGCGGCACTTCGGGATACGTGTGCAGGAGGTCGCCGTGATTGACTGCGCCGAGCGCTTCACCTTCCATCGCGCGCAGCGCGACCTCGAGGCGCTGCGCGTAGCTCCATGCGGCGAAGGCTGCGTAGTCGTGCAGCGCACGCTCGGCGACCGCGTCCTGTGAGCGCACCGCACGCTGCGCATCGAAGGCCGCGATCGCCGTCAGCGCGATCGCCGAGAGCAGGATGAGAAGCGGCCACCACGCCCTGGGAGCGTGGAGGCCATCGCTACGTGTTCGGTGCATCACTTCAAGATGGGGACGCCGCACACGCCCCGACAGGGACGCGTGCACCGTCGCGCGCTAACGGCCGCCGCGTCCGAGCGTCGGCAGGCCGCGATCGAGAAACGCTTCCACCGGCTGCCACTTGCTGTCCGACATGTGGTGATCATCCATGAGATTGATCGCGCGGGCGTTGGCGAGTGCGGCCTCCACCGGCACGCCGCGATCCTTGATGAGATACGCCGCCCAGAGATGGCTCGCGCGCCAGCCCACCGTGCAGTGGAGGAGCACCTTCCCCTTCGCGCTGCGCATCACCTCGGCGAAGCGCTGCACCGCCTCGGGCGAGTACGGATACGTGGTGTCGCCGCGAACGGGGATCGACACGTAACGCATGCCGAGCGACGTCACGAGCGCCCCCTCGTCGAACGGCACCCGCTGCATCTCGCTCGGCGTCCGCAGGTTGACGACCGTCGTCACGCCGGAATCGCGAAGCTCGCGAAGCGCGAGCGCGGTCGGCTGGCCGGAGACGTAGACGTCGGTCCCCACGCGGTCAGCGGCGTCGAGGAATCGTCCCGTCGTGTCCAGCTTCACCGGGGCAGGGACATGCGCGATGCGGGACGCGCCGAGCAGCGACTGCGCCGAGGCGAGCCCCGGGGCGAGCAGCGTAGCGAAAAGGAGCAGGGGGATGCGCTTCATGGTCGGTCTCCAGAGTGACGTGGTGGGTACACCGGAGCGTGGATGTCGAGGCCGTTCCAGCGCGATCGGTGCTCGCCACGAAGCTATGACGACTGCTGACGGTGTAGTGCGACGGATCCGTGGAAGAGATGTGCGAGAAGTGTGAAGGCTGCGCGCTGTGTCCTGGTCCCGATCAGAACGACGTGACGAAGAAGAGTCGGAAGCGCGTGCTGTGCGCGTCGAGCACCTGCTCCACGTCGGTGCCGAGGGTGGCGTGCGGGAGCGTCAATCGGAGCTCGGGCCCGATCGCGGTACTGGTCGTCGTCCCCTCGGACGCGGCGATGTCGGTCGCGACGCCTGCTTCGATCGCGTGCGTCACGGGAATCGTCACCGAGAGCGGACTGAGCGCGAACTGCACCGTGCCGGCGCGCTCCAGCGGGAGATACACCTCCGACGTCGCGCGCAGCGTCGTGACGCCGGCGCGCAGGCTCGGGAGATAGTAGAGCTGGGCGTACCACGCGTCGGTCGCGCGAGCGATTCCGACGGCGGCGAATTGCGTGCGCCCGTGCTGGACGGGGAACGTCGTTCCCACGGCGCCGATCAGCTCGGTGTAGCCCGAGCGCGGATTGTCGAGTGCCGCGACCATCCCGAAGACGCGACCATAGCCGTACGCCGAATAGATGAAGTCGGACGTGCGCGTGTCGTAGCGCACGCTGAACAGGCTCCAGGGCTGGGCACCGCTCTGCGCTCGTGCAGCCGCGGGAGCTGCGAGCACGAGCAATATGACGATGAGGCGAATGCGTGAGATCATGGTGAGGCCGGAACGCGAGCGCGCGTGAGGCGCGGTGTCGCACCGCGCATTCCAG
>Ga0207698_10001651_pt1 | contig 13013 bp, 11 predicted proteins | sample KBSCornC22_FD_184298 | JGI IMG/M metagenome (GOLD analysis project Ga0207698, IMG submission 184298) | Corn rhizosphere microbial communities from Kellogg Biological Station, Michigan, USA - KBS Corn C2-2 (SPAdes) (version 2) | ecosystem: Host-associated > Plants > Roots > Rhizosphere > Soil ...
AATGCATTTTATTCGTAACCATATTGTTCTTTGCGTCTGCATATTCCTCATTCTTCAATTATTAGCAACGAACAAAGTTGAATCACAATCAAGATATGGCCCAAATGATACCATTATAACTACTGCAGTTGTGTATGAAGGCGACACGATAGAAGCAAAAACTTTGGCAGGAGTTTACCTTTGGACCAAAAGCAATTTAACTGCGAAACAACGGTGGACGCGACTTAGAAATGCGGTGTATGTAACTTATCCATATGCAAAACGTGCCGGGCTTGTTTTCAACGATATTCAAAAACATATCGCAAATAATCCTGATAAGCGGTCTATAAGTAGTTACATAAACAGTAAGGAAAAAGAGCTTAAAAAAGAATTTACCGACCCGCTTACCAATTTATCTGTTTACCAGGGAAAAGTTTTAATGAAATTAATTAACCGCGAAACCGGCGGTGTGGATTGTTATGATATTATAAGGCAATTAAAGGGCGGCTTTAGTGCACGTTTTTGGCAAACTGTTGCCTTCTTTTTTGGCAGCGATCTTAAACAACCTTATGATGCTACAGGAAAAGATGCTGAAATAGAATCTATAGTACAGGAAGTGAGAAGAATGTATGGCTATCGCAGTTAGCCGTAATTATATTTTAATTAACCAGTTACGGGCAGATTTGTGCCGTTTTTTACCTACCTTTGAACGCTTTTAAAGCTTTATTGATCCTACCTGTATTTTATTTATTTATTTTTTTAAAGAATGAAATTAGACCTTTTGGCGTTCGGAGTGCATCCCGATGATATTGAATTAAGTTGTGCAGGAACGTTACTTGTCGAAAAAAATAATAAGAAGAAAACCGGGATTATAGATTTTACAAAAGGTGAATTAGGAACCCGAGGCTCGGCAAAAACAAGAGAAGAGGAAGCAGAAAATTCAGCAAAAATCTTAGGAGTAGAAATCAGGGAAAACCTGGAAATGGCCGATGGATTTTTTTTGAATGATACAGAAAATAAGTTAAAGATTATACAAGTTCTTCGAAAGTACAGACCAGATATTATACTTGGCAACGCACCCGAGGACAGGCATCCGGATCATGGAAGAGCTTCCCAGTTATTAACAGATGCAGCTTTTTTATCAGGTTTAGTAAAGGTTGAGACTGAAGATAAAGAGGATGGTAAGCAGCAGGAACCGTGGCGGCCGAAATATGTTTTAAATTACATACAGGATTCATATTTAAAGCCTGATTTTGTAATTGATGTTTCAAATGTCTTTGATAAAAAGATCGAAGCCATTAAAGCCTTCACCACGCAGTTTTACACTGCAAAAGAAATTGGGAAAGAGCCGCAAACGTATATATCATCACCGGAATTTTTGGAAAGTGTTATTAATCGTGCGAAAATGTTCGGAAGAATGATTGGTGTCAAATTTGCTGAAGGTTTTCTGTCAAAAAAAATGATAGGCTTTAAATCCCTTGATAGCCTTATTCAGCAAAATACTTAAAAAGAATAAAGGGCGTTTAAATAATAAATTATATAATAATGGCAAATCCAAAATTCATGCAGGGCAAAGGCGAGTTTCACAACGAATTAAAAAAGCGTGTGAACCAGTATTTTACCGATCATCACACTCCAATGACTGGTAATACTGCGCTTCTCTTTAAGGCAATTTTGTTTTGCCTTGGCTATGTATTAATTTACATACATCTCGTATTTTTTACTCCTATTGTCTGGATTGCCATTCCTGAATGTATTCTTTTCGGTTGCCTTACTGCGGCTATCGGCTTCAATGTAATGCATGATGGCGCTCATGGGAGTTTTAGTAAATACAAAGCTCTTAATAAAATGGCTGGCTTTTCTTTAAATTTTTTAGGAGCAAGCGCAATTATGTGGAACATGAAACATAATATTATACATCACACTTATACAAATATTGATGGCGTTGATGATGATATTGAAGCCCGCCCCTGGCTTAGGTTTGCTTCAACTCAAAAGAAAATGAAACTTCACAAATTCCAACATTACTACTTCTGGTTTTTATATACATTACTTCATTTGGTTTGGATATTTATGTCCGATTATAAAAAGTATTTTTCAGGTCGTATTGGCCCGGTTGCTTTGAGAAAAATGACCATAAAAGAGCATATCTTTTTTTGGGCTGCAAAGTTAATTTATGCCTTCATGTTTGTAGCATTACCTATAATGTTATTAGGTTTTTCAACATGGGTTACCGGATTTTTGATTATAACTATGGTTACCGGGTTTGCTACCAGCATCGTATTTCAGCTTGCACATACTGTGGAGCATACTGACTTTCCGATGCCGAATGAAGTTACCGGTAAAATCGAAAATGAATGGGCAATACACCAGGTGGCTACTACAGCTAATTTCTCTACGGGAAGTAAGGTAGTTTCGTGGCTTATGGGCGGCTTAAATTTTCAAATTGAGCATCACCTGTTTCCAAGAATATCTCACATACATTATCCTGCAATTAGTAAAATTATTAAACGCACCTGCAATGATTATGGGTTAAACTATATTGAATATCCCAAAATGCGCCATGCTATTATTTCGCATATAGCCTATTTAAAAAGACTGGGGCAGGCCGATTAAAAAAAATTAATAAAATTTGCATCTGATTTTCTCATACTGAAAATCCTGCATAAATTTACAGGATGAATACAAATTTTCGTGATTTAGTTCCTAAGGATTTCAATGAAAATTCTCATGTGTGGATTTATCAGAGTAACAGGATCTTTACCTTTTCAGAAGCAATACGAATTGAAGAACTCCTTAAGAATTTTGCCAGTACATGGAAGAGTCACGGTATGCCTGTAAAAGGCTATGGTAATTTGTTTTTCGGCCAATTTATAGTTTTTATGGCAGATGAGACTGCCTCCGGCATTAGCGGATGCAGCACCGATACCGCTGTACGATTAGTGAAAAACATAGAGAAAGATTTTGAAGTTGATATGTTTGACAGGCAAATGCTGGCCTTTATAATCAACGAAAGAATTCAGCTATTACCCTTGTCTCAAATTAATTCTTCCATAGAAGACGGGATTATAACAAAGGACACTTTATATTTTAATAATACTATCCTTACCAAAGAAGAGTTATTAACCAAATGGATCATACCTGTAGAAGAAAGCTGGCTCGCCATGCGGATTCCAAATTGATTGCACAGATCTTATTCGGATTACATTTATAAGAAATTCATTCCCAAACTTATTTTTCCCTTGCATTTAAAAGATAAATAATCTTTTTGTTTAAAAAATTACTTTCCAACTAAAGGCATTTTATAGAGCCAGGTTTACCGCGGATATTTAGAAATTCTCATAAAATCATTTTATTTTAAAATCAATATTATTAACTCTCTGCCATCCTGTCGGCGTGTTTAATTTATTATCTTTGCCATCCGGTTAAAAAATAATCAATGCTGGATATCGCTATAAATAACAAACATGATGAATTGAGGCAAAGTGAACCTTTTGCTGCATCCCTTTCTTTTTATAATAACGCAAAAAAATTTTATATAGAAAGTTATGGTTGCCAGATGAACTTCGCTGATAGTGAAGTAGTGGCTTCTATCTTAAATGAAAAAGGTTTCGATACAACAACTCATTTTCAGGAAGCAGATATTATCTTTTTAAATACTTGTTCTATTCGGGAAAAAGCTGAATTGACAGTAAGAAAAAGATTAACAGAATTCAGAAAAATAAAAAAATACAATCCAGGGCTTTTGATTGGTGTATTAGGTTGTATGGCAGAAAGGCTTAAATCAAAATTTTTAGAGGAAGAAAAATTAGTTGATATTGTTGTGGGTCCCGATGCTTACCGTTCATTACCCGGATTAATAGAAGAAGCTGAAAGCGGCCAAAAAGGTGTAAATGTTTTATTAAGTCGCGATGAAACTTATGGTGATATTTCCCCAATACGATTGAACAGTAATGGCGTAACGGCATTTGTAAGTATTATGCGTGGCTGCAACAATATGTGTTCGTTTTGCGTAGTTCCGTTTACACGCGGCCGTGAAAGAAGCCGCGATCCTGAATCTATTTTAAATGAGTGCAAAAATTTATTTGATGAAGGATACCGGGAAGTTACATTGCTTGGGCAAAACGTTGATAGTTATTATTGGCAAAATTCTTCAGCCAATGAAATAGTTTCTTTCGCAAAGCTTCTTGAAAAAGTTGCGCAAATATCCCCTTTGTTGAGAATACGTTTTTCCACATCGCATCCAAAAGATATTACAGATGAAGTACTATTTACAATGGCTAAATATGAGAACATCTGCAAGTATATTCATTTGCCAGTACAAAGCGGCAGCACCAGGATTTTGCAAATGATGAACCGTACTTATACAAGGGAATGGTATTTGGCAAAAATTAACAGAATAAAAGAAATACTTCCCGGTTGCGGATTATCTACAGATGTAATTACAGGATTTTGTACTGAGACTGAAGAAGACCATCAGGAAACATTAAGTCTTATGGAATATTGTGAGTATGATTTAGCATATATGTTTTTTTATTCGGAACGCCCCGGAACGCTTGCTGCGAGGCGTTTTAAAGATGATGTACCCGAAGAAATAAAAAAAATAAGATTGCAGGAAGTTGTTGCTTTGCACAGAATTCAGTCTTTAAAAAGCATGCAAAAAGAAGTAGGTAAAATGGTAAAAGTTCTAATAGAAGGCAATTCAAAAAAAAGTGATGAGCATTGGTATGGAAGAAGCGATAATAACAAAGTTGTTGTATTTCCAAAGAATGATGTTTTGAAAAAAGGAGATTATGCGAATGTGATGATTGAAAACTGTACAGCGGGAACTTTGATAGGGAGGTAATTCTTCAATTTGGAAAATCACGCAATCAAATTACCTATCTTAAAGGTAGAAATACAAAAATATTTAGAATTATAATGGATCAGCAATCAATAAAAAACAGGTTTGGAATTATAGGAAATTCTCCTTCACTTGTATATGCACTTGACGTGGCAATACAAGTAGCCAATACGGATTTAAGCGTTCTGATAAATGGTGAGAGCGGCGTAGGTAAAGAAGTTTTTTCTCATATTATACATTCGCTGTCTGCAAGAAAACATAATCCTTTTATAGCAGTTAACTGCGGCGCTATTCCCGAAGGAACAATTGACTCCGAGCTTTTCGGACATGAAAAAGGTTCCTTCACTGGTGCTGTTGACAGCCGCAAAGGTTATTTTGAAACTGTGAACGGTGGCACTATTTTCCTGGATGAAATTGGTGAAATGCCCCTTGGAACACAGGCTCGTTTGCTGCGTGTGCTCGAAGCCGGCGAATACATTCGTGTAGGATCTTCCAAGGTGCAAAAAACAGACGTACGAGTAATTGCCGCTACTAACAAAGACTTATTGGAATATACACATACGGGCCGGTTTCGCGAAGATTTGTATTACAGGCTGAACACAGTGCCAATAAGAGTGCCTGCTTTACGCGATCGCAAAGAAGATATTTATTTACTCTTTAGAAAGTTTGCAGTTGATTTTGCAGAGCGCTATAAGTCGCCACCTGTGCAGCTTGACGACGATGCCAGGAATATATTGATGAATTATCCGTGGCCTGGAAATGTAAGGCAATTGAAAAATATTGCAGAACAGATTTCTGTATTATCACAAGACAAAAATATTACCGGTGAGCAAATGAGAAATTTTTTACCAGAAACTAATTTTACAAGATTACCCGTACTTGCATCAGCAAATGCAGGTACTAATCATAAAGAATTTAATAATGAAAGAGAGATTCTTTATAAATTATTTTTTGATGTAAAAAAAGACGTCACAGAATTAAAAAGAATGTTCTTTGAAGTATTACAGAATCCGGCTGCTGTGAATGGAAGTAATTTTAAAAACGAAAAATTACTTGATGATTATCACAGTGAACATATAAATCCTGTTATTAGCAGCGGACAACCTGTAGTTCTTAACAATAGCAGCGCTGGTAATGCTATTGATGAACATCATGAAGTAGAAGAATCACTGAGCATAATGGATGCAGAAAAAGAATTAATTATCAAAGCCTTAAAAAAGCATCGCGGTAAAAGAAGAGATGCATCAAGTGACCTTGGCATTAGTGAACGCACCTTGTACAGAAAGTTGAAGGAATATAATATTAACGAATAGTGGAGTTAGTTGAATGGTTATTAGTTAAAATAATTCTGCAAAAACATAAAATTGAAAATAAACATTAAGCTTCTTTGCGTACTTGGCTTTTTGATGTTCACATTAAGCTTTGCAACTTGCAAATATTCTACTAAAGATGTGGCGCCGATACCGGCTGACGTTAAAACTTTCCGGGTGAACTATTTTGAAAATAAAGCCCGTTATGTAAATCCTCAACTTAGCCCTGCTATCACTGAAAAATTAAAACAGAAAATAATAGGCCAAACGAGGCTCAGGCAAACAAATAATGACGATGCTCATTATGACATTAGTGGCTATGTATCGGACTATAGCGAAAGCACAACCGGTATTTCCGGCCAGCAAGCTAGCACTAACCGGCTTAATGTTACTTTTCATTTAATCTTTAAGAATTCGCTTGATAATACTAAAAACTTTGAAACAGATGTATCAAGTAATTACGATTTTTCTGCCCAGCTTACTTTGCCACAGGCGGAATCCCAACTCCAGGACGAAATTGTAAAAAACGTTACCGACGCCATCTTTAATAAAATATTCTCGAACTGGTAAGATTGATTTTATGAGAGAAAAAATTTTTTACGCAGAACATTTTTATAATAAAGTTTCTAAAGATTCAGAAGCGCTAAAAAAGAATGCGAATGATTTTCCTTTTAGTTCATTAGCCGGTTTTTTGCTTTTGTACCATTACAAAAAAACTTCACATCCTGACTTTGAAAGGATGGCGAAAAAGATGGCCTTGTTATTTAATAATGAGTATTGGCTCCAATTTCAGCTTCATGATACTATGCCGCAAATTGAACATCAGCAATTGGTTAGTTCAGAAACAGAAGAGTTATCGAATAAATCTTTAGAATTTAATAGAGAACTTTCGATAGAAACTTCAAATGAAGAAAACTTTATCGAAGAACCAGTAACAGGTCTTTTATCCCAAGAAATAAATAACGGAGAAGATGAGAGTAATAATAAAACCAATGAGGAGGCCATCGAGGTAACTTCTGAAATTTCACAAGAAGAAAGTATAGAAAAAAAAACGAGTGAAAGCGGAGAGACAGAAATAACTACCAAAGAGGCGCCTGTACTTGCTTTTAATAAGGCCATTGAGGCAGATGATGACAATTCTGCTGCCGCAAAAGACCAAGCCATTGCATTTGAACCCTTGCATACTGTAGATTATTTTGCTTCGCAGGGAATTAAAATAAGCGATGAACTTTTACAAAATGATAAATTAGGAAGCCAAATGAAAAGTTTTACGGAGTGGCTAAGGAGTATGAAAAAAATTCACCCTTCAAAGTTAGAGGAGCAGGGATTAGCTACCGAAAAACTCATTCAACATGCTTCCAATGAATCAAATATTAACACGGAAATTCTTACCGAAGCGATGGCGGAAGTGCTGATAAAACAGGATAAAAAGGAAAAAGCTATAGAAATGTTTAGCAAATTAAGTTTGATTAATCCCTCAAAAAGCGCTTATTTTGCGGCCAGAATTGAAAGTATAAAATCAAGTTAACAATGGTAATAGTTTTTTTAATATTAATAATTGTAGCCTCAGTAGTTTTAGGTCTTATAGTCCTTATTCAAAATCCGAAAGGCGGCGGGCTTTCATCTTCTTTTGGCGGATTTGGCAACCAGCTTATGGGCGTAAAACAAACAACAGATATACTCGAAAAGGGCACATGGCTTTTTGCAGGTATCATAGGTGTTTTATGTATAACATCTGCAATGTTTATTCCAAAAACAGGAACATCAAAAGACAATCAAATGTACGAGGCGCCTGTAACTTCACCAACGCAGCAGAATAATACAGTACCTTTGAATAATGGTACACAACTTCCGGCTACACCGCAAAAATAATTTATAAAAATATTTAATAACCCTGTCTTAACAAGGCGGGGTTTTTTATTTAGGCTAAAACAATATTTTTTAAATAACCCGGTTTATAAATAGCAAAAAATGAAACGCCGAAGAATTATCCTGTTCCTGTTTGTAATTTTATTTGCAGGCGTAGTTTATGTCACATGGATGTTTTTCGGCCCTACTATTAATGTGCCTGAACAAAAATATTTTTATATCTACACCGGAGCTGTTTATAGCGACGTAATAGACAGCCTTAAGAAAGACAATATTATCAGCAATGATTTTTGGTTTAATACAGTTGCATCTTATTCTAACTACGATAAAAATGTAAAGGCAGGCAAATACAAGATAAAAGATGGAATGAGTATTGTAAATCTTGTAAAAATGTTACGTTCGGGAAAGCAAAGTCCCGTGAATCTTGTTATAACAAAACTTAGAACCAAAGAAGATTTGGCAAAGAAAATAGGAGGTAATTTTGAAACCGATTCGTTACACGTTATTAGCTTTTTAAATAATAATGATTCCCTTTTGCAATTTGATGCGGACACAAATACGATAATGACGATTGTAATTCCCAATACTTACACATACAATTGGAACACTTCTATAACAAATGTTTTAAAAAAATTGTATAGTGAAAAAAATAAGTTTTGGAATAGCGAAAGAAAACAAAAAGCGGCACAGCATCATCTTACACCGGATGAAGTTTATACATTAGCTTCTATTGTGGAAGAAGAAACCAATCGAATTGAGGATAAAGGAAAAATTGCCAGCGTATATATTAACCGACTTCGCAAAGGAATGAAACTCGCTGCAGACCCAACCATAAAATTTGCAATGAAAGATTTTGGCCTGAAAAGAATTTATTACAAATATTTAAGTTATCCATCGCCTTACAATACTTATATACACGCCGGACTACCACCTGGTCCCATTAATACACCTTCAATAAAAACAATTGATGCAGTATTAAATGCGCCGGAAACTAATTACCTGTTTTTTGTGGCGCGACCAAATTCCGGAGGTTTGTCAGACTTTGCAACTACGTTTAAAGAACACTCTGCTTATGCAAAAATTTACCGTGACGCTCTGGACAGCTTATCAAAATAAAATGAAAACAACCAATAATATCACAATATTTGTTCTCATTTTAAAATGTAATTATACTTAATTAGCAAGATAAGCTTTGATTAAAATTGTTCGCATATTTACACAGTTTCATCCCATAAATTACTTAATAGAGAAGAGTAAAAAATGGATTCCTCCGGGCTTTGAAGGCTTTTCGCTATACCAGGTATTTAAATATTTTGCCAGGGGTTTCAGCGTTCCGAATCTTACTGAAAGAGCAGCAGCAATTTCTTATAATTTTATCATGTCTGTGCCGCCTACATGCCTCTTTTTATTTACGTTAATACCTAACCTTCCATTCGTATCAAAAAGATCGTTGAAGCACCAGCTTCACAGTTTGGTCATTGACATCATTCCTGCCAGGGCAAACAACCAGGGCATCATACAATTCGTTGACAGCTTTATTGACGGTTCCAAAATAGGGCTAATCTCATTTACATTTATACTTTCATTATTCTTCGCTTCCAACGCTGTTATTGGTTTAATGCGCTCTTTTAATAAAGATTACATTGGCTTTAAAAAAGTTAAAGGATTAAAAAAAAGATGGGAAGCTATAAAATTAACGATGCTTCTTTTCAGTCTCTTATTGGTCTGTCTTATTTTACTTCTTTTACAAAGTAATATTTTGAATTTGCTTGGCATTAGAAACCTCCAACTAAGGCATATCATTTTATATGGAAAATGGATTTTTATTATTGCATTGATTTTTTATTCTTATGCATTCATTTATAGATATGCCCCCTCTACTAAAAAAAGATGGAACCTTGTTTCTCCTGGCGCTCTAATTGCAACATCATTAAGCATTATAGCAACCATCGGCTTTTCTGCATTCGTTAATAATTTCGGCCAGTATAATATTTTATATGGATCTATAGGAAGTATTATGGTTATTATGATCATGATATTTCTAAATTCACTAGTAGTTCTTATTGGTTTTGAGTTTAACCTAAGCATCAATTCACTTAAAAATATTTCTGAAGAAAGAGAAAAAAAAGAAGCAAAGCCTTGACCCGTTCAACCTTCCTTTTTGCTTTTTGCTTATTCTAAAGTAATTTCGCAACGCTTTTATAAGCTTCTTATCATTAAAATAAATAACAGATATGGCATACGATGTAATAGTATTAGGCAGTGGCCCTGGCGGCTATCCTGCAGCAATCAGAGCTTCGCAATTAGGCAAAAAAGTAGCTATTGTAGAACGTGAAAGCCTGGGCGGCATTTGTCTTAACTGGGGATGTATTCCTACAAAAGCATTATTGAAAAGCGCACAGGTTATGGAATATGCCAAACACGGTGCTGATTACGGCATAGAGATAAAGGATTTTAAACAAAACTTTGGAAATGTAATAAAACGCAGTCGTGGCGTTGCCGATAAGATGAACAAAGGCGTTACATTTTTAATGAAGAAAAATAAGATTGATGTTATTATGGGCAACGGTAAACTTGTTGCTTCCACAAAACTTGAAGTAACTGCAGCCGATGGAACCAAGCAAACTTTAGAAGCCAAAAATATTATTATTGCAACCGGGGCAAGAGCAAGAGAATTACCTGCTTTAAAATTAGATGGAAAAAAAGTAATTGAATATCGCGTTGCTATGAGCCTTCCCAATCAGCCAAAATCAATCATTGTTGTTGGCTCAGGCGCCATCGGAACTGAGTTTGCTTATTTTTATAACAGCATAGGTACAAAGGTTACCATTGTAGAATTTTTACCAAGAATTGTACCTGTAGAAGACGAGGATGTTTCTAAAGAACTGGAAAAGAATTTCAAAAAGCAGGGAATTGATATTATGGTAAACAGCGAAGTTACCAGCGTAGATACAAGTGGCCAGGGCGTTAAAGCAAAAATAAAAACACAGAATGGTGAAGTAACACTTGAAGCTGATGTATTGCTAAGCGCTGTGGGTATAGCAGCCAATATTGAAAATATTGGATTAGAACAAGTGGGAATAAAAACAGATAAAGGAAGAATAGTTGTTGATGCCAATCAGCAGACTAACGTTCCTGGCATATACGCAATTGGAGACTGCACGCCTCACCAGGCGCTGGCTCACAAAGCAACAAAAGAAGGTATTAATGCTGCGGAACATCTTGCAGGTAAAAAACCTGAACCTATCGATTATAATAATGTTCCCGGATGTACATACTGCTCGCCCGAAATTGCTTCCGTTGGTTATACTGAAAAAGCGGCTAAGGATGCAGGTTATGAATTGAAAGTTGGCAAGTTTCCTTTCATTGCCAGCGGAAAAGCAACGGCAGTAGGCGCTACGGAAGGTTTTGTAAAAATCATTTATGATGCTAAGTATGGCGAATTGTTAGGAGCACATATGATTGGTTACAACGTTACAGAATTAATAGCAGAAGTAGTTACAGCAAGAAAATTAGAGACTACAGCACATGAAGTTCTCAATGCTATTCATCCTCATCCAACAATAAGCGAAGCTGTGAAAGAAGCTACTGCTGTGGCTTATGGAGAAGCAACGGATATTTAATAATCATTATTGAAAGGATAATTAAATAACAACTGATTATTTAATTATCCTTTAGCTATCAATGGTTCTTGCTATTGCTTCCTCACCATACATTTGTCCTTTAAATTTTAATGATGGCGAAGGAATAAACTCTCCTAATCCCAGCGTCTCCCATTTCTCATTAACAGATGTAATGGTTTTATCATCTGCAATAATAATATTTGGCCAATCGCGGTAAAAATCATCAAATTGTTTTGTTTTTAATGTGCCATCGAATCCAATGCACGCAACGTATTGATCAGGGTTTTCTGATAATTGTTTCTTTCCTATAAAATGATCTCGCTTTGGATCGAGATTATTACAAAAACGCCAAAGCGCAACCGGCAAATCATTTGGATCTACCGTATGTTCAACGTATAAAATCATTTTGATTCCTTCAATAATGCTCAACTCACAAATCGCTTCATGCAATTTTTTCAAATGATTCTTTTTGTTTTTATGAACCGCCATAATTAAACAAGGAATTCCCTTTTCAATCAATGAAGAATTGATAGCCTTTATTTCTGGAAAAATGTTTTTTAACTCATTAGAAGAATCCAGTGAATAACAGGGAAGCGTAGACGAAAAGTGCTCATCCAATTCTTCATCATATTTAAAAGTACCATCAATGCACATCTTGCCGCCAAAACCCAATTTACTGCAACTATGATCCAATATATCCATCGGTCCTTGTGAAAAATAAATATCAGTAGAAGGATTCAAATTTTTGAAAACATCTTTAGCTAACCGTTCATATTTAGTTATGTCAACCTCCTGTTCGTCTATACCAGCCGTTAGTACCAAAATTTTATTAAACATCATTTGGCCTGCGCCCCACATTGCATTCATAACTTTTTGCCCCTGGCCTGCATAATCCTTTTTTATTTTAGCAATAACAAGATTATGAAAAACACCTTCAACCGGCATCTCCATATCAACAATTTCAGGAACCATCGTCATCTTCATCGGAGCCAGGAATATGCGTTCCGTAGCCTTACCAAGCCATGCATCTTCCTGAGGCGGAATACCAACAATCGTTGCAGGATAGACAGGATTTTTTCTGTGCGTAATAGCAGTAATATAAAATCTTGGATACCAATCCGGTAAGGAATAATAACCGGTATGATCACCGAATGGGCCTTCCCAAATTAATTCATCCTCAGGATCAACGTAACCTTCAATAACAAAATCAGCATCAGCGGGCACTTCTATTTCCGGCTGTGAAATACACTTGACCAATTCAATTTTTTTCTTTCTCAAAAATCCTGCAAGCATGTATTCGTCCACATTTTCGGGAAGCGGAGCTGTGGCCGCATAAGCATAAACCGGATCTCCGCCAAGACTAACGGCAACAGGCATACGCTTTTTTAA
>Ga0207698_10001663_pt1 | contig 12971 bp, 11 predicted proteins | sample KBSCornC22_FD_184298 | JGI IMG/M metagenome (GOLD analysis project Ga0207698, IMG submission 184298) | Corn rhizosphere microbial communities from Kellogg Biological Station, Michigan, USA - KBS Corn C2-2 (SPAdes) (version 2) | ecosystem: Host-associated > Plants > Roots > Rhizosphere > Soil ...
GCTCGCGAAACGGCACCGCGCCGACGCGGGGCTCCTGCAGCGCTTTCCCTGGATCGTGGCATTCGTGTTCGGCCTGCTGCACGGGCTCGGCTTCGCGGGTGCACTGCGCGAGGTGGGGTTGCCCGACAGCGACGTCCCCCTCGCCTTGCTCACGTTCAACGTGGGCGTGGAGATCGGGCAGCTTCTGTTCGTCGGCACGGTCCTGGCGGCATGGGCGGCGCTCCGTGGGCTGCTGGCGCGGCTGCCCGCGTGGACCCACGCAATGCCCGCGTACGCGATCGGGACGATGGCCGCCTTCTGGTGCCTGGAGCGGGTGGCGCCGTTGTTCTGACGTCCTACTGCGACTTCTGCCAGCTCTTGTCGGGGTTGTAGACGCTCATCGCCGCGGCGCGCGAGCCGGTCGCGGGCCCGAGGTCCTTCTCGTAGACGACGCCCTCGTGGTTGACCATGAACGTCTTCACGCCGGATACATCGTAGCGCGCGGGATACGCCACGACGGCGAAGCCGCCGAAGAGCCTTCCATTGACGCGATAGTCGTAGGCGCCGCCGTGAGCGTCCTTGCCCTGGGCGGTGATGATGCGGTACAGGTAACCGTAGTAGGGCTGCGGTTTTCCGGAGCCCTTCGCGGAATAGCCTTGCGCGGTGGCCGCTCCCACGAGCGGCCCGAGCGGGCTCTCGCCGCCGGCCGACGGGTCCCAATAGAGGCCGTCCTTCTTGCCCGGCGTCGAGATGAACCGGGCCGCGTAGTCGGGCATGCCATTGCCGTCGGCATCGGTGGCGGCGTAGGTACGCTGCGCATCCACGATCGCGTACAGGGTCTGGATCGCGCCCAGCTCGTTGCTGCCGATGCGGCGGTTGAGCACTTCTTCCCGCCCCGCCTGCGCGTCGAAGGCCCATCGGCCGTTCTTCATCACGAGGGGGGCCGGAAAGGGCCAATCTCCGTCGCCCAGCGCGAGGATCGCCTTCGCATCGCCCTGTTTCTCGACCCGGTTCTTCCTGTCATAGGCGTCGAGGAAGGTCTTCCAGTCCGTGCGATCGGCGACTTCATCGCCGGTGAAGATCCAGCTCTTCGAGTCGGGCCCGACGACCGCGAGCAACGCCTTCACATCGGCGGCGCGCACGGCGTTGGCGAGCGCGGAGGCGGCGAGCTCGGGCGAAGCGAAGGTCTCCTGGACCGGGCGGGCCGTCGAAGGAATCGGCACCAGGGAGGATGCCAGGGCGAACGCGATCGCCGTCGCAACGGGTCTCATCGGGATGCCCTTCCACCGGCGCGGCCGGAACGGCTTGCGCTTCCGCGCGAGCTGGCGGCCTGCGCGGAAGACTTGCTGCCTCCCGCGCCTTCGAAGCCGCCGCCGCGCGAGCCCGCGGTGCCGGATGCCGAAGGTGAAGCCGGGGCGCGCTGCCCGCCCGCCGCCTGCGTCGCGGCCGACGGCGTGGCGGCGGACTGCGTCGGGGTCCGCCCCTGGTATTGCGACCTTGCCTGCGTGGACTGCGCACTCGCGCCGCGCTGGTACTGGTTCGCAACGCCCTGGTCCTTGTAGGCCACGCCCTGGCGGTGATCGACGTTGTGCTGGAAGCTCGTGTTCTGGATGTTCGTCTTGTTGTAGCTGTTGTACTGGTTCACGTTGACGTTCACGTTGCCACCGCCCCAGTTCGCATTGCCCCAGATCGCGGCGCCGACGACCACGCCGGTCGCGAACGCCACGCCCGGGGGATACACGTAGGCGGGGGGATACATGGAGTACGGCGGATACGCGGGATACGCCCAGGTGCCGTAGACGACCACGGGGTTGTAGGTCGGGACGTAGACCACCTCGGTCTTCGGGGATTCGATGATGTAGACCGTCGTGCTGCCTTGCTGCTCGGTCTTCACGGTCTGCTCGGGCGTGGTCTTGAGGTTGCCCGCGGCCGCCGCCTTGGTACGCAGGGCCTGCACGGTCGACATCACTTCCTTCTGCTGCGCGAGGAAGGCGTCGCCGAGCTTCTGGGTCCACTCGAGTTTCTCGCTCATCTGCTCCAGCACCTTGGGCACCGAGGCGAGCGACTTCACCGCCGGATCCCACGGCTGCTTCTGCATCTCGGCTTCGAGCGCCTTGTCCTTCACGCCGGGATTCGCCTTGCACCAGCGGGCGGCCGAGACGATCTCGAGGGGATAGGTGGAAGCCATGAGGATCTGCGCCAGCAGCGCGTCGGGGTAGAGTGCGATCGGGGCGAGCAGCTGGTCGAGGTCCTGCTGCGAGAAGCTCCCGGCCTGCGGTGCGCTTGCGGGTTGCGCTTGCTGCGGGAAGGCGGGAAGCATCGCGAGGACCGGCGCAAGCGCGATCATCGCGATGGCGACGCTTTTCATGGGAGACCCTTTGCGGTCAGAACTTCACGCCCGATGTTGGCGGTGCCCGCGCGCAGGCGTAATGGGACCAAAGGGCCGGCGATGGCCGCCTAGGTGAAGGAGCGCAGGCCTTCCAGGTCGATCACGTGCACGCGCCCGTACTGCACCTTCACGAGCCCCGCATTCTCGAGCACCTTGAGCGCCTGGTTCACGCGCTGGCGCGAGACGCCGGAGAGGTAGCCGATCTCCTCCTGCGATAGCTGCACGTCGCGCTGCTGGTCGGGGTAGAGCACCGGGTTGAAGAGGCCCGCGAGCGAGCGTGCCACGCGCGCATCCGGCTCGAGCAGCCGTTCGTACTCCACCATCGCGATGAACTGCGACAGGCGCTCGTTCAGCTGCATCAGCAGGAAGCGGTTGAACTGGATGTCGTTGTCGAGCAGCCAGTCGAACGTGGCGCGCGGCATGTAGGCCACGCGCGACTCGCGCAGCGTGACCACGTCGTAGCGCCGTTCCTTGTCGCGCAGCAGCGAGCCCTCGCCGAACCACCCGCCGCTGGTGAGCCCGGTGAACGTGGTGGTCTTGCCCTCGGGCGTGACGCTCGTCATCTTCACCAGCCCGTCGATGAGCCCGATCCAGTGCTCGACGGGCTCGCCCTTGCGGCAGACGGGCACGCCCACGGGCAGGTCGCGTACGAGGGTCTCGGACTCGATGCGTGCGAGCTGCGCCGGCGAAAGCGACTTCGTCCAGAGCGATGCCCGCAGCAGCTCCCGTAGGGTTTCCACCGGCCAATTGTCGGGCAAAAGACATCGGGCCGGTTGTCGCGCGGATACACTGCGTACGATCCAGCGGATTTCGGGCGAGCCGGCAAAGACCGGCCGCCGGCGGTACCAGGAGGAGGAGGGGCCATGGCCACGGAAAGCCGGGACACGTTCCCGAAGCTGCTGCTGTGCCACGCGCGCGAGCGCGGGGATCGCCCGGCCATTCGCGAGAAGGACCTCGGCATCTGGCAGGGCTGGAGCTGGCGCGAGGTGCGCGACGAGGTCGAATGGCTCGCCTGCGGCCTCGCCGAAGCCGGGCTGCAGCGCGGCCAGCACATCGCCGTCATCGGTTCCAACCGGCCGCGCCTCTACTGGACGCTCATCGCGGCCCAGTCCCTGGGCGCCATCCCGGTGCCGTTCTACGAGGATGCGGTCGCGCAGGAGATGACCTATGTCTTCCAGGATGCGGAGATCGCCTTCGCGGTCGTGGAGGACCAGGAGCAGGCCGACAAGCTGTTCGAGATCCTGCCCGAATGCCCGCGGCTCGCGCACATCTGGTTCGACAACCCGCGCGGCCTGCGGCACTACGCCCAGCCGCAGCTCGCGAGCTACCACGGCCTGCGCGAGGCCGGCCGCAAGGCCGCCGCCGCCAATCCGCGCGCCTTCGAGGATGCCGTCGCCGCCACCGCGGCGGGCGACGCGGCGATCATGATGTACACCTCGGGCACCACCGGCCATCCCAAGGGTGTGGTCCTGTCGCACGACAACCTCATCCTCTCCAGCCGTGCGTACGCGCGCCTCGAGGGCCTGCGCGACGACGAGGAAGTCCTGGCCTACCTGCCGATGGCGTGGATCGGCCAGAACCTGTTCTCGTACGCGCAGTGGATGGTGGTGGGCTTCCGCATCAACTGCATCGAGTCGTCCGAGACCGTGATCACCGACATGCGCGAGATCGGGCCGACCTACTATTTCGCGCCGCCGCGGGTGCTGGAGGCGCTGCTCACGCAGGTCACCATCCGCATGGAGGATGCGAGCCGGGTGAAGCGCGCGCTCTTCCAGCACTTCATGGCGCTCGCCCGCCGCGTGGGCGCGAGGATCCTCGACGGCAGCCCGGTTTCGCCGCTGGAGCGGGCGCGGTATGCGCTCGGCAACCTGCTCGTCTACGCGCCGCTGCGCAACTCGCTCGGCATGTCCAAGGTGCGCGTGGCATACACCGCGGGGGAGGCCATCGGTCCGGACCTCTTCGTTTTCTACCGCTCGCTCGGCATCAACCTGAAGCAGCTCTACGGGTCGACCGAGACCTCGGTCATGGTGTGCGTGCAGCCGGACGGCGAGGTGAAGCCCGAGAGCGTCGGCCCGCCGATGGAGGGCGTGGAGGTGCGCATCCTCGAGAGTGGCGAGATCCTTCTGCGCAGCCCGGGACTCTTTCGCGAGTACTACCGGAATCCCGAGGCCACGCGCGAGGCGCGGGATGCCGAAGGCTGGTTCCACACCGGTGACGCGGGATTCTTCGACGAAGCCGGCCACCTGCGCATCATCGACCGCGCGAAGGACGTGGGAAAGCTCGTGGACGGCACCCTGTTCGCGCCGAAGTACCTCGAGAACAAGCTCAAGTTCTTCCCGTGGATCAAGGAGGCCGTCGCCTTCGGCGACGGGCGTGCGCACGCTACCGCCATCGTGAACATCGACATGCAGGCCGTCGGCGACTGGGCCGAGCGCCGCGGCATCCCGTACTCGGGCTACACGGACCTCGCCTCGAAGGCGCCGGTGCGCGACCTCGTGCGCGAGTGCGTGGAGAAGGTGAACGCGGACCTCGCGGCCGATCCGCGGCTGGCCGGCAGCCAGATCCACCGCTTCGCCATCCTGCACAAGGAGCTCGACGCCGACGATGGCGAGCTCACGCGCACGCGCAAGGTCCGGCGCGGCTTCATCGGCGAGAAGTACGCCGCCGTGGTCCACGCGCTGGATAGCGGCGCGGAACGCTGCGTCATGGAAGCGCAGGTTCGCTTCGAGGATGGCCGCACCGGCAGCGTGCGGGCCGACCTGGCCGTGGTGCCGGTGCGCACGTTCACGCTGCAAGCCGTGCGCGCGGCGGCCTGATGGACCTCGACGAAGCCCGCGTCGCCGATTCCGCCGGCCGCAAGGTGGGCGAGGTGGTGCTCGCCGTGGACGGCATCTCGCTCGCCTTCGGCGGCGTGAAGGCGCTCACCGACGTGGGCTTCGACGTGCGCGAGCACGAGATCCGCGCCATCATCGGTCCCAACGGCGCGGGCAAGAGCTCGATGCTGAACGTGATCAACGGCGTGTACCGCCCGCAGCAGGGGAGCATCCGCTACGGCGGGCGCACGTTCGCGGCGATGGACCCGCACCATGCGGCGGCGCATGGCATCGCCCGCACGTTCCAGAGCCTCGCCCTCTTCAAGGGCATGAGCGTGCTCGACAACATGCTCGCCGGCCGTGCGCTCATGATGAAGTGCAACGTGTTGCTGCAGGCGCTGCGCGTGGGCCCCGCGCTGCGCGAGGAGATCGTCCACCGCCGCCGCGTGGAGGAGATCATCGACTTCCTCGAGATCCAGCACGTGCGCAAGACGCCGGTGGGGCGGCTTCCATACGGCCTGCAGAAACGCGTGGACCTCGGGCGCGCGCTCGCCGCCGAGCCGCGCGTGCTGCTGCTCGACGAGCCCATGGCGGGCATGAATGTCGAGGAGAAGCAGGACATGTCGCGCTTCATCCTCGACGTGAACGACGAGTTCGGCACCACCATCGTGCTGATCGAGCACGACATGGGCGTGGTGATGGATCTTTCCGACCGCGTGGTGGTGCTCGATTACGGCCGCAAGATCGCCGACGGCACGCCCGACGAGGTGCGGACCAGCCAGGCGGTGATCGATGCGTACCTGGGGGTGAAGCATTGATGGCGCAAGGCACGGGGCACAAGGCGCAAGACCGGGGGCTTGGGGCGCAGGAATGGTGACGACGAGAAATTTGACCGTCGCGTTTTTCGTGCTGCTGGTGGCGGGTGCGATCTCGCCGATGGTGGCGGGGAAGGCACAAGTCGGGCAGTGGCTCGAGGTCGTGCTGGGCGGGCTCATGTCCGGGGTGCTGTATTCGCTCGTGGCGCTCGGCCTGGTCCTCATCTTCAAGGCCTCGGGCGTGTTCAACTTCGCGCAGGGCTCGATGGTGCTGTTCGCCGCGCTCTCGCTCGTGCGCCTGTACGAGAAGCTGCCGCTCGCGCTCGCCATCGTGGCGGCGCTCGCCATCATGTTCGCGCTCGCCTGGGTCGTGGAGCGCCTGGTGCTGCGGCCGCTCGTGAACCAGGAGGGCATCGTGCTCTTCATGGCGACACTCGGCATCGCCTACTTCCTCGACGGCTTCGGCCAGATCGTTTGGGGCAACGATGTCTACACGCTCGACGTCGGCATGCCGAAGGAGCCGAAGATCCTCTTCGAGAACGTGTTCGAGGGCGGCATCCTCGTGAACATGGAGGACGTGATCGCGGCCATCATCGCGGCGCTGCTGGTGGCGGGCCTCGCGCTCTTCTTCCAGAAGACCGGCACCGGGCGGGCGCTGCGTGCCGTGGCCGACGACCACCAGGCCGCGCAGTCGATCGGCATCCCCCTCAACCGCATCTGGGTGATCGTGTGGGCCGTGGCGGGGCTGGTGGCGCTCGTCGCCGGAGTGGTGTGGGGCTCGAAGCTCGGCGTGCAGTTCTCGCTGCAGCAGGTGGCGCTGAAGGCGCTGCCGGTGGTGATCCTGGGCGGCTTCACCTCGGTGCCCGGCGCGATCGTGGGCGGCCTCATCATCGGGCTGGGCGAGAAGCTCTCGGAGGTGTATCTCGGCCCCCTCTTCGGCGGCGGCATCGAGAACTGGTTCGCCTACGTGCTCGCGCTGGTCTTCCTGCTCTTCAGGCCCGAAGGACTTTTCGGGGAAAGGCACATCGACCGTGTCTGATCGCCGTGTTGGCACCCGCTGTCGCCCCGGCGTAGGCCGGGGCCCAATCATTGGATCCCGGGCCATCGCCGCAAATGCGGCGCCCGGGATGACCGCGGCACCGCATTTGCGGCGCCCGGGCTGACGGGGGCGCGATGATCTACCGCGAAACCGGCCAGTTCAAGACGAGCTACGCCTCGGACCAGCAGTTGTTCCCGATCCTGCAGGATCGCGTGTTCATGCTCGCGTTCCTCGCGTTCGCGTTCGGCGTCGTGCCGTTCATCGCGAGCGAATACATGTTCCGCGCGATCCTGATCCCGTTCATCATCCTGTCGCTCGCCGCCATCGGCCTCAACATCCTCGTGGGGTACTGCGGGCAGGTCTCGCTCGGCACCGGCGGCTTCATGGCGGTGGGGGCCTACGCGGCGTACAACCTCGCCATCCGCGTGCCGGACCTCAACCTGCTGGTGGTGTTCATCCTGGCGGGCGCGATCTCGATGGCCTTCGGCGTGCTTTTCGGCATCCCCAGCCTGCGCATCAAGGGGTTCTACCTCGCCGTGGCGACGCTCGCCGCGCAGTTCTTCATCGACTGGATGTTCGCGCGCATCGGCTGGTTCACCAACGACGCGCCGTCGGGCTCGGTTTCCGCGCCGCCGCTCACGCTCTTCGGCTACACCATCCACGGCGCGCCGCAGAAATACCTCTTCGTGCTGGCGATCGTGAGCGTGTTCGCGCTGGTCGCGAGGAACCTCACGCGAGGCGCCATCGGGCGCACCTGGATGGCCACTAGGGACATGGACGTGGCGGCCGAAGTGATCGGCATCCGGCCCCTCAAGGCGAAGCTCTCGGCATTCGCGGTGAGCTCGTTCTACGTGGGCGTGGCCGGCGCACTGTGGGGATTCGTGTTCCTCGGCGCGTGGGAGCCGCTCGCCTTCGACGTGAACCGCTCCTTCCAGCTCCTCTTCATGGTCATCATCGGCGGCCTGGGCTCCATCCTGGGCTCCTTCCTCGGCGCGGCATTCATCGTGATCCTGCCGCTCGCCCTCAACCAGCTTCCCGGATGGCTCGGCATTCCGCTCTCGACCGCCACCATCTCCAACATCGAGTTCATGGTCTTCGGCGCGCTCATCGTGTTCTTCCTGATCGTCGAGCCCAACGGCCTCGCACGGCTGTGGGCGATCGGCAAGGAGAAGCTGCGCCTGTGGCCATTCCCGCACTGAAGTGGCAGCGCACCACAACGACAGGAGGATGAAATGAGATTCGCATTCCGATCGAAGGCCGCGGCCCTGGCGCTCGCGGCATTGGGCGGCCTCGGCGCGGCGGATGCAGTGGCCCAGGCCAACGAGATCTTCGTGCCCGCGCTCGTCTACCGCACCGGCGCCTACGCACCCAACGGCGTGCCATGGGCCGACGGATTCGTCGATTACCTCAAGCTGGTCAACGAACGCGACGGCGGCGTGAACGGCATCAAGCTCGCGTTCGAGGAGTGCGAGACGGGCTATGCCACCGACCGCGGCGTCGAGTGCTACGAGCGCCTGAAGAGCAAGCATCCGGTCGCGTTCAGCCCGCTGTCCACCGGCATCACCTACGCGCTCACGGAAAAGGCCCCCAACGACAAGATCACGCTCATCACCGCGGGCTACGGGCGTGCCGATTCGGTGGAAGGCGCGGTCTTCGACTGGAATTTCCCGATGGAAGGCACGTACTGGGACGGCGCCGATATCCTCATCCAGCACGTGAAGAAGAAGGGCAGCCTCAAGGGCAAGAAGATCGCGCTCGTCTACCACGATTCGCCGTACGGCAAGGAGCCCATTCCGGTGCTCGAGGCGCACGCGAAGAAGGAAGGCTTCGAGCTCATCAAGCTGCCGGTCACCCATCCGGGCGTGGAGCAGAAGGCCACGTGGCTGCAGATCCGCCAGCAGCGCCCCGACTACGTGTTCCTGTGGGGCTGGGGCGTGATGAATTCCACCGCCATCAAGGAAGCGATCGCCGTGGGCTACCCGCGCCTGCAGATGTACGGCGTGTGGTGGGCCGGCGCCGAGCCGGACGTGCTGCCCGCCGAGCAGGCCGCGAAGGGCTACAACGCGCTCGCCCTCGCGCACTCCGCGGAGAACAGCCTGCCGATCCACAAGGACGTGATGAAGTACCTCTACGACAAGGGCAAGGGCACGGCCGCGAAGAAGGAGGAGGTGGGCTCGGTGCTGTACAACCGCGGGCTCCTCGCCGCCGTGTTCACGGTCGAGTCGATCCGGGCCGCGCAGGGCAAGTACGGCAAGCGCGTGGTCACGGGCGAAGAGGTGCGCTGGGGCGCGGAGAACCTGAACCTCGACGCCGCCCGCATCAAGTCGCTCGGCATCGAGGGCATGCTGCAGCCGCTCAAGACCTCGTGCCACGACCATGGCGGCGTGCACAAGGCGCGCATCCACACGTGGGACGGCGCGCACTGGAGCTACACGTCCGACATGTACGAGGCCGACCAGGGCTTCATCCGCCCGATCATCGAGGACTCGGCCCACAAGTACGCGTCCGAGAAGAAGATCGACGCGAATTGCATGAAATAGCGCGGCAGGCAGGAGGCACAGGATGGCGGCGGTGATGCGCGAAACGACGGCCGCTCACGGGGAAGCCGTCAAGCCGTTGCTCGACGTGAACGGCATCGAGGTCATCTACAACCACGTCATCCTGGTGCTGAAGGGGGTTTCGCTCGCGGTCCCCGCGGGGGGCATCGTCGCCCTCCTCGGGGCCAACGGCGCGGGCAAGACCACCACGCTCAAGGCGGTCTCCAACCTGCTTCGCGCCGAGCGCGGCGAGGTGACGAAGGGCTCGATCGAGCTCGACGGCGCGCGCGTGGACCGGCTCACGCCCGCGGACCTGGTCAAGCGGGGCGTCGTGCAGGTGATGGAGGGACGGCACTGCTTCGGCCACCTCTCCGTCGAGGAGAACCTGCTCACGGGCGCTTATACGCGCGGCATCTCGCGCGGCGAGCTGCAATCGGAGCTCGAGCGGGTCTACGCGTTTTTCCCCCGCCTCAAGCAGCGGCGCCACGCGATGGCGGGATTCACCTCCGGCGGCGAGCAGCAGATGACCGCGATCGGCCGCGCACTGATGGCGCGGCCGCGCATGATCCTGCTCGACGAGCCCTCGATGGGCCTGGCACCCCAGATCGTCGAGGAGATCTTCGAGATCGTGGGCAACCTCAACCGCGCGGAGAAGGTGAGCTTCCTCCTTGCCGAGCAGAACACGATGGTGGCGCTGCGCTTCGCGGACTTCGGCTACATCCTCGAGAACGGCCGGGTGGTGATGGAAGGCAAGGCCGCGAGCCTCGCGCAGAACGAGGACGTGAAGGAGTTCTATCTCGGCATCTCCACGGGCGGCCGGCGCAGCTTCCGCGACACCAAGCATTACCGCCGCCGCAAGCGCTGGCTCGCCTAGCGTCCGCATGCGGGCAGAGCAGATGGACGAGCATTACGACGCGCGCGAGACGCGGTCCGCCGCGGAGCGCGAGCGGGAGCTTTTCGAGCGGCTGCCGGCACAGGTCGCGCAGGCGAAGGCGCGCAGCGCGTATTACGCCGCGCTGCTGGCGGGCGTCGATCCGGCCGCCATCGCGAGCCGCGAGGCGCTCGCCGCGCTGCCGCTCACGCGCAAGTCGCAGCTCACCGAGGTGCAGCGCGCGCGGCTGCCGTTCGGCGGCCTCAACGCGACGCCGTCTTCGGGGCTCGCGCGCATCCTCATGTCGCCGGGGCCGATCTACGATCCGGAGGGACGGCGTGCCGACTACTGGCGCAGTGCACGGACGCTCTTCGCCGCGGGTTTCCGCCCCGGCGACCTGGTCATCAACTGCTTCTCGTATCACCTGAGCCCCGCGGGCACGATGTTCGAGACCGGGCTGCATCACCTCGGATGCTGCGTGATTCCGGGGGGCGTCGGCCAGACGGAGCAGCAGGCGCGCGCCATCGCGGACCTGCAGCCGGCGGGCTACGTCGGCACGCCCTCGTTCCTCAAGATCCTGCTCGAGAAGGCCGACGAGCTGGGACTTTCGACCCGATCCATTCGCCGCGCGCTCGTCTCGGGCGAGGCGTACCTGCCGCCGGTGCGCGCGTTCATGGAGGCGCGCGGCGTCGACTGCTACCAGGCCTATGGCACGGCGGACCTCGGGCTCATCGCCTACGAGACCCCGGCCCGCGAAGGCCTCGTCGCGAGCGAGGACATCGTGCTCGAGATCGTGCGGCCGGGTACCGGCGAGCCGGTGGCCGAGGGCGAGGTGGGTGAAGTGGTGGTGACGCCGTTCAACGACGATTACCCCCTCGTGCGCCTCGCCACGGGCGACCTCTCCGCGGTCCTTCCCGGAACGAGCCCGTGCGGGCGCACCAACGTGCGCATCCGCGGCTGGCTCGGCCGTGCGGACCAGGCGACCAAGGTGCGCGGTCTCTTCGTGCATCCGCACCAGGTTGCCGAGGTCCTGCAGCGCCATGGGCTGCAACGCGGCCGCCTGGTCGTGGACAACGAGGGCGGGGAGGACCGCATGACCCTGCGGGTCGAGGGCGCCACGGGCGACATGCCGCGCGCGCTCGAGGCGAGCCTTCGCGACGTGACCAAGCTGCGCGGGGAGGTGCAGGGGGTCGCGGCCGGGGAGTTGCCCAACGACGGCAAGGTCATCGACGATCGCCGCCGATACGCCTGACGCGCAGCGGAAAACCCTGCCGGAACAGGGATTTCGGTATGTAAAATCCCCGTGAAAACAGGAAGATGCCATCCGGGGCACGCCATCGGCAGGAATGAAACTCCCATAGGGGTGTCCCACGTTTGATAAGGGCGGTCCCGTGGGCTAAAATTACGGGCTTTCCTTGACGCGGACCAAGAAATCGCCGCGCCACGTACGCTAAAAATCCAGCATCTGCAGCGAGGAGCGATGGCCAGCAAATCGAAGGTCCTGACCGAGGCGGAAATCACCAAGATGCCGAAGTCGGAATACATGAACGCGGCGCAGCTGCGCTTCTTTCGGGAGCGCCTGCTCGAGTTGCAGCGCCAGCTTCGCGAGAACGCGGGCGCCACCACCGAGCACTTGCGCGAGCTTTCGTTTGCGCCGGATCCCGCCGACCGCGCCACGCTGGAAGAGGAGCACGCCCTCGAGCTGCGCACCCGTGACCGCGAGCGCAAGCTGCTGAAGAAGATCGACCAGGCGCTCGCCCGCATCGAGGACGGCAGCTACGGCTACTGCGAGGAAACCGGCGAGCCGATCGGCATCCAGCGCCTGCTCGCGCGGCCCACCGCCACGCTCACGATCGAGGCGCAGGAGCGGCGCGAGATGAAGCAGAAGTTGTACGGCGAGTAACGCTCGCCGGTGCTTCGAAAAGCCGCGCCAATGCGCGGCTTTTGTTTTTGGTGTGATGGGAGTGGGGCGATGCGGGAGACGTCCCCTCGACCATCCGCGGGGAAATGCAAGCGTGAGGCCTCGGGTGCCAATCCTGCGTGATACCGGCGACTCCTTTTCGGTCGTTCGTGCTCGATGCTGTTACCGCGGGTCGCCGTATCACGCACGGACCCTTCGGCCTCGCATTTCCACGCGGATGGTCGAGGGGACGTCTCCCCCATCGCCCTTGCAGGCACCACGACACTTGATGAGCACGCCGCTTCCCCGCGCTGCGCACGGTCGACGCGGCCGCCACCGCCGCCTCTTTTGTCGTGGTGCATTCGAAGTCACCAGCGTGGCAATTTCGGGATGTGGGGGCTGCGTCGACCGTGCGCAGCACGAGGAAGCTGCGTGCTCGAAGTTCGTGATGCGGCATCGAGCGCCGATGATGGCACCTGCCCCATCGGCGCCATCTCATCGACGGCACAACACATTTCCCGAAAACCAATGGGCAAATCCGCCGCAGCCGCCACGCCCCTCGGCCTATAATTGCGCTGTCGCCTTTTGCCGCGAGGAGACTCATGCGTAACCCGGATTTCGTCAATTT
>Ga0207698_10001667_pt1 | contig 12961 bp, 11 predicted proteins | sample KBSCornC22_FD_184298 | JGI IMG/M metagenome (GOLD analysis project Ga0207698, IMG submission 184298) | Corn rhizosphere microbial communities from Kellogg Biological Station, Michigan, USA - KBS Corn C2-2 (SPAdes) (version 2) | ecosystem: Host-associated > Plants > Roots > Rhizosphere > Soil ...
CTAGGCTGTGGCGAGTTTCTCCCTGAACCCCGGAAGGTCCTCCTCTCCTCATGTCTTTCGCACCCGCCGTCGTGCACACCGCAGCAGCCGCGCCCGCCGGCTTCCAGCTCGATCCGCTGACCATCGGCCTCGTGGCCGTACTGGCGGTCATGATCATCTTCATGTTCCGCAACTCGCGGAAGCGCCGCCGTGAGGCCGAAGAACTGCAGAACAAGTTCGTTCCCGGTGCCGAGGTGATGACCCAGCACGGCATCTACGGCACCCTCGTCTCGATCGACGACGAGAAGAACGAAGCCGTCATCGAGACCACGCCGGGCACGAAGCTGCGCGTTCACCGCCAGGTCATCAGCCGTGTCATCGACCCGACCGATGCTCAGCAGGACGTCATCGACGAGCCGGCGACGCCCTCGGTCAACGAGTCGCACGCGATTCCGGCGGGCGAGCCCCAGTACGGCGAGCGCACCGACGGCACCGTCGCCGAGAAGCCCAAGCGCGCCCCGCGCAAGAAGGCCGGCGAGTAGCGGTTACTCTTGGATGCTGTCCCGGCTTCCCGGGGCAGCCCCGAACGAGCGCGCCGCGGCGCCGCCGTCGGCAGGTGACACAGCACGCCCCACGGAAGAAAGCAGAGCCGCCACGTGGCAACGAGATCGATGACCCCGGCCCGTAAGGCCGTGAGATCGCTGGCCTGGCTTCTCGCCATCGTGGTCATCCTGGGCGTGCTGCTGGGCGCCGGCAAGCTCTTCTGGGGCTGGGGCCTGAAGCCGCAGCTCGGCCTCGACCTCCAGGGCGGCACCGAGATCACGCTGACGCCGACCCTCGCGCACAATCAGAACGTCACGCAGGATGAGCTCAACCAGGCCGTGTCGATCATCCGCCAGCGCGTGGATGCCGCGGGTGTCGCCGAGGCGGAGATCAGCACGCAGGGTGCGGACAACATCGTCGTGTCGATCCCCGGCACCCCCGACGAGGCGACCCTGGCGCGCATCCAAGCATCGGCCAAGTTGGACTTCCGGCCGGTGATCTGCGCCACCCCGCTGAGCAGCGGAGCGACGCCCAGCGCCGCCTGCACGCCGACGACGGCGAGCGCCTCGCCCAGTCCCAGCGCCTCCCCATCGGATACCCCCTCCAGCACGCCGAAGAACGGCAGTGACGAGGCGTGGGTGACGCCGGCGCTTCTCGACAAGTACAGCCACTTCGACTGCTCGACCCTGAGTTCTGTCGATACCAACGTGGCGCCCGCTAACAAGCCGCTCATCACGTGTGAAGACGACGGTTCGGTGGTCTACATCCTCGGACCGGTCGAGGTCGCCGGGTCGACGATCGCCGACGCGAGCGCCGGCACCATCACGTCGAGCCAGGGTGTCAACACCGGCACCTGGGCGGTGAACATCGTGTTCAACGGCAAGGGGACCGCGGAGTTCTCGAAGGTGACGACCCGCCTCGTCGCATTGGCCATCCCGCGCAATCAGTTCGCAATCGTGCTCGACGGCAAAGTGATCTCTGCGCCGACGACCCAGGCCGCGATCTCGGACGGCAAGCCTCAGATCACGGGCAGCTTCACCCAGACCACCGCCACGACGCTGGCGGATCAACTCAAGTTCGGCGCCCTGCCGATCGGCTTCAAGGTGCAGAGCCGCGACACCATCGCACCGACCCTCGGTTCGAGCCAGCTGCAGAGCGGGCTCATCGCCGGCGGAATCGGCCTCCTGCTCGTCGTCATCTACTCGCTCTTCCAGTACCGTCTGCTCGGCCTGGTCACGATCACCTCGCTCATCGTGGCGGCCCTTCTGACCTACGAGGTCGTCAACCTGCTGTCGTGGCAGAACGGCTACCGGCTGTCGCTCGCCGGCGTTGCGGGCTTGATCGTCGCCATCGGATTCACCGCGGACTCGTTCATCGTCTACTTCGAACGAATCCGAGACGAATTGCGCGATGGCAGAGCTCTGCCCGGCGCCGTGGAAGCCGGCTGGAAGCGCGCCCTGCGCACCATCTACGCCGCCAAGTCGGTCAACCTGCTGTCGGCGGTCGTGCTCTTCGTCGTTGCGGTCAGCAACGTCAAGGGCTTCGCACTCACGCTCGGGGTCACCACGATCATCGACGTGCTGATCGTCGTACTGTTCACGCATCCGATCCTGCAACTGATCGCGACCACCCGGTTCTTCTCGAGCGGACATCCGCTCAGCGGCCTGGACCCGACCGCGCTGGGCGCGATCTACCGCGGCCGCGCAGAGTTCCGGATATCGGCCGATGCACGCCGCGCGGGCGCGAGCCGCGAGGCGGGTCGCCGCCAGACCATCGCCGAACGCAAGGCCGCCGAACTCGAGGCGTCGTCGAGCGCGGGCGTGCGGGCTGCCAAAGCCGACGCGAAGGCGGAGGCGAAATCAGCCTCGAAGAGCGAGCCCGTCGTCGAGGCAGCTACCGAGTCGACGGCACCCGAGTCGACGCCACCCGAGTCGACGACCGGGGCATCGAAGCCCAAGTCACCCACCACTCGGACACAGCCGAAGAGACAGAGCAAGTCCAGCCGCAGCGGAGGGAAGAAGTCCTGATGGCCAGTTTCTCTACGTTCGGTAACGACCTCTACACCGGCAAGCGCTCGGTCGATTTCGTCGGCAAGCGCGCGATCTGGTTCACCATCGCGATCCTGTTGGTGGTTGCCGCTCTCGCGGTTCCACTCATCAAGGGGGGCGGCAACTTCGGCGACGGCTTCAAGTTCGGCATCCAATTCCGGGGCGGGTCCGAGTTCCAGATCAGCGCGGCGAACTCCCTCGACACGGCAAAGGGAACGGCGGCGGTGCACTCGGTCGTCCCGAACGCCCTCGTCGACATCACCACCGTCGGCACGGACGGTGTGCAGGTGCAGACGAACCAGCTCACCCCGGCCCAGACCATCCAGGTGACGGCCGCATTGGCGAAGGCCTACAACGTCGACGCGACCAAGCATGTGACCAGTTCCTTCATCGGCGCGACCTGGGGCGGCGACATCACGCAGCAGGCGGTCATCGGCCTCATCGTGTTCGTCATCCTGGCGGCCCTGTTCATGGCGCTCTACTTCCGCACCTGGAAGATGTCGATGGCCGCGATCATCTCGCTCGCGCACGACCTCATCATCACGGCGGGCGTGTACGCGCTCACGGGATTCGAGGTCACCCCGGCCACGATCATCGGCTTCCTGACGATCCTCGGCTACTCGCTCTACGACACGGTCGTGGTCTTCGACAAGATCCGCGAGAACACGGCCGAACTGGGCGACGAGTCCACTCGGACGTTCGGCGAGGCGGTGAACCTCGCCGTCAACCAGACCCTGGTCCGATCGATCAACACGGGTGTCGTTGCGGCTCTGCCGGTGGCGGCGATCTTGTTCATCGGGTCGTTCATCCTCGGTGCCGACACCCTGCGCGACATCTCGCTGGCCCTGTTGACCGGAACCCTGATCGGCACGTACTCGACGCCGTTCGTGGCGTCGCCGCTGTACGCGACCTTCCGTCAGGGCGAGGCGGCGATCGTCAAGCGCGACAAGCGCGTGCGTCAGTTGCGCGCGAAGAGCGTCGCGGCCTAGCCTTCGCCCTCAGCGGACCTGCCAAAGCGGCAGATCGGCGCGCCGTAGACTTCAGGGACCAGCGAGCGCGGCGGCGTGTACGGCGCGCGCAGCGGGTGCGCCGCAGAATCGGCGGCGCACGGAAAGGCACGGGGAACGTGACCGAGACGCAGCAGAGCACGTCGTCGCTGCGCGCCATCCTGCCCCGCCTGTTCTCGCGCGCGCAGCCGGTCGGCGCGGTCGACCGCCTGCTCAAGACGGTACGCACGCATCACCCCAAAGCGGATGTCGCTCTGATCGAGCGTGCGTACGCGGCCGCCGAGAAAGCGCATTCCGGACAGCTTCGCAAGAGCGGTGAGCCGTACATCACGCATCCGGTCGCAGTGGCGCAGATCCTGGCCGACCTCGGCATCGGGTCGAAAACCCTCGCCGCCGCGCTGCTGCACGACACCGTCGAAGACACCGACTACAACCTCGACATGGTGCGCGCTGATTTCGGTGACGAGATCGCCATGCTGGTGGATGGCGTCACCAAGCTCGACAAGCTCAAGTACGGCGACAGTGCCCAGGCCGAGACGGTGCGCAAGATGGTCGTCGCGATGTCGAAAGACATCCGGGTGCTGGTCATCAAGCTGGCCGACCGGCTGCACAACGCCCGCACCTGGGGCTTCGTGCCGACCGAGTCGGCGGAGCGCAAGGCGCGTGAGACCTTGGAGATCTACGCGCCGCTGGCCCATCGCCTGGGCATCCAGACCATCAAGTGGGAGCTCGAAGACCTGAGTTTCGCGGTGCTGTACCCGAAGCTCTATGTCGAGATCGAGAGCCTGGTGCGCCAGCGCACCCCGCAGCGCGAGGAGTTCGTGCAGCAGGTGATCGACGCGATCAACGAAGATCTGCGCGCCGACAAGATCAAGGGGCAGGTCGTCGGCCGGCCCAAGCAGTACTACTCGATCTACCAGAAGATGGTGCAGCGCGGCCGCGAGTTCGACGAGATCTACGACCTGGTCGGGATCCGCGTGCTGGTCAACAACATCCGCGACTGCTATGCCGTGCTCGGCGCGATCCACGCACGCTGGAACCCGATTCCGGGACGGTTCAAGGACTACATCGCCACGCCGAAGTTCAACCTGTACCAGTCGTTGCACACCACGGTGATCGGCCCGAACGGACGCGCGGTCGAGATCCAGATCCGCACGCATGAGATGCACCAGCGGGCCGAGTTCGGCGTCGCGGCGCATTGGAAGTACAAGGAACGGGTCGCCAGCGGCCGCGCGACGGATGCCAAGACACCCGCCTCCGACAACGAGATGGCCTGGCTGGCGCACATCAGCGATTGGCAGTCCGAGACCGCCGATCCGGGGGAGTTCCTCGACAACCTGCGCTTCGAGATCGGCGCGAAAGAGGTCTACGTCTTCACGCCGCAAGGCAAGGTGATCGGGCTCCCCGCCGGGGGAACGCCGGTCGACTTCGCGTACGCCGTGCATACCGAGGTCGGCCATCGCACGATGGGGGCGAAGGTCAACGGCCGGCTGGTGCCGCTCGACAGTGCGCTGAACTCGGGCGACGTGGTCGAGGTGTTCACCTCGAAGAATCCGGATGCCGCTCCCAGCCAGGACTGGCTCAACTTCGTCAAGAGCCCGCGTGCCCGCAACAAGATCCGCGGCTGGTTCACCAAGGAGCGCCGCGAGGAGGCGATCGAGCAGGGCAGGGACGCCATCGCGCGCGCGATGCGCAAGCAGAACCTGCCCCTCCAGAAGCTGATGAACCAGGATGTGCTGAGCGAGGTCGGCGCCCAGCTGCGGTTCGAGGGCGTCGAGGCCCTGTACGCGGCGGTCGGCGAGGGGCACGTCTCGACCCAGTCGGTGATCGAGAAGGTTCTCGCGCTGCTCCAGACGGATGCGGATGCCGACGAGGCCGAGCTTCCGTTCACGCCGAAGGGGCGAGCACGCCAGCTGCGCCCGAGCGATTCGGGCGTGCTGGTGCGCGGCGCACCCGACATCCTGGTGAAGCTGGCCAAGTGCTGCACGCCCGTCCCCGGCGACGAGATCGTGGGCTTCGTGACGCGCGGCACGGGTGTATCCGTCCACCGTTCGGACTGCAACAACGTCAAGTCGCTGCTCACCGAACCCGACAGGATGATCGAGGTCGAGTGGGCCCCCACATCCTCGAGCCTGTTCCTGGTGCAGATCCAGGTCGAGGCGCTCGACCGCTCGGGACTCCTGTCGGACATCACCCGCGTGCTCAGCGAGAACCACGTCAACATCCTGTCGGCCACCGTCTCGACCTCCAGCGATCGGCTGGCGATCAGCCGCTACGTGTTCGAGATGGGTGACACCGTCCACCTCGACCGCTTGCTGAACGCGGTGCGGCGCATCGACGCGGTCTACGACGTCTATCGAGTGAACGCGGGCTAAAGCAGCTCGCTGAGCCGCGCCAACGCGCGCCGCTTCTCGGGAAGATTGCGACGGCGGTCCATGAGTTCGCGGCACTGGTCGAGCCCGAAGCCGCCGCCGGCGGCCAGTTCGACGATCGAGCGGGCGTCATCGTCGCTCAACCGCTCGCGGAAGCGCGCCAGGTCGACCGCGGTGCGCAGCCGGGAGGTCACCGCGCCGCCCTCAAGATCGACTCGGTCACCCGGATCGAGGACGAGCTCGCGAACTCGCACGAGCGGGCTGATCCGCAATCGAGCGCGCGCGCCGAGATCGACGCAGAACTCGACGAGCCGGGGAAGCACAGGCGTCGCGCCCCAGACCCAGGCGGCGGTGCCGAGCTCGGCGATCAGCCGCTCCGATCGGAGGCCGCGAACCGCACGGGCGCGGTGAGCGGGGGTCTCGAGCACGTCGATGCTGCACCAGCCCTCCGCGAGACGGTAGACCTCGCCGTCGAGCCGCATGCCGCCCAACTCGGGCGCGGGCAGGTCGAGGGTGGTCAGGACGGGAGGAAGCGGCATCCCGTCATGGTGACGGTGCGGCGTACATCGTGGTGGTCGTGCGCGTGATTCGGTGGATGCCGGTGCTTGTGGAGAAGCCGATCAGGATCCGAGCGCATCCAGCCAGATCTTGCGGGCCGCCAGTGCCTCTTCTGCGTCTTTGACCTTGCGTGCGTCGCCCGCCGCCTTCGCCGCCGCCAGCTCTTTCTCGAGCTTCTCGATGGCGGCCGTGAGCTGCGATGCGAGCCCCTCCGAGCGCGCCTGCTTCTCGGGGTTCGACTTGTTCCAGTGATCCTCGTCGAGCTTGCGCACGGCCGTCTCGACCTTGCGCATACGGTCTTCCGTCGACTTCATCGCGTCGCGGGGGACCTTGCCGATGGCATCCCACGCGCGTTGGATGCCGAGCAGCTTCTCTTTGGCGACGGCGCGGTCGGTCTCGGTCAGCAGCTTCTCGGCCTCGGTGAGCAGCTCGAGCTTCTTGTCGAGGTTGGCGCTGAACTCGGCGTTCTCCTGGGCATCCACCTCGGCCTTGGCGGCGTACAGCACGTCTCCCGCGGCCTTGAATCGAGCCCAGAGTGCGTCGTCGACCTTCTTGCCCGCCCGCCCGGCGGCCTTCCAGTCGTCGAGCAGCTTGCGATAGTCGGGAATCGCGGCCGTCCCCCTGTTCGCCAGGGCCTCGGCTTTCTCGGCCAGTTCCTGCTTGCGGGTGCGCGCCTCGCGGTGGGTCCCGTCGAGCTCGGCGAAGAACGCCTTGCGGTGGCCTTCGATGGTGGTGCGTGCCGCGCGGAAGCGCTTCCAGAGCTCATCGCCCTCGGACTTGGGCAACCGCGGGCCGTCTTGCTGGTGGGTCTGCCAGCGCGCGAACAGCTGCTCGAGCTGGGCGGTGACCTGCTTCCACTGCGCCTTCGCGGGATCCTGAGCGGCGAGTGCCTCGACCTCGGCGACCAGCTTCTCGCGCTCGGCGAGGGCGTCGGTCACCGCGGCCTTCGCCTCGGCGGTCTGCTTCTCGGTGAGCTCCCCGACGCTGCTGCCGAGCTTCTCGAGGCGCTCCGACAGGGATGCGAGATCGCCCACCGCGTTGGCGCCGCTCACCGCACCCTTCAAGTTGGCGATGGCTTTGGCGACGTCGCGGGCTGGAGCCCCGCCGCGCACCCGCTGCTCGAGCAGGCCGACCTGGCCGGCGAGTTCGACGTACTTGCGCTCGAAGTACGCGAGCGCCTCGGCGGGCGTCGCGTCGGGGTACTGCCCGACCGCACGCTCGCCATCGCCTTCGCGCACGTATACGGTGCCATCGTCGTCGACGCGACCCCACGGGGTCTGATCGTCTGTCGTCACTTCTGCCAACCTCGCCATCGCTGTGCCTGTCGTGCGCCGCCGCCTCTGCGGCGCATGTCGCGCGGCGTGCCGTCAAGGCCGCCACACCACGCGGCGGCCTCTCGCCGAACGGCCACCAGCCTATTGCAGGGTGAACGCCGTGATCGTTGTCGGGATGACGGGAGCGCCATCCGTCGCTCCGCCGGCGATGCCCCCGGAGACGATCTGGCTCTTCAACTGATCCAGGCCGCTGGTCACGGTGCCGACCACGGTGTAGCCGCCCGCGGCATCCGTGGGAAGTGTGGTGTCTTCGAAGCAGATGAAGAACTGGTGACCATTGCTGTAGCCGTCTCCGCTGGCCCGGGCCATGGCGATCGTCCCCGCCTTGTAGACGTTGTCGGCGGGGGCGTTCTCGACCGGACCGTAGGAGAACTTCGGGTCGGAACCGCCCTTTCCGTCGGTCGAACCGCACTGGATGATGCCGAAGCCCGTGCTCTGCGCGAGCCGGTGGCAGGTCTTGCCCGGGTAGTAGCCGGCTTTGACGTCCTGAATGATGCCCGACACCGCTTGCGGCGCCTTGGCGCCATCGAGCGAGACACCCATCGCGACCGAGTTCAGCGTGAGCGTGCCGGTCCACGTGCGACCTTCGGCGAGGCTGGGGTCGGGTGCCCCGACGTTCTTGCCGGCTGCCGCCGACGGCGAAGGGGATGACGACGGAGACGCCTTCGGGGTGCCCGGGCCACCCGAGAAGTAGAAGATCATCGTGGCGGTCGCGAGCGCCGCGATCACGACGACACCGATGACGGCGATCACGTTGTCACGGAACCGCCTCTTGGTGGCGTGCTCGTGGACCGTCTGCCTGGCCTGGTACGCCTTCAGCCGCTCGCGTGCCTCGCGCGCGGCGCGGTCCTGGTTCTTCGATGCCAAGGCGGTACTCCCGTTGCGAGATGAGGTGCGGCGGAGCCGGATGCCGCCAGGAGAACATTAGTCGGACGACCCGCATACGCTGTTCAGCATGACCCCCAGTGCCGCGCTCCCCGGGCCGGGGCTGTACGGAGGATCGACGCCCCTCGCGGTGCGAATGCGGCCGACTTCGCTCGACGAGGTCGCCGGCCAGGCGCACCTGCTGAAGCCGGGATCGCCGCTGGTGAACCTCGCCAACGACGCGAGCGGGGCATCGGGGTCGGTCTCGGTGATCCTCTGGGGACCTCCTGGTACCGGCAAGACCACACTCGCTCAGGCGATCGCGCACAGCTCGGGCCGCAAGTTCGTCGAGCTCTCAGCGGTGACGGCCGGCGTGAAGGATGTGCGCGAGGTGATGGAGGCGGCTCGGGCGAACAGCGACCTCTACGGCGTGTCGACCGTGCTGTTCCTCGACGAGATCCACCGCTTCACGAAGGCGCAGCAGGACGCGCTGCTGCCCGGGGTCGAGAACGGCTGGGTGATCCTGGTGGCGGCGACCACCGAGAACCCGTCGTTCTCGGTCATCGCGCCCCTGCTCTCGCGGTCGTTGCTGCTCACTCTCGAGACGTTGACCGACGACGATCTCGGGATGCTGGTCGACCGGGCGGTCGCCGACCCGCGTGGCCTGCGCGGTGCCGTGACCCTCGAGGATGACGCGCGAGCGATGATCGTCCGGCTCGCCTCGGGCGACGCCCGGCGCGCGCTGACCGCCCTCGAGGCCGCCGCGATCGCCGCCGCGGTGGGGGCGGACGAACTGGACATCGACGAAGAGACGGCCGGACTCCCCACCATCACCGCCGACATCGTCGCGGCAACGGTCGACCGCGCCCTGCTGCGCTACGACCGGCAGGGCGACGAGCACTACGACGTGATCAGCGCGTTCATCAAGTCGATCCGCGGCTCGGATGTCGACGCCGCTCTGCACTACCTGGCGCGCATGATCGAGGCGGGGGAGGATCCGCGCTTCATCGCCCGCCGGGTCATGATCAGCGCTGCCGAAGACATCGGGATGGCCGATCCGCAAGCCCTGCCCATCGCCGTCGCGGCCGCCGAGGGTGTGCAGCTGATCGGCATGCCGGAGGGCCGCATCCTGCTCGCCGAGGCGGTCGTCTACCTGGCGACAGCGCCCAAGTCGAATGCGGCCTACATGGCTCTGGATGCCGCGATCGCCGATGTGCGCGCCGGCAAGATCGGTCGCATCCCCAAGCCCCTGCGCGATGCGCACTACCCGGGCGCCGCGCGCCTCGGACACGGCAAGGGTTACCAGTACTCGCACGACGCGGAGTTCGGCGTGGCGACCCAGCAGTACCTGCCAGACGAGCTCGTCGGAACGCAGTACTACCAGCCCACCGGCTACGGCAACGAGCGGGACGTCGCGGCCCGGCTCGAGAAGATCCGCGCGATCTTGCGCGGGGAGTAGGCCTCGGGCTCCGCCAGGTCATGCCAGGTGGGCGCGGCCCAGGTCATGACAGACGGGTAACCCCGCGCTGACACTCCTCGAACATTCGCGGCGTTGCCTTGTCGGCATGGCGAAGAACAACGAGATGCCCGAAGTTCCGGCAGAGCCGGTCCCGGCTCGCGACCACACCGCGGTTTCGACGGCGGCCACCCCCGATGAGGCACCGCCGTCCGATCAGCGCAGCCGTCGCATCCGGCTCATCGCCGCCGCGGTGGTGGGCGCGCTGGTCATCGCAGGCGGATCGGCTGCGGTGACCGCGTTCGCGCTGAACGGCAACGCCGAAAGTGCCTCGACCGGCGGCATGCCGGGCATGGGCGGCGCCCCGAGCGGCAGTTCATCGGCAGCACCCGGGCCGATCGTGAACACGGCAGGCTTCCCGACCGGTGGACCGGGCATCTTCACCGACGTCTGCGCGCACACCAAAACCGCGGCGAACGACCCCATCCTGATGCCGGGCATGACCGGAATGGCGATGCAGCACGACTTCTTCGGCAACACCACGACGAACGCCAGCACGGTGACGTCGCAACTGGTCGGGGAATCGACCAGCTGCAGCACGACCGCAGACGCCTCGGCCTACTGGACGCCCGTGCTGTACCAGGACGGCGAGGCCCTCACCCCGAAGGGGACCTTGATCTACTGGCGCGCTCCGAAGGGCGCGCAACGCAGCGTGCAGACGGTGCCCGCCGGGCTCACCATGATCGCCGGCAACGAGAGCGCCCTCACCCCGCAGGGCACGCAGACCATCGGCTGGACGTGCAGCGGTCTTGCCCAGGCCCGGCTCTCCGACGCGCCGCGGGACTGCGCGACGGGGAGCTTCCTGCGGCTCGTCATCGCCTTCCCGAACTGCTGGGACGGCCACACGCTCGACGGCGCGAAGCAGACCAACGTGGTGATGATGTCCGGGATGTCGTGCCCGAGTTCCCACCCCGTTCAGATCCCGCAGGTCGTCCTGCACATTAACTACCCCACCTCGTCGGCGTCCGGGCTGACCCTCTCGATCGCGCCGACGGAGCAGGGTCCGATCACGACCGAGCACGCCGACTTCATGAACGGCTGGAACGAGGCCGTTCTCACCGCGGATGTGAATGCCTGCGTGGCGACCGGCACCCGATGCGGTCCGGTGAGTGGCAGCGAGGCGACCCCCCAGGGTGGGAAGGTGCGCTAGCCGACGCCGGCTCGACCCCATCCGGCGGGTCTGTTAGTCTTGGTCGGTTCGTCTCGATGACGAATACTCCCACTCCACTCCAAACCCTTCCGGGTCGCCCCGACGTGCGTCCGGTTCCTGCGGGGGAGCGGGCCGTACGTCCGTGAGCAGCGAGAGACGCTGCCATGTCACAGAAGGAATGCAATGCCGACGAAGTCGCAGGACCGCCGCAAGGTCCGCCTGTCCCGTGCCCTGGGCATCCCGCTCACGCCCAAGGCCGCCAAGTACCTCGAGAAGCGCCCCTACGCGCCGGGCGAGCACGGCCGCACCAAGCGCCGCGCCGACTCCGACTACGCGGTGCGTCTGCGCGAGAAGCAGCGTCTGCGCGAGCAGTACGGCATCCGCGAGAAGCAGCTGCGCATCGTGTTCAACGAGGCGCGCCGCACCGAGGGGCTGACCGGTGAGAACCTGGTCGAGCTGCTCGAGATGCGCCTGGATGCCCTTGTCCTGCGCGCCGGGTTCGCCCGCACGACCGCGCAGGCGCGTCAGATGGTCGTGCACCGTCACATCCTCATCGACGGCCAGCTCGTCGACCGCCCGTCGTTCCGCGTGAAGCCGGGCCAGCTCATCCACGTCAAGGAGCGTTCGGAGGGCTTGGAGCCGTTCCAGGTCGCTGCTGCCGGCGGTCACGTCGACGTCCTGCCCAAGGTGCCCGCGTACCTCGAGGTCGAGCTCGACAAGCTGCACGCCCGCCTGATCCGCCGCCCGAAGCGCGCCGAGGTACCGGTGACGGCCGAGGTGCAGCTCGTGGTGGAGTACTACGCGGCGCGCTGAGTAAAGCGGGGGCCATTTCTGGCCGCCGCTCGCGCGCCGCCGACGCCGTCTCGGCGTCGGGTGCTCTGCGAGACCAGAGTGTTCGAAGGGCCCCGGTACCCGCCGGGGCCTTTCGCGTAAGGTAGAAGCAGAGATTTCGTTCCGAACGAGGAGGACACGATGAAGGGTGCACTGCTCCTGGCCGTGGGAGTCGCCGTCGGTTTCGTGGCGGCCCACCAGTTGGCCAAGACCCCCCAGGGCAAGCAGTTCTTCGACGATGTCGACGCCAAGGCCAAAGACTTCGGCAGCGCCGTCGTCGACGGCTACAAGGCGCGCGAGGCCGAGCTTCGTGCCGCCGCCGACGGAATCGTCTCCGACTTCCAGGCGCGAGCCCGGTAGTCCGGCGCCGGCTCTCAGACACCGCTGCTGTCAGCGCGCTGGGCCGGCGTACCGGACGTCTTCCTCTCATCCAGGTACCGCCGTGCCCACACGGGCACCCGCTAGAAACAGAATCCCGTGCAGACCGCTGAAATCCAACGCCGCTGGCTCTCCTTCTTCGCAGAGCGCGGTCACACGATCGTGCCCTCCGCCTCGCTCGTCAGCGATGACCCGTCGATCCTGTTCACGATCGCGGGCATGGTGCCCTTCATCCCGTATCTGACCGGGGTCGTGCCTGCGCCGTTCCCGCGGGCCGCCGACGTGCAGAAGTGCATCAGGACCAACGACATCGAAGAAGTCGGCAAGACGGCCCGCCACGGCACGTTCTTCCAGATGGCCGGCAACTGGTCGTTCGGCGAC
>Ga0207698_10001672_pt1 | contig 12939 bp, 10 predicted proteins | sample KBSCornC22_FD_184298 | JGI IMG/M metagenome (GOLD analysis project Ga0207698, IMG submission 184298) | Corn rhizosphere microbial communities from Kellogg Biological Station, Michigan, USA - KBS Corn C2-2 (SPAdes) (version 2) | ecosystem: Host-associated > Plants > Roots > Rhizosphere > Soil ...
TTTAATAGAACCTGTAGTTTGCTATTAATAAAATCAATATGTTCTTCAATTGTCTTCATTCTAATTATTTCTTATGTCAGCATTTAAATTTTTTTCTATCGAATTACTAATTTTCATCATCATCGCGTCGGTTTCATTATCAGTTAAGGTTTTTTCTTTGTCAGAAAACGTGAAGTTAATCGCCAAAGATTTTTTATCGTTTCCTAACTTTTCACTTTCAAATACATCAAACAATTTAAAGCCCGTTAGCTTTCTTATACCCAAAGAATTAATGGTATTTTCAAGCGATTGGTAAGAAATTGCTTTATTTACAACGATGGATAAGTCCCGCTGCACACTTGGATATTTAGGAATTTCTTTAAATAAAATTTTTTCATTTTTAAAAGACGCAACAAGTATTTCCCAATTGATATTTAGGTAAAAAACCGTTTGCTTTATCGAAAACTTTTCAAGTATTGATTTATTTACACTTCCTGCTTCAGCAATTTTATTGCCATTCGCAGAAGTAATACTATAACCATCAAAACTACCGTTGCTTTCTTCTAAATAATTATATTCTTTTAAACCGGCAAGTTTTAAAATGCCCTCACAAATTCCTTTTACAAAATACAGATCACTTTTTCCGGACTTATTTTGCCAATAATTTTCTTTTTTATTACCTGTAAAATATAAAGCCAGGCATTCCAGTTCGTTATATTTTCCCACACCTAAGGTGGAATACGTTTTTCCGAATTCAAAAAACAAAAGATCGTTGTTTTTCCTGTTTAAATTATAAGAAATGCTTTCGAGCCCGGTTGGCATCATAGAAGGTCTCATAACATTTAAATCCTCGCTAAGGCTATTGATGATTTTTACAGTTGTTGCCAAAATGTGTTCGTCAAAATACTTGCTGTTGGTAATTGAATTTGTGAAAATCTCTGAAAAACCATTTCCGTTGAGCCAGCCGGAGACCCTTTCTCTTAAAGCAGCTTTTTCTGATCCTGTTTCTACAGCAGGAGCGATTTTAATAGTGGCGGGAATTTCTATGTTATCAAGCCCGTCTATACGCATGATTTCTTCAATAATATCGGCTGGTAGAGTTATGTCAGGATTGCTGAACGGAACAGCTACCCTTAATTCATCTGTCTCATCTTTCAGTATTGAGAAATTCAGGCTCTTTAGAATATTTTTTACAGTATCCTGGCGATAATTTTTACCGCTTATCTTTTTTAAATAATGATTTTGTAAACTAATCTCAGTTTTAGTTTTTGGAACAGGATATATATCTATAATATCAGATGAAATTTGTCCTCCGCATATTTCTTTTACAAGTAAGGCTGCTCTTTTTAATACATTTACTGTATTGCTTATATCTACGCCTTTTTCAAAACGAATTGCAGCTTCTGTTCTTAAATTATGCCTGAAAGATGTTTTTCTGATATAAGACGGATTGAACCATGCGCTTTCTAAAAAAATATTTACGGTAGTTTCTGTAACACCGCTATCGAGCCCGCCGAATACGCCACCAAAGCACATTGGCTCGCCCGCTCCATTACACATCATAATATCTTCATCACTTAGCTTACGAACTTTTTCATCAAGTGTAATGAATGATGTGGAAACAGGAAGTGTTTTCACAACGATCCTTTTGTCTTTTATTTTGTCTGCATCAAATGAATGCAAAGGCTGGCCTGTTTCGTGCAGAATAAAATTTGTAATATCAACAATATTATTAATCGGCCTTAAGCCTATGCTTTTTAGCTTCTGCTGCAGCCATACTGGTGAGGCTGCTACTTTTATTCCCGAAATGCTCACTCCTGCATATCTGCTGCATGCATTTGTATCTTCTATTGAAACTCTTATTAAGAGAGAATCATTATCCTTTTCGAACTTATTATTAAATGGAGAGGCGACCTTAGCCTCCATATTATTGTGATGAGAAACATAGGCGCAAACATCTTTAGCAACTCCAATATGGCTCATGGCATCCATGCGATTTGGTGTAAGCCCTATTTCAAATACATAGTCACTGTAAGGTTTATAATAATCTTTAGCCTGCGTTCCCGTTTCTGTAGTTTCCGGAAGAACAATAATACCAGAATGGCTTTCTCCTATTCCTATTTCATCTTCGGCGCAAATCATTCCACTACTTTCTACACCTCTTATTTTTGCCTTTTTTATTGTGAACGGTTCTCCTTTATAAGGATAAAGCGTAGCGCCCACGGGTGCAAAAACAATTTTTTGGCCTGCTGCCACATTTAGTGCACCGCAAACAACTTGTAGCGTTTCACCCTTCCCGTTAGTAACAGTTGTAATTTTTAATTTATCTGCGTCAGGATGTTTTTCGCAAGTTATTACTTCACCTATAATTAATCCTTCGAGTGCGTTTTTTATCTCTTCATATTTTTCCAGGCTTTCAACCTCCAGCCCAACTGAAGTTAGAATATCAGATAATCTTTGTGGTCCGTCAATAACTTTCGCCGTTAAAATATCCGCAGGCAAATAATCTTTAAGCCAGTTGTAACTTATTTTCATGTATGTTTTAAAAATAGATTTTTTAAAACCTCAAAATTAAGAAAGAAGAGGTTAGGAATTAGTCAATATTTGATAAGAGCCCTTTGCAGAAAGCTTTCAAAAAAAATGGTTATTTGATGGCTTTAAAATGAAATAATTTATTAATGGTATTTACTAAAAATATCTATAAATATTAATAAAAATGGCTCAATCTTTTCTGCACAAGACAATGTGAGTTAAATTGCATAAGCAGCCAAAAAATAATTTTTTTTGTGGAAAACCCATAAATATGTTGGGATAACAAGGTTTTTTTTGTGAAATTACTTGTGAATTGATGGGAATAAATTAAAGGACGTAACAATTTCTTTAAATAAGATATTGTACTATAACTTAGCCGCCCTAACAAATAATTTTTACTGGCAATAATTTTAATTTTAACTATAACAAAATAAGAGCACTCTATATAATATGGACCTTACTAACCTTAATAAAGATAGAAAATCAAGAAGAAAAAATGGCTCCCTGGAATTGGGAACAATGATGTTTGGAAAAGTTCCCCCACAGGCCAAGGACCTTGAAGAAGCCGTGCTTGGTGCTATCATGATTGAGAAAAACGCTTTCGATGTGGTAATCGAAATTTTAAAACCAGAATGTTTTTATGTAGAAACTAATCAGCGAATTTTCCGTGCAATGCAGGGCCTTCAGCAAAAAAATTCTCCGATAGATTTGTTGACGGTTGTGGAAGAATTAAAATTCCGGGATGAGCTCGATCTTGTTGGCGGACCGTTTTACGTAACCAAGCTTACTAATTCAGTGGTTTCATCGGCAAATATTGAAGCGCATGCAAGAATTATTCTGCAAAAATTTATACAAAGAGAACTAATAAGAATAAGCGGTGAAATTATTGGAGATGCTTATGAAGACAGTACTGACGTTTTTGATCTTCTTGATGATGCGGAAACCAAGCTTTTCGAGATTACCAATAATCACCTGAGAAAAGATTATGCGAGTATAGATACTGTCCTGGTAAAGACGATACAGCGGATAGAAGATCTAAGAACCCGCCAGGACGAGATTACAGGTGTGCCCACAGGTTTTTCTATTTTAGATCATCTTACTTACGGTTGGCAACCTTCGGATCTTATTGTTCTTGCTGCCCGCCCGTCAGTAGGTAAAACTGCATTTGCGCTTAACCTTGCCCGTAATGCCGCACTTCATCCCACCAAACCAACAGCAGTCGGCTTTTTCTCACTTGAAATGAGCGCAGGACAATTGGTACAACGGATCCTAAGTGCAGAAAGCGAAATATGGCTTGAGAAAATTGCAAGAGGAAGGCTTGAAGATCATGAAATGAAGCAGCTATATAAAAAAGGAATTGAACGCCTTGCATCGGCTCCTATACATATTGATGATACAGCTGCACTAAATATTTTTGAACTAAGAGCCAAATGCCGGAGGCTTAAAAATAAACATAATGTTGGAATTATAATAATTGACTATTTGCAACTGATGAGCGGTGCAGGCGAAAACAGAAACAGCAACAGGGAACAGGAAATCAGTCGTATTTCACGTGATTTAAAAGGCCTTGCTAAAGAATTGCAAATCCCTATCATTGCCCTTAGCCAATTAAGCCGTGAAGTGGAGAAAAGAAAAGAAGGCAACAAAATGCCGCAATTAAGTGACTTAAGAGAATCCGGCGCCATTGAACAGGACGCAGACCTTGTAATGTTTTTGTACCGCCCGGAATATTATGATATAACAGCCAACGAACTTGGTGAAAGCAATAAGGGTGAAACCCATGTACGGATTGCAAAACATCGCAATGGGCAGCTTGAAACCATCAAATTAAAGGCATTGCTTCATATACAAAAATTTATAGAAGACGATGGCGATAATTTTACTAATAGCCTGCCACAAGGCGGCAACTGGAAACCGGTAAAAGATATAGACGGCGATGGCGCAAAACTCTATATACAAAAAGGAAGTAAAATGAATGAGGGAGAATTTGATGATGAAGCTCCTTTCTAATTTATAAGCCAGTAGCTAAGAAATCTTATAATGGAATTACCCTTTTTTTTTGAAGAAAATCTTCCTGACTCCGAAAATTTTAAACTCAGTGAAGAAAGTTCCAGGCACATTGTGCAGGTATTGCGAATGAAAGAAAAAGATGAACTTCTTATTACGAATGGCAAAGGCGTAACCTTAAAGGCTTCTTTAATTTCTGCAAATAAAAAAAAAGCAGAAATACAAACGCTGGGCAAATCATTATCCGATCGACCCTTACACAAAATAAGTATTGGGATTTCATTGATAAAAAATAAAAACCGGTTTGAATGGTTTTTGGAAAAGGCTGTAGAAATTGGAGTCTCTGAAATTATTCCTTTTGAAAGTGCCAGAACCGAAAATCATCATTTCAGGCATGACAGAGTGAAAAGTATTTTAGTAAGTGCAATGCTTCAATCACAACAGGCATGGTTACCCGAAATATATGAGCCTGTTAAGTTTAAAAATCTACTCTCAAAAAAATCTTATGAAAATAAATACATCGCTCATTGCATAAAAGATAAAAGGAGTCTGTTGAATGAATTATCAGGTAACTATAGCGATAACGGGCACACTATAATTTTAATTGGCCCGGAAGGAGATTTTACCAAAGAAGAAGTGGAAGAAGCAATTCAAAATAAATTTATCCCTGTAAGCCTGGGAGAAACAAGATTAAGAACAGAGACCGCAGGCATAGTTGCTGCGGTCTTGCTTTTAAGTAAATAAATTGTCGGAAATCTGCTATTCCTGAACAACAAGCCGAAAGCCGTTGCCATGAATATTTACTATTTCAATACTGGGATCATTTTTTAAATATTTACGAAGCTTCGCAATATACACATCCATACTACGGCCATTAAAATAAGTATCGCTTCCCCATATTTTTTTCAGCGCCGTTTCTCTTGGCAACAAATCATTTTTATATTCACAAAGCATTTTCAAAAGTTCATTTTCTTTAGGTGATAAAGTTTGTACATCTTTACCTACACCTAACTGACGAAGCCTTGGATTAAAATGATACTGGCCTAAATCATATTCAGCATTTGCTTCTTCTTTATGCAATTCTTCATTGCGCTTTAGGATTGCCTTTATTTTATGCAATAATACATCACTATCGAAAGGCTTTGTAATATAATCATCTGCGCCAAGTTTATAACCCTTAATAATATCATCTTTCATTGTTTTTGCAGATAAAAAGAAAAGTGGCATGTCAGGGTCAACATTTCTTATTTCTTCAGCGACTGTAAATCCATCCATATTTGGCATCATAACGTCGAGCAGGCATATATCAAATTTTTCACGCTGAAATGCAGCAAGGCCAAGCCTTCCGTCTCTCTCAAGCACAACATCATAATCATTAAGCTCAAGATAATTTTTTAAAACCATCCCAAGGTTTGGATCGTCTTCGCATAGCAAAATTTTAGGTTTTTTATTCTCCATAATTTAATTTTTATTCTTAATAAAGGTATTTAGTTTTTATTAAACTGATTTACATAATTTATTATATGATGATTATTTAGGGTAAATCCAAAGTTTAAAAAGTTAAAACATTCCTATCATTTTAAATTTTCAGTTAGTAACTTTCAAAAAAAATAAGATGGTTAACAAGGATTCATTTATAGAGGCAATAAAAAATGGTTACTCTTGTAAAGGTGAGACCATAAAAATTGGTGCGGGTATATTTAATGGTGAAGCAATACCCGAAGCTGAAATTTTTCTTCCGCTAAAAACAATGAACCGACATGGACTGGTTGCTGGTGCCACAGGCACAGGTAAAACCAAATCTTTTCAAATGATCGCTGAAGGATTGAGCGATGCAAGTGTGCCTGTTCTTCTTATGGATATAAAAGGGGATTTAAGTGGCATAGGTGCCGCCGGAACAACTAATGATAAAATAACCGAACGCTATCAGAAATTAAAAATGGATTATAAGCCCGTTTCATTTCCGGTGGATTTACTTACATTAACGCAGCAAAAAGGGGTGCATTTAAGAGCAACCGTTTCTGAATTTGGTCCGGTATTACTCACTAAAATATTAGGATTGAATGATACGCAAGGTGGGGTAGTTGCTATTATTTTTAAATATTGTGATGATAATAAACTTCCGCTGTTAGACCTCAAAGATTTTATTAAAGTATTGCAATATGTGGGTAACGAGGGCAAAAATGTATTACAGGCTACTTATGGAAATATTTCTACCACATCTACGGGAACAATTCTTCGCAAGGTTATAGAACTACAGCAGCAAGGCGCTGATACTTTTTTTGGAGAAAAAAGTTTTGAAGTAGAAGATTTGATGAGGATAAGTGATGACGGAAGAGGAATGATAAGTGTTTTACGGGTAACAGACTTACAGGATAAACCAAAGCTGTTCTCTACATTTATGTTGCAAATGCTTGCAGAATTATATGCTGTATGCCCTGAAGAAGGAGATCTGGATAAACCTAAACTTATCATTTTCATTGACGAAGCGCATTTAATTTTCCAGGAAGCAAGTAAGGCTTTGCTTGAAGAAATTGAAACTATTATTAAACTCATTCGCTCAAAGGGAATCGGAATTTATTTTTGTACTCAAAACCCAATGGATGTGCCGGCAAGTGTTTTAGGTCAATTGGGATTAAAAATACAACATGCATTACGTGCTTTTACAGCAGCAGACAGAACCGTAATAAAACAGACAGCTCAAAACTATCCCGAAACAACGTTTTATAAAACCGAAGACCTCATTACGCAATTGGGAATAGGCGAAGCCCTCGTAACACTTTTAAATGAAAAAGGAATTCCGACGCCTTTAGCTCATGTAATGATGCTGACTCCCAGAAGCAGAATGGACGTGTTAACAGATACTGAGATTAGCAACATTGTAGATCATTCCAAATTGGCAGCCAAATACAACCAGATTATTGATAGCAATAGCGCTTACGAAATGCTTACGGCGAAATTACAGGAAGCTGCTGCAAATAATATTACTACTACTACAAGTTCTGTTACTATATCGCAAAAGACCGCAAAGGCGGAAGAAAGTACTCTTGAAAAAGTAGTAAATAACACCATCGTAAAAAGCATGATGCGGACTGCGGGCACTACCATAGTCAGAAGTTTATTGGGTTCTTTAGGGCTGGGAGGCCGATCAAAAAGCTCTTCCAAAAACTGGTTTTAACTTATATAAAATGATTTTCTCCAATTAGAAATAATTAATTGAAGCGTTGCCCTCAATTAAGTTAAGTTTGTTTTCAAAGGCTGCATCTCCTAATTCTCAGTGGAATCAGCCATTAAATAAATTTTTCGCGTAAAAGTCCTCGTTTTTTAAAATTCCTTTAGAAAATGTTGCTTAGTAGTAATTTCCACATTATCTTCGTTTCGGTTTTTCATAGGATATTGGATTTTAAAGCGGGACTAGATTTCTATCTTGGTCCCTTTTTTATTTTGTAGATAGCCTTCCCGCGAATAATAATTTTCTTTCTTTTTCTTGTAGAATCAAAATATTAGTTATACTTTCATCCCGGTTTTTCATAGGATATTGGATTTTAAAGCGGGACTAGATTTTTATCTTGGTCCCTTTTTTATTTGGGACCGCTTCCTTTTATATAGATAAATCCATCCTCATCAACCGAAACCATATTTTCTTCCTGTAGAAAATGAAGTATTTTCCGAACTTTATTTGACTTGAAACTATTTAGTTGATTTATTAATTGAGCTGAATTAGCCGGTTTATCACTTATTGAGTTTTTAATACCAATCGTTATTTCTTCAAATTCTTTTTTTGTAATGGTAATATTTTTTTCACGAAGACAATTATCGCAAATGCCACACCGTTTCGTTTTGTGATCATTAAAATAAACAGCCATCATTTTGCTCCTGCACAAATGCTGATCTTTTATATATTTTAAAATAGCGTCCAATCTCTTTTCAAAAGCTTGTTTTCTTTGTAAAATCTTTTTTTGATTAATGATAAGATTGGAAGTATGTACTCTGTTTCTAAGAAATTTTATTTGAGGCTTTTCTTTTCGGAAAGTATATTCTATCATACCCATTTTATTTATCTCAATTAAATCAGAAACAACCTTTTCTTTTTTTTCAGAGATAAATTTTGCCAGCTTTGATTCATCGATAGGACAGGTATAATTGAATATCCCTTCATAAGATCTAAGTAAACCTTTTATTACAACATCATATTGAGGATATGATTTTACAAATATTTCCAGTTCTTGTTTTCCCGTTGTAAAGACGGCTGTTGAAGGAGAAAAAAATTGTTCGCTATAATCGATCAACTCTTCCTGTTCTAATATTTTCAATATGCTATTTACCGCAAACACATCCAGTTTAAATTTTTTTGTAAAATCATCAATATTAAAATCAAAAGAGATATCTTCTCCACTGCCGGAAGGCAATTGAAAATAATTAACTAGTGAGCTATAAACATTTTTAATGGTAGGCAAATCGGGGAAGCGAATAGTGGCGTGCTTCTGCAAGTCAGCAAGTTCTATATCGTTAAATAAAAGGACAGCATAAGCCTTTTTACCATCTCTCCCTGCACGGCCTGCTTCCTGGTAATAATTTTCCAGTGCATCTGGTACATCATAATGGATAACGGTTCTTACATCAGGCTTATCGATTCCCATCCCAAATGCATTAGTACATGCCATAATCCTGATTTTATTATTTACCCATTCTTCCTGTCTTATATTTCTTTCATCATTAGAAAGACCAGCGTGATAATGCCCGGCATTTATGCCATTAAGCTTAAGCAATTCCTCAATTTCCCTTGTTCTTCGCCTGCTTTTACAATAAACGATTCCGCTGCCATTAACTTTCTTTAAAATATCTATCAGTTTATTTTGTTTTGATGACGGATTGAACACGCTGTAGGAAAGATTACTTCTTTCGAAAGATTGTTGAAAACGCTGATGATGCTTATTGAATAGCAGTTTTTCACAAATGTCATTTTGCACTTTTAGTGTGGCCGACGCCGTTAGTGCAAGCATTGGAATGTCTTGTAAAGAAGCTCTGATGGCCGCAATTTTCAGGTAAGAAGGCCTGAAATCGTATCCCCATTGAGAAATACAATGCGCTTCATCAACTGTGATAAGACTTATTTTTATTAATGGCAAATATTCCAGGAACAATTCTGTTTCTAATCTTTCAGGCGAAACATATAAAAATTTAAAATTTCCATAAGCTGCATTTTTGAGAGTTTTAATGACCTCAGTATAGCTCATTCCGGAATAAACAGATAGTGCGGAAATGCCCTTATTTTTTAGATTATTTACCTGGTCTTTCATTAATGCTATCAGTGGCGTTACCACAAGGCATATTCCTTCATGCATCATTGCCGGCACTTGAAAACAAATAGATTTACCCCCACCTGTTGGCATTAATGCAAGTGTATCATTACCTTCAAGAATTGAACTAATGATTTCAAGTTGCAAAGGCCTGAAGTTGTCGTAACCCCAATATTCCTTCAATATATTTACAGGTTCTTTCATATATTTTTAAAAGAAATCTAAAAAGCTTTTATATACATGCTTAAAATTCTTATAAAAATAAGCATGAAAATTTAAGACATTCGATGTTTGTATTGCCAGCTTCCTTTTTGAAAATTACTCTTTTGTAATTATTTAGTTTTGCAAAAAATTGTATGGAAATTATTTATACCCTTGATGGAATTGAACATGCAACGGCGGGACTTATTAGACTAACAAAAGATTATAAAGTATTTACTTTCAGCGGCGAATTAGGTGCAGGAAAAACTACTCTTATAGCTAAAATCTGCCAAGGGCTTGGTGTGCAGGAACCTGTGAGCAGCCCTACGTATTCTATAATACAAGAATATGAATTGCCAGATGAATCTTTAATTTACCACATGGATCTTTATCGAATTAAGAATATCAGCGAGGCCGTTGATGCAGGTGTTGAAGATTGTTTATTAAGTAACGAATTATGTTTTGTCGAATGGCCCGAAATAGCAACAAGCCTGTTTCCCGCACAAACAATTCATATAAAGTTGCAAACTATTTCCTCCTATAAAAGGAAATTGGTTGCGCAACTTCCCTAATAAAAAATTATTTTTATATTCCCTTAATAGTAAACATCCATGGCAACATCAAAACCTTTTGTCTCCCCGTCCTTTAGATATGAAACTCTCGAAGAAACATTAGATGTAAAACCGAAAGGAGTCGAGCTGTTTATTGGAATTCCGAAGGAAACATCGTTCCAGGAAAACCGTGTTGCACTTACACCTGAGGCTGTAAGCGTGCTGGTAGCGAACGGACATCGCGTTATTATGGAGAGTAAAGCCAGTGAAGGAGCCAGTTATTCCGACAGGGACTATAGCGACGCAGGAGCAAAAATTACAAAAAGTAAAAAGGAAGTTTTTGAATCTGATATCCTGGTAAAAAGTGCACCGGTATGTGAAGAGGAGCTTGATTTACTAAAGATGCACCAGTTTATTATTTCGCCTATACATCTTACAGCGATGAAGCAAAATATTCTCGCTACAATGATGAGCAAAAAAATAACAGCCCTGAGTTTTGAAAATTTAAAAGATGACAGCGGCCACAATCCTATTGTTCGCAGTATGAGTGAAATTGCCGGCAGCGCTGTTATGCTTATTGCAGGACAATACCTTAGTAATGCAAATAATGGAAAGGGTGTTTTGGTTGGCGGAATTTCCGGTATTCCACCCACGAAAGTAATAATTATTGGGGCTGGAATAGTGGGTGAACATGCGGCACGTACAGCACTGGCTATGGGCGCAAGTGTAAAAGTTTTTGACAATAGTATTTATCGTTTAAAGCGCTTACAAAATAATATAGGTGTGCGTCTATACACCTCCGTTATAGAACCTGGAATTTTATCAAAACAATTAAAAACTTGTGATGTTGCGGTGGGTGCATTATCTTCTTATGGCGGCCGCACGCCACTTGTGGTTACAGAAGAAATGGTAAGCAAAATGCGCCCCGGAAGTGTAATTGTTGATGTATGTATTGACCACGGCGGATGCTTTGAGACTTCATCAGTTACGTCGCACACGTCTCCTGTGTTTAGAAAATATGATGTGATACATTATTGCGTACCCAATATACCAAGCGGTTTTGCACGCACTGCTTCGCAGGCCATCAGCAATGTATTAATGCCTTTAATGCTTGAAATGGCTGATGATGGTGGCTTTGAAAATCTCGTGTGGTATAAGATAAATATCCGTAGCGGTATTTATCTATTCAAAGGAGCGCTTACTAATTTTCAGCTTAGCGAAAGATTTGACTTGAAATTTACTGATTTGAATTTATTAATTGCAAGCAGCAGATAGAAATAACAATTCTACAAATCATTTATAATTCAACATATCAATTTTTTCTTCACAAAAATTATATTCATTTTTATCATTGCTGCTTACAATTACCAACCGGTTATTGCAATAATTTTTTATCAGGAAATGATACAATAAAATTCCTTCCTCATCAAGGTTAGTAAGTGGCTCGTCTAGTAAAATTGCCGGCACGTCGCTGAAAATTGCCTGTGCAAGTTTTACTCTTTGCTTCATGCCGCTGCTGAAATAACGTAGTTGCTTGTGCGGAGTTTTTTCAAGGCTAATCAATGCTATAATGTCCTTTATATTTATTGAAGAAATGAAGCCTTTCATTTTTTCATGAAATGTAAAAAATTCTGTAAGTGTCATTTCCTCTACCAATTCGAAATAAGGCGCTGCAAAAGAGATTTTCCTGAAAATTTTTTCGGGCTCAACATTTCTATTAGATTCAGCATATTCGATTTTTCCTTCAGTAAATATTGATGAACCTGCAATTATTTGAAGTAATGTTGATTTGCCAGATCCATTGGGACCGGTTATTGCGTATTGTTTATTATGATGAAAAGTAAAAGTAAGATTGCGAAAAATCCATTCCCTATTGTAGCGCTTGCCGAGATTGGCCACGTTAATTTTCATCAGTAATTTCTTTGGCAGATAATTTTAATATGCCTCTCTTGCTTGCTTTAATAAATTTTACAATTTCATCTTTTTCTTCAGTATCGGGTAGCTCTTTTTCTATAAAGTCAGTTGCCTGTGTAGTGTTCAATCCACGCATATAAATATTGCGGTAAATTTCCAGTATGCTGTTTATTTTCTCTGAAGTAAACCCTCTTCTCTGTAAGCCAACAGAATTTACACCCACGTAGCTTAATGGCGAGCGGCCCGCTTTAATATAAGGAGGTACATCTTTTATTATTTCAGTACCCCCTGCAATATAGCAATGTGCTCCTATTTTGGAAAATTGTATAGCAGCAGCCATGCCACCAATTATTGCATACTCTCCAATTTCTACATGACCCGCAAGCTGAACTGAATTGGCGATAATTACGTTATCACCTAATATGCAATCGTGTGCTATCTGGCAATAAGCCATT
>Ga0207698_10001675_pt1 | contig 12916 bp, 13 predicted proteins | sample KBSCornC22_FD_184298 | JGI IMG/M metagenome (GOLD analysis project Ga0207698, IMG submission 184298) | Corn rhizosphere microbial communities from Kellogg Biological Station, Michigan, USA - KBS Corn C2-2 (SPAdes) (version 2) | ecosystem: Host-associated > Plants > Roots > Rhizosphere > Soil ...
ACCCCCCTCGAGGTCTGCGAAGCGCGCGACCCCAAGGGCCTCTACGCCCGCGCCCGCCGCGGCGAGATCAAGAACTTCACCGGCATCGACAGCCCCTTCGAGGCGCCGGAACATCCGGAAGTCGTGCTGCACGGCGCGACGGAAACGCCGGAGCGCATGGCCGAAGCGGTGTTCGGGCAGATCCTGCAGCTGGCGGCGGATTATTCGATTTAGCGAGCGAAAATGGAAAGGCCGCCGGTTACCCGACGGCCTCAGTAACCTTTTCAGCCGCCTAGAGATCAGCTGGGATAGGAGTCTTCGGGACTGAACCCGGTGCTTCCCGACACGAAGACGTCATGGCCGGGAGAGCAGTATTGCGCGTGCTTGGCAGGATCACTGATCAGCCAGCCTGCACACTCGATGAAATGCTGGAGTGCGTCGGTGGCGCTGGTGGTCGTTGCCGCTTGAACAGGGCTGGCCGCCATCAGGCCGGTCAAAGTCAGTATGCTGGCGGCTCCCGCAAGCCGGAAGGTCGTCAAAGCAGTGTGGCGCATTTGTCTTGTTCCTCAAAAACTCGCAGTCCCGCTTACGGCACGACTCGCGCGAGCGGCCAACAAAACCACTTCATTGTCTCGGCTTCAAGGCCATAGCCTTGCAGACCTGACTCGCGCCACCCCGCCGTGGTAGCTCAGCAACAGGTATGGACCGCTCAGCCGCCGCGCTGGGAGTCTTCCGGGCTGTAGCCGGTGCTGCCCGAAACGAACACATCATGGCCCGGATCGCAGTATTGTGCGTGCTTTGCCGGATCATTGATCAGCCATCCAGCACATTCGACAAAGTGCTGGAGAGCGTCAGTGGTGCTCGCGGTCGCCGCGTGAACAGGGCTGGCCGCCATCAGACCGCTCAAGGTCAGAGCGCTGGCCGCCCCGGCCAGTCGAAAAGTCGTCAGAGCAGTATGGCGCATTCTTCACGTTCCTTGGTCGCCTAGTCACGAAGGTGACTTCACCCGGCGATACGGGAGTGAATCTCTTCAGAAGCAAAATACAAGTGCTTCGGCGACTTAGGCTGGAGTACGCCAAGCGGAAAATTACTGCATGTTGTAGTTCTGCAACGGCGCCTTAAACGAAGCGGGAAGGGATGACGGAGGAACCCGTTGACCGGACTCAAACCGCGTATACGTTCACAGAACGACCTTGCCGATTTTCCTAGACTGTCCAAGCCCAGGCCCTCTGGGCCCTTGACGTTGGTGACATATGCCAGACACGCGCGCCTTCTACGATTTGCTTGAACAAAGTCAGTGGTGGTCGACCGACAAGATCACTGCTTGGCAACGTCAGCAGCTTCAGCCTCTGCTGAGCCACGCGCGTGCTTCGTCGCCGTTCTACAAGTTCCGGCTGAATAAGGTCTTTCGAGCGAACGGAACAATCGACTGGGACCGATGGCACGAAATACCGATCGTCAAGCGAGGTGATGTCGTCGACCATTTTGACGCAATGGTATCGAACACGCCGCCGTCGCAACACGCTCCCTTTCCTGAGTTCTGGTCATCTGGGTCCACCGGCCACCCAGTGAGGATTCGCACGACGAAATGGCTCATGGACATGTCCCTTGCGTCGAACTGGCGTGCCTATCAATGGGCCGGCCTAGACTGGTCGAAGACCATGTTGTCGACCACGGCCGAGATTCCGGGGATGGCCATCGGTGCGGTTGTCGGCCCGTGGGGGCCGCCGTGGTTAGAGAGCGCTCAGCAAGGGCGGATGCTCTACTCTCCCTACCACACGCACTTCCCCGATCGCCTCCGGATGATTGAAGAGTTCGGGGTAAGCTACCACGCAACGACAGCGCCCTCGGCCGAAAGGATGGCCGAGATTGCGCGTGCGAAAGACATTCATGTCCGTCTGGACCGGGTTCTCGTGAGGGGTGGCGCCGTCACCGATTTGCTTCGCGCCGATCTTCGTGACACGTTCGGGGCAGACGTGGTCGAGTTCTACAGCTCTAAGGAGAGCGGTGCGATCGCCCAGCGCTGCCCAGCCGGACATGGGTATCATGTCAATGCGGAATCGATGCTGCTGGAGGTCGTCGACGCGAACGGGGTTCCCGTCGCCCTTGGCCAGGCGGGAAGGGCGGTCATCACACCGTTTGGGTCAACTGCTCTTCCCCTGATCCGCTATGACCAGGGGGATATTCTCGTTGCCGGTGGGAAATGTGACTGCGGACGGGGGCTACCGCTTATCGCGTCTATTTCAGGGCGCGAGGCCGGCTTCTTTCGGGCCCCCGACGGACGCAAGATCGATCGAGAGATTCCGCAAGACTGCCGTGTGCTGATTGGTGCGGGGCAGTTGCAGGTCGCGCAGGTGGGGCGCACGGAATTTGAAGTCCGATACGCCCCTCGTGACTGGGGCGTACCTCGCGACGAGACAAAATTCGTTGAGAGATTCCGGGAAATCTTCTTTCCTGAGGCGAACGTTGCTCTCGTCGAGATGGCCGAGATACCATTATCGCCCGCAGGCAAGTTTCTGTCTTCTGTCGTCGAATGGGCGCCTCTACCCGTGGACCGACACACATAGGCGTCGCCCTGCGGCGCAGGTTCGAGCTCGTTCAAACAGCCACGGCGGAAGGGCCGCCGTCGCCGGCGGCCCCGGTCTAAATCGACTTACTCGTCGTTGCTGGTGTATCGAATGCCGCATTCATAGGGGCACGTGCACGTGGCGAAGCCGGTCGACCCCGACACAAATACGTCGTGCCCAGGATCGCAGAACTGTGCGTGCTTGGCCGGATCGCTGACCAGCCAGTTGGCGCACTCGACATAGTGCTTCATTGCATCGGTCGGATTGGAGTACTTGCCGGCCTGAGCCGGCGAAGCGACTGCAAGGCTGCTAGCCGCAAAAGCGCCGGCGACGAGCGCCAGCTTCAGGTAGTTGAACACGGTGGTACGCATACTGTCCCTCAATAAAGCAGAGGAGGCGCGCCGCTCGCCGCCAAGAGAACTCGGACAACCGGCTGGTTGGCCTGTTATTAATCAATCATTAAGTATCATCGAACGCAAGACTATCGGCTGAAAAAGCGAGGTTTCTCGTGGACTTGCTTAACACCGCAGCCTCACGCACCAAGGACCAGCCGTATCGCTTGCGCGATCACCAGAACGACAAGTACACCGGCTACCCACAATCCCGCGAACCAGCCCAGCCGCCGCAGCATCAGTGATATCCGCCGCCGGGCTGCACTTTGCCGCGGAACACCCAATAGGCGTAACCGGTATAGGCGAGAATGATCGGGACCAGCACCAGCGCGCCTACCAGCAGGAAGCCCAGCGAGGCGTCGGGCGCGGCGGCCTCGCGGATCGTCAGGGCTCCGGGCACGATGTAGGGGTAAAAGCTGATCCCAAGGCCGGCAAAGCTCAGAACGAATAGCCCGAGCGCTGAGACAAATGGCTGGAGATGCTTGCCCGCAGTCAGGCCCTGCCAGAGCCCGAACGCGCAGGCGGCGAGCAAGATCGGCACCAGTCCCGAAAACACCAGCGTCGGCCACTGGAACCAGCGGGTGAAGTAGATCGGGTTGAGGAACGGGGTCCACAGACTCACGGCCCCGATCAGCACAAGCGTTCCTCCCGCCGCATAGAGCGCGACGCGGCGCGCGCGCTGCTGCAGCTCGCCCTCGGTCTTGAGGTTGAGCCAACACGCGCCCAGCAGAGCGTAGCCGACAACAAGAGAGACACCGCAGAGGATCGAAAAAGGGGTCAGCCAGTCCCACCAGCCGCCAGCATAGGCGCGGCCGGAGATCTTGATACCCTGGACCAGAGCTCCAAGCGCAATCCCCTGCATGAACGCCGCAATTGCCGATCCGGCCGCGAAGCCGACGTCCCAGACGACGCGCCAGCGTTTGGTACGGAAGCGGAATTCGAACGCCACGCCGCGAAAAATCAGTCCAAGCAGCATGAGGATGATGGGGACATAAAGTGCCGGCAGCACGGTCGCGTAGGCGAGGGGGAAGACGGCCATCAGTCCGCCGCCTCCCAAGACGAGCCAGGTCTCGTTGCCGTCCCAAACCGGCGCGATCGAGTTCATCATCTGGTCGCGTTCGGCGTGATCGCGGAAGAGGACAAAGAGCGTGCCGATGCCCAGATCGAAGCCGTCAAGGACCACATAGGCGAGCACGGGGAAGGCGATAAGCCCTGCCCAGATGAAGCTCAGTTCAAACATCGGGGCCTCCGGCCTGGACCTGCTGGACCGGCGTGACGCCCGCGGTCCGGGTTGGGCCTTGCCTCAGTTCCTCCTTCTCTCCTTCCGGCGATTTCGAGACGACGCGGAAGATGTAGAAGACCCCCGCCCCGAAGACGACGAAATAGGTCAGAATGAATGCGACGAGCGAGGCGCCTACACCCGCCGCGTCGACGTTGGAGAGGCTGTCCGAGGTCCGGAGCAATCCATAGACCGTATAGGGCTGCCGGCCGACCTCGGTCGTGTACCAGCCGGCAAGCACCGCCACGAAGCCCGAGGGTCCCATCAGGATCGCCGCACGGTGCAGCCATTTGCTCGTGTAGAGCGTCTTTCTATATCGCGCCCAGAGCGACCAGACGCCAAGCACCAGCATCAGCACCCCAAGCCCAACCATGATGCGGAAGGTGAAAAAGGGGACCAGTGCCTGTGGCCTCTGGTCGGGCGGAAAATCCTTCAGTCCCTTCACCGACGCGTTCCAGTCGTGGGCCAGGATCAGCCCGCCCAGATTGGGAATTTCGAGGGCGTATTTCGTTTCCTGCGCCGTGTCGTCGGGAATGCCGAGCAGGATCAGCGGCGTCGTGGGCGTCGTGTCGTAATGTCCCTCGATGGCAGCGATCTTGGCCGGCTGATGTTCGAGCGAGTTCAGTCCCTGCTGGTCGCCGGCAATGATCTGGACCGGCGTCACCAGTGCCGCCATCCACATCGCCATCGAGAACATGATCCTCGCCTGGCGATTGGTGGCATCGCGAAGGAGGTGGAAGCCGCCCACCGCGCCGACGGCGAAGGCGGTGGTGAGAAACGCCGCCAGCACAGTGTGGACTAGGCGATAGGGGAAGCTCGGGTTGAAGATGATCGCCCACCAGTCGGTCGGCACGAACTGGCCCACGGCGTTGATCTCGTAGCCGGCTGGCGTCTGCATCCAGGAATTGGCGGCCAGGATCCACGTCGCCGAAATCAACGTGCCGACCGCCACCATGGCGACTGCAAACATATGAAGCCCGTCGCCAACGCGCTTGCGGCCGAACAGGGCGATGCCAAGGAACCCGGCCTCAAGGAAGAACGCTGTCAGGACCTCGTAGCCCATCAAGGGACCGATGACCGGGCCGGCCTTGTCGGCGAAGCGCGCCCAGTTCGTGCCGAACTGGTAACTGATCACGATGCCCGACACGACGCCCATGCCGAAGACGATCGCGAACACCGTCTTCCAGTAGTCAAAGAGCTTGAGATAGGCGGCGTCGCGCTTCCACAGCCACAGCGCGTTGAGCACCGCCAGATAGCTCGCCAGCCCGATCGAGAAGGCCGGAAAGATGAAGTGGAACGATATCGTGAAGGCGAATTGGAATCGTGCCAGCAGTTCCGCGGTCTGACCAAAGGACATCGGCGTCTCCGTCCACCCAGTCTAGCGCGGCCGGCGCCGGAAAGGGCAATTCATTGCCGTGTCATGTCGGCGCAGACAGTGGGGAATCACCGGCGCGCCCGGTGAGATTTGGTTAACCCGTCAAGCCTAGCGTCGCACCCAAGGGGAGTCGCACCCTGAGAATCGAGGGATCAAATGAACAAGCTCGCCGTGGCCGTCGCGCTCATTTTCAGCGGCACCGCCCTTGTGGCGCCCGCTCTGGCAACGACCAGTGATGCGAGCTCGAACAATTCCGGAGGATACGCGCAGCACGCCGCCGATTGTCTGGCGTTACTGTTCACCGATCCCAAGGCCCACGCCGAGGAATGTGGTGGCCCGACCTTCAACTTGCCCGACCCGCCGCATGGCTCGACCGGATTCCAAAGCTGCGGCGTCGCTGAAATCGATCCGTTCGGAATCGACGGCACGCAGTACCCACTGGTGGCCGTATCCTATTGCTGCAGCTCCATCTCTCCTGACAACTGGCAGCCCTTGGGAGCGGACATGCTGGTCTGGAATGAGCCGGCTAGACGTATTCAGCTGGCGGGTTGCTAACGCTCTCTTGTCGCGCCCGCAGCTTGCGGGCCGCCCGTCTCTTTCTTTCCTGGAGGACGTCATGAAGAAGTTTGCCTCTATCGCATTCGGCGCTCTGTTCAGCGGAAGCGCCATGATCGCGCCGGCGCTCGCGACCACCACCGACGCGACGAACACGCCGGACTATACCAAGCACGCCGCCGATTGCCTGGCGTTGCTGTTCACAAATCCGAAGGCCCATGCCGAGCAATGCGGCGGCCCAAACTTCGTGGTCCCCGATCCGCCGCACGGGTCGACGGGATTCCAGAGCTGCGGCGTTGCGGAAATCGATCCGTTTGGGATCGACGGAACCCAATACCAATTGGTGGCCCAATCTTACTGCTGCGGTTCCCTCAGTCCCGACCAGTGGCAGCCGCTGGGGACAGATATGCTGGTTTGGAACGAGCGCGCGATGCGAATCGCGGTTACCGCCTGCTAGAACGAGTGGCAGCCGCGCTATGAGCGAGTGCGGCGGTTCATTGCTCTGGAGGTGCCGTGAAGAAACTTGCCACGATCGCCACGAGCCTGCTGTTCAGCGTGGGCACCATGGTTGCACCCGTGCCTGCGAGTACCGGCGACGCGACGAATTTGGCGGACTACACCAAGCACGCGGCAGATTGTCTCGCGCTGCTGTTCACCGATCCCCAGGCACATGCGGAGCAATGCGGCGGGCCTAACTTCGTGGTGCCCGATCCGCCGAACGGATCGACTGGTTTCGCGCCGTGCAGGAACATTGCTGCGATTGACCCATTCGGGATCGACGGCGTGCAGTACGAACTCGAGGCGTCGCCGGGGCCGGTGTGCTGCAATATCAGCCTCGCGGCACCGACATCATGGGAGCCGCTGGGCAGCAAGAGCCTGGTTTGGGGTGAGCCGGCATCGATCGAGGTCGTAGCGACCCCTTGCCAGTGAGACCAATGGCTCCGCGACTTGGACTCGAACCAAGGACCATTCGATTAACAGTCGAATGCTCTACCAACTGAGCTATCGCGGAACATTGGCAGGCCCGAAGGCAGCGCCCGTTTAGCGGGTTTGCCGGTGTTTGCCAAGCGGCTCGGAGACGCGATTTGTCGGCCTCGCCAGCTCGCAGGAGCGCTCCCCAAAACGTAAGGCCGGCCGCGCGATTGTTGCCATGTTAAGGCCTTTCGTATAGCACCCGCCGCGTTGGCGAGGCCACGTGGCGGAGTGGTTACGCAGCGGATTGCAAATCCGTGTATTCCGGTTCGATTCCGGACGTGGCCTCCAACGCTTCCAGCTCCATCGGCCACCTCCCTCACGCAAGCCCCAGGATTCTCTGGGCGATGCGGGGGCGGTCGGCGATGGTACGGCTCTCCCATCGTCGCGCCTCGGCGAGACGATCAAGCATCTGGTCTCTTCGTGCCGACGTTGACGCGATCGCTGCCGCGACCTCGTCAGGGATGATCCTCCCGAGTGGTGCCTTTGAAAGCGGAAGCGCGATACCGAACTGCCGACTGCGTTCGGCCAGCGCCGGCTGGTCCCAGAAGATGGGGTAGGAGAGCATCGGCACCCCGCGCGCAACTGCTTCATGCGTCGATCCGAGCCCATTATGTGTGATGAAGAGGTCGGCCCTGCCGAGTTCCGCCCACTGGTCGGCATACGGAAGAACGGTGACGTTGGGGCGTTGCAGTGCTCCGATGACATCCGCTCCAAGATCTCTGTTACCGAGGCCGACCACCAACTTGAGGCCACCGAGAAGCGTCGCGCCATCAGCAATCGCGTGCAACGCCTCCAACACTTCGGAGGCCCAGTATCGCCAGGCAATGGTCCCTAAGGACGCGTAGACGCGAAGCGGCGACGATAGCGCACTCGATCGCGCAGTCGCCTCGAAACTGGCCGAATGCAGCGAACCAAAATACGCCAGAGGTCCATAAATTGAGCGCTCTTGCGGCGAGAGCCACTCTTCCGGCTCCTTGTAAATAGTGAGCCAGGGGCTCGGGTCTGCGACATAAGAAAAGGGGGAGGCCTCGGACAGGCCGAACTCTGACCGCAGCCGTTCGACCGCGGCGAGGCAGCGCGGATCGGTCCGAACGCGCGCACTGCTCGCGACCTGCGCGCGAAAATCGATGCCCAGGTCGGCATGCCCGGAGCCGACGACGACGCAAGGAAGTTGAAGCACCTTTGCAACGACTTCGCCGATATAGGCGAATCCGGCTCGAACGATAAGTTGGGGCCGCCATTCGCGGACGGCTCGCGTCACCGATCCGCCGAGCTCGCCCGCAAAGGTGACAAACCGGCTCGGCTGCGGGCTGGATGCATCATCGACATCGTTCACAGTCACAGGATCGAAGAGGTCGACGAACTCGGCTCCGACCGCTTCAACTTCGGTCTTGAACCCGGCGTCGGTCCAGAATCCGACAGTCGCACCGGCGCGCACAAGCTCCCCGGCGACGGCAAGAACCGCACCAAAGTGCGTGCGGTCCGACATCGCGATGCAAGCCACGCGAACTATCCGAGCCTCCCATTTTGCCTGACGCCAAGACCAAGGGGGGACTTGCGGCCGATTTGATCGCGCCCACACCTATAGGTCGAACGAGGAGACGCTACCCAGCGCCTCCGGGTCAACGGCACCTGCGAGGTCGATCGGGTAGTCGACGATGGACGTTAGGCTCGCACCGCCGCTTCATCCTCGTTCCACTCGACCACGGAAGGCAGAAACTTGCCTGCGGGCGACAGCGGTATTTCGGGCATCTCGATCAGTGTCACGTTGGAGTCTTCGAACATGATCTCGCGGAATGTCTTGGCGAATTTGGTCTCGTCGCGGGCGCCTCCCCAATCGCGGGGGGTGTAGCGGATCTCAAACTCGGTGGGGCCGACCTGTGCGATCTGCGCCTGGCCGGCGCCGATCAGTTCGTAGCATTCCGGGGTCAGTTCCCTCATGACCTTCCGCCCATCTGGGTGGCGGAAGAAGGCCCGCTCACGCCCGGAGATCGAAGCGATGTGAAGCAGCGAGCGTCCGCACTCGCAGGTCGTTCCGGCGACGGCCACGTCCCCTTGGTCGTAGCGGATCAGCGGAAGCGCAGTCGAGGCAAAGGGCGTTATCACCACGCGTCCGGCTTGCCCGGGACCGACGGGCAAGCCTTCGGCATCAACGACCTCCGCGAGCACCGCCTCCGCGTTGACATGGTAGCCGTGACCGAACGGGCAGCGCACTGCAATCGCCCCGCATTCCTTCGAGCTATAGAATTCGAGGACGTTGGCTCCAAACGTCTCGCGCAAGTCGGATCGGAGCACGTCGCTGACCGCACCGCCTCTGAGCAGGAAAGTGTCGACGTGAACATCGAGGCGGGCAGCGCGGGCCAGTTCGGCCAGTCGTGCGGCCCCTGGTCCTATGCCCGCGTGATAGGACGCACGGCTCTCTACAAGCAGCCGTAGACGCTCCGAATGGGGTGTCCCGTAGTGCGAGTAGATTCGGCGCCCGCGCTGCGCATTTTCAAGCCACGGCGGACCCCAGGGCCCGATATCGTCGCCGGCCGAGAGGCCCTTCGATTCCTGCTGACTCGAAAGCAGCGTTTTGGACCAATCAAGGCCGGCCCACTGGTGAGCGCGCCAGCTACAGGCGCCGCTGGTCTCCAGGAGCCATTCCGTCGCGCGGACCTTCACCGGGTGACCCGTCGAGCCGGATGAATAGTTGTCGTAAAGCCGGCCGTGCTGCCCTAGCGGCGTTCTCGACAGCATTGCGTCGAAGTGTTCGAGGAGATCCGTTCGCCGCACGATCGGAATCTTGTGCCAGTTGTCCCAGTCGATCGTCCCGTCGCGGCGAAAAATGCTGTTCAGTCTGAACTTGTAGTACGGCGTCGAGGTGCGGGCGTGATTGAGCAACAAATGCAGCTGTTGCCGCTGCCAGGCGACCATCCTTTCGCGTGGCCACCACTGGCTTTCATCCAGCAACTCAAAGAAGTCGCGTAAAGTTGGCATACCACCACGAACGTAGCAGGGATTGCGAGGGCAGTCGGACTTCGCCGTTCCGAGGAACGTCGAATGTGCGAGTTATCTAGCAGAGTTCGCATCAACGAGGAGGAACGAAACTGACGTCCGTCAGTGCGAGCGCCGCGAGGCATGGCGAGAGGCCTCTTCTGTTGCTCAATCGCCACGTCGAACGCGTTGCAACCGAGAAGATGCCTCGGACCAAGTTCAGGTCCTTGCAGAGGCGAGGCTGAAGTGATTCTGTCTTGGTTCGGAGCGTCGGTTGGTTGCCTGAGTCTGGGCATCTGCACGCTCAGTCCGCGTCAATTCGAGAGATCAGAAAATGGGTCACACTTCTTCGACGACGATCAGGTTGGCGGGAGCGGCCAGCATCCTGACGCTGACGAGTCTGATGGCCGCTGGCCCGGTCCAGGCAGGAGCAGCTCCAACCGTCTCCGATGCCATTAAGCACTTCATCGAGTGCGCGGAATGGCTGATCACCGACCCAGCCAAGCATGCCAAGTACTGCGATCCCGGACACGACGTTTTTGTTTCGGGCTCGACGGGCTTCAGCAGCGACCCCGAAGCCCGGTGACGGTCGACAGATAGTCGATTTTACGACGTCGCGCCTGCCGCTTGTTCCCTAGCGGCGGGACGCTTTCGCAGGCATGCTTCGTCGCAAGCGCGTGCGGGACTAGGGCGTCCGCATGTTCGCCACCGGACGTGGCCTCCAACACTTTCCAACGCCATCGGCGACCGTCTGCCGCGCTTGAACGCTGCGGTGGCGTTGGCTATGCCAACGGAATTGCGGGCGGCATGGGCAGGAGATCGGGATGATTGATTTCGAGCGCGCGCGGAAGACCATGGTCGACAACCAACTGCGCACCAGCGGCATCACCGATCGTCGCGTCCTCGCAGCAATGGGTGACATCCCGCGCGAGAAATTCGTGCCGGCGGCTCGACACGGCCTCGCCTATATCGACGAAGCCCAGCCGCTGAATGCGACGCGCAGTCTTGGTGCACCGGCGCCGTTCGCCCGACTGGTGCAGCTGGCGGCCATCGAGCATGGCGACCGCGTTCTCGATCTGGGATGCGCCACGGGCTATTCGAGCGCGGTGCTGAGCCGGCTTGCCTCCTCTGTGGTCGCGGTAGAAGAGGACCCGGTCCTTGCCTCCGCCGCGCACGACAATCTCTCCTCGCTCGGGATCACCAACGTAACCGTCCTGGATGGTGCGCTGTCCCGCGCCGCCTCCGACCACGGGCCGTTCGACCTTGCCATCGTTGAAGGCGCGCTGGCCGAAGTGCCCGCAGCCTTTCTCGCGCAGTTGAAGCCCGAGGGACGGCTCGTTGCTCTCATCGCCGCGGGCGGAAAGCCGCCGGTCGCGCATCTGTTCGTCAAGTCGGGAAAGAGCATCTCCTCGAGCGCCACCTTCGACGCGCACCTGCCGCCGCTTTCGCGTCCGGCCGATCCCGGCTTCGTGTTCTGATTGCGGGGCTTGTAAGTGACCGGTCCGCGCCAGGTGTTGCGCGCTCACCACGCGAGCTGTGAATAGCGCGTAAAATCACACGCGTCATAGCGCTGAAAAGTTGTGCCTCCTAAGTGCGGGGCATAGGGTCCGCGGCTGGAGGCCGTTTGATGTTGTATCTTCGTAGTGTGCGTGCGGGCGCGCTAGCACTCCTCATTTGCTCAGTTCCATCTCTGGTTCAGGCCGAGTCGCTGCGTGAAGCGCTGACCAGCGCCTACCAGAACAGTCCCGACATCCTGTCGGCGCTGCTCAACATCAAGGCGACTGCCGAGGGCATTGCGGTTGCCAAGAGCGAGAAGCTCCCCACGATCGGATTGTCGGCGACGGAGTCGCAAAGCTTTGCGGCCACCGGAGCGGGCGGCTCGTACCAGCTCAGCGGTCCCTCGGTCACGATCGGTGGCCAGTACAGCCAGACGATCTTCGACAATTTCAAGAGCGACGCTGACATCGAGGGCGCGCGGGCTCTCACGGAAGCCAGCCGCTACGCGCTGCAGGCGGCCGAGAGCAATGTGCTGCTGCAGGTCGCTACGGCCTATTTTGCCATCATCCGGGACCGCCAGCTGGTCGATTTGGCGAGCGAGAACGTCAAGTTCTATACAGCTCAGGTCAATTCCGCGCAGGATCGCCTGAAAATCGGCGAGGGCACCAAGATCGACGTGTCGCAGGCCCAGGCCCGAGCCGCGCAGGGCAACGCCGCCTACCAGATCGCGATCGAAACGCTGCAGACCGACGAGGCGACCTATGAGCGCTATGTCGGCCACAAGCCGGGCAAGCTGGGCATGAGCTACAAGCTCGGCTCGCTGCTGCCGCGCTCCCTGGACGCCGCGATCGCGCAGGCCGTGTCCGACAACGCACAGATCCTCGCCGCGAAAGCCACGATCCGCGCGCGGCAGGCTAACTCCGATGCCGCCAATGCCGCGTTCGGCCCAACGCTCAGCATGATCGCGCAGATCGGCGCCACGCCCATTGGCGCGAGCACGTCATCGCCCGCCTCGCCAAGCGGCAAGGTCAGCTTCAGCCTCGCGGTCCCGCTCTATTCCGGCGGCCGGCTTGGTGCGACGATCCGGCAGAGCAACCTCAACCAGATGAAGAGCGAGGTCGACGCGCTGTCGGTCCGTGACGCCGTCAAGCAGGCGGTCATCACGGCCTGGAGCCAGAAAACCAGCGCAGAGGCGCAGATTCAGTCTGCGAATTCGGCGGTCTCAGCGGGGCAGTTGTCGCTCAACGGCGTCGTGCAGGAGCGCGATGTCGGCCAGGCGACGACGTTGGATGTGCTCAACGCCGAGTCCGACCTTATTTCG
>Ga0207698_10001681_pt1 | contig 12897 bp, 10 predicted proteins | sample KBSCornC22_FD_184298 | JGI IMG/M metagenome (GOLD analysis project Ga0207698, IMG submission 184298) | Corn rhizosphere microbial communities from Kellogg Biological Station, Michigan, USA - KBS Corn C2-2 (SPAdes) (version 2) | ecosystem: Host-associated > Plants > Roots > Rhizosphere > Soil ...
CTTCGCCGCCGCGTGCAGGCCGAGTGCGTGCACGGTGTGCGTAAAGTGCTCGCTTTCGAGCTGATGGCAGGAGAGACAGACCTTCTCGCCGACCGGCGTGGCCTTCGGCGCGAGCGGGTTGTCGGCGACGCGCGCGAGCGCGAAGCCCGGCGCGGCGAGGAACTGCTGCGCGCTGCGCTGCGCCTGCGCGCCGGACAGGTCCGATGCGGGCAGCTGGCGCGCCAGGTCTTCGCGCGTCTGCTGCGCGTGAGCTGGCGCGAGCGCGAGTAGCGCCAGGACGGCGAAGCAACGGATCCAGGTGCCGGCGAACGTGGCCAGGCGCGTTGTCATGGCTAGCGTCCTTTCACGGCCGCGGGCGCGGCGGCATGCAGACCGCAGATGGTCGTCGCGCCATGCAGGCCGGCGACCGCGCTGCAGATGTCGATGGATCCACCGGCATCGCCCTGGCTGCGCCGCAGGCGCGCGGCGAGCTTCGCGGCCGGTTCGCCCGGTTTCAATGCGAGCAGCAAAGCGAGCGCACCGGTCACATGCGCCGTCGCGAGCGAGCTGCCCGACGCGTAGTCGTAGTGTCCGCCCGGTTCGAGCGTGAGGATGTCGCGCCCCGGCGCGCGCAGCACGCCGGCGGCGGCCGGCGAGTTGTCGGCAGGCACATCTTCGGCCGACGCGACCGCGATGACGCCGGGCACGCCGACCGGAAAGCCATCGAGGCGACGATCCGGCGGCACCGCGCCGACGACGATGGTGCCCTGGGCGAGCGCGTGCGCGAGCAGTTCCTCGAGCAGCGGATCGGCCGGACCGCCCAGGCTCAGGTTGATGATGTGCGCGTCGGACGCAAGCGCCGCGCCGAGCGCGAGTGCCAATGTATACGAATTGCAGCGCGCGCTGGCCGGCTGGGCCGGCAGCGCCCAGCATGCGCGGTAGGCGAGCAGGTGCGCCGCAGGCGCGATGCCGACGATGCCGAGCTTGTTGTTGGCCACGGCCGCGATCACGCCGGCCACTTCGGTGCCGTGGCGTTCGGCCACGTTCTCCGATGTCGCACCGACGAAGTTGCGCTGCACGGCGATGCGGCCGTCCAGGTCCGGATGTGCCGCGTCGACGCCCGCATCGATCAGCGCGATGCGAACGCCGTCGCCGCGCGTCGCGCGCTGTGCGCCGGCCGCGGCAATGGTGGAGAAATTGTGCTGCAGGCCGAGATACGGATCGTTGTAGGCCGCATCGCCCGCGGCAGCCGCCGGCGGCGCGGGTACGTCGGCGGGATCGGCAACCACGGCGCCGGCGCCAAACGTTTCGAATTCCTGCAGCGGCTGGGCGATGCGCACGCGACGGTCGCGCTTGAGCTGCTCCAGCACGGCCGCCCGATCCGCGGCCGCCGGCAGCGCGAACACCATGCAGCGCAGACGCAGCGGCGCGATCACCCAGGCCGACACTTCGCGCAGGTGATATTCGCTCGACAGGTTGGCCGCGGTCGCGACGGCGCGATCGCCGCCGGCGTAGTTCGGCAGCGCGTCGTAGCCGCGCGGCGTGGCGCCGGCGGCGGGCTGCGGATCCGGCTTGTTGGCCACGGCGACGACGATCATCTGCGCCGCGTCGTAGTCCCCCGCCCAGTCTGGCTCGGCGGCCGCGACCGACGTGGCGCCAAGGCCCAGCCCGAGCAGCAGCGTGGCAGCGTGGAGGAGAAAACGTGCTGGCAGGAAGGCTGGCACGGGCTCAATGCGCCGCAGCGGGTGGACTGGCGATGGGCTCTGCGAGCAGTACGCCGGGCTGGCTGCGCAGCCATGCGACCTGCCGCTCGACTCGTTGTTCTTTTGTGGACAAGGAAGCATCGATCGGTGCGAGGCCGAACGCGGCATTGTCCGCCGTACTCTCGACGATCTGCAGCCGCGCCTCGCCGAGCAGCTGGCGCAGCGCCGCGAGTGAGGTATCCGGACTGACCGCCAGGCGGATCTCCGCGCCGTGCTGCGCCGTCGCGCTGCTCAGCGTGCGATAGCCCGCATCCGCCGCCGGCTGCGCCGCGAGTTCCGGCGCGGGCCGGCCCAGCACGAGGCCGCCGAGCAAGGCAAGGCCGATGGCCTGCACGATCACCGCGGCGGCCAGCCACGGCGTCCAGCGCGCCGGTCCGCCGCGCATCGATGCGGAGCGGCCGCTGTCCAGGACGGACGGCTCGGCATCGATGCGCGCGAACAGCCGCTGCAACCCCGGCTGCGGGTCATACGCGCCGGTCGCAGTGGCCTGCATGCCTGTCTGGAACTGCTGCTGCAGTTCGAATTCATCGCGACAGTCGGCGCACTCGCGCAGGTGCTGCTCGACGCTCTCGCGCTGCTCCGCAGTCGCGGTGCCGTTGACGAACCAGGGGATCAGGTCCCAGGTCTCGCGATGCGGATTGGGTTCGTGGTTCATAAATTCATTTCCGTACAGAGTCGTTGGCGGCCAGGTCGCCGCCGAGCGCCGGCAGCGAGTTGCGCAGGCGCAGCCGGGCATGAAACATGCGCGCCTTCACCGTGCCGCTCGCGCAATTCATGATGCTGGCGATCTCGTCGCAGGACTGGCCGAGGAAATAGGCCAGCTCCAGGGTCATGCGCTGTTCCGGCGAGAGCAGGTCCAGGCCGCGGCGTACCCAGTCGCTGAGTTCGCGCTGTTCGGCTTCGCCGGATTCCGTGCCGGCCAGTTCATAGCCTTCGTCGGCGTCCTGCTCGAGCGACTGCACGTTCTGGCGCAGCGCCTTGAGCATGCAGCGATAGGCGATGCCGATGATCCAGGTCGCGACCTTCGACTCGCCGCGGAATTCCGCCGCCTTGCGCCAGACCACCCAGAACGCGTCATTGATGATTTCGTCGATGAGGTCGCGCCGCGCCGTATGCCGCGCGATGAAACGGGCGAGTGCTCCGTGCTGGCGCAGATACAGGCGCTCGAACGCGACGCGGTCGCCGCGCCCGACCGCGGCCAGCAGCCGCTGCTCGACCGCATCGCCGTCGGCGTCGCTCTGCGCCTCGGCGTTGCGCGGGTTCCCGGTGTCGGTGATAGATTTCATCGGCTCACATCGTTGCGTCCTGGAACCTGAGTGCCGCGCCGGTGCGAAAAGGTTGTGCCCCGCGGCGCTCATCGCGGCACCGGGCGTGATCCTGGCCGCAACACAGCCGCCGCGCGCGGTGTAAGTTCGCGTATCCACCCACCTTTCAGGTCGATTCTGCGCCATGGCAGGCACCCGCGACGAACGCCCGATCCGCCGCGGAACCGCGGGCCTGCTGCTGTGGCTCGCCGCCCTGCCGCCGGCGGCGACCGCGCAGGGCTGGGGCGGCGCAATCGGCTACGGCACGGACAATGTATACCGAGGCGTGAGCCTGAGTTCGGGGCGCCCGGCCTGGCTCGCGGACCTGCACTATGGATTCGGCACCGAATGGACAGCCGGCATCGGCGCGTCGCAGGAACGCCCTCCGTTCCAGTCCGACGGCGCGCAGTTCACGCTGTACCTGGACCGGCGCTGGCAGATCGATGAGGACTGGTCGGCGAAGCTCGGCGTCGTTCACTACGAGTCGCCGTGGAACGTCTGGCGCGACGAACTCAATTACAACGAGCTGACCGCCGCCGTCGGCTGGCACGGCCGCTGGCGCCTGAGTCTGGCGCTGTCGCCCGATACGCCCGGCGTCTTTACGCGCAACGGCGCGGATACGGACTTCGCCGCCGCGGCCGAACTCAGTTATCACCAGCCCCTGCACGGCCGCCTCGCCGCCGATTTCGGCGCGGGCTACGCGCGCATCCGCAACGCCATCGAGTTCGACTACCGCCCGGCGGATCCGCGCGGCGGCGAAGCGCGCCGCATGCGCAGCGATCTGAGCTACGGCTACGGCAGCGCGGGCCTCAGTTACGGTATTGGCGATGTGTACATTTACTCATCGCTGCTGTGGGCCTCACCCGGCGCGGTGCAATACAACACCGGCTCGAAGTCGCGCACCCGCTGGGTCACGACACTGGTCTGGAGTTTCTGAGCCGCTTGGAGACCGCTACAGCACGCAGCGCGCCACGCCTGAGCAAAATCCACAGTGCGTGGCGACATCCTGGAGCGTGATTTTTCGGCCCAGGTACGCCGCGCCCGCGCGGGACCGTGCTGATGCGTACTGCAGGTCACAGGCCATGCGTCCCGAGCGTCGACCGTCCAGCACGCAACCTTTCGGCGCGAAGCCTGCACTCACCGCCTACGTACCGCGCAATGGGCGCGGCGGTAACTGCCAGGAGGCAGACTCATGAAACAGCGATTTGCAGTTTGGGCGGCGGGCTTGTGCCTGCTGTTCTCCACCGTCTCGGCGATGGCGGCCAATCACGTCGTGACGGTCGGCGGCGTCGGCAACGCGTTCTCGCCGTCGAACCTGACGATCCAGGCCGGCGATACGGTGACGTTCCGTAACCAGAGCGGTTTCCACAATGTGGTCGCCGACGACAATTCGTTCCAGTGCTCGAACAACTGCGCGAGCACATCGAATCCCAGCGGCGGCGCGCCGAGTTCCTCCCAGTGGTCGCAGACCATCACCTTCAGTAACGCCGGCGAGTTTGGCTACTACTGCAGCGCGCACGGTGGCGTCGGCGGCATCGGCATGTCGGGCAAGATCAAGGTCGAAGGCGGCGCCCCGCCGGCGTTCTCGATCGGCACCGCGGTCAGCGGCAACTGGTTCAATCCGGCGCAGAGCGGCCACGGCTTCCAGCTCGAGAAGGTCAACGACACGACGGTCACGGCGTTCTGGTTCACCTTCGACGCGAACGGCAACCAGGTCTGGATCCTCGGCGTCGGCCAGATCGCCAACAACCGCATCGAGATGCAGGCCGTGAAGAGCCGCGGCGGCCGCTTCCCGCCGAACTTCGATCCGACCCAGATCACCAACCCGCCGTGGGGCACGCTGACCTTCACGTTCACGGCCTGCAACGCCGGCAGCGTGGCGTGGACCTCGACTGACCCGGCCTTCAGCGCCTCGGGCACGCTCGCCCTGGAACGCGCGACGTCGGTCGCAGGCACGACCTGCCCGTAGTCGTCGTGGAACCGTTGCCGGCGGCGTGAGCGCCGCCGGCAACGCAGAAACCACCAAGCCGCACGTCTGCCTTTGCCGGTAGCGTGCGGCTTTTCTGTTTCGGAACGGCGCTGCCGAACGCACCAGCGCAAGCCGCGAAAAGCAGCCTGCGACTTCACATCAATGAACGACACGAGCCAGGCCGAGCGACGCATGCCGGCCCGGTGACAACGCGATCCGAGTAGGCAGATTCCCGGACATCCATGACTTGTCGCGAGTGCTATCCTCGCGCCGTGCAGCGTCCGTTCAGGACGGCCTGCCAGGGGAAAATTCGAATCGTTGCCACGGGGGTTGTCATGCTGGCCCGTCTTCTCGCGCTCGTCGCGCTGTCGTTCTATTCCATGACCGCCGCGGCGGTCATCGGCACCATCGATCAGGTGCCCGGTTCCACCCTGCTGTTCCCGCATTTCGAGGTCGACACGAGCTCGCCGCAGGGCGTCAACACCGTGCTGACGGTGCAGAACGCGAGCGCCTCGGCGACCATGGTCAACGTCACGCTGTGGACCGACTACGGTCTGCCGACGGCGAACTTCAATGTCTACCTGACCGGCTACGACCAGCAGCTCATCGACCTGGGCCTGGTGTTCCGCCGCATCCTGCCGAGGACGGGCAGCGACGGGCAGGACCCCGCGGACACCATCAGCCCCCAGGGTCCGATCTCGCAGGACATCAACTTCGCGAGCTGCAACACCTTCCTGCCCGACCTCGAGAGCGGCAGCATCCTGAGCCGCGACATCGTCGGCGCACACACCGGCCAGCCGAACGCCGACTATTTCGGCGGCCAGTGCGGCGCGATGAACTACGGTGACGGCATCGCGCGCGGCTACGTGACCGTCGACGTGACCAACCAGTGCACGCGCGATGTGCCCGGTGCGGCTGGGTATTTCGTAACCGGCGGCGCTGGCGTCGCGGGCAACCGCAACATCATCCGCGGCGACTACGCAATCATCGACGCGGCGAACCGGCGCAATCTCATCGACGATGCCGTTGCGATCGAAGCGAACGGAGTCGATCCGCTGACCGCGGCCGGCCCCAACAAGCAGACCTTCTACGGCCGCCTCGTCGGTTACGGCGCGATCGACAACCGTGAGCCGCTGCCAACGGCGTGGGCCGGCAAGGTCACGCTCGCGCGCACCGACATCGACTACTGGCGCGATCCGGGCGTACCACTCACACCGTTCGCCTGCGGCACCGGACCCGCCGGCCTGCCGTCCGGCCAGCAGCAGCTCGCCCAGTTCAACATCACCGGCAACATCACCGCGACGCCCGCAGGCAATCCGTTCGCGTTCGTGTCGGGCACCGTCGCCGGCGCGAGCCTGCCGATCACCGAGCCGCTAGGCTGGCTGTTCGCGAATCTCAACCTCAGTGCTCCCAGCGGCCCCTACGGCGCGATCCGCCAGTCGTGGCTGAGCTTCCGCTCCGCACCGCAGGCGATGCCGGCGAATGGCGCGCGCTATCTGGTGCCGGGCATACAGCTCGGCAACGCCGCCAACGGCGCCAATCCGTCCGTACCCTGAGCCTGGAGCACCGAATCATGAAAACGTGCACTTCCCTGCTCGGTCTGGGCGCAGCCCTGCTGCTGAGCGCAATCACACCGGCCCACGCCACCATCACGGCGCTGGACAACGTTCCCGCCGCCACGCTGCTGCTGCCGTATTTCGAGGTCGACTCGGCCAATCCGACCGCGACGCGCACCGTGCTCAACGTCGGCAACCGCGCCGCGACCGAAACGCTCGCCCACGTCACGCTGTGGAGCGACCGCGGCGTTCCGACCTACAACTTCAACCTGCGCCTCGACGGCTACGGCATCAGCGAGATCGACCTGAGCCAGCTATTCGCGACCGGCACCCTGCCGGCGTCGACGCCCGGCAGCTTCGGCTCCTGTACGACCGCGCTGCCGCCCGCGACGCTGGATGCCACACAGCTGGCCGGTCTGATCGCCGCACACCAGGGCCAGCCGTCCAGCCTGCTCGGCGGCCAGTGCGCGAGCACGCCGCACGGCGACACGCTGTCGCGCGGCTACGTGACCATCGACGTGGTCGGCGGCTGTACTTCGCTGGTTCCGGGCGACGCCGGCTATTTCGTCGCCGGCGGTGTCGGCGTCGCGCGCAATGACAATGTGCTCTGGGGCCAGTCCTCGGTATCCAACGTGTCGCAGGGCTTCACCTATGGCGATGCGCTCGTGCACATCGAAGCCAGCAGCACCGACGCGGCCACGAACGGCGCCGGCGACTACACCTTCTACGGCCGCCGCATCGGACTCAGCGGTGCGGACAACCGCGAAGCCCTGCCGACCGGCTGGGAAGGCCGCTTCTCGTTCACCGACGTGCTGTTCCGCACGACCGCGCAGGTCTGGCGCGATCCTGGCAACGTGGCGCCGTTCGCCTGCGGCTCGCCGCCGGCGGGCATCCCGAGCGGCGGCATCCTGGCATTCAACGAGCAGGAAGAGGTCTCGATCACCGGCTACGCGACGCGTCTGCCGCTGGCGACACAGTCCATCCGGCTCGATGACCCGACGCTGGCCAGCATCCCGTATACGAAGGGCTTCGTCAGCTACAACCTGTCGCTGAACGGCAACGGCCAGACTTCGCCGAATCACTCGTTCGTCAGCCACATTTCCACGTCGCTGTACGGCGATCTGGCACAGGCCGCCGCATGGCCGCAAGCGAAGAACGAAACCTTCAACCTGCCGATCACGCCGATCGAATGCGCTGACGGCATCGACAACGACGGCGACGGCCTGATCGACTTCCCGGCCGATCCGGGCTGCCGCAGCGCCAGCGATACGCTCGAAGCACCGCAGTGCAGTGACGGCATCGACAACGACGGCGACAGCCTGATCGACTTCCCGGCCGATCCGGAATGCTCGACCGCGCACGATCAGAGCGAAGGCTTCAATGCCGCCTGCGACGACGCTGTCGACAACGACGGCGACGGGCTGATCGATTTCCCGGCCGATCCGCAGTGCAACTTCCCGAACGACAACACCGAGAACTTCGGCCAGTGCGACGACGGCACCGACAACGATGGCGACGGCCTCATCGACTTCCCGGCTGATCCGGGCTGCACCTCGCGCAACGACAGCAGCGAAACCGACCCGCAGTGCCGCGACGGCATCGACAACGATGGCGACAGCCTCATCGACTTCCCGGCCGACCCGGGCTGCACCGACCTGAACGACAACCAGGAAGCGAGCCCGCAGTGCAGCGATGGCATCGACAACGACGGCGATGGCCAGATCGACTTTCCGGCCGACACCAGCTGCGCGAATGCCCAGTCGACCAGCGAGATCACCCAGTGCAGTGACGGCACCGACAACGATGGCGACAGCTTCATCGACTTCCCGGCCGATGTGGGCTGCAGCGCGTCTTCCGACACCAGCGAAATCGACCTGCCGCAGTGCAGCGACGGCATCGACAACGACGGCGACGGCCGCATCGACTTCCCGGCGGCGCCGACCTGCACCGCGGCCAGCGACGTGTTCGAGGGACCGGACTGTTCCGATGGTGTCGACAACGATTTCGACGGCCTCATCGACGCGGTGGACCCGGGCTGCGCGAGCCCGACCGACCTCAACGAACTGTCGAACGCGCCGACGCGCGCCTGCAGCGACGGCATCGACAACGACGGCGACGGCCAGACCGACTTCCCGGCCGATACGAGCTGCACGAGCGCCTGGAGCGATGTCGAGTTCTCGCCGACCGGCGTGGGCATCACGATCGTCGTCAATCCACCCACGCTGCCCAACGGTACGGTCGGCCAGGTCTACACGGCCAACCTCAGCGCGTCCGGCGGCCTGTCGCCGTACACGTTCTCCGTCAGCGCGGGTGCGTTGCCGCCAGGGCTGAGCTTGAGCCCAGGCGGCGTCATCAGCGGTACGCCCACGACGAGCGGCCTGTACAACTTCACGGTCACGGCGACTGACGCGAACGGATTCACCGGCACCCGCGCCTATCCGGTGACCATCAACGCCGCAGCCTCGATCGTGCCGGTGCCGGCCCTGTCGACCTGGAGCCTGCTGATGCTGCTGCTCGTGTTGGGCAGCTGTGCCGGATACGCGTTGCGACGCGTGTGACGGTCGAGTGGTCTCACGAAAAAACCCCGGCGCTGCCGGGGTTTTTTTTGGGTCGACGGCGCGCGCCATGGATGCAGGGCTGCGGTTACCATCGATGCTTTGGTGACGGACAACGGCGTGAATCAGGCAGGCAATCCGGATCGACACGGCCCTTCGCGGAATTCCCGGCAGGAGCGCGCCCGTCCGCTGCGCACGAGCTGCGCCGGCGGCGTCGCGATGCTCTGCCTGCTCGCGGCGGCTTGCAGCTCGCAGCCGCGCAAGCCCGTGCTGACGCCCGAAGCGGCGTCGCGCGCGCGCGACGCGCAGTCCGCGTGCAAGCCGGTAAAGCTCCGGACCACGCAGCGGTTTGCCGCGAATCCGATCGACACCGGACTGCCGGCCAGCGGCCAGTGGCGCGACGGCTTTGCGCTGGCCGACATGAACGGCGACGGCCGGCTGGACCTGCTGTCCGGCCCCGCGCGCAAGGGGCGCACGCAGCCCGTGATCTTTCTCGGCGACGGACAAGGCCATTTCCAGGAGTGGAAAGAGGCACATTTCCCACCGATGCCGTTCGACTACGGCGACGTCAAGGCCGCCGACTTCAACGCCGACGGCCGCCTCGACATCGCGCTGACGGCGCATCTGCGCGGGCTCACCGTGCTGATCAGCGAGGGCGGCGGCCACTACGCGCCGTGGAGCAACGGACTGATCCTGCGCGTGCCCGCCGAGTCGGTGCTCGAGCCGGTCTTCACCTCGCGCGCGCTGGCCGTGACCGACTGGAACCGCGACGGCAAGCCCGACCTGCTCGCGCTCAACGAAGGCCCGACGCGCCTCGGCGGCGGCGGCGTCACGACGGCGGTCGGCCTGTGGTTCAACCGCGACGGACTCTGGGATATCGCCAAGCCCGAGCGGGCGCTGCACAGCTTCGGTGATGCGATCGCCGTCGGCGACATCGACGGCGACGGCAATCCCGACGCGCTAATCGGCACCAATGTCGCCGGCAACCGCCTGCTGCTGCAGAAGGGCGACGGCAATCTGTACAGCGCGCGCGAACTGCGCTCGCTGCCGCTGGCCGCCGCCGTGACCGCGGTCGCGCTGCATGATTTCGACGGCGACGGCAGCGACGAGGCCATCGCTGCCGCGCGCGCTGTGGAAAACACGCAGTTCTGTATTTTGTTACAAGTCGTGCACGCGGCCGGCAGCGACAAGGAACAGCCGCTCGCGCTGTGGAGTGCGGTGTCGCGCGAGAGCATCGCCGCGCTGGCCACCGGCGACATCGATCGCGACGGTCACGACGATCTCGTCGCCCTGCGCGAAGACGGCGAGATCCTGACGTTCGCCGGCGCGCGGCGCGGCTTCAGCCGAGACCTGCGTCTCGAACCGCTCGAAGCGATGCAGGGCTGCAAGGTGTTCGACGCGCAGCTCGCCGATATCGACGCCGACGGCAGCCTCGAACTCATCGTCGCCTACGCCGGCGAAGACAGCATCGGCGACACCACGCCGTGCCGCGGCAACGGCGGCTTTCGCGCGTGGCGCCTGCAGCCCGCAGGCGCGGTACCGCGCTGATGGCGCGATCGGTGGCGCAGTCGCGTGCGGTCAGCGATATCGCCGCGCCGCAGCCGCGCGCGCGCGAACGCGTCATCGTCGCGAGCCTGGTTGTCGCACTGCTCGGCACGGCGTGGCTCGTGGATCCGTTCGCGCAGGCCGGATTCGATGCACCGAAGCGGCTGATCGCGCTGATCGCCGCGGCCGTGGCTGGCGCGGCGGCGCTATGGAATGCCGATGCCCGTGCGCTACGCGATACGTTCCGGCGGCGCGATGCGCTCGCACCGGCAGCGCGCTATTCCCTGCTCGCGGCGCTTGCAGTGATGGCCGGGCTGCTGCTCGCCACGCTCGTGGCGCAGCAGCCCACGTCGAGCGCGTCGACGCTGCGACTCATGCTCTTGATTGCGCTGTTCGTGCCGCTCGGCGCGTCGCGCGTGTTCGACGGCGCCGGCGGCCGTCGTGTGCTGACCGCGGCGCTGCTCGCTGCGGCGGTCAATGCGGTGATTTCGCTGCTGCAATCGGCAGGACTCGATTTGTCGTTCGTGGCCAGCCAGCCCGGCGGCCGCTATCCGACCGGCGCGCTGCTCGGCAACGAGGCGTATGTCGCGCTGAGCGGCGCGCTCATGGGCGCGGCCGGTCTTGCGCTCGGACTGTCGGCATCGACTTCGCGTCGGCGCTGGATCGGCTGGGCGCTGCTCGCGCTCGGACTCGCCGTGATGCTGGCGAACCGGCAGCGGACCAGCCTCATCGCAGTATTTGCCGCCGCCGCCGTGCTAGCCGCGGTGCGCTGGCGCGTGCTGCGCTGGGCGCCGCATGCAACGGCCGCGCTGGTGGTGCTGCTCGGCCTCTGCGCCTCGGTGCCCGCGCTGCGCGCACTGACCTGGGCGCGCGTGCCAGTCACCGTCGATACCTGGCAGCAAGTCACGACCTACCGGCTCGGCGCCTGGGCCGCAGCGACGGAGATGATCGCGACGAAACCCTGGACCGGCTACGGACCCGGCAGCTACGCGAGCCAGTCGCAGGTACAGCGCTTTGCCGCCGAGATCAAACTGCAGCGGCGCCTGCCGCCGCCGCAGCCGGCAACCACGTTCGTGCAGGCGCACCAGGAATACCTGCAGCTCGCGGCCGAAGCGGGCTTGCCTGTGCTCGTCGCGCTGCTGGCCGCGCTGGGCTGGCTGCTCGGCGGACTGCTTCGCCTGGCACGTGACGCCAGCGTCGCGCGGACGCAGCTCGAAGCGCAGCTGCTGCTCGGCGTCCTCGTGGCCGGCGCGGTTGCGGCGCTGGCCTGGTTTCCGTTGCAGATACCGTTCACCGCGATCGTGTTGCTGCTCGCATGCGGCCGTGCCTGGCGGTTGCTCGCCGCTGAACGCGAGATCGGCGCATGAAGCGCGCATGGCAGGTTGTCCTAGTCGCCTTGCTCGGCCTTGCGCTGTGGCCGGAGTTTTCGCGCTACGTGGCTGAGTGGCGCCTCAGCGAAGCGAATGTGCGCCTCGATCGCGCGCTGCAGGCCAGCCAGTCAGCGGCGCGCGCGGGCGTGCCGGGCGTCGATCGCGAAGCGCTGCGTCAGGCGCAACTGGCCGGTGCCCTGGCCGAACAGGCCCATGCCGCCTTGTCCGACGATCCACGCGCGACATTGGCGCACGCCATTGCGCTGATCATGACCAGCCGCGGCGCCGATGCCGAAGCACTGCTCGGCGCGGCCATCGCGTCCGGAGAACGCCCCGAATTCACGATCAATCTCGGCCGAGCCCGTACCACGCTCGGCGACGAAGCGGGCGCGAACGCGGCTTACCTGCGCACGGCGTGGGCCAGCCCGCAGGCGACAGCGACCTTGCCCAAGGCCATGCGCGAAGATTTCCAGCGGCAGGTCGAGCAGCTCGACGCGCAACTACGCGCGGGGCAGCTCAAAACACCGCCGCCGCTGGATGCGGCGACTGTTGCGGCGCCTGTCTCAAAGTAGCGATTGTCCAATTTGCACAGGTGAACCGCCGCAGCCCTGTCGGGCCGCCGCGGCTCGCTTAAACGATCATCCCGATGCTCGCGGCATGGCTAGGTTCGCGCCGCAGCCAACGCCCGCCATACCGATTCGAGCTCCTGCGCCGAACGCGTCCACGAAAACTCCGCCTCGACATGGCGCCGCGCTTCGCACGCGAGCGACTCGGCCAGCGCGGGCGACGACAGCAGGCGCAGCAGCGCTGCACTCATCGCCGGCGCATCGTCGGCCACGAGCAGATGCTTCCCGTC
>Ga0207698_10001684_pt1 | contig 12881 bp, 15 predicted proteins | sample KBSCornC22_FD_184298 | JGI IMG/M metagenome (GOLD analysis project Ga0207698, IMG submission 184298) | Corn rhizosphere microbial communities from Kellogg Biological Station, Michigan, USA - KBS Corn C2-2 (SPAdes) (version 2) | ecosystem: Host-associated > Plants > Roots > Rhizosphere > Soil ...
TTTAGAGCGCTTCCTTGCCAAGGAAGAGGTCGAGAGTTAGAGTCTCTTAACCCGCACCACGCATCGACTAATATCAACCCCGCTCAATTTTTCGGCAATCAAGTGGCCGAAAAATAGTGGGGTCTTGTATTGTCGCTGCTTTTCCCCACAAAGTACGCTTCTCTGACTTTGCGGGGTCCCCAAAAACTATGGTTGGATCAATTCTCTCCCCATTGCGCAAACTCCGCACAATGGAGACCCCGAAATGATGCACTACTCCTTCCCCGCGGAGACAGGAAGTTATCCCCGCGGGGACTATAAATTAGCTCAGTGGTAGAGCACCTCCATGGTAAGGAGGGGGTCACAGCTATATATTGATTAAAATGAAAGGGTATAACTTATTTGATTAGTTTTGCTGCTCAGATGATATGAGCCCCTGGGACTATACTGTAATTAGTGAGGATAAAGAATGAATGCACCAGTTACCAATGATTCGCAATTATGGATAGAAATTGCTACTGAACCGAGCAACCTGAGCTTCTCGACCACACTTTCTCTTAAGGGAGCAAGATGGGACGTAGTCTTTTCTAGCAACCAAATCAGAGCCACCTCGCACAAAAGGTATCCCGTGCCAGGTACGGGTTTTGGCGATAAAGACAGGGTTATCGAGAATGCCATGAACCAGATTGTGGGGCATATACGAAACCTGGGTTACTTCAGCCTGGGGCTGGATATGAAGTGGGGCTACGAAGGCGGGTACGACGGTACTCATATCGGTGCGACCATGGATATCTTCCCCTCGATTCATCAAAACAGCTCAACTCAGTTCTTCGCCAACTCGATTGAGCGTGGGCAACGCATAATGGATGACATTGGCAGCAGTCACAAAAAGGGTCTCAGGTCTCTGCTTAATTATTGGCGAAGGGCTAAGGAGTTAGATGAGCTGGGCTTCGACTCCGAAGCGTATCTGAACTATTTCAAAATCCTTGAATGTCTCGCCGAACTTAATGCCGATGATGTTACTAAGCGAGCAATTGTAGATCGCTTTAGTCCAGGTGGTGTTCCTCAAAAAACGCTCTGTAAAAAGTACCGAGCCAAAACAACAGCCGATAAGAACAACTTGCACCGTCAGATACTTTTTGCCGCCAAAACCCTGAGTGCAGCCAATGTCGGCCCTAAGCTTAGTCGAGGTCTTTTTATTAAGGTACTGGATATCGTCTTCATGCGACACGGCTGGAATGTGGCTCATAAACTACTGCGTTCAAATCCATATGACACCTACGATGCCATTGGCCAGCATAGTGATGAGTTTAGATTGGTCATGATAGAGAATATATACATCAGCAAAATAACTAAGCTACTAATTCTCCGTTATGCTAAGCCCGGACAGTATCACTTCGTCAAAGACGGAAATATGCCAATGGTCATGCCTGTATCAGGCAAAGGCAGTAAGCTCGATGACTAATCTAGCAGATATACCTATGGAACGTAGGCTCGGAGTTACAACTTTTATAACATGGCATCCGCCTAAGCAAGATGTAGTCGTTGGTAACATCAAGCTGTCCAACGGTAAAGGCGTGAAGGTAACTCATAAAACATTCAATCGGAGTGGCTACTTGCAGCGGTCTACAGTGAGTCTCGAGTATGAAACTTTGGCTCAAGGCGAGTTGGATATGTGGGTATTGTTTCACGCTCTTATTCTGGGTGACCCGTTAGTTCTTCCATCGTATATGGGAACTATCAACGGAGTTGTTGAGTTCCTTGATAAGCCGTTTGGGTCAGAGAGGGATTATGATGACTTCCTCAATACTGCATATCGAACAGAGGGTATTACTCAGAAGATGAGCTATAAAGAACTGTACCAAAGGTTCGTTGGACTTAACGAGCAGCAGAGCGGGATGGCGAAAAACTGGCTCCTCGATTTGAAGCCTGGAGATGGATGGTCGCATGGTGAGATGGCAAACTACTCTTATTGGAGAATGGTCATCGACTTTTCGATTGTCGATTCAATTATTGGTAGACGTCCACGCCGAACACTTGCAGAGTCATGGGTTAAGAGAAGGCTATTAGAGATTGTTGGCGAAGCTGAAAAAGCGGAGCAATACATGAAGATTATCTGGACGGTTCGACAAAACATACGGCATAACACCGCACACGAGAGCGACTACCCACACCAAAGACACTCTAGCCCTCTACGGCAGGGTGATAATGAGTTTGATATTGATACAGTTGTTAATACTTTTAAGACTGACACCCACGCACTTACGGCACTCGAGACCAACATGCATGAAGTAACACGCATATTACTACTGGATAACATTCTGCAAACGAAAATCTTTCCTGACTTACGTCCATATATGGTTCGTACGGGTGGAATGACTTGGGAGCAGTTAATGAAAATCGTGAATCAGAGCTAATCATTAAGAAGAGTTAGTTAGCCCTGCAAAATCGTTACACTTTCACGAATAATGCTGCGCCAGGTTTGCTACTATTAAGAAAAGTGAAACCCGATTATAAAATCATTGCCTTTAAGGACTCGGATGCATGGCGGCGTTGGCTTGACGGCAATCACGACAAAACTGATGGGGTGTGGTTAAGAATCTATAAAAAAGCCTCAGCCACTCCTACTGTCAGCTATTCAGAAGCTCTGGATGAGGCGCTGTGTTATGGCTGGATTGATGGTCAAAAGAAGGGTTACGACGAAGAATCTTTCTTGCAGAAGTTTACGCCGCGCCGGGCAAAGAGCATGTGGTCTAAACGCAATATTGAACATATTCAGCGGCTTACCGAGCAAGGCCGGATGATGCCAGCTGGGATAGCAGAAGTCGAACGTGCAAAAGAAGATGGTCGCTGGGCTGCTGCGTACGACAATCCAAGCGAGATGGCTATCCCTAGCGACTTTCTAATCGAGTTAAAGAGGCATCCAGTTGCCGAGAAGTTCTTCGGGACACTTAATAAAGCAAATACCTACGCGATCGCATGGCGTCTCCAAACAGCTAAAACAGAAGAGACTCGGAAGCGGCGACAGGAAAAAATAATCGCACTGCTTGATGCCGAACAAAAACTTCACTAATTTCTAGAGCTTCTCGGCCAGCTCGATAATAATTCCTTCGGGGCCGTGGATATAGCATAGCTTCCATGAGTTTTTATATGTTTGTACTTCACCTACGAGCTGGTGGCCTTTTTGCTGCAGACTCGCCAAAATCTCATCCAAGCCTTCAACCTCAAAACATAGATGGCGCAGGCCCAAAGTATTTGCCGCTGATTGTTGGATACCATTCTCGTCTAAAGGGCGATGGAACTTTACGAGTTCTAAATTCAACTTCCCGTCTGGCGCTTGAAGCATAACTATATCATCTTTGACATCCTTCAACCCTGTAACGCGATCAACCAGCTCCCCCTGCATCACCATCTCACCCACCACCGTAAAACCCAGGTCGGTAAAGAAAGATTTTGCGGCTTTAAGATCTTCGACGTTGATGCCTATATGATCTATATGTCGAACTTTCATGAATCAATTGTAGCAACAGCAGAATTAACTGTCTTGCTTACCGCATGAGATAATAGGTTAATGGGCAAATTAATCTACCTTATATCGACATCCCTGGACGGCTACGTCGCCGATAAAAACGGCAAATTTGACTGGTCTATGCCCAGTGAAGAATCCCATGCCTTCGTGAATGACACGCTGCGCAATGTCGGGACGATCCTAATGGGGCGCAACCTGTACGAGACTATGAAGATCTGGGATGAAATTCCCACCGAAGGAACCGGCGGCCCGATGGACGGCCCAAGCCCGGCTATGAACGACTATGCCAAAATTTGGAAAGCCGCAAAGAAAATAGTCTATTCCACCACGCTTTCCGAGGTTACGACAGCCAATACGACACTAGAACGGTCCTTTGACCCAAGCGCCATCCAAAAACTAGTGGCAGAATCAGATAAAGACTGGGATATCGGCGGCCCGCACCTAGCGGCCCAAGCCATAAAGGCCAATATTATCGACGAATATCATCAAATCATCGTCCCCATAATGATAGGCAGTGGGAATTACTGGCTGCCAAAAGACGTCAAAAGCCAGTTTAAGGTTGCGGATTTGCGAAAATTTGAAAATGGCTTCGTCCATCTTCAGTACGATAAAGTTTGAATCCGCTTTGAGGTGTAAAATAGAGTTATGAGAAACCTGATTATGTGGAATGTGATAACTCTCGACGGATACTTCGAGGGTGAAAAAGCGTGGGATTTAGACTTTCATCAGCTGGTCTGGGGTGATGAGTTAGAGAATTTTAGCATCAAACAGCTTGATACGGCTGACGCGCTAATCTTTGGCAAGAATACATATGTGGGCATGGCGGACTATTGGCAGAAAGAGCAAGAGGGTGAAGTAGGCGAGCGGATGAATAAAATTAAAAAATATGCCTGCTCATCCACACTCGAAAAAGCCGACTGGAATAACACGACAATCATCAAGGATGCGGTGGCGGAACTGCCGAAACTGAAAGCGGAAGACGGCGAAGGCGACTTGTTCGTCTTTGGCAGCGGCGAGCTTTCCGGCTCGCTCACCAAGGCCGGCTTGTTTGACGAGTACCGGCTGTGCGTCGCGCCAGCCATTTTGGGTAAAGGCAAACGACTGTTTGCCGAAGGCTTGCCTTACTCGGAGCTGTCGCTTCTTGAAACAAAGCCGCTTACGAGTGGTGGTATTATCTTAAAGTACGGGAGGAAGCGTTCATGAGAAAAATTATAGTCCAAGAGTTCATTACATTAGACGGAGTCATGCAGGCTCCCGGCGGCCCAGAAGAGGACCCTTCGGAAAATTTTAAATATGGCGGCTGGACGGCGCCGTTTCAAAGCGGAGATGACGCTGGGGCCGCTAAGTTTATGAAAAAGTGGATGCAAAGCACCGATATTATTCTGGGCCGCAAAACTTATGACCTTTTTTCGGAGTTTTGGCCTAAGCACGCCGACATATGGCCTGGCATCCAAGATGTGAAAAAATACGTCATGACCAATACCCTGAGTGAGAATAAATCGGATTGGAAAAACGTATCTTTCCTGGGCAGCGTCGAAGATATCAAAAAGCTCAAAGAATCAGATGGCGGCGATTTTCGCGTCCATGGCAGCGGCAACCTGGTCCAAACACTACTGAAAAACGATCTGGTAGACGAGTTATGGCTAATAACCTACCCCATCACTCTGGGCAGCGGCAAACGTTTATTTGGCGATGGCACAATATCTGCGGCTTGGAAAATGACGGATAGCGTAGTAGCACCTAACGGTGTGATTTTTGCCAGCTATCAGCGGTCGGGCGAAGTTAAGACCGGCACCGTCGGAGAGTAGTATGGCTAAGGTTAGGTCTAATGATGGCACTGTGATCGCGTATGATAAAAAAGGCCAAGGACCGAACCTTATCATAGTACTCGGAGCCCTAAATAAGCGCGGTTCGGGTAAGCGGCTGGCAAAATTGCTAGAAGACCACTTCACTGTGATTACTTATGACCGCCGCGGCAGAGGCGATAGCACGGATAACCTGCCCTACTCGACCGACAAAGAAGTTGAAGATATCGATGCTCTGGTTGGTGAACTGGGCGGACAAGCCTATCTTTACGGACACTCATCAGGCGCGATACTGGCTTTGTTGGCCGCCAAGAAGCTCGCCGACAAAGTTGAGGGTATAGCACTTTACGAAGTGCCGTATGATTCAGACCACGCTGCTCAGAAAGCCTCTGAAAAATACAAGAAAGAACTAGAACTGCTATTAAATGAGGGGAGGAATGGAGACGCTGTCTCGCTTTTCGTTAAGTCTGTCGGCGTTACGGATAAACAAATTGCGGCTATGAAGCGCTTACCCATGTGGAAGGGGTTAACGTCAATGGCACCTACTCTGGCATATGACACGATCGAACTTATGGAGCTATACCCGGATATAGACGTGCATGCCGTTAGTACGCCGGCGCTTGTAATGTATGGTGCGGACAGCCCCGCTTTTATGGGTAGAACCGCTAAGGAGCTTTCTAAGAAAATGCGGAATGCGCAGCTCAAAAAACTACAGGGGCAGTGGCACGATGTTAAACCAGACGTACTAGCCCCTGCTTTAAATGAGTTCTTTAGTAAAAAAACCAGCTGATAAACAGCCAGTTTTTTTGGTTGAGTTTGCAGTAGTTGTTAGCTAGAAGGCCGGCAGGCCAATAGCGTAACGTTTGATCCGTCGGTATGGTTTGACACGTTCCCCTATCTTGTAGCGCATATATCCTCCTATGCAAGAACTACTATAGCCAAGGTAAACGGGACTGGCTGTTAGTTATATTACAAGGTCACTTCAGAAAGACGCCGACGATCAGTCCCATGACCACTAGAGTTACAAGCCGGTTGCCTAGATTGATATACAGCTTGCTTTTTGGCCTGGGGTCAAAAACATCATGGGCTACTAGCGCTGTGCCCGCCAGGCCGGCCCAGGCCAGCAAGGCGGTGTCAAAACCGGACATAATCCAGCTGTCGTTGGTGAAATGCTGGAAATAAACCGTGAAAAGCGACAATATGTATGCCGTCAGGAACGAAACCAGCAGCAGTACCGGCATAACTTTGGCCCGGTCTTTGGCTATTTCTTTTTCAGTAACGCCCAGAGCTTTACCCCAAGCCGGCCCGAACATGAACGGGCTATACCAGATGATACCGACTACTATGGCCGATAAGCCGCCGAGCACCCAGCCCAAAACCGATACATGAGCAAACATTATTTTGTCCCCCTTAATTAATAATCGAATTATACAACTTATAAACCGGACAATAAATGAGAAAAGGGCGGCTGGGCAGCCGCCCTTTATGAGGATTCTCTCCTCGATTCTCACCTCCTTGTTCACTCGTGGACCACGACTGTGGTGTTGTACGGCAGGTCATGGATGTACTTGGCCGCCGTCATCGACGGAATGTGCACGCAGCCGTGGCTGGCGTACAGTCCATCGTAGTGGAAGCATTGCCCGCCGTTGAAGCAGGCAGCCCAGCGCATATACGCGCCAGGGTACTCGTTTGACATGTAGTCGTACCTACCCTTGAATCCGATGCGGAAGACACCGTCAGTCGTGCTGTGGGTGATGCCGTCATCGGACTTGTAGCCGCCGTAAGCCGCGCTGATGCTCAGCGTGACCACGACCAGGCGGGTAGCCGAATCGTAATGCAGCACGCTGACCATGCCAGGCGCTTTGCTGGCGTCTACCGCCCAGCCTTCGGCGCGGGCGGCGCTGATGGCCGTCTGGCTGATGTAGCTGGCCAGCCGCGAGACCGTAGCCTCACGGCGCAGCTGATTCCACTGGCGGCTGCCGACCGAAATGGCTCCGGTCACGTGGTAGCCGGCCAGCTTCTGCCACGACTTCAGCCCGGCGTTGGACATCGGGCCGAAATCACCATCGAATGTTCCTCCGTAGAGATCCATCCGCTGGTTGGCGTGCAGGTACTGCTCCAGCTTGGTCACGGACGGGCCGTGAGAGCCGCTGTGCAGTCTGGCCGGCGAACCGGCCAATGCCGTCTGGGCGAAACAAACCGCCGCGATGATGGCGGCGGCAAGGAGGAAGAACTTCATAATTCCTTTCCTTAGCAGGGGATTATGACGGGTTATATTATACCACTAAAGCTTAAAATAAGCAATAAGTTAGGGGCGGCTGGGCAGCCGCCCCTTTGAGGCTGATTCGGCCGCAGGATCCTAGGAAGCAGGAAACCTCGGATCTAAGGCCTAGCAGCACCTAGCAGCTGAGAGGTACCGTCCCGGAAAGCCCGTTACGGTTCGATGCCATGCAGTCGAACAGTTGGACACCGTCCTGGCTGATCGTCATTTCGATGCTCGTGACGGTCAGCGTTGGATTGACACCTGTCCAGTTCGAGTTCGGGCAACCGGCCGCGGACCCCGACACTGTCGACGGAGCCGTCAGCACAGCTGGATTGGTCGTGAAGGTCACAGTTCCGTTCTTGATCTGGTTGCCCGGAATCGTCGTCGGAGCCGTTACCGGGCCGACCAGCACCTTGTTCTGGCCCGGAGCAATGTTGCCTCCGGCGTTCTGGCACTGGTAGACCGCGGAGCCGGCAACGGTGACATTGATGACCAGGTCGCCATTACCGAGCCCCGACAGCGACGCGGTACACGTCGTTGAGCTTGATGATCCGTCCGATGAAACCGTGCAGACCGGACTGCCGCCGTGCTTGAAGTGCGGGCTGGCTGCCCACACAGCTGTAGCACTACAGAGCAAGCCTAGTACGACCGCCAGTAGCACTGCGAGTTTCTTCATGACTCACCCCTTGATAGTTGCTAGGCGCGCTGTGTATTCAGACGCCTCGTTGCCAGACTCAGTAGCGGCAGCCCCCCTTGACACGGTCAAAACCTCCTGCTTGTGTTGCCGCATACGTAACTGACACATTTAGGATGCGCTTTTTTCAACATTTTTTCCGTGTCTGCGCTTACATAAGAAATATACGAATTCTTGTTATATTTACGAGAAATAATCGTCCTAAATTTTCACGACTTTTCACACATCTGTTACTTAATAAAAAAAGAGCCCGGTTGACCAGGCTCTTTTCTCTTTTTATTTATTTTAGCCGTTGGCTTTGTTCTTGCCACCAGTTGCTACGTAGCTTACGCAGTCACCCTGATTTTTGAAAGCTCTATTGTTTACGTCGGCGAGAGTCTGCCATCCATTGTTCTTACACTGGTCTTTATTGGTTGGATGTGACAGTACCGGCGGGCATGTTCTATTCCTCACGATTACAAACTGATCGCTCTGTAGGTTTGTAAACGAGGGGGAGGTAGTTGTCGTTTGGGCAGCTATAGCGTCCGCCAAAGTATTACCTATAGAGTACCCGACCAGAGCATATGTTGCGCTACCATCACAGCTAGCTGAAACTACATTATTGCCAGTAGTAACTTCGTTAGTAGCGTAATCTGCGCCTAAAGACATATCGGAAGTAGTCGCGAAGTACGGAGTAGAATTGTTGAAGCCAACAGGCCCTAAACTGTACGAGCCTGAACTTGCGCCAATATTAGTAGCGTTCCAAGAGGATACCATCGGGAAGGATGCACTATTAGTGTTTGCGGCTGTAGCTTGCGCACCGTCTACGAACTTATCGATTGTAACTTTGACAGTTGGAGCTGGCTCATAGTCATATGTCGTCGTATTAATTTGAGTGTTGTCTGCTAAAACAGTTTGATTATTGCCAGATACAGCCCAACCCCCATCAGTTACAAGTTGGATCCCTGTTACAGTCTGTGACCCAAGAAGCGTTTCGGCTTGGGCGTAGGTGCTATATTGAGCTCCACCAACATACTGACTAGTGTCAAATATTGGATCAGCTGAGGTTGTCAAGTTCCCGGTAGGTGTCCAAGAATTTGTAGCGCACCCTGTAAAGTTTGGTGAAGGCCCTAAGTATACGAATACATTATGACTGCCAATATTAATTTGGAATCTTGGTGAGCCGCCGCCACAGTCACCGGCCGTTATCTTATAGTCAGTACCTAAATTTGTAAGACTGGAAAATAGAAAACCTGACTGGTCCGTATAATCTATGCCTCCATCAACGTGGCTTGTGTCAGACACCATTTGCACTGCGTTGCCAGGATTACCTCCACTGACTACTGATGCATTGTCAAACGTTGAATAGTTCTGCGAAACGGCCGCATGTGCACCTAATGGAACTGCGATTGCCATTGCTACTCCTGCAAAACCCAGCGTTGCGCCTGAAATCGCCAGCGCTGTTTTGGTTTTTATTTTCTTAACACCGGTTCGAATGTCATATCTAAGCATGCTCATCTTCCCATTTAATTGTTCTATTATTGTAGCATAAGCAAAAACATTGTTCAGTAAGCGGACAAAAACCACAACGGACGAAAAGAAAGAGGGCCCGGGGAGAGCCCCTACTCATCCCCGGGCTATCTGCCGTTCGTCCTAGCTCGGAGCGCCGACGAGCGCGTGGAGCTCCGACTCGATGGACTCAGCGTCGAACAAACGCTCGAAGCTGTCCTCGAAGCCCTCATGGCTGACACGCAGTGCCCTCGTCGGGTTCATGGCGTTGAAGGTGCCGCTCCGCCTGAACATCGTCAGGGCCTTTTCGAGGTTCTTCTTGGGAACCTCGAGGAGCCCCTGGACGTAGATGGCGTCCCCGAGCTCGGGGTTCGCCCCGATCTTGGTGAAGACCTTGGCGGCTTCCTCGGCAGCCCAGCTGGCCGCCGAGTAGTCCTCGAGCCCGATCTTGGCCCATGCCAGGCCGAGGTAGGCAGCGCCGCGAGGAATCGTGGCGTCCTGGAGATCGCTGTCGTCGACGATGTCCTGGAACTTCTTCGCCGACTTCTCGTAGACGCTGGTCGGGTGCATGTGCATCGAGGCGGTCGCCTCGATGACTCTGGCCTCGCCCTTGCGGAAGAAGCTGACATCGACGAGCCCCTTGGAGATGATGTGGGCGCACAGGATGCGACCCTCCTTGAGGTCCTTGATGGCGATGGTCAGCAGGCCGTTGGCGTAGCTATCGATCGCGTGCGGATCTTGTGACACGTTTTCTCCTTCTAATTGAGATGAGCGAACGGCAGTGTATGTACAGCCTCAAAAAGAGTAGGCCTCCTTTCGTCTGGGGTGTGGCTGTTACATACAAACGGCCCTCTGTCGAGGGCCAAGCCTTATTATGAATACATCTTAAACTGGCTTCAGTTAAATATATCTCTGGATAATAGATGACGATGTGTCCTAATTTATCCAGCCCTGCTACAATACTGCTAACGACTAAGGTGTCTAATAGCCTGATGAGAAAACTAAAAACCAGCAAACTTTCCAAAGCCCAATTGGCCATTTTTGTTATAGCGTTCGCCCTGATAGGCTACCTTATCTTCCGCTCTTTCGCCCTTAACCCTAACCTCCCAGGTGACCTTAACAATGACAACAGCGTCAATGTGACTGACCTATCCATCCTGCTATCTAACTATGGTACTTCCAACTCCACAGCTGACATCAATACTGATGGCACTGTAAATGTACTGGACCTATCAATTCTGCTATCCCACTACGGGAGCAGTTATACGCCGCCGGTAAGCACCCGGATATATACGGCTGATTTCTCAACTGGCGACTTTTCGCAGATTGTCAGCTTGCAGGAATCCAGTATCGGGCGTATTACGATGGTGACTCCCGGCGTGGGTGGCCAGAAGTACGCAGCTAAAGTCCTGACCGGCGCCCAAGACCAAGGAGTGGCCGGTGCCAGCGGCTATCGAACAGAAGTCTATGTCCAAGGCTTTTCGCAGCATCTGGGCGGCGGTTCGCTGCAAGGTAAAGAGGTATGGGTCGGCTGGACAATCAAGCTAGGCGCCGGTTTCCAGGTACCGTCCGGCTATCTTGTCCTTACCCAGTTCCACGCCGGATATGGCTCGCCGGTCTTCGCTATAACCATGGATAGCCTGGGACGCATAGTCGTTGAGCAGCGCGGCGGGGCCTACACCGATAATGGCGGCTCCAGCGGTAATTATCGGGAAGCTATCCTGATGACCTCGCCACCGCGAGAAACCGATTTCAACCTGGTCGTGCATCGTATTTTCTCAGTTAACTCTGACGGATTGACCCAGGTGTGGCTAAATAAAAGTCCAACCACCAACGCTCCTGACGTATCCATGACAGGCCCGACATTAGAGATAGGTCAGGAAGCCTCCCCTTATATGAAGTTCGGAATGTATGGCGGCAATTGGCCCCCGCCGGATAACGTATTGTACGGCGGAAATATCCGCTGGGCGACTTCGGCCACCGGACTTTAGCGCAAGATTCTTTAAGGTGTAGCGTTTTTGATTTAAGCAACAAATTAGCGGATAATAAGCCATAAGTTAAATAGTGTAGCGCCAAAAAAGAAATGTCCGGATTTAAAAAAAATCATTTCTCCCGCCCCCAGCTCCTGATCTTCATAATCGCCTTCAGCTTGATAGGCTACTTGATATTTAAATCTTTCGCCCTTAACCCTAACCTCCCAGGCGACCTGAACAATGACAATACTGTCAATGTGATGGACATGTCGATATTGCTGTCTAATTACGGCACATCCAACGCCGCGGCTGACATCAACACAGACGGGACCGTCAATGTCTTGGATATGTCCATACTGCTGAGCCACTACGGGCAGAGCCTAAGCACCGGTTTTACTAACACGGTTAAACCATCGATTTCAGGAACCGCCAGCGTCGGCTCCACCTTAACGGCCAGCCCGGGCACCTGGACACCCACTCCATCCGGTTACGGCTACGCCTGGGACCTTTGCGACTCGGCTGGCAACAACTGCGGCCTGTCGCCAACGGCCGTCAACCAAAGCACCTATGTCATACAATCCGGCGATACCGGCCATACCATCAGGGTGAACGTAGGGCCGAAGGATAGCAGCGGCACTACCCAGTGGGCGGTTTCCGTATTATCTAATGCTACGGGAGTGATTGGCGGTTCTGGCGGCGGTACGGCCGGCCCAACCTTTGGCGGACCGACTATTTATGCGGCGAATAGCCCCTGGAACACGGTGATTCCGGCCAACGTAGCCATACATCCCGATAGCAACACTATGATAAATGGAGTGTGGTACAGCCCGGGGACGCTAACACCCAGCGGCAACCCGCATGCCTGGGGGTCGGTGCCTAACTATGCCTATGCCGCCTGGCTGGGACCGCGCCAGAATGTCGGCCGGACCTGGTTAAGCGTTGCCAGTACGCCTACTACTACGGTATCGCTGGACTTTCCCAGCTGCGGCTACAAGCTGCTTCAGGTTCCTATTCCATCCAATCTTATACCACCAGGATTTCGCTTCGACCGATGATGAGCACCGGACCGACTTACAGATGGATGACGGGTCGACCTGGAATATCGAATACCTTACGCCTCCCAACACTGCTTCATACGAGGGCTGTGGCT
>Ga0207698_10001689_pt1 | contig 12860 bp, 12 predicted proteins | sample KBSCornC22_FD_184298 | JGI IMG/M metagenome (GOLD analysis project Ga0207698, IMG submission 184298) | Corn rhizosphere microbial communities from Kellogg Biological Station, Michigan, USA - KBS Corn C2-2 (SPAdes) (version 2) | ecosystem: Host-associated > Plants > Roots > Rhizosphere > Soil ...
CGTTCGGCCGGGCGGCGCCGGAAGTGAGCGTCGAACCGGTCGTCGCGGGGACGGCACCTGCGAGCTGGGTCACCGTGAAGGGTGGGCGCCGCAACGGCGTGGTGCTGTACCTGCATGGCGGCGCCTTCATCGCCGAGACGCCGATGTTCCACGGAGCGCTCCTCGGGCGCATCTGTCGCGAGAGCCGGTGCCGCGGATTGATGCCGAGCTACCGGCTGGCCCCGGAGCACCGCTATCCAGCGGCTTTGGACGACTGCATGGCCGCGTACCGTTGGCTGCTTGCCGAGGGCCACGAGGCGGGACGCATTGTCGTCGCCGGCGACTCCGCGGGAGGCAACCTCACGCTCGCGCTTTTGCTGCGCCTGCGCGACGAGGGCCTGCCGCTGCCGGCCGGCGCGGTGGCGATCTCGCCGGTGAGCGATCTCACCTTTAGCGGCGAGTCGGTGCAGCGCAACGACGGCGTCGACGACATGTTCAGCGCCGACTCGATGGGCGGGCTGGTGCCCGTGTACCTGGCCGACCGCGACCTGCGCACCGACCCGCACGTCTCGCCGGTGTTCGGCGACTTCGCCGGCTTGCCGCCGTTGCTGCTGATCGTCGGCAGCACCGAGCTCCTTCTCGACGATTCGGTGCGCGTGGCCCAGCGGTGGCCGCAGTCCACCTTGCTCGTCTGGGACGGCATGCCGCACGTCTTCGTCGGCTTCGACTTCCTGCCCGAGGCGCGCGCGGCCACGCAGCGCATCGGACGTTTCGTCCGCGATTGCCTGGCAGCCGGGGCCGAACCGGCTGCCGACGCCGAGGCAGAGACGGACGAGGCACCCGTCCGCGAAGCGGCGCTGCCCGCCGTGGTGGGCGCGCATCCGCCTCGGCGCCTCGGCGTCCTGGCTCGGCTGTACCTGGCGATCGCGGTGATCAGCGGATCGATGTGGCTCGCGGTGATCCTCTGGGGCATGGGCCCGCTGCTGCTGCTGGCGCATCCGGTCGTGTGGCTCGCCGCGCTCTCGCTCGGCGCGATCTGGGCCGTGGCGGCATTCCTGTTCCTGCGTGCTTCGTTCGGCGCACGCATCGGGCCTAGGAAACGCCGTTCGTGACCGCACCGACACCACGCGGACCCGGCTCGCGACGGCGCTCGTGGGGGTACGCGCGCTCGCGCGGGCGCAAATCACCGACGCGACGCTTCCGTGCCGCGCACGGCTGCTCAGGACTCGTTGCTGCCGTTCGCGTGCTCGTCTCCAGCGTCGGCTGTGCAGCTATTCTGTTGAGACGAATGCGCGACTCCTCAATACTCGACTGACCGAACTTAAGGAGGCAGGTCTGGTCGAGCGGCTATCGCCTCACCGAACAAGGTCGGCGCTTAGGTGTGATCTTGGACGCGTTGTAGCCTGAGGCGAGAAGTGGGCCCGCCACATCTCATCAGCTTGATTCAGGCCGCACTCGAACAGTCATCTGCCGGAAAAGTGCAACGTCGGCTTTCGGCAGCACCTGACATTCAGCGTCGGAAGTCCGAGCGACTGCGGTCAGTCTGAGGCGGTCTTCGCAAACTATGGCCGGCACTCGGCGCGAAGGCGCAGCGCAGCGCGCGCTCGAGCTCAACGAGCGCAGCGATTTCGCGCACATCGTGCTCGGCATGATCCAACTGCTGTGCGAGCGCGACACCGCAGCGGCCAATCGAGAGGCGCGGCGCGCACTTGAGCTCAACCCCAACTACACGTTGGCGATGGACCTCCTTGGCGCGGCGACGATCTTTTCCGGCGACGCCGCGGCTGGACTTCCGCACTGCGAGCGCGCGGCGAAGGCCAACCCGCGTTTCCCGGCGAACGGCTGGTTCATGCAGCACGTTGCGCTCGGGCGGTTTGTGCTCCGCGAGCACGAGGCGGCGCTGGAATCGGCGCAGCTCGCCGACGAACGCGAGCGCAACGTGCCGCGCTATCTGCTGGTCCTCGTCAGTACGGCGTGGCATGCGGGGCGACACGAGCTCGCGCGATCGCAGGCGCGGCGCCTGCTCGGACTTTGCCCGGATCTCAATTTGCGCGAGCTGCGACGCTGGCCTTTCGACGACGCCGCCGAGTGGCAACGCTTGCTCTCAGGCCTCGATGCGAGTGGATTGCCTGGGTGAGCGCGATCCGTGAGGGACTCGGGCCGCGGCGACGGTCACGGGATGAGGATGCTTGAGCCGGTCGTCTCGCGCGCCTCGAGGTCGCGATGCGCCTGGGCGACGTCGGCGAGCGCATAGCGACGCTCGGTGCGGATCACGATCTTGCCGCTCTCGACCAACGCGAACAGCTCGTCGGCCATCGTCTGCGTTGCTTCGCGACTTGCAATGTGCGCAAAGAGCGTCTGCCGTGTGATGTAGAGCGACCCTTTCGCGCCGAGGATCGCAGGCGCGAACGGCGGCACCACGCCCGAGGCGTTGCCGAAGCTAGCCATCAGTCCGAACGGCCGCAGGCAGTCGAGCGACCTGTCCCAGGTGTCCTTGCCGACCGAGTCGTAGACGACCTTGACGCCCTTGCCGCCGGTGATCTCTTTGACGCGCGCGGCGAAGTCGTCCCTGCGGTAGTTGATCACGTGCGCGGCGCCGTTCTCCTGCGCGAGGCGGCACTTCTCGTCGCTGCCGGCAGTGCCGATCAGTTGCAGGCCGAGCGCGCGCGCCCACTGGCATGCGATCAGTCCGACGCCGCCGGCAGCCGCGTGGAAGAGGACGTGGTCCCCCGCCTGCAGGCCCTCCTGCGGCAGCGTGCGGCGCAGCAGGTACTGCGCGGTCAGGCCTTTCAGCATCATCGACGCGCCGGTCTCGAGCGAGATCCTGTCCGGCAGGCGGCAGACGTTCTTCGCCGGCATGACCCGGGCGACCGCATAGCTCCCGGGCGGGTGCGCGGCGTACGCGGCGCGGTCGCCGGGCTTCAGATGCGTTACTCCTTCACCGATGGCCTCTATGAGGCCCGCCCCTTCCATGCCGAGCGTCAGCGGCAGCGGCAAAGGATAGACACCAGAGCGCTGGTAGACGTCGATGAAGTTGAGCCCGCACGCGTGGTGCCGGATGCGGATCTCCCCTGGCCCGGGCTCGCCGACCGGCAGCTCCAAAAGCTTCATTTCCTCGGGGCCGCCGTTCTTCTCAATGCGAATGGTGGAGCTTGTTATCGTCATCGATCGCCTTTTCGATACGGAGCGTTCTTACGAAAACAGGCGCGCGAGATCAGCGACCTGACAGTGCAACCTGCCTCGCGTAATGCCAAGCAAGCGCCCGGCGCTCGATCCAGCGGACGAGGCCGTTGATGATCAGTGCCGTCGCGGCGATGACGAGCAACGCGGCCATCCCCATGGCTACGCGGAATTGTTCCTGCGAGCGCATGATGACGTTGCCGATGCCGTCTGTGGACAGCAGCATCTCCGCACTGATGCTGATCAGGATCGATAGCGCCACGGCGATGCGGATGCCGACGATTACCTGCGGGAGCGCGGCCGGCATGTCGATCTGAAGCATGATCTGGCGCCGGGAGAGGCGCAGGCTCCGCGCGACGCTGGTCAGCATCGGGTGCGCGCTGCGAACGGCGTCGATGGTGCTTAGGACGATCGGAAATGACACGCTGTAGAAGATCACCAGCACCTTGGCACCGCTGCCCACTCCCGCGAATAGCATCGCCACCGGCACGATGGCGAGCGGTGGCAGGGGCCGCAGCATGTCGAACAGGGGCTCGACGAAATCGCCGACGGCGCGAACGCGGCCGATGAAGATGCCGAGCGGAAGCATCACGACCAGGGCGAGCAGGAGCCCCGCACCGGCGCGCCAGAGCGTGATCCCCATTTCGGTCAACAAGGTCGGCGCGGCGGTCGCCAAGGTGGACAACACGGTGAAGGCACCGGGGAAATTCGGCGACGCGACCCAGCGCGCCGACAGCTCCCAGACGAAGAACAGAAAAAGCACGAAGGCGGCACCGGGCCAGCCCTCTCGCAAGGACGAGGGCCTCCTCACCGCGCATCTCCCTGTGCGTTGAGCTTGTCCTGCCATCCTGCGAGAGGCCGACGCGTCCACACCACGAGCTGATTGAAGAGGATGCCGTTCAGGGCCGCGGCGAGCATCACGGCGAACATCTCCTTCGTCCGCATCGAGAACGCCGTGTCGAAGAGCATGAACCCGAGTCCGTCCTTGCCCGCCAGCATTTCCGACGCGATCGACGCGATCAGGGCGGCACCGGCGGCGACGCGAACACCCGTGAAGATCTCGGGCCACGCCGCCGGCAGGCGGACGCGAAACAACATCTCGTTGCGCGTATATCCGAGCGTTCGCGCTGCGTTGATCTGCACCGGTTCGGTATTGGTCAAGGCGTTGAGGGCGGTCAGATAGACCGTGCTAAATCCCGCGAAGACGACGATGCCGATGAACAGCTTGGGCGTCAGGCCGAGCGCGAAGATGGCAAGCGGAACCAAGGCGGCCGGCGGGATCGAGCGCATGATCTCGACCACCGGCGCCCACATGCGCGCGACAAGCGCGTAGCGCGCCGCGAGCAGCGCCGAGCCGACGCCGAAGGCGATCGTCAGCAGCAGTCCGCTCAGCGCACGGAAGAGCGTCTTGCCCTCCGCCTCGAGCAATTCGCCGCTTGTCAGCATGTCGCGGCCGGCCAGCAGGATTTGCGTCACCGGTGGAAAGTACGTTCGGGGGACGAAGCCGCTGCGGGCGACGATTTCCCACGCCAGCAGGAACAGGACGATTCCCGTGCTCTTCTTCATCCACGGCTTCAATTCAGCTCTCCTGCGTGGCGGCTCCGGCGCGCATGGAACGGATCAGCGTGATGACCTTGTGCCGCAAGCCCAGATAGGCGGGATCTTCGCGGGTCTGCAACTGGTCGCGCGGCTTGGGCAACGACACCGGGAGGTCGGCCACGACCGTGGTCGGGCGCTTCGACAGGACAACGATCCGGTCGGCCATGTAGACCGCCTCGTCGACGTCGTGGGTCACGAGCACGCACGTCTGGTCATACTTCTTCGCCAGGTCCAGCAGCAGATCCTGCATCTCGGCACGGGTCTGCGCATCGACGGCGGCGAGCGGCTCGTCGAGCAGCAGCAGCCTGGATCGTGCGGCGAGCCCGCGCGCGATGGCCACGCGCTGCTGCATGCCGCCCGACAACTGCCAGGGGTAGCTCGACTCGAATCCTTTCAGGCCGACGCTCGCCATCAGATCGCCCGCCAAGGCACGCTTGGCGGCAGGATCCATGTCGGTGATGCGTTTCATGCCGAAGAGCACGTTGTCGAAGTTGCTCTTCCACGGCAAGAGCGATCGGCTGTAGTCCTGAAAGACGACCGATACGCCTTCGGGCGGCGAGCTGACGGCCTTGCCGTTGAAGGTGAGCCGGCCGCTGTCCACCGTGTAGAGACCGGCGAGGCACATGAGCAGCGTCGTCTTGCCGCAACCGGACGGGCCGACGACCGAGACGAACTCGCCGCGCTGAGCGCCGAACGAAACCGAGCCGATGATCTTCGTGATCTGCGTCCCCGTGCCGAGAGATTTGGAAATCGCCTCGACCCACAGGAGCGGTGCGCTGGCCGGGTGTTCGGCCGGGTGGATTGCAGCCGGCGGCGGGGAGATCTGTTGCACGGATCGAAGCTGTCCCACGTGATCTCCCGGTATTGCTCCCGTCTGCAACGCAGCGCGGCTAGTTCAAGCCTGGCGCCAGCACTTCTTCCGCTTGCATCTGCTTCGTCAGGATTCCGACGCTGAGCGCCGCATCGATCACGGCTTGCACCGTCGCCGGGTCCATCTTGGTGCTGAACGGAGGCAGCGTGATCGCCGCTGCGAGCGGGCCAGGGAACTTGAGGCGTTGCACCAGGAGTTCCTTGGCCTGCACGGGATTGGCGGCGATGTATTCATCGGCCTTTTCAATGGCGCGTTTCAGACGCGCCAGCGTTTCGCGATTGGCGCCGATCCATTGCTCGGTGGCGTAGAACGCGGCGACCGGGATCGGCTTGGAGAGATCCTTCTGCTGCACGTAGCCGCGCGCGATGACCTTGCCGAGCTTGTTTTGCAGGATCGACGTGCTGAACGGATCGACCGTTCCCACGGCATCGGCATTGCCGATCTCGAGCGCCGCCTGCATTTGCGGGAACGGAATGGCCAGCATCTTCACCGAGTCGATCGGAATGCCGGCTTCCTTGAGCTTCAGACGGACCTGCAGGTCATTGACGCCGCCGGCGTTGTTGACCGCAATGGTCTTTCCCTTCAGGTCGGCAACCGAGTTGATGCCGGACTTGTTGCTCGCGATGATGACCGAGTCGCTGAAGGTCGGAACCTGCTCGTAGTAACCGCCGACGACGAATTTGAACGGAATGCCTTCCGAGCGCGCCGCGATGGTCGGCAGCGTGCCGCCGTAGCCGACATCCGCGCTGTTGCTCGCCACCGCCGATGCCACGCCCGGACCGGTATTGATGGGAAGGCCTTCGAACTCGAGCCCCTCGGCCTTGAAGTAGCCCTTGGCGTCGGCAACGAAGAACGACAGATTGCCAATCCCCGGCACGTAGGAGATCTTCACCTTGGTCAACGTCTGCGAACGGGCAGGCGAGATCAGCATCGTGCCGAGCACGGCAGCGGCGAAGAGGGCGGCGAGATGTCTTCTGGCGGTCATTTGGCTTCCTTTGTTGCGGTAGCGGTAACGTCGTTGGGGAATTCCCCTCTCGTGGCATTCACCACACACCGATCTGCATGTCCAGCTTCTTCCATCCTTCGGTGGTCCGTTCGACTGTGGCGTTGTCCAGAGTGATGCGCCGCTTGCGAGTCATCAGCCAGTCGGAGAGGCGGTCTTTCAGCTCGGCGCGGACGTGGTGGAGCGAAGGATCGCTGCCGCGATCGTGCACCTCGTCGGGGTCTTCCGCCATGTCGAAGAGCTGCGGACGCAACCCCTGGTAGTGCACGTACTTCCAGCGCGAGGTCCGGACCATCCACGCATAGCACTCGTCGGGGCGGCGCCGCAATGCGAGTCGCGCGTCGCGGAAAGCGTAGTCGAGCTCGCTGAAGACGCAGTCGCGCCAGCTTTCGGGTTCCTTGCCGTGGAGGAGCGGCAGCAGCGAGCGCCCTTCGAGCAGGTGATCGGGCTGGGGCAGCCCCAAGCCCTGCAGGATCGTCGGCAGAACGTCGACCGCCTCGACGAACCGCTTCTCGACCGAGCCGCGGGTGTGGTCGGCGGCGGCACGCGGATCGACGACGATCAACGGCACGCGAACGGCCTGCTCGTAGAACAGCTCCTTCTCGCCGAGTCCGTGGTCCCCGAGATGGTCACCATGGTCCGAGCAGAAGATGATCAAGGTGTCTTCGAGGCGGCCGAGCCGCTTCAGCTCAGCCGTCAAGCGGCCGATATGGTCGTCCACCTCCTTGACTAATCCCATGTACGTCGGCCGCACGTGGCGGGCGACGTCTTCCCTGGCATAGCTCAGGCAATCCTCGTGTGCCGAACGGTAGGCGTGCAGCACCGGGTGCGGCGGCGCCGTCTCTGCATCGACGGGAATGATCGGCCCCGTTTCGGCCGTTCGATACATCGCGTTGTAGGGCGCCGGTGCCATGAGCGGCCAGTGCGGCTTGATGTACGACAAGTGCAGGACCCACGGCTCGTCGCCCTTGCCGCGAATGAAGTCGAGCGCGCAGTCGGTCATGTATGCGGTTTCCGAGTGCTTGCGGTCGACGCGCGCCGCAAGATGCGCATTGCGCAGGAGCCAGCCGTTGGCGAACTCGCCGTTCTCGTCGATCGCGCCGATCGCGAAGTCGAACCACGGATCCTCGCTGTAGTAGCCCAGGTCGCGCAGGTAGCGCGCGTAGCCGCTCTCGTCCCCCGGCGAGGCATGGCCGTCATATCGATCCAGCTCGAGGAAGCCTCCGTGCAGATACATCTGTCCGCGCGGCGAGTCGGCAGCGACGCCGAAGCGCTCGAGCCCCAGCCGGTCCGGGATCACGTGGGTCTTGCCCGCGAGAACGGCCTCGAGCCCGGCATCGTTCAGGTAGTCGCCGAGCGTGCGCTGCACCACCGATAACGGCACGTAGTTCCAGGTCGATCCGTGGCTCGTCACGTAGCGGCCGGTGTAGTACGACATGCGTGACGGCACGCAGACAGCGGATTGGACGTACGCGGCGTCGAATCGCACTCCCGCGCGTGCCAGAGCGTCGATGTGCGGCGTGTCGAGCGTGGGGTGCCCGTAGCAGGACAGGTAGTCCCAGCGCAGCTGGTCGCACATGATGAAGAGCACGTTGCGCAGCGGCCGAATGTCGGAAGTCGTCACGAGAGCGAGCAGGAACGGGGTTGAGTCACTATCGCATCGGACCTCAGGCCCGACCAATGAAAAGTCGCGCTCCGTGTATAACGTTCCGGTAATCTCAAGACCGGCCGGTGGCAGGGAAAACCATGGCGTTGCTGGACTGGTACATCCGGGCCAATCTGAAGCCAAAGCACATGCAGTTGCTGGTCGGGCTCGATGACCTGCGCAACGTCGGACGGGTGGCCGGGCTGCTGAACGTGTCGCAGCCCGCGGTTTCCAAGACCCTTGCCGAAATCGAGCGAGGTCTCGGCGTCAGTCTGTTCGAGAGGGGTCCGCGCGGCCTCACCCCCACGAGCTACGGCGAGTGCATGATCCGCCTCTGCCGCGACATGCTTCGCAGCCTCGATTCGGCCGGCGACGAGCTGCGACAGCTTCAAAGCGGCACAACGGGACGAGTTCGCGTCGGCGTGCTGCCCGTCGCCGCGCCGGTGCTGGCTCCGCGAGCCGCGATCCGGCTGCAGCAGAAGGCGCCCAGGTCTATCGTCATCTTCCACGAAGCCACCGCCGACCGGCTGTTGCCGATGCTGCGCGAAGGCAGTCTCGACATCGTCGTCGGCACCTTGGCGCCGCTGTCGATGTCGGGGCTCGAAGTTCACGTCCTTCATTCCGGGGAGGGAAGCGCCGCGGTCTGTGGGCTCAGGCATCCGCTCGCAGCCAGGACGACGCTAGTTCCGGCAGACCTGCTGCCGTACTCGCTGATCATCCCGCCTCGTGGCACGATCTATCGCGACGCCGTCGAGCAGGTGATGACGGCCCTCGAGTTGCCGATCTCGATGGTCCAGGTCGAATCGGGCTCGATGACCGCGAGCAACACGTACTTGCGCGAGACGCAGCTGGTGAGCTTCTACTCGCCCCATCTGGCGAAGCACTACGCCTGCCTCGGTTCGCTCCATGTCATGCCGCTAGCGATTCCGGACATCCGCGTGCCGATCGGTTGCGTCTGGCCCAAGAACCCGGAGCTCGGGCCGACGACCCGGTTGCTAATCGACATGCTGATCGAGGTCGCTGCGGAGGAGTTGAGCGACGACCCGACCTGAGAGTGCAGGCATGACGGCGGCGTTATGTTTGCCGCAGCAAACTTCATTGGTTGATCGCCGCAGAAGCTGCCAAATTGGGCATGGTGGATTCCTTCCGTTGCGGGCCCTGCCGAGCGAGCCCATCGGCTTGAACACTTGGAACGCGCTTGAGAGTTCCGACCGATCCGAATCAGTTCGGGCCATCCGGTGCGGGTGGTTGCGATCGGCATGTCCGACGACGTTCGCAGGGGCCACCGCCGAGTTCTCGCCCGCCTGCGCGAGCTCTCTGGTGGTGGGAGAAAACTTCGCCTGTGGGCGCGGCCGGCACGGAAACGTCCAGCGACTGCAGACCCTCGGCGCGCAGTTGGGCTTCGAGGTGCGCGCGCTGACGCTTCGAAGCGAATCCGATCCGGCGGGCGCGCTCCATTGCTCATCCACCGAAGCCCGGCGCCTGATTCAGGCCGGCGATGTGAAGCGTGCTGCCCTGCTGCTCGGTCGCCCCCACGGGCTGGTCGACCAGGTCACGGCCGATCCTCCCGGCTCGCCACGCTCGGGCCGAGCAGAGCTGCCAGCGCACCTGTGTGCTCCGTCTGTCGGCGCCTATCTTGGCCTCGTCAGAAACCAGCGGCGAGACGCACGCTGGATTCACGCAATGCTCGAGGTGCACGAGACGCGAACGACGAAGCGCCGCTCGGTGCGCTATGTCGCCGATGACACGGTGTGCGCGCATTCCGGCGATCTCGTCAGCGAGCGCTTTCTCGCCGGGACGGCCGTTCCCACACCGCATCCGGTCGCGGCCTGAGCCGCGCCGATGCAACCGCCGCCAGGGCGGTGGCAAATCTCGAGGCTGTATCGATTCAGGACTTGGCCAGGAACTCGCCGATGGTCGCGTCGGTGTGGAACACCGGCTTCTCGTAATAGTGCGGGCCGTCGTAGATCTCGATCAGCATGCTGCGCTCGTGCGCGATCGTCGGGCCGTGCGGGTGGTCCTTCGGATTCATGTAGAACGAGCCCGGCGTAAGGCGCAGGCCCACGTCGACGTACTCGTAGTCGCCTTCCAGGCAATACATGAACTGGTTCGAGGCGTGGGTGTGCTTGACGGGAATGCGCCCGCCCTTGGCGAACTCGAGCAGGGCGATGCTCGCGCCGGTCGCCGGGTTCTTCCACAGGAAGTACTGGCGCAGACCGTAGTCGGCGAAGTCGATCCATTTCGATGGATCGAGCTCCTGCGTGTGGATCAGCACTTCCAGCGTCTTGGCAAGGGCTTCGTTCGGCGGGCTCGTGGTCATTGGCGTGCTCCCAGTGCAGGGCGGCCGGCGGCGACCCAGTCTTCATACTCGAGACGGCTTTCAGGGGTGGCCGGAAAGAGGCCAAAGATCGAGCGCCCGCGCTGGATGTGCATCGCCACGAATGCCTCGTAGTCAGCGACGCCAGCGCATTCCTCGGCGACCTCTTCGACCAGGTGGCGAGGGATGACAACGACGCCCTCCGCGTCGCCGAAGATGATATCGCCCGGGTAGATCGCGACGCCGGCGCAGCCGACTGGAGCGTTGAAGTCCACGGGATGCAGCGCGATCGGCGTCGCCGGGCCGGACGGCTCGCGCTGGAAGCAGGGAAGGCCGGTGGCGCGCACCCCCGGGGTGTCACGGTAGCCGCCGTCGGTGACGACGCCGGCGACGCCGCGGACCTTCAGCCGCAGCGCCATCATGTCGCCCATGCAGGAGGCGCTCGTGTCGCCTCCGGTGCTCATCACCAGCACGGCCGAGCTCGGGCATTCCTCGATCGCGCGCCGGTGCAGGGATTCGCTGGTCGCGTAGAGCGCCATGCTGTCCTTGTCCTCGCGGGCGGGAATGAAGCGAAGCGTCCAGGCCGGGCCGATGAGGACCGGCTGGTCCGGCGCGACCGGGTGCAATCCAAGCAGGAAGGTTCTTCTGAAGCCGCGCTTCAGCAGCGCGTTGCTGAGCGTCGCGGCGCCGCAGCGCGCCAGACGCTCGCGCGTTTGATCGGTCAACGGCTCGAACTCGTCGGTGCTCATGCTGGCCCGCCTTCCTTGACGATCGGATTGCGAAGCACGCCGACACCTTCGAGCTCGATCTCGACCATGTCGCCGTGCTTCATCCAGACCGGAGGATCGCGCCGCAGCCCGACCCCGCCCGGCGTCCCGGTGACGATGACGTCGCCGACCTCGAGCGTGGTCCAGGTCGAGATGAAATGGATCAGCTCGGCGATCGGGAAGATCATCAGATCGGTGGTGGTGTCCTGCATGACCGTGCCGTTCAGGCGACAGCGCAGCCGCAGGGCCGTGCTCGGATCCAGCTCGTCGGCGGTCACCATCCAGGGACCGAAGGCGCCCGTCGCGGGGAAGTTCTTGCCCGGCGACCATTGCCCGGTCGCGAGCTGCCAGTCGCGCACCGAGCCGTCGTTGTAGCAGCTGATGCCGGCGACGTGCGAGATCGCATCGGCCAGGGCGATGCGCCTGCCTGCCTTGCCGATCACGACCGCAAGCTCGGCTTCGAAGTCGAGCTGGTCCGACTCGCGCGGACAGACGATCGGCTGACCGTGGCCGACCTGCGATGCGGGGACGCGCAGGAAGATCACCGGCGCCGGCGAGGTGGGCTTGTGGCCGCCCTCCGTGCGGTGGGCGAGGTAGTTGAGGCCGACGCAGACGATCTTGCCCGGATTGGGCAGGAGCGGCAGATACCCGATCTCGTCGACGCGGTAGTCGGCCGGCGCACCGGCGGCCAGACGCCCGATCCGCTCGAGCGCTCCGCTCTGCAGCGCGCTCAGCAGGTCGGGGCAGGAGGCGCCGAGGCGCACCCCCATGTCGATCACGCGGTCGCCGTCGACGACGCCGAAGCTCGCGCGCGTGGGAGAGACGAAGGAGAGAAGTTTCATGGCAATCGGCGGATGCAAGGGATCGGTACGGGCCCGGCTCAGTGCGACAAGGCCATCGCCAGCGCGCGCTTGACCGTCACCGTCACCAGTTGCGCCCGGTATTCGGCGCTGGCGTGCATGTCGGCGTTGAGCCCCTCGCTGGGTTGACGGAAGCCATCGAGGCTGGCCGGATCGAAGCGCGCCGCGAGCAGCCGCTCGAGCTCCTGGTGGCGAAAGACGCAGGGCGCGGCGCCGTTGATGACGACGCGCACGCCGTCGTCGAGCCGCGTCACCCACGCGCCCGTGTTGACGAGGCCCGAGGCCGGGTGCGCGATCTTGCAGTAGCCGCTGCGGTGGTGGCGCGGGTACTCGATGCGCAGCACCAGCTCGCCGGGTTCGAGCGCGGTCGCGAACAGTCCGGTGAAGAAGGCGTCGGCCGCAATCCGCCGACGGTCGGTGTGGATCGTCGCGCCCAGGCCGAGCACTGCCGCCGGGTAGTCGGCGCCGGGGTCGTTGTGCGCCACCGATCCGCCCATCGTTCCCATGTGCCGGACCTGCGGGTGGCCGATGCCGTGCGCCATGTGCGCGAGCGCCGGGAGAGCCTCCGCAATGTGCGCGTCGACGGCGACTTCGGCGTGGCGCGTCATGGCGCCGACGACGACATGGGTGTCGCTGACG
>Ga0207698_10001695_pt1 | contig 12844 bp, 13 predicted proteins | sample KBSCornC22_FD_184298 | JGI IMG/M metagenome (GOLD analysis project Ga0207698, IMG submission 184298) | Corn rhizosphere microbial communities from Kellogg Biological Station, Michigan, USA - KBS Corn C2-2 (SPAdes) (version 2) | ecosystem: Host-associated > Plants > Roots > Rhizosphere > Soil ...
CTCCCGCAGGAGCAGCATGGCCTTCCGCCTTCCTATCGCGCTCCCGCGCCACCACTGCGCAAGTCAGCGTCGCTTCACAGGCCAGCTTCCCATCCACGGTGGCGCGACCATGAATCTTCCCCGCCCGCGACCGGAACGACAGCACATCCACTTCGATCCGCAACTGGTCACCGGGGGTGACGGGACGGCGAAACTTCGCACGCTCGATGCCCGTGAACACCACCAGCTTCGAATGCCGATCCTCCAACTCATGCGTCATGATGATGCCGCCCGCCTGGGCCATCGCCTCTACCACCAGCACGCCCGGCATGATGGGATACCCGGGGAAGTGTCCCTGAAAAAACGGCTCATTGATGGTCACATTCTTGATCGCGACGAGGCGCTTCTGCGGTTCAAACTCGGTGATCCTGTCGATCAGCAGAAACGGATAGCGGTGGGGAAGAAACTCCAGGATCTCCTGGATCTCGAACGTCATTCTCTGGCTCCAGAAAGCGCGCAGACACTGGCCCCGCGCTCCCTGAGGATTATAACGAAGCGTGCTACGGGCCACAGGCTACGGGCTACTTCTTTACCCTCTTCGCGATCCCCGTCACATCCCAATAATCCGCCGGCAGATCGACGTTGTATTGCACTTTGTCGATATACATCTGCCGCACCGTCTCGTCGTTGTGCAAACGTGTTATCGAAAACGGCGTAGCCAGCCCGTTCACATCGCGGTAGGCCGCGTACTCCTCGACCTCAGTGTTCTTGTCCTTATAGAGGGGATCGCGCCACTGAAAGCTCCGGCTCAGCGGCAGATGCGTCTGCACATCAGTCTGAATCGTGATCGATTCATTCTCTGCCGAAATCAGCGTCACCTGGTCGGCCATATGGCGCTCTGCCATCCGCTGGCCTTCATAGACCAGGATGGTCTTGGGATCCTTTAACCAAACCTTTACGGCCATCTCAATCGAGTGGTCGCGCCGGCGCAGAAAGTCATCCACCTGATCCTTCGGCAGCGGCTTGGCTCCGCGGAAGGTCACTTCAGTTCCCTTACGGCCCTCGTAGAACTGGTAGATGTCTTTGTGCTTGCCGTACTCAAAACGATCGCGGTCGGGCCACACGTGGCAGTCATAGAAGAGCAATGTGCCCGGATCAGGATCGCCGCGATGAAATGCTGCCAGATGCCCTTCGCGCACCGTGTTCTTCACATTCAGCCATGCATCTCCGCCGAGCGCCTTCACCATCGCATCAAGCACGGTGCGCGCCTTGGCGGCATTCTTGTCCGCAGCCGGATCCACCGCCTGCTGCGCAGCCGACGGCTTACTGTCGCTCTCCTGCGCCCGTAATCCAAGCGGCGCCGCCAGCACAACCGCAACCAACGCCACCGCCCAAGCCTTCCGCATCTGTCGCTCCTCAACTTCTTCAACTCTGATGCCGACAGAGATGCCTGTTCAACATCAGAAAAGCTAATAGCTAAGAGCTAGCTTCTATCCCACCAGCACCGCTCCGCCGTTCACATTCAGCACCTCGCCCGAGATGAATCCAGCCATGGGCGTACATAGAAACAGCACGGGCCCGGCAATCTCGGTGGTGGTGGCGACACGGCCGACGGGAATCCCGGCCCGGATCTTCGCACCCAGCTTTGGATTGCCGAGCGTCCCTGCGGACATGTCCGTCGCAACCCATCCCGGAGCCACACAATTCACAAGGATTCCGCGCGGCGCCAGCTCACTTGACAGGCTCTTTGTCAGACTGATCAGAGCGCCTTTGGTCACGGCATAGTCGGCATGCAAAGCTTCCCCGCGCTGCCCCGCTGTTGAGCTGATCAGCACAATGTGTCCCTTCGGCCCATCCTCTGCGGTTGGCGGCGGCCCCTGCAGCTGCATCTGCACAACTGCGGCCTGCACCAGCCCGAAGACCGAATCCAGATTCACCGCAATGGTGCCGCGCCACTGCTCCTCAGTCATGAGTTCGATCGGGGCATCTTCAGAGGGCCACACGCCATGATTCACCACTAGCGCATCCAGCCGCCCGAAGGCTTTCACGGCCGCTCCCACCAGCGCACGACCGTCCGCCGGCGAGCTCAAGTCCTGCTCGATCGGCACGCACCGGGTTGGCCCGCCGCACTCGTCCATCAGCGTGAGAGCCAGTTCTTTTGCCTGGCGATAGCTGAAAACCACCCGCGCGCCCGCCGCGGAAAACAGCCGCACCGTCTCAGCGCCGATTCCCCGGGACCCGCCCGTGACCAGCGCCACCTTCCCATCCATTACCAGAGAAACCCCAGCCATAAGCTCAACCTAAAACCTGGGCGGCCACCCTGTCTATGTACCCTCCCAAGTCACTCTGCCACCCCGTATGGCTGACTGCTCGAAATTCTGCATCTCCCCTGCCTCCCACCAATCCAATAGGCAGCCCACCCACCGGGCAGAGGGAGCCATCATGGCCACACTCCCAGCAACCGTTCAGGCCAGACACGCCTTCCCCCCGCGCGTGCAGACCTTCTGTGAGTTTTCGCAGGTTCTCATGAAGCTGCAGAGGGCTACCTATCTCGTAGCCTCTACACTCGACCTCGACTGCCTTCTCGATCGCGTTGTCAACGACCTCGCCACCTCTATCGGCAACGTCGAAGTCGATGTATGGCTGCGCGACGGCAAATCCGATGAGCTGGTTCTCAGAGGCGTTCGGGGGTGCACTAAAAACAAGCTCGGCGCCCGCCTTAAGATCGGCATTCAAGGGATGGTGGGCCACGTCGCCGCCACCGGCAAAATGCATTACGCCCCGGATGTCGCCAAGGACCCCTACTACATCCCCTGCGAACTGGACACGCGCTCCTCTGTCAGCATTCCATTGAAAGCCGCCGGCGAGGTGATCGGCGCTCTCTGCATCGAACACGCCGAGCTTGACGCGTTTTCTGACGACCAGCTACAGATTCTCGAAGCCCTCGCCGGGCACATCGCCATTTCGGTCGAAAATGCCCGCCTGTTCCACAATGAGCGCAGCCAGCGCCAGGAACTGCAGCGCGAACACGACGATGCCCGCGCCATGCAACGGTCGCTTTTCCTCAAGCCGCAGCCGCTCGTCCCCGGATTCGCTTTCGAAACCGCATGGCATCCCGCGGGCTCAGTGGCCGGCGACTGGTTTGACTTCATCGATCTTGGCAACCAGCGCTACGGAATCGCACTCGCCGATGTCTCCGGAAAGGGCATGCCCGCCGCGCTGCTCATGTCGGCAACGCGCGCGTTGCTACGCTCTATCGCGCCGCTCCACACATCCCCGGGACAAACCCTCGAGCACCTCAACCGTTCGCTCACCGAAGACTTCCCTATCGGCAAGTTCGTAACCATGGTCTACGCGATTCTCGACGCATCGACTCGTCAGATTACCGTTGCCAGCGCCGCGCACCTGCCCCCGCTCGTCATCAATGGCCACTGCGCCTTCCTCGATCTCGATACCGGCCTTCCGCTCGGCCTCGGCGCATCCACCTATCCCGAAACCACCATCACCCTCGGCTCTGGCACGCGGTTGCTCTTCTACACCGATGGCATCACCGAGGCGATGAACATGACCGACGAGGAATACGGCCCCGCGCGCCTCATCGAGCATTTCGTTCAGCCGGAAGCCTGCGTCGACAGCCTCATCGCCGAAGTGCAGAAATTTGGTATCGACTCCACCCACACTGACGATGCCACCGCGCTCCTCATCCGCAGCCGCTGAATGGGAAAGGAGTCACGGCGCTCAATTCGCCTCTGTTCGCTCCAGCCGTTTCCAGACTGCTCGCAACCCAAACGCGACAACTCCGATCGCGAAACCCTTCCAGATTCCCGCACTGTAACTACCCCGCTCGCGCAACGGCGAAATCGGTGCCAACAGCACTCCGGCAGCGATAGATCCCGGCTCCCACAACATCAATGAGAGGCCAGCATACCAGGGCAAAACTCTCGCGCGCCATGTAGCCACGCCATATACGATCAGACCCAGTGTCGCAACGATCGCTCCTCCCGGGAACCCGAGCGGCAGAAGTGCTGGAACATCAAAGACCAGACCGAGATTGCCAAACAGCACCAGAATCCACGCGGCTAACACCACCCAGTAGCAGTATCGCTCCAAGCGAAATTCCCGGCGCCTTTGAACCAGGTGAACCGCAATGATGGTCAGCATCATGAAAAGATACGGAAACCACCAGAAGATCTCGCGACGGTTATCCTGCGCAGGGCGCACGATGGAATCGATCCCCAGCACAACCCAAAGGGCACCCGAGATCGAACCCCATAACGCGCCGCGTCGCGCCTGGCTCGCGATGCCTCCATCACAAGGCTGAGTAGATGTGCCTGACGGCGTCCTCGCGCTCATTCCGTCCTCAGAGTGATACGTTTATGACTTTGTATCACTGCATGGACGCTCCCGCAATCAGCGGATCGTGGCTGGTCAAACTCGTCCTCCATTCCTCATGTCTTCGCTGGGAAACCCTCACACCCGCTCGACTGCCCCATCCCGCCCGGCAGCAACGAAAACATATGCATCGCAGCGCCGCTCTCCGCTCCTGGAATAGCGTCCAGTGCTTTTCTTTTGGCCGGGAAGGATCAGAAGCCGGTGCAAGCCGCGAACTATTTGGATTCGACCGCACCGCCGCTCTTAGTTCGTCACCGGCGCAGGCCATCCGCAGAGGCCGCACTGCGGTTCGGACAATCTGATGACATTACGGTGATACCAATCGTCCTCGCATAGAAAGATTTAGAGCGACCTTTAGGAATCGCCCACATCTAACAGGCAATTCCCTGGGAAAACCTCGCGCTAGTAGTCGAGGACTCCCTTTCAGCCTGGGCTCAAACTTCACACGACTGTTCGCATGAGAACACCGATGTTCGCAAACGGACGTTTCGGCGCAAGGCAGCTTCTACGAGCGGTCACCATTCCGGATAGATAGCCGTTATCGCACCACCAGGGCTCCTTCACCTTTGGAAGAGCAATTGCTCCTCAACAAGCGTAATCAACTTCCCCCAGGGTTCCGCAGGCATGAAGCAATTTGAGTCGTTCGCGCTGGACACTTCGAACGAGTGCCTCTGGCACGAGGGTGTACAGATCCCTCTCGCCAGTAAGCCGTTTGCTGTTCTGCGCTACCTCGTCGAGAATCCCGGCCGTCTCATCACGCACGACGAGTTGCTGGATGCCCTCTGGCCCGAGACCTACGTGCAGCCACAGGTCCTGCGAACCTACGTGCTCGATCTCAGAAAAATTCTCAACGATGACGCGAAGCAGCCCAGGTTCATCCAGACAGTCCCCAAGCGCGGGTACAGTTTCGTTGCGGCCGTCAGAGACACTTCAACTCCCGCCGCAAGCGCGAGCCCCATCGCGCCCGCGACTTCCGCCTCAATAGAACTCGTCGGCCGTGATGACGAAATCCTGCGCCTGCAAACCATGGCCCTCCAGGCTGCAGCCGGTCAGCGTCAGATCGTCTTCATCACCGGAGAGGCCGGCATCGGAAAGACTTCGCTCATCCATGCCTTCCGCAGCGCTACCCAGACATGCATGGCTTACGGACATTGTGTCGAAGGGGTGAGCGAAAAAGAACCGTACTACGCGATTCTGGAGGCACTTGGCCACTGCACCACGTCGTCGGATCAGGACAAAGATCCGGCTGTGGGAGCAGCGCGCATCAGAAGTTTCCAGGATCGCCCCGGCGAGCTCTGCGAAGCTCTCGAAGAGCTCGCACAAGAGGAGCTCTTGATCCTTGTCATCGAAGATATTCAGTGGGCGCATCAATCAACGCTTGAACTCGTCTCCGCTCTTGCGCGGCGCAGCACTCCAGCAAGGCTGCTCATCATCGGGACCTACCGCCCCCAGCATCACTCGACGAAGTTCTATCTCAAATCGCTCAAGCAGGACCTGCTGATTCGGCATCTCTGCACTGAAATCGCACTTGAGCCCTTTTGCAAAAAATCCATCAGTGATCTCCTCAGCCGGCGCCTCCAGCCGCAGGAACGGCCCGCTGAGCTCGACGACTTCATCTACCAGCGCTCGCGTGGCAATCCGCTCTTCGCCAACGCTGTTCTCGATCACCTTATCGCAGAGCGATCGCTGGTGCGCATCGGCGAAGGCAGTAGCGCAAAGTGGCATCAAACCACTTCCTTCTCCGATCTCGAAATCACGGTCCCCAACGAACTCGCGCGGCTCATCGAGTTGGAGATCGATCGCCTCAGCCCGCAGGAACAAAGGATTCTCGAAGCCGCCAGCCTCATGAACATTGCATTTCCAGTTTGGGCCGCAGCGGCCGCGCTCGGAGAAGATTCAGAAGCTGTCGAGCAGCTCTGTGATGACCTCGAACGTCGCACCGGGCTGGTGCGCCGCGCAGGACACGACGATCTTCCCGACGGAACACGCTCAGACTTTTACACCTTCGCACATGAGTTCTATCGCGAAGTTCTCTACCAGCGCCAGACCACAACCCGCCGCGCCCGCGGTCACATCCGTATAGCAGAAAAATTGAAGGCTCTCTTCGCGGGACGTGAAGCTGTCGTTGCGTTTGAACTGGCGCGCCACTTTGAAGCGGCCGGCAGCTGGCAGAGGACCATCTGCGCGCTGCGCGCTGGAGCTCTGCACGCGAGAGAACGAGGCGCGTATCAGGACGCAGCGCAGTTGTTGACCCGCGCTTCGCGCATCACCGAAAATCTCCGCGATCCGGAGCGCACCGTCACATCCAACGAACTTGATGCCGAGTTGCAGACGTTGCGCCCAACAGTGAGTGCGCACCAGCAAAGAGCCAGTTGAACATTTGACGTTATCTCCACGAAACCTTGACAACAAACTTGTCAAGAATGGCTAAGGTGTGAATACGGCAAGGAGGTTTCACACATGCGATCCATTCTTCGCAAAGTCATCGTGGCATCAGTATTCGGCGCCGCAGTAGCCCTTGTAGGCAACAGCGCCATGGCAGCAACCAGAGTTAACGTACCTTTCAATTTCAGCGTAGCCGGCAAGACGCTCCCCGCTGGCGGCTATCACCTCGTTCACGATCCCAGCAGTGCGTTTGTCACTCTGCGCAGCCTTGACTCAAACGCCAGCTACACGTGGCTGCTGAATCCAGGCCCCTCTGAGTACGACAAAAAGATCGCGCTCAAGTTCGAGGATCGCAACGGCACACACGTGCTTGAATCCGTTCAATACGGTTCGATGGTCACCCCTCGCCTCGACAAGAGCAGGTCAATTGACATCGAGCGCGAATCCCGGGGTCAATGATTGTATCGGCCCTCCCCCCACGGAACGGGAAACTCGAATAAGGCGGCTTCGATCTACGAAGTCGCCTTTTCGCAATGTAGGCATAAGAAGTTCGGTTGTTCTGCGCCTGCCCGTAGGCACTCCCGCGAATCTCCGCGCCCCTCGAGCTCGGCGGCAGCCAAGCCTCACCTCGTAGATGCGCTGCACACGCCTCCATCTCTGACCGCATTCTTCGATACTCTCAAGCTTTGAGATTGATTGATTCAGTTGAATTCTCATATGGCAGGGAGAGCGTACGGGTGAGTGTCTCGGCCAACGTGTCACGGGCGGTCGTACCCCTCCGTCTCGAACGTTCGATGGAGAGTTCTCTCCTCCGCCATGACGATGCCCGCCGCCCCTCCGCTGACGTACTGTGCCCGTAGGCTCACCCCGAACCAGTGAAATCTAACAGTAGTTATGGTGTCATCGATGCGCGGCAGATCGATCCCCCGCTCCCGTCTGACCTTTTAGTTGACCTAGAGCGGGCGAGATGGCTGCGCACCGGCCGCTTCTGAGATCCTGAATTCAAAAAGCATGATGCCCAACCGAAATACCCGCCAACTCGGCCTCTTCGCAGCCATCGCCGTCGTCACAGGCGAATCCATTGCACTCGGCATCTTCCTTACGCCCGCCGCGATGGCGAAATCTCTCGGCTCACCTCTGCTGCTCGGCCTGGTCTGGCTCGGCATCGCCCTGATGGCCATGTCGGGCGCGCTCTGCTACTCCGCACTCGCCGTCCGGTTCCCCGAGTCAGGCGGCGAGTATGTGTATCTGCGCGCCGTATATGGAGAGCAGACGGGCTTCCTGTACGGCTGGATGAGTTCGCTGGTGATGTATCCCGGCGTGGCTGCCGCGCTATCAGTGGGCTCAGTCTCATACATCGCGCAGATAGCGCCGTTGGACCCGCATCTCCTCCGGCTCATGCCGGCGTTCATTTTGATCCTCTTCGGCGCACTGAATATTCTCGGCACACAGCTCAGTGGAGCGGTCACGTCATTCGCAAACATGCTGAAGCTGACCATTCTCTTGGGTGTCGCAGGATGGGCTCTCTTTGGTGGACACGCGCACGTCAGCAACCTGTTGCCCATTGCTCAGCGCCGTGCGGGCTCTGAAGCTCTGATCCCGGCAATTGCATCGGCAGTGGTCAGCGCGTTCTTCAGCTTCGGCGGCTGGTGGGAAGCGGGCAAGATTGCAGGCGAGGTCCGGAACCCACAACGCACATTGCCGCTGGCATTCCTTGGCGGAGTTTCGCTCGTCACCCTCATCTATCTGCTCATCAGCGGGGCCTTTCTGGCTGTTGTTCCCATCGCCGACGTCACTTCGAATACCGCCTTCGTTGCGCAATTTGGAGCGGTGCTGTTCGGGCAGTCAGGTGCGCGCGTTCTTTCCGGTTGCGTTCTTGTCTGCATCTGCGGAGGCATAGCGGCACTCTCCATGGCCGCTCCTCGCGTTGTGTATGCCATGGCTCTGAAGGGCTCCTTCTTCACCGCATTCGGACGTCTTCATCCCAGGTTTGGATCACCCTTCAACGCCATCCTGCTTCAAACGGCGTTGTCATTGCTCGTTCTGGCCTTTGGCGCGTTTGACCGCGTACTCGCGTTCATTATCTTCTCCGCCGTGATCTTTCTCGCCCTCACCGTGTCCACGCTGTTTCGCCTCGAACGTGCGAAGTCATGGTGGTACCCTGCCGCCCCGTTGCTTTTCATCTTTTTCTGCGTAGTGCTTGACGTGCTCATCCTCTTGCACGACCCCATTCCCGCTCTCATTGGCGTGGCGATTGTGCTATGCGGCATTCCCGGCCATCGTGTGCTGCTGGCATTCGGATCAGGAACAGCAGTCGCGACGGCACGAGAATAATGCAGACCCGTCGCGACGGGAGTATCGCTGTGCCGGGGATTCACTCCGGACATAGGAGTAGGATGACGTTGAGCACCCGGAGCGCCCGCGCCAATCTCCGATCACTGGTGACTGAGGACTGAAACCTCTTCAACATCCTTCAGAAGCGGAAATACGCCCCGATCATCGGCTGGGCGGTATGTGTGAACCGATTCGTCGAGGTGTACAACTTCGTCAGATCGGGCGCCTTGTAGAGATTCCCGCGATACTGGAAACGCAAGCCAAGATGCGGCAGGACGCCCCAGTCCAATCCCGCGCCATACACAAAGACACCCTTCGTCGAAGTGTCCGTGTCAGCTTGATTGCTGTCCGGCTGATTGAAGAGCAGCCCCACGCCGCCAAGAACAAACGGACGCAGGTTCGCGGCATGAACCGAAACAAGCCAGTCTGCCGTCACCTCATGCGCAGCAGCCTTCACGGTCTGTGCCGTAAGGGCCGTGCAGGTTGAAATTCCGCAATCGGGCTTGTAGGTCTCATTGCCACGGTTGTACGAATACGTAGCCTCGTACCCCACAAGCGGGTTGGAGATGTGCCGCAGTTCGATGATGCCGCCGGCAGAATTCGCCGGGCTCTCGATGGTCCCGTTTCCATTGGTTCTTCCGCTGAAGGAGCCGTAGAGGCTCAGCGCCACGTCTGTCTGAGCCCACGCCGGAGCCGCCACGCCCAGCATGCACAGCCCGACAAGAAACAGGAATGCCTGATGACAGTTTTTCCGCATCTTCATCTCCTCTTGGATGCTTGTCTCGCGCTCAAGCGAAAGAAGGGGGAACCGCTCGCGAGACAGCTTACGTGCCTCAACCCTTTATGGACGCAAAAGTCGTTGGCTGGGTGGGTTCAATAGCAGTTACCCACCTCGCAGCCGGCACCACCCGATTGGCGCCATGGGTTTGGCTGGCCATGGCTAGCTGGACTTTAGTCTGAACAGCTGGCAATCGCCGCAACCTGGCAGTTACTGCGAGCTTGAGCTTAGTGCGGAAGTTATCTCCAAAGGAGATAAGAACGACTCAGATGGCCCGCACCAGCCGGACTGGTAGAAAGATGATGGCGCTGACCAGTTCCAGGACTCCTCCGACCGCGATCCCAACGATTCGAAACGGAATCAGCAGCAGCCATACGATCGGATAGGCGATCAGGGCCAGTAGCGCCAGAGGCCAGCACAGAATCAGGAGAATGCACCACAACAAAAACTTCACCATCGCCCTTAACCTCACTCACTTACAAATACGCCGCCGGGCTCCGGGCGGTTCCCGTCAGCTATCTCTTCTTTACCGGGCGCTTACTGGCACTCCATCTCGCCGACTTGGCCTTGCGGTCGGTCCGGCTGCTGGTTTTGGGATTGCTCGCGCGCGCCGCAAGCACCGCCTTGCGCTCCTGGATGAGCTTCTTCCGGTCTGCCTCTGGCATGGCCAGAAGAGTCCTGGTCCGCTTGGGCAGCTTTTCGAAAATCAGTGCGTGAGCGCGCCGTAGTTCGTCCTCGATCTGCCGAGGCGGCAGCACATCCCACCGCTCCAGAGTCACCCAGTAAGCTTTCGCCAGGTAGGGAGTCGGCATGATGCCATCATTCTCTATCAGCTCGTGAAACCGCTCTGCCCCGCAATGGAAGGACAGGACCCCGATTCCTGAGCCGTCCAAATCTGTCATGGCAAACATCTTGCCCCCGATGTCCCTGTCACCCGCCCAGTAGACAAGGTGGTGTCCCCAGTTCAGGGTCTCGGCCACGTGGCGCAGCCTCATGCAGATTTCCCGGATCCGCTCGTTATCCATTCCCCAGAGTTTAGCTCTCCTCCTAGAAATAATCTCACTACCTACTTGACGCCATATACTATTTGTCATACAGTATGTGAAGTACAGTGTATGTCGCACAGCGATACCGAGGCACAACATGACCGTAGCTGAGACCACCTTCGAAAACCTTCGTCTTGAGCTCCGACGTGGCTGCCTCACTTTGGCCGTCCTCGCCCAGCTCAAGCAGGAGCACTATGGCTACACACTCCGCAAAGAACTTGCCGAACATGGGCTTGAAATCGACGAAAGCACACTTTACCCGCTTCTCCGTCGGCTTGAAACGCAGGGCCTTCTGGCGAGTGAGTGGCGCGAAGAAGACAAACGCAACAAACGCTTCTACCGCCTCTCGACCGACGGCGAACACATCCTCGCTCGCCTACTGGACGAGTGGAACGCCATCAACAGCTCCGTCTCCCGCATCCTCGATGCGCCAAATGCCGAGATCAAGTAAGTAAGGACACAACCATGGAACTCCTCGATCGCTATCTCCAAGCCGTCAGAAAGTATTTGCCGTTGCGCCGACAGGACGACATCATCGCGGAACTCCGCGCCAACATGGAGTCGCAGATTGAAGATCGCGAATCCGAATTCGGCCGGCCTCTCACGCAAGGCGAGTTCGATGATTTTCTGCGCAAGATGGGCCACCCCATGGTCGTCGCATCGCGCTACCAGCCGCAGCAGTACCTCATCGGCCCAACAATCTTCCCGATGTATCTGTACGTGCTGCGTATCGCGCTGCTGTGGGTTTTCGTCATCTGCATGATTGTCGCCGCCGTCGTCACGCCTCTAACCACGCCCGGCGCTCAATCGGTGTTTGATGCCCTGCTTCGCATACCCGGCATCCTGATCCAGACAGCCGCGTGGATCACTCTCGTGTTTGCCGCGTTCGACTTCGCTCGCACGCGTTATCCCAGCGTGGGCTCTCAGATCGAGGGCGTGAACAAGAACTGGAGTCCCAGTTCGCTGCCTCCGCTCACTAAGGACGCAACGCGCGCGGGCAAAGGACGTTCCTTCGCGCAAGCTGTCATTGAGATTGTCTTTTCGGCTCTGTTTCTGGTTTGGCTCCTGCTGATTCCGAAGCACCCATTTCTGATGCTCGGACCGGGTGTCGCTTACTTGCAGTCCGCTCCCTACCAGCTGTCACCCGCATGGTGGTCCTTCTTCTGGTGCGTCGTTGCGCTCAATGTGATCCAGATTGTCTGGAAGTCCATTGATCTTGTGCGCGGCCAATGGCAGAGCTCCGGACCGATGCAGCAGATTCTGTTCAAAGTTTTCGGGCTCGTCCCAATCACCGTGCTGCTTACTGCACCCGACCACAATTACATCTCGCTCAAAAATCCTGCAGTCGATGCGGCACACTATGGCCAAAATCTTAGTCAGATCAACAATGGAATTCACCTGGCATTTTCGGTGATCTGCGCGATAGTCGTTCTGCAACTTTCCTTCGATCTCGCGAAATGGATCTGGGAGCACTATCGCAATCGCATCGCGGCTGGATAGTCGTCCACTCTTGTGCAATCAGCACTGCCTGCATAACGAACGCTGCGGACTCTATGTCCGTAAAGGAGGATACATGCGTCGTTTTATCACGCTTCTCGACCCTTTGATCTTCGGCATCATTCTGGGCATGATCTTCGTGGCAATCAGCCACGCTCGTCCCGCTCAAACCAACGACCCGACTGAGGTCAAGATCACTCTTCGGTCGTGCCAATTATCTTCAGCTCGTTACCTCAAGACGCAGACGGTCCGGCTTCTGTCCTGCCGATGACCGCAGCGGCCATGCAGTTGCCGACCACGTTCATCATGGTGCGGCCCATGTCCATCAGCGTGTCTACTCCGAGGATGAGGAGGATGGGCGCGGTTGGTAGATGCACAGCACTGGCCGTGGCGAGCAGGACGACGAGCGATGCCCGCGGAACGCCGGCGATTC
>Ga0207698_10001696_pt1 | contig 12841 bp, 16 predicted proteins | sample KBSCornC22_FD_184298 | JGI IMG/M metagenome (GOLD analysis project Ga0207698, IMG submission 184298) | Corn rhizosphere microbial communities from Kellogg Biological Station, Michigan, USA - KBS Corn C2-2 (SPAdes) (version 2) | ecosystem: Host-associated > Plants > Roots > Rhizosphere > Soil ...
TGGTTGGCAGGATCTTCGTACGCGTACACGCGGAACGCCGCCCGCAGCCGTGTTTCGATCGCCACGCGCAGAATGGCGGTGCCGACGAACGGGGCGCGATCGATGTGCGTGAGCAGCGAATACCGTCCGTAGCTCATCTGTTCCGCCGCTTTGTAGATTTCGAACGGCATGTCGAATCCGGTGCGCCACGCACCGTAGACCCCCGGGCACTTGAGCACGCAGGCGGCGGCTTGCTCCAGCAAGACCAGTGCGTCGTTCAGGAGATCCCGCAACCCCTCGCGCAGTTCGTACAGGCTCGCGTCGGCGAAGCGCTCCATCGCACCGAAATCCGCCGCGGCGATGACCCGGGTGTAGCGCTCGGCCTCAGCCGCGAACATCACGGTTTGCGCGTGGTAGAAGCGGTGCGTGGTGAGCAGCGATGCCTGCTCGTGGGCCGTCGTCGCCAATCCCTTGCGGACGGCATCGCAGGGCTTGAGGTCCGTCAGACGCTGCATGCCCAGAATGCCCGCCATTTCTTTTTTCACGCACGCGATGCCCTGGTCGCCCAGCCACGACGCCACGGCCACCAACGTGGCGGCATCGGCCGACGCCAACGCGTCCAGGTTGCTTTCGAACGATGCGTTGGGCATGACCCGTCCCCCATCGCGCTCCTGCGGCGCGGCAGCGCAAGCATCCGCAAACCGCGGGCTGTTCGTGTGAAACGGTCTGTAAATCGATTGTAAGCCCGCCGATTCCTAAACTGGTCGGTGCTCTGCGATCCGTCATCCGCCGACAACCCACCGCACCGCGCGGCGGCCGGTCCACCGATCTGGATGGCGCTGTGGTTGGTGGTCGTGCTGATCGCGCTGTTCCAACACAGCCCCTTACCCTGGGCGTCCACACGCACCCTCGGCATCGCGTGGGAAATGTGGAATCAGAACCAGTTCCTGGTCCCGCTGAGCAACGGACGGCCGGATCCGAGCGCGATGCCGCTGCTGTTCTGGCTCGTTCACGCCGGCTGGGTGATCGCCGGCGTCAACGACGTCTGGCCACGGCTGCTTCAAGCCACGCTGGGCCTGTCTTGGTTGGCGCTCAGCGCGGCCCTGGCACGGCGGTGGGCGTCCACGAACGATGCCGGCGCCCAATGGGTGCCTTGGATGCTCGTCGCCGCGGCCGTGCCCCACCTCGCGGTGCTGCAGATCACCGAGGAGCTGCTGACGGCGGTCTGCGCGGTCGGCGCGTTCTACGCGCTCAGCGGGCGGCCGTCCTGGAGTGCGTTCGCGCTGGCGCTGGGCGCGGGGCTCTTGGCCACCGGTCCCCTCATGCTGGGCTACGTGGCGATTCCGCTGCTTCTGGGACCGTGGTGGAACGCGTCCGCACAGGAAGACAGCCGGCGGTGGTACCGCCGGGCGCGGCTGTCCATCGTGTGCGCGCTCGGACTGTTTCTGGCGTGGGCGGGGAGCGCGGGCGCGCTCGGCGGCGCCAGCTACCGCTTGCGACTGATGACGGCGGGGGCCGCGCAGGCGGTTTCGGACACCGGCCTCGCCCTGCAGTCACCGTCGTTCGCCACGGTGCTGGCCGCCTTGCTGTTTCCCTGGATGCTGTGGCCGCGTCTCTGGCGGGCGGTTCTGACCGCGCGGTGCACCCCAGGCTCCGCCCACCGCTTCGCCGTGGCGGTGGTGGCGCCCGGCTTGGCGATGGCGGCGGTTGCTCCCGGGGCGCAGCTTCGGAGCGTCGCTGCGGTTCTGCCGGTGGCGTGCATCGCCCTGGCCCGCGCGTTGGTCCACCAGGACGCGAAGGGAGGCGGAGGAGGCCGTGCCTGGGGACCGTGGCCGATTGCCGTGATGCTGGGGGCTGCGGCGCTCTTGCTGGCGTGGCTGGTCCCGCTGCTGGCGTCGCGGCCCGCCCCTCCGGCCTGGCTTCAAGACCTCGCGTCCCACGGTGCGGGCCTCGGGCTGCTCTTCGCGGTCTTCGCGGTCCTGCTGCTCGCGCTCCCGCGCGGGACGGGCGCCCAGGTGCGCACCATCGCCACCGTCGCGCTCCTGAGCCTGGCGGTCTGCCACGGTCTGTTCGCGTGGCTGTTCGCACCGTTTCTGGACGTGCGGCCCGCGGCGGAATTGCTGGCGCGCGCCGCGCAGCCCGTCGCGCAGGTGGGACGCTACCGGGAAGAACTGCACTTTTACGCCCGCCTGCAACAGCCGGTGGCCGAAATCGCGGAAACCGAGGTACTCGCGTGGGCTCGGGCGCACCCGACCGGGCTCATCGTGCACCACACGCCGCGCGGGGCTGATGCCGCGGGTGCGGGCGCGCTGTATGCGCGCCCGTTCGGAAGGCACTGGATGGTGGTTTGGCCCGCAGCAGTGTTCCTAGCACCCGCGCCGGCGACCACCGCTGCACACCCGGTAGGGCCCGTTGCGGTGTCGCCGCCCGGCGCTCCCGCTGCGCTCTGAAAGGGTCCGGCGTTCTCGTTTGGGTGTTCCGAAGGGGCTGCTGACCCCGTTCCATCCCGCGGCTGCACCGCGGCTCGTGGCGACGCCGAACACCGGCGCCCGATCGTGAACCCGGCGCGTAAATCCGTTGTAAGCGAGCTGCTGCCTACACTGCGCCGCCTCACCGACGCCCACGGCCATGCGACCGGCTTCGTACCGTTTTCTTCCTCCGGCCTGGTTGGCCCTGTGGCTGGGCGCTGCGCTGTGGGCCATCTTCCAGCACGGCCCGCTTCCGCTCTACTCGACCCGCACGCTGGGCGTCGCGTGGGAGATGTGGAACCACGCTGAGTTCCTCGTGCCCCACATCAACGGGCAGCCTTACAGCCACAAGGTGCCGCTGCTGTTCTGGCTGATCCACGCGGGGTGGGCCATCGGTGGCGTCAACGACGTGTGGCCGCGCTTTCTCCAAGTGATGATCGGTGCCGGCTGGTTGGCAACGGCGGCACACCTGGCGCGTCAGGTACACGCCGGAAAGCCGTCGGCTGCGCACCTCGTACCCTGGCTCCTGATCGCCCTGCCCTACCCGTTCCTGTTTGGCATGCAGATCATGTACGAAGTGCTGCTGGCCCTGTGCGTCGCCGCCGCCTTGTGCGCGTTGGCGGGCCGGCCGCGTTGGGGCTGGTTTGCTCTGGCCGTCGGTGCGGGCCTCCTGACCAAGGGGCCGGTGATGCTCCTGCACGTCGTCTTTCCGTGGCTCCTGGGGCCTTGGTGGAGCGAAGCCGCGCGGGCCGATCGATGTCGGTGGTATGGCCTGGGTGGCGTGGCGCTCGCGGCCGGCACGGCCCTGCTGTTGGCGTGGGCCATCCCGGCCGGGTTCGCCGGCGGCGACGACTACCGGCGCGAACTCTTCTTCATGCAGACCGCCGGCCGCGTGGTCGACAGCTTCGATCACGCGCGTCCGTTGCTGTGGTACCTGCCGATGCTCGGCGTGCTGACCCTCCCGTGGGTCGCGTGGCCCCGGGTGTGGCACGCGGTCGCGACCTGGCGCGCACCGCTGAACGACAGCGAGCGGTTCGCCATCGCCTGGGTCGTTCCCACCTTCGGCGTGTTCTGCCTGGTGTCGGGCAAGCAGGTCTACTACTTGTTGCCGCTGCTCCCCGGCGCGGTGATGCTGTTGGCAGCCGCCCTGCATCGGCAGCAAGCGCGCGTGGCCGGCGGTGGCCGGCGCTGGCGCGCGTGGCCGATCGCGTTGAGCCTGCTCGGTGCCGGTGCGGTCCTTGCGGTGTTGCCCGTCTGGCGTGCGCACGCCCTGGAGGTCCCCCACTGGGTCGCCGATGCCCACGCGGTTGCGCCGTGGGTTGCGGTGGTCTTCGCCGCGTTGAGCCTGGTGGTCCTTCTGGGCAGTCCGAGCCGCGAACTCCAACGGGTTGCGGCGGCCACACTCGTAGCAACGACCGCGGCGCACACCCTGTTCGCGTCGGCCCTGTTCCACCACTTCGATCTGCGGCCAGCAGCGGCCGTGCTGGCGCGCGCCGAATCCAACGGCCAGCCCATCGCGAACGTGGGCCGGTACGAAGCGCAGTTCCATTTTCTCGCGCGCCTCAACCGACCGATCCAAGCGATCGAGGAGTACGGCATCAGCGCGTGGGCAAAGGCGCATCCGGACGGAGTGATCGTTCGCTATCCGGAACGCCGCGACGAATCCGCCGCGCGCAACGCGCTGCTGGTCCAACCGTTTCGGTCGCGCTGGATCGAAGTGTGGAACGCACCAGCGCTCGCTGCCGCTCAGCGCGGCGGCGCCGGAGAAAAAAGTAGCTCGGACCACGGCGAGTAACGGACCGCGGTTTTTCGTCGCGAGCGCTTCGAACCGCCGCTGGCGGTAGCGCACGCTGGTCGGGACCGTCCCGCCGTCGATCCAACGCGGTACGGAAACGTCACCTCCAGACCTGCCTCGGCACGTGGAGTGCGGCGTCGACCGCGCGTTTGGTGCGGGTTGTGGTGACGGGGGGCAAGGGCTGCCCGCGCTGGCCCGGCGCGTGCTCGATGCTTTACACGTTCGACCCGCGCGTTTCCGCGCGGCGCTCGGCGTACGCCGCCGACAGACGGGTGGCGCCGAGCGTCAAGGTCGTGATGACGGTTGCCAGCAACGCGAGCCCCAGGGCACCGAGACCGACGGTCACACCGATGGCCGCGGTCATCCAGATGCCGGCCGCTGTCGTCAGTCCGTGGATTTCCCGTTCGGACGCGAGCTTGAGAATGGCACCGCCGCCGATGAATCCGATGCCGGTCGTCAAGCCTTGGACAACGCGGGAAATGCCGTCCGACGACATGCCGCTTCCTTCGCAGGCGACCACGAACAACGCCGAGCCCAGAGAGACGAGCATGTGGGTTCGGAGGCCCGCGGACTTGCCCACGCTCTTGCGTTCCCAGCCGACGACGGCGCCCAGCACCGCCGCGGCCACCAAACGGATGACGACGTGGGCGAGTTGGCGCCCGTCGGGAAAGCCCGCAACCAGTTCGTCCCACAGCACGTCCATCGCATCCCCTCCAAAGCGCTTGTTGATCGTCGGCACAGCCCGCGTCGGTACCCACGCATGCGCCTCGGCACGCCGGGCGCACGCGCGCTCGTTGCGGCCGCGACGAACGGTTGCGCAGGCCGTTCAACGCGTATTCGGACACCTTGTGCTTTCCGCGGATACAAAGAAGTTTCTGCGAGTCTTCACAATTGCTGGCCGCCAAATCTCGGAATCATGCCGACAGCAACGGAGCACGCGTTCGCGTTCGTGCTGGACCGGTCAGGACCGGCACGGAATGCTCGCTGTTTCCGCGTCGTTCTGAATTTCCTGGCGGAAAATTACGCACCCAAAGCACGAGGACGCTTCGAACCGCACCGCCGCAGAAATGTGTGGGCCAGGCATGTCCGAGGCGGTCTGAACGAGCCTTTCGCATGAGCTTGCGAGCATCGTCGGACGGTCGTAAGCTGAAAACGATTCAGTTCAGGCACGGTACCCCCATGCTCAAGAAGCCCGTAAAGAAATCAACGACAGCACTTCGTACGATGGTTCCCCATCGGTCGGCTGTATCGGGCGCGGTGCCGAAAAAAGCGTTGCGCTCGGTCATGCCGGTTGCGGACACCTGGTTGACCCCCCAGCAGATTCTGCTGGTTGAGGCTGAGGTGCGACGAGCTCACCCGGAGAAGCTCAAGTTGGCGGAAGCGCCGCTGATGAAAAGTCTCGGCCTCTGATGTGGAGGGGACACCGGCATTGGAACCCGGCAGGCCGTTGCGAAAAGGTGATGTTGCGTGGTGCGAGTTTCCCTACCCGGGATTGAAGAAGAAACTGCATCCTGTCTTGATACTTCAAACTCTCATAGTGGAGAACGAGAAGAAGGGCGGGCACTACTTTGTCGTTGTTTCCGGCGGCACCAGCATTTACGGAGAAAACGGGCGGAGACGGCTCGGTAAAAAGCATGAGTTGCACGTCCAAAGCAGCGACCCCGAGTTTGACGCAACCAATCTGGACCATCCGACCAAGTTCAGTCTGGCGAAACCGGAAATCGTCATCTTGCCCTACACCGCACCAATCTTCCGCCTTCGCGATCTGCACGACGACGGCAGCCCGGTGATCGGCCATCTTGACCTCACGACGCTCTCAATGAGAACGCGCCTGAGGATCGCTTCCGAAGCTGTCGGCGGCCTCGACGAGGTTGTGAAACAAAAAATCGACGCGTACAACGCAAAACGCGCGAAAGATTAGGTTGGGCGCAGCGTGAGGCAATCCTCGACAGCCGGCAGCAGTGACGCGCCTTCGTAGGCACCCGACTTCGCCACCGTCGAAACCCGCACCGCCGCCAACGTCTCCGGCGGCAGAGCGCCCCTCATGGGGCGTCGAAATTCGCGCTGGTCTTGGTCGCGTCTCCCGCGGCCAGAGAAGCCACGAGATCGGTACCCTTCGCGATGCACGCCGTTGCCGGATCGCCCGCCACAGCGCTTTCTCCGGGCCCCAGACCGAGGGCCAACAGCACTGCCCATACCCTCAAGAACTCGGACTTTTTTTTGCTGAAATTGTTCCTGCTGGAAGCACCAAAGCCGACGCTCCCCATCACCCGCGTTTCCGCGAAATTTCCGTCCTCACCTCCCGTCGCCGGGCCGTAGGCACACGCCGGCACGGATGATCGGTCCAATCGCCCCAGAGTTCATCAACGGAAATGGGCGGCAAACGAGAGCGGCGCGCTTGTTCCGGGCAAGCACTTCGTTGGGCAAGATTGAGGAATGGGAAGGAGCGCTTCCCACGTCGCTTCGCGCGACGAGCAGCCCCTTGAACGCGGATCTACCGAAAAAAACTGCGCTCGGGTTGTGCGGGTCGTCTCCCATCAAAGGGGCCATCGTCGTTCTCTAGGAATCGGTTGGTGCGAGCTAGCAGCGGTTGCCCGCCGCCAGCCCTACTCCAAGGAACAGACGCTCGGCGTCAGTTCGGAATCACGCAGGTGGTCGTGTTGTTGGTCGGATTCCAGTTGCAGGTGATCACGCCGCCGTTGGCCGAACCGGAGCTGATGGGGATGCCCAGCGACCGCATGTACTCGATGAACGCCGCCATGTCGGGCCCTTGGCCCGGTGGGAAATACCAACGGCCGGTGTAATCCTGAGGGTTCGAGCTGCGGTCGGGCAGGACGTGGCCCGAGCTATCGCGGGCACTATCTTTCACGTACGTCGCGTTCTCGCCCAGGGTCGCCCGCAACTGAATCTTGGAGCCGTCATCGAACACGATGTCGATGGTGATGACGACACCTTGGGTGAAGGCGAGAAACGCGTCCGCGTGGCCGACCAGGTACGCAAACGGACCGGAGAGCGCGCTGTTGGTCATCTGGAAAATCTGAGGCGTGCTAGCCAGGTCGATGATTTCCCCGCGCAACTGAATGTCCGAAAGGAAATCATGTGCACTGGGCCTGCCGGGCAGGTAGGTCGGGAACGATCGTCCGCCGATGTTGGCCCGCACGCCGCTCTTGAACGTACCGTTCGTGCCGCGCCAGATTTGGCCGAGCGCATCGGCCACGCCGACCACGTCCGAGCCCACGGACACTTCATCGGTCTGCAGCGTGCATCCGGCGTTGGCTTCGTTGCCGGCCTTGGGCGCCTCGTCCAACTTGCCGCCCACTCCGCCGCCGGCGCTCGGGGCGGATCCGCAGTAGTTGCGGAACTTCTTGACCGCGCCGTTGGCGGGATTCCAGACCAGGTGCGCGTTCGGGCTGGCGCCCAGCGTGCGGGCCTTCGTGTACATCTGGGCGTCGGAACAGTTGACGCATTGGACGGCCGCGGCGGAGGCGGAACCGGCTGCGAATAGGAAAAACACACCACTAAAAATCTTGAGTGCTTGAGGCACGGCACAACTCCTTTAGGTATACAACTCCACTGGCGGGGGAAGTGTAAAGGGCCTTTCTTCCCAATGAAACCGGCGGCCGCGGCGGTACCGCAGAGCCCTACGCCGGCAAACGGCTCATTCCATGCCGGCCTCAGTGGACGGGCACCTACTCGAATTTCGCGGGTTCAACGGGCCCACGCTCCGCGTGGATGCAGGTGGCGTGCAGATATCTGAAATAGTGCCGGCGGCTGGCGTGGCACAGCGCAACGCAGCGCTCCATGAAGCGCATGCCGGCATGGCGCCGGCAGGCGCCGTCCGGCCGAGAGAGCTAACGCTTTGTATCGTTGGCGGCTGAACGCTCAGCGCCTCCGCAGAGCGGAACGAACCTAGTCGGGTTTGGGTGAGCGCTTGGATCGCGGCGAGCGTTTGGCTTGCGGAGCCGCCACCGGGTCTCCTGGGACTGCCTCGGTCGCGGGCGGGTTCCCTGTCCTCTTGGCGGTCGCTTTCGCCTTGCGCTGTGCAGGAGCCCGGCGCGCGGCGGGCAGTGCCGCAAAGCCCGCGTTGATGGCGTCGACCAAGTCCGAAAGCGAGGCGTTCGCGGCCCGGCACCACTCCCAGACCTGGACCAAGTCCAACCGGGTCAGCCCCGTCTCGACGCTCGATACCCAGGCTTGTGTGGTTTTCAAGCGCTTTGCGAATTGGACCTGCGTCCAGCCGGCCGCCTCCCGTGCCGCACGCAACTGGGAACAGACCACGCGGTGGTGGGGGCGGTGTATGGACTTGAGCATCAGGTCTGCAAGCATGGACGCAGACCTGAAAGCTAAATGGCGGCTGGATGTACACGATGGCTTTGTACCAGATGTTCTTGTTTTTCGGGAGCGTTGCACGGTAGTTTTCCTCCACGCCCGGCTCAAAAGGTCGGTTTTTTCTCGTCTTACTGGCGAAGCCTGGAGTCCCCATGAACACCGTCGTACGCCCTGCCCCACCCGCTCCGGCCCACATGCTCACCAGCCGCTATTCCGTACAGCGGCTGGCCGACGGACGGATCCAGTTCGACGTGGTGGGCGCCACCGGCCCGACGGCGCCGTGGTGGCTGCTCATCGTCGGACCCGTGCTCGGGGGCTCCATCGGTTTTCAGATAGGGCCCAGCCAAGCGGTGGGCGGCGTTCTGGCCGGGTTCTTCCTGGCGCTGTGCTTTACCGTCGGCCGGGCTTCGTCGATCGGAACCTTCGGGAGCCGGCGAGCCCCTGCAGGCAGGTTCCTGGTTGGTCCGGACGGTGTGAAGCTGCCCAACGGCCGTTTTCTGCCCCGCGACCGCATCCGCCGCCTGGCGTGCCGCAACGTGCAGGACGGGATGGTCCTCACCTCGGTGGGCGTGGGCGGCGGTACGGTGGGCGGGCTGACAGCCATGGGTGCAGCCCGGCATGCAGCGGACGCCAACGTTTTTATGCCCATCTCCTTCCAACTGGACCTCGAAGCTGACGGGCAGTCGTACCCGGTCGTCGGCAGCCTGACCGCCGCCACGGCTCACGCGGTGTTCGAGGACGTGTCGCGCCTCCTCGGGCTCAGCTGACCACTCGGCCTGCCTCCGGCTGCCGGGGAGTCCGAACGTGGCGCTGGCATGCAGCTATCCCTCGTCGGAGCCGAGCAACGTGCCGTCGCAGACACGCTCAAAGCCCGGAGCGGGCGCACTCGTCCGCAAGCCATTGCCGCACCTTTGGCAGCCACAGCGCGGCCTCCGGGCCGACCGCCGCACCGCACGTCAGAGCGGCGCGCAATTCCTCGGGAACCGCGGCGGCCGGCAACTCGGCCAGTACCCGCCGCAGTTCGTGACCCAGGCGCTCGGAGGGGTCGAAGCCCGGGCGGTGCGGTGCGGCGGCCTCGGCGACCAGGGCCGCGACGCGCTGAACGGTGAAGTACATCGGTGGGGGTGTTCCTTACGGCGTCGGTTGGACTTCGATCGTGTCCAGCACCGAAACGACACCGGAGATTTTTTCCACTTCGCGGAGAACTGCATCACGCGTCTGCCGCGTCCGTGCGGTGCCTCTCAGCGACACCACGCCGTCGCGGACCTGAACCTCGATGCGGTGGAAGTTGACCAGGTCTTGAGCAGCGAGGCGGCGGCGGACGAGCGCTTCGGTGAGCCCGTCGGCTTCCAAGCTCTCCGGCAAGCCGGTCGGGCCGGCGGCGAAGGCCGGGAATCCAGCCACAGCGAGAAACAGAAGTATCGCGGGGAACCAGCGCAGCGGCGAGAGGCAAGCGTTCGGCATGACAGATGCAGTCCGTGGGACGCCTTGAGCGGCGCGTGGGGAATCGTCTGCATTCGGACCGTTGGCGGGCATTCCCAAACGGGAATGGACAGCAGCGACAACGGACGACAGCAGCCATGGAAAGGTTGATCGGCGCACTGTTCGAGAACCTGGGCGAATCCGATTGGGCTTCGGCGTTTCTGGCCGGTGTGTGTTCCGAGACGCAGAGCCACGCTGCGGCGGTGCTTCACGTGGACGTCGCGACCCGCCGGCAGAGCCTCCCGGCTTTCTTCGGCCAGGGACCGGAAATGGCAGCGGCCTTCGAACTCACCCACGCCTCGGGCAATCCGTGGAGACCGATGGATGAAAGCTGCGGACCGATCGCGAGCAGCGTGGTCGTTCCCGATGACGTGCTGCCCGTATCGACGCTGCGTCGCACGGCTTTCTGGGCCGACTTTTTGAGACCCATGCAGGTCGACCACGGGTGCGGGGTCATCGGCCTGCGCACGTCGGAGCGGGTCCTGAGCATGACCCTGCTGCGCTCAAGCCGACGGGGCACCTACGACGCCCGGGAGCGCGCTTGGCTCAGCCGTCTGGCGCCTCACTGGGTCAATGCATGCCACCTGCGAAGCCGACTCGCCCCGACCGATCGCGCGGACTTGGACGCGGCACGGGTGTTCGACACGATGGGGACAGCCGCCTTCCTCTTGGACGAGCGAGGCCAATGCGTCCGGTGGAACGCATCGGCCGATGCCCTGCTGCACGACGGGACCTTGGTCCGGATGCGCGGACGGCGCCTGGTGGCTGCCTGCCCTGCTGACGGTCTCGCTTTCTTACCGACATTAGGACCGGCGGTACTTCGCAACAGGGAAGGCTCGGTAGGCGGCCATGCCTCGGCCCATCCGCTTCCCGGACATGGGCCGTTGGGTGCGGCGCGGGCAGTGTTGTTCGTCGATGCCGTTCGAACCGTCCGCCCCGGAGACGTCCGCGCCGCTCTGGCGGCCCTGTATGGCCTGACCCCGAGGGAAGCTGAGCTGACTTGTCGGATGGCCGATGGAGCTGAATTGAGCCGGTCGGCCGAAGCGATGGGCATCACAGCGGGGGCGGCGCGAACACGGCTAAAAGTGATTTTCGGGAAAACGGGAACAAGGCATCAGAGTGGGCTTGTCGCTCTATTGAGAAGTCTGCGTACGGTGGTTGGCAGCACCGATGGATAACCGCGCCGTCCTCGGACACGTCGCGTACTGGCTTACGAAAGGCGACCGCGCCGAAACGCAGGGATAAACCGCAAATGCTGCTGCCGATCGCCGTGGGCTTGAGCAGCTCTTGCCGGAACTCAACGAAACGGAAATGGACCGGGAACGCGCTGGCGCGTCATGCTCAACCCCGCACGCCCTGTCCTGCCTACCGGGGAAAAACACATGAGCACCGCCCCTGCAATACTGCTCGCCGAATACGTAAGCGGCACCGACTATGGGGAAGCCCGGATTGCAGACGTCTGGAAGGAACAAGGCAAGCTCATCGGATCAGCCACCGAGAACCTACCCCTGACTAAACTTCTGATCGCGCTATCAGCCAGCGGAAATTTATTCTCGCCCGACAACGCCCAACTGAGGTTTGTCAACTCCTGCAAGACGGCAGCAGCTTATTTTTCGCATGTCGGCAACCGAACCCCGACAGGAACCGCCGCGCCAAGGACCTACGATTGGGAGAAGAATGACGCACACGACTCCCGCGTGTTTGACCTTATTTACTGGCTGAACAGCTACAAGGGCCTCCGGTTGCTCGAAGGCAATAGGCCTGAGCTAACGGTGGCCACACTGAAGCACTACATTTGGCGCAAAGAAGTAACCCGAACCTACTCGCGCCGCGGCATGGTGCGCCACGACATCGTTGGCTGGAACGCAGACGGGACGGTTTCACCAACCCAGCCGGTGGTAGCGATCGAAGTCATCAACACCCATTGGCCGGAAATGAAGGCGTTGGAGGACATGATCGCGCAATCCGAGGCACGTTCGTTTGTCGTTCTCTTCGACTTTGTTGGGTTCCCGCAAAAATTGATGAAGCATTACGGAGGCGATAAGCAATTTCTAAAAGGAATCATGTACATCGCCAACGGCTCCGTTCACCATTTAGGAATCCCATACGTCATTGCCGATCGCAAGAGGCCCGGCGCGCAAAAGAATCTCGACCAGCCTATTGAGCTTTGCCGGGAAGCGGCGGTTTTGATTCATGGCGTGTGAGATCGTGGATGCACCTTCGGTACATCAGCCTGGAAAGGTAGCAGTCATCGCCCAGGCATTCCCTGATCAGGTCGAGCCCCAGCTTCCCTTCGAAGCCCAGCCGGTTTTCGGGATGGCGTGTTCTCCGAGGCGGCAAACAGGACCGGGAGGCAAGGCCGACAAGATCCGAACAATCCATTACCATCGAACAGTGGGCGATGCGGGTCGCGGCCATTTCCAAAGACAGCGCGTCGCTGTTCATCTCTTCTTTCTTCTCCACGGAATCCGTGGCGCGCGCCTGGATCCGGAACCACGTGGCCAGCTCCATGTGAAGTTTGTAAAGGTCAGCGATGGTCATAGCGGCCCCAACATGCGAAGACGCATGCAACCAGACACGCCACCGATGTCAAGTTTCGGGGTTTCGTCGCAGGGGAGGACCGCGCGTCGAACTATTCGGGGGTGTGTGAATCCTCGTGTATAGACGGAACCCAGGCTGGAACCCCAGAGCCGCGCGTTGGCGTTTCCCGCTTACCGCGGCGCGCTCAGCGCCGCCACCAAATCCGCATGCTCTGCCACCCTGCCGACATGATCGATCGCCCGGTGCC
>Ga0207698_10001697_pt1 | contig 12839 bp, 6 predicted proteins | sample KBSCornC22_FD_184298 | JGI IMG/M metagenome (GOLD analysis project Ga0207698, IMG submission 184298) | Corn rhizosphere microbial communities from Kellogg Biological Station, Michigan, USA - KBS Corn C2-2 (SPAdes) (version 2) | ecosystem: Host-associated > Plants > Roots > Rhizosphere > Soil ...
CCGGCCAGGTGCGCAACATCACCGAAGTGACCACCGCCGTGGCGCTGGGCGACCTGTCCAAGAAGATCACCGTCGACGTGAAGGGCGAGATCCTCGAGCTCAAGAACACCATCAACACGATGGTGGACCAGCTCAATTCGTTCGCATCCGAAGTGACGCGCGTGGCGCGCGAAGTGGGCACCGAAGGCAAATTGGGCGGCCAGGCGCACGTGCGCGGCGTGGCCGGCACCTGGAAGGATCTGACCGACAACGTCAACCTGATGGCCGACAATCTGACCGGCCAGGTCCGCAACATCGCCGACGTGACCACCGCAGTGGCGCGCGGCGATCTTTCCAAGAAGATCACGGTCGACGTGAAGGGCGAGATCCTCGAGCTCAAGAACACCATCAACGTCATGGTGGACCAGCTCAATGGCTTCGCGTCCGAAGTGACGCGCGTGGCGCGCGAGGTGGGTACCGAAGGCAAGCTCGGCGGCCAGGCGCAGGTGCCGGGCGTGGGCGGCACCTGGAAGGACCTGACCGACAACGTCAACCTGATGGCGACCAACCTCACCAACCAGGTGCGCGGTATCGCCGACGTGGTGACCGCGGTGGCGCAGGGCAACCTCAAGCGCAAGCTGACGGTGGACGCCAAGGGCGAAATCGCCGCGCTCGCCGAGACGATCAACTTCATGATCGAGACGCTCGCCACCTTCGCCGACCAGGTGACCAACATGGCGCGCGAAGTGGGTATCGAAGGCAAATTGGGCGGCCAGGCGCGCGTGCCGGGTGCCGCCGGCCTGTGGCGCGACTTGACCGACAACGTGAACCAGCTCGCCGCCAACCTGACCAACCAGGTGCGCTCGATCGCGGACGTGGCGACCGCGGTGACCAAGGGCGATCTCACCCGCTCGATCGCGGTGGAAGCGTCGGGCGAGATGGCCGCGCTCAAGGACAATATCAACGAGATGATCCGCAACCTGAAGGATCAGACGTTGAAGAATGCGGAGCAGGATTGGCTCAAGACCAACCTCGCGCGCTTCAGCCGCATGCTGCAGGGCGAGCGCGATCTCGCGACCGTGTCCAACCTGATCATGTCGGAACTCGCGCCGCTGGTGAACGCGCAATATGGCGTCTTCTATGTCACGCGCCGCGAAGAGAATGACACGGTGCTCGACCTGGTCGCCAGCTACGGCGCCGAGAAGCGCGACGAGCTGAAATCGACCTTCAAGCTGCGCGAGGGCCTGGTCGGCCAGTGCGCCGCCGATCGCCGCGCGATGCTGCTCAAGGACGTGCCCAACGAGTTCATCAAGATTGGTTCAGGCCTGGGTCACGCCAAGCCCGCCAATGTGGTGATCATGCCGGCCTTGTTCGAAGACGACGTGAAGGCGGTGATCGAGCTCGCTTCGTTCAGCGAGTTCAACGAGACCCACCAGACCTTCCTCGACCAGCTGATGGAATCGGTCGGCATCGTGCTCAACACGATCGCCGCGACGATGCGCACCGAGGGCCTGCTCAAGCAGTCGCAGCTGCTGACGCAGGAGCTTCAGGCCCGCCAGACCGAGCTCACCACCAAGCAAGAAGAACTGCACGCCACCAACGAGGAGCTGCAGGAGAAAGCCCAGCTGCTCGAGAATGAGAAGAAGCAGGTGGAAGCCAAGAATTTCGAGATCGACATGGCCCGCCGCGCGGTGGAGGAAAAGGCCGAACAGCTGGCGCTGACCTCCAAATACAAGTCCGAATTCCTGGCCAATATGAGCCATGAATTGCGCACGCCGTTGAACTCGCTGCTGCTCCTGTCGAAGCTGCTCGCGGACAATCCGCAGGGCAATCTGAACGAGAAACAGACCGAGTTCGCGCGCACGATCCACTCGGCAGGTTCGGACCTGCTGAGCCTGATCAACGACATTCTCGACCTGTCGAAGATCGAATCGGGTACCGTGTCGATCGAACTGGGCGACATGCCGATGGCAGGTCTCGGCCAGCATATGGAGCGGACCTTCCGCCAGCTGGCCGCGGACAAGGGCCTCGACTTCAAGGTGGAATTCGACTCGAGCCTGCCCTCCTCGATCCGGACCGACGAGAAGCGCCTGCAGCAGGTCGTGCTCAACCTGTTGTCGAACGCCTTCAAATTCACCGCGCAGGGCAGCGTCACGCTCAACGTGGCGACGGCGCGGAGCGGATGGAGCACCAACCATCCGGTGCTCAAGACCGTCGACAGCGCGATCGAGATCAGCGTCACCGACACCGGCATCGGCATCCCCGAGGACAAGCAGAAGCTCATCTTCGAGGCGTTCCAGCAGGCGGACGGCACCACCAGCCGCAAATATGGCGGCACCGGCCTTGGTCTGTCGATCAGCCGCGAGATCGCCCGCCTGCTCGGCGGCGAACTGCAGGTGCGCTCGAAGCCGGGCGAAGGATCGACCTTCACCCTGTTCATCCCACTCCAGGCGAGCGTTCCCGCAACCGCGCCGGCCCCGGCCGGCAGCCAGCCGCGCTACGAGAATAGCGGAGCCACGGTCGCCTCGGCGCTCCCCACCAATCTGGAGATCGTCGACGATCGCGATGCGCTGGGCGAGGAGCCGTTCGTGCTGATCGTGGAGGACGATCCGACCTTCGCCTCGATCCTGCTCGACCTGGCGCACGAAGCGGGCCTCAAGGGGGTGGTCTCGACCGCGGGCGCGGGCACGCTGACCATGGCGCGCAAGCTCCAGCCCAATGCGATCACGCTCGATCTTGGACTTTCGGACATTGACGGCTTCGTGCTGCTCGACCTGCTGAAGCACGATCCGCAGACCAGCCATGTGCCGATCCACGTCATTTCCGGCGCCGACGAAGCCGCGAAGGCAATGGATATCGGCGCCTTCGGCGTCACCACCAAGCCGGCGGCCCAGGAGGAATTGCTCGCGGTCTTCCAGACGCTGTTGGCGCAGATCCAGCGGACCGAACGGCGCGTGCTGATCGTCGGCGATGCGGCCCCCAGGCGCGCTGCCGCCGACGCGTTGCGCGGGACGGGCGTGCAGGTCGAGGATGCGAGTACCGTCAGCAAGCATCGCAAGATGCTGGGCCAGTTCGACGTCGTGCTGCTGAGCTATTCCGAAAGCGCGAAGACCGCAGTCGAGCTCGCCAAGCTGGTCGCGGGCGGCCCGACCCCGCCGATCCTGGTGCTGAACCAGGACGGAGACACGGCGGGCCTGGTGGCGCAGGCGGCGGAATCGGGCGGTGGACGCGACATTTCGATCGTCGGAGGCCTGGACGAGCTGGCGCCGCGGCTCGCTTTCTCCAGCCGGCGCGGCCGCAAGCCGACCAACGACAATGTCGTGGCGGCATTCCGTGGACCGGTTGCCGACGAATTGCGCGGCGCCAAGGTGCTGATCGTCGATGACGATATCCGCAACATCTATTCGCTCACCAGCGTGCTCGAAACCTATGGCGTCGAGGTTCTGCACGCCGAGCGGGGCCGCGACGGCATCACGATCCTGGAGAATACGCCCGGGATCGACGTTGCATTGATCGACATCATGATGCCCGAGATGGACGGTTACGAGACGATGCAGCAAATCCGCGCCAACAGCGATCTGGCGGGCGTGCCGCTGGTCGCCGTCACGGCCAAGGCGATGAAGGGCGACCGCCAGAAGTGCCTCGATGCCGGTGCGTCCGATTATATCGCCAAGCCGGTCGACATCGAACTGATGCTCGCCTTGCTGCGCGTCTGGATCGCCCGCTCACGGGACGAAAAGCCCCTTGTCGGCGAGTTCGCGGAGGCGGCGGCGGAGTAAGGCATGGCGCGCAGCTTTTCCGGAAGCGGGGACATGCGCGCGCTCGGTGCCGAGCGCGCGCGCATCCTGCTGGTCGACGACGACGAGCGCAATCTGCTCGCCGTCAAGACCGTGCTCGACGACGTGGCCGAGGTCGTGCTGGCGCGATCCGGCGAGGAAGCGTTGCGGCACCTGCTGCGCGGCGAGTTCGCGGTCATCCTGCTCGACGTCTACATGCCGGGTATGGACGGTTACGAAACCGCCCAGATGATCCGCAGCCGCGAGCAGACCAAGCGCATCCCGATCGTCTTCCTCTCCGCGGTCAACAAGGAGAGCGAACATCTGCTGCGCGGCTATGCGATGGGCGCGGTCGACTATGTGTTCAAGCCGGTCGACCCGGTCGTGCTCAAGTCCAAGGTCGCGGTGTTCGTCGACCTGTTCCAGATGCGGCGCGAGATCCAGCGCAACGCCGCGCACGAACAGAAACTGCTCGACGCGACGATCCGCGCCAATGCCGAGAAACTGCGCGTCGAGCAGGAATTGCGGTTGGCCGAGCAGCGCCAGGCGGCGATCCTGCAATCGCTGCCGATCGTCCTCTATCTGGAGGACAGGGATGCGGTCCCGCGCGTGCCCCGCTTCGTCGCGGGCAATTTCCAGGCACTGACCGGCTTCGACTTCGATGCGGTGCGCGCCAATCCCAATCTGTGGGAGGAGCGGCTCCACCCGGAGGATCGCGACCGCGCGCTCGCAGGCATTGCCGGCCGCCGATCGGCCCAGGCGGGCGCGTTCGAATATCGCTGGCAATGCGCCGACGGCACGTGGAAGCATTTCCTCGACCAGGCCGTGCTGCTGCGCGACGACATGGGCAACATGACCGAGTTTGCCGGCACGATCCTCGACGTGACCGAACGCAAGGCGCTGGAAGCCCAGCTCACGCACAGTTTGAAGATGGACGCGATCGGCAAGCTGACCGGCGGCATCGCGCATGATTTCAACAATCTGCTCGCCGCCGTGCTGGGCGGGCTCGGCATGATCGAGCGACGCATCCCGATGAGCGATGACCAACGCCGCATCGTCGAGATGACGCGCCATGCCGCCGAGCAGGGCACCGAGCTGGTCAGCCGTCTCCTGTCCTTCGCGCGGCGCCAGACGCTCGAACCGTCGACGCTTCCGATCCGCCGTCTAGGCGCGTCGGTCGGCGACCTGCTCAGCCATACGCTCGGCGGGCTGGTACGGCTCGACTGGCAATTGGCCGACGATCTGTGGCCGGCTTATGCCGACGCCTCGCAGCTCGAACTGGCATTGATGAACCTGATCATCAATGCGCGCGATGCCATGCCCGACGGCGGCACGATCACGGTGGCGGCCGAGAATCGCGCTTTGACCACGCCCGGCGAATATGGGCTGGACGCGGGGGACTATGTGCTGATCGCGGTGACCGACGAGGGCGGCGGCATCCCCTCGCATCTGATCGACCAGGTGCTCGAGCCCTTCTTCACCACCAAGGAACAAGGCAAGGGCACGGGCCTGGGCCTGTCGATGGTCTATGGTTTCGCACAGCAATCGGGCGGCACGCTCCGCATCGAAAGCGAAGCCGGAGCGGGCACGCGCGTCGAAATCTGGCTTCCCCGCGCGCTGGCGGAAGCGGACAGCGAGCCCGAGGCGGCGGCCGAGCCGCTTGAGGTCGCCGAGACGCGCGGCGCGCTGCGGGTGCTGCTGGTCGACGACCATGCCGGCGCGCGGGTGACCACCGCAGCCCTGCTCCAGGACCTGGGACACGAAGTGGTCGAGGCTGCCGACGGGCCGAAGATGCTGGATCTGCTGCGCGCGCGGCCGGCCGACTTCGACCTGATCATCAGCGACTATGCGATGCCGCTCATCTCGGGCTCGGAAGGCATTCGCCAGGCGCGCGAGATCAATCCGGACATCCCCGCAATCCTGATCACCGGCTATGCCGAAGCCGCGTCCATCTCGGGCCGGCCGGCCGACGTGCATATCCTGCTCAAGCCGTTCGGGACGGAGCAGTTCGCGGCGGCGATCGGGAACGCCATGACGCGGCGATCCGTCGCGATCGCCGCCGAATAAGCCGGGGAAAAGTCCGACATATGGAATTCTGCCGGGCGGAGGGGTTTCTCCCCCTGCTCGCTGTTGCGATGCCTTCCAACTCCTGCAATAGTCCGACCATATAGGATATGATCGCCCACGCGTGGAACGCGTGGGGCGGCTCTTTGGGGAGGAAGTCAGATGAAACGCAGCTTTGCCGTCATCCTGTCCGCGGCCTTGTTGGCCAGTGCAGCCTCGGCGCAGACCGGCGCGCCGATCGCGGAGGATTTCAAGCCGTCCTCGCTCAACCAGCCCGGCCAGCAATATCCGCAGGTCAATTCGCAGGGCTATGTCCGCTTCAAGATCGCCGCGCCCCAGGCGCAGAACGTCAAGGTCAGCCTGGGCCTGGGCGGACGCGGCGGCACGGCGCTAACCAAGGCCGACGACGGCTCATGGGTCGGCACCACCGAGGGGCCGATGGATGAGGGCTTCCATTATTATCATCTGAACGTCGATGGCGGCACGTTCAACGATCCCGGCGCGCAGAATTTCTACGGCTCGATCCGCTGGGAAAGCGGCATCGAGATCCCCGCGCACGACGCGGATTTCTATGCGGTCAAGGACGTGCCCCACGGCCGGGTCGAGCAGATATTGTTCGCTTCGCCCAGCACCGGCACGCAGCGACGCGCCTTCGTCTACACGCCGCCCGGCTACGACCAGAACCAGCGCACGCGCTATCCGGTCCTCTATCTCCAGCATGGCTGGGGCGAGGACGAGACCGCCTGGTTCAACCAGGGCCACGCCAACCTGATCATGGACAATCTGATCGCCGAGGGGAAAACGCGGCCGTTCATCATCGTCGTGACCTACGGCATGACCAACGATATCAAGCCGGGCAGCCCGGGCGGGCTCGCCGCCTTCGACATCCATCCGTTCCAGACCGTGCTGGTCAACGAACTGATCCCCTATGTCGACGGGCATTTCCGCACCTTGTCCGACCAGCGCCATCGCGCCATGGCCGGCCTGTCGATGGGCGGGTTCGAGACCAAGCTGATCACCACCGCCAATCTCGACAAGTTCGGCTATATCGGCCTGTTCAGCGGCGGCACCTTCTCGGTCGAGGACGTCACCAAGACTCCCGGTTTCAAGGAGAAAGTGAAGCTGGCCTTCGTCAGCTTCGGCAGCCGCGAACTCGAGGGCCGGGGCATGGCGCCCCCGGGCACGCCGCGCGCCGACCCCCGCGCGAATGCCGCCGCGGTCAAGCAGGCGGGCGTCAACAGCGTCTTCTATGTCTCGCCCAACACGGCGCACGAATTCCTGTCCTGGCGCCGCAGCCTGCACGAATTCGCGCCCTTGCTGTTCCGGGACTGAGGACGGGCGCACGATCCCGGCCTGGTGAAAGGCTGAATCCTCCCCCGCCAGGGGGAGGTGGCAGCCTGCAGGGCTGACGGAGGGGGAGGACAGCGACGAACCCTTGGCCCTGTCCCGCGGTTCGACTGCGATCCTAGCCGTTGAGTCGGCCACTGCCGGCCCTTCGGAGGACATTGCCATCCTCCCCCTCCGACGTCTTCGGCGCCACCTCCCCCTAACGGGGGAGGATTGCCGTTATGAGCCGGTCGATTCTAATCCACCTCGTCGAGGAATTGGCCGATCGCGGTGAGCGCCTCGGGCTCGTCGAGCATCGGCGCGTGGCCCACATTGGGGATTTCGCGCAATCGAGCGTGGGGATGTTCGGTCACCATGCGGGTAGCGTCGGCGGCGGTGAGCAGGTCGGACAAGCCACCGCGCAGCAGCAGCAGCGGCCGCCCGCTCGCAAGGCCATGCCAGCGTTCCCACGAATCGGCGGGCAACGGAGCGGTGGCGAAGGCCGCGGCGATGGCGGGATCATAATCGGCCGCGACGCGGTCGCCTTCGACGCGGAACATGCGCTCGGCCATGCGGCGCCAATCCCCGTCACGATAATGGGGCAAGGCCGCCTCATTCTGCCGCTGCAAATAGAGCACGGCCTCGTCCCAGCTGCCAAACACAGGCGCATTGCCGACATAGGCGCCGATCCGCGCCACCCCCTCGCGCGCCAGCACCGGGCCGACATCGTTGATGATCGCGGCGGCAATCAAATCGGGTGCATGCGCCGCCAGCTCCATCGTGATCAGCCCGCCCATCGACGTACCGATGAAGACCGCGCGCGCCAGGCCGAGCGCCTGCGCCAGCCGGTGCACATCGTCGGCATATCTTGGCTGCCAATAGGATGCGGCAGGATCGCGATCGGACAGGCCGCGACCGCGCACGTCGACCGCAAGCACGCGGCGGCCGCGCGCGGCGATCCACGGCGCGAGCACGTCGAAATCGCGCGCGTTGCGCGTCAGCCCGTGCAGGCAGATCACGGGCAGCCGTGCTTTGCCCTCGGCCGCAGCATAATCGCGCGCGTGGAGGGTCAGCCCTTCGGCCGAAGCCCAGGTGCGGTGCCGCCAGTCCTGTCCGCCCTCGCTCACGAGTCCCGCGGCCCCATGCCGCGCGCGATCAGATCCCCGCCCGCGCGTGCCACCTCTTCCGTGCTGTAATCGTCGCCCCACACGCCAAAGCGCAGACCGAGGAAAACGTTCATTCCCATCAAGGCCCAGGCCCGGATCTCCGACGAGCCGGGGCTGATCTCGCCGCGCGCCTGCGCCGCATCGAGGCGGGCGGCGATGCGCCTGGCGGTGCTGGTATAATGTTCGCGATAGGTCGCGGGATCGACGAATTCGGCTTCGTCGATGATGCGGTAGATTTCCTTGTGCAGCCGCGCGAATTCGAGGAATGCCTGCTGGCCTTCGCGCTCCGCCTCGAGCTGGTTGGCCTGTGCCGAGATGCGCGGCGCGACGAAATCGCGGACCTGAGTCGAAAGGTCGCGTACCAGGGCGGTGAACACCTCCTCCTTGCTGTCGAAGTAAGTGTAGAAGCTGCCGATCGCGACGCCCGCACGCTGCGTGATCTGGCTGATCGACGCCTCGTGGAAGCCCTTTTCGCCAAATTCCTCCGCCGCCGCGTCGAGCAGCTGGCGCAAAGTGCGGCGGCCCCGCGCGGTCTTGGGGGTCTTGTCCACCGGCGCCGCGGGCGCGCCTATATCCTCCCGATTTTCAGCCATTTCCCGCTTTCTCCCCTCGGACGCATTTTTCTAATTTGAAACCCGGTTCAGGTTTCATTATGACCTTTGGCACACGAAGCGCAAGCGGCAGGCTCAAGCGCTCGAAGGAGAGGGGATCATGCTTTTTTCGGCAAACTCGATTCGTGCGCTGCTGGTGGCGGGGGCGAGCCTCGGTGCACTTGCGGCGCCTGCCTTTGCCCAGGCGGATACGGCACCGGTCGCGACTCCCGGCGCGGAGGCACCGCAGACCGATGGCACCAGCCAGGAAGTCGTGGTCACGGCGCGGCGCCGCGAGGAAACCTTGCTGCGCGTGCCGGTCGCGGTCACCGCCTTCACCGCGAAGAAGCTGGAGGTGCAGGGCGCGATCGACCTGACCGATATCCAGACGACCACGCCCAACACCACGCTCAAGGACGCGCGCGGTACCAATTCGACCCTCGCCGCCTTCATCCGCGGCGTCGGCCAGCAGGATCCCGTCCCCGGCTTCGAAGCGGGCATCGGCATCTATCTCGACGACGTCTATCTGAACCGCCCTCAGGCGGCGGTCCTCGACGTCTATGATGTCGAGCGGATCGAAGTGCTGCGCGGCCCGCAGGGCACGCTCTATGGGCGCAACACGATCGGCGGCGCGGTCAAATATGTCACCAAGAAGCTGGCCGACCATCCCGAGATCAACCTCAAGGGCACTTATGGCTCCTATAACGAGTTGGACGGGATCGTCAGCGTCTCGACCCCAATCGGCAATACGGGCTTCAAGATCGGCGTCTCGGGCGCGCGGCTGAGCCATGACGGCTTCGGCGAGAACACCTATCTCCACATCGACAATTACAACAAGGATGTGTGGGCCGGCCGCGGCACGCTGGAATTCGAATCCCCCGACACGCGCCTGTTCGTGCGCATCACCGGCGATTATACCGACGACAAGTCCAACCCCCGCAACGGCCATCGCCTGATCCCCGGCCTCGTGTCGGGCGCGCCCGTGCTCGACAATGTCTACGACACGCAGGCCGGGCTCAATTTCCCAACGGAGCGGGTGAAGGGCGGCGGCATCTCCATGTCGGTCAGTGCGCAGCTCACCGACCAGCTCACGCTGCGCAGCATCAGCGCCTATCGCAAGGACACGTCCCACACGCCGATCGACTTCGACGCCTTGCCCGCGACCGATGTCGACGTGCCGGCCATCTACAAGAACAACCAGACCAGCCAGGAATTCCAGCTGCTCTACAAGAGCGACAGGCTGAACGGGATCGTCGGTTTCTATCATCTGGCGGCGCAGGCCTCGACCGGTTTCGACGTGCTGCTCTATACGACCTCGCCGGTCATCTTGCCGCAGCTCGACGCTTATACGGCAGGCGACGTCCGGACGAACACGAACTCGATCTTCGGCGATTTCACCTATGATTTCACCGACCGGCTGAGCCTGTCGGTCGGCGGCCGCTATACTTGGGATCAGCGCACCAGCCATATCTTCAAGGCCAATTATATCGGCGGGCCGACCGCGGAATTCGGCGGCAATCCGACGCCCTTCGGCGCGCCGCTCACCAATTTCGACGGAAGCGCGCATTTCAAGAAGTTCACGCCACGTGCGTCGCTGAGCTTCAAGATCACGCCCGACCAGATGGTCTATGCGTCCTACTCGGTCGGCTTCAAGGGCGGCGGCTTCGACCCGCGCGGTTCGGCGGCGTCGGCGCCGGACGTCAACGGCGACAAGAACCGCTCCTATGACGAGATCTACAATTACCTCCGCTTCAAGCCCGAGACGGTGAAAAGCTACGAGATCGGCTGGAAGGGCGCCGTGCTCGATCATCGCCTGACCTATGCGATCGACGGTTTCTACGCCGATTATACCGACGTGCAGATCCCCGGATCGGTCGGCGCGGTGGTGAACGGCGTCCAGACTTTCATCGGCATCACCACCAATGCCGCCAAGGCGCGCATCTGGGGCAGCGAGGTCGAAGCCAATGCCATCCTGGCGCGCGGCTTTGCGGGCGCGGGATCGAACCTCTTCCTCAACGGCACGCTCGGCTACATCAATCCCAAGTATAAGACATTCATCGGGCCGACCGGCAGCGACGTGTCCGACGCGCGCGTCTTCCAGAATACGCCGCATTGGACGGTCAGCGGCACGCTCGGCACTGGCCTGCCGGTGACGGGGGGCACGCTGACCGCATCCACCACCCTCTCCTATCGCAGCCTGACCCACCAGTTCGAGACGGCGAGCCCGTTCCTCGACCAGAAGGGCTACAGCCTGTGGGATGCGAACCTTGTCTATGCCTTCGGTGAGGGCGGCCGCTATTCGATCGGCCTGCACGGCAAGAATTTGACCGACAAGCGCTACAAGACGGCAGGCTACCAATATATCAAGGCGAACCTCGCCGGCGTGCCGGACTTGTCGACGGGCAAATATGTGGCGACGCTCGGCAAGGAAGGCGTGGCGACAGCCTTCTACGGCAATCCCCGACAGATCCTCGCCACCTTCACCGCGAAGTTCTGATCTGCCAGAACGGCCGGACGGAAACGCCCGGCCGTTTCCATGTCCGGGGAGGAAGGCCCATGCGTTACGATACCAACGGCTCGCGCGCCTTCGTGCTGGCGATGCTGCTGATCGTTTACACGTTCAACTTCCTCGACCGGCTGGTGATGTCGATCCTGGCGACGCCGATCAAGGCCGAGCTTCATTTGACCGACACGCAATTGGGCATGCTCGGTGGGCTCGCCTTCGCCATCCTCTATTCGACGCTCGCCATTCCCTTCGCCTGGATCGCCGACCGCACCAAGCGATCCTGGGTGATCGGCGCGTCGCTTGCCGTATGGAGCGGCTTCACCGCTTTGTGCGGCATGGCGACCAGCTTCGGCGGGCTCTTCCTGTGCCGGCTGGGCGTCGGCGTGGGCGAGGCGGGCGGCGTGGCGCCCTCCTACGCGCTGATCTCGGATGTCTTTCCGCCGCGGCAGCGCGCACGGGCGCTCGGCATCTATTCGCTCGGCATCCCGCTCGGCGCGGGCCTTGGTGTGCTGTTTGGGGGCGCGGTCGCGGCGGCGGTCGACTGGCGCACCGCCTTCATCGCGGTCGGCCTAGCCGGCGTGGTCTTCACGCCGCTGTTCACGCTGACGGTGCGGGAGCCTGAGAGGCCCGCCACAGCCCGGGCCGAGATCGGTTTCGCCAACGTCATCGCCATGCTCACCGCCAAGCCCAGCTTCTGGCTGCTGGCGTTCGGCGCGGCGTTCAGTTCTATGGTCGGCTACGGTCTCGCTTTCTGGCTGCCGTCGCTGCTTCAGCGATCGTTCGGCCTGACCTTGCTGTCCGCGTCGCATTTCTACGGTGCCCTGCTGCTGATCGGCGGCATTCCCGGCATCCTGCTCGGCGGCTGGGCCGGCGACCGCGCGGGGCTGCGTGGCAAGGCGGGCTATGCGCGCGTGCCTGGGATTGCCTTCCTAATCGCCGCGCCCCTCTTCGCGGCGGGCATCGTCAGCCATTCCGCTACCCTCGCCTTCGCCCTGTTCCTGGCGCCCCAGGCGCTGGGCTATATGTGGCTGGCCCCCGTACTGGCCGCGGTGCAGCATCTCGTCCCCCCATCGGTGCGGGCGACGGCATCGGCCAGTTTCCTGCTGATCAACAACCTGATCGGCCTCGGCTTGGGCGCGATGATGATCGGCAAGCTGTCCGACCTGCTGGCACCGACCTTCGGCGGCGAGGCACTGCGCATCGGCATGGTCGCCGCGCTGGCTTGCTATGTCATCGCCGGATTGCTGATGCTGGTCGCCGCCCCTGGGTTGCAGCGCGACTGGGTGGACTAACTTCGACGTCGGCCCGACAAAAAATGCCGCGCCGGAAAGCCGATCCGGCGCGAGAGGATTTCCCGTCACATCAGGACGTCTGTCTGACCATTCAGATCATCGAGATGGTGCGGCGCACCGCGCGGGCGCGTATCATCACG
>Ga0207698_10001703_pt1 | contig 12820 bp, 12 predicted proteins | sample KBSCornC22_FD_184298 | JGI IMG/M metagenome (GOLD analysis project Ga0207698, IMG submission 184298) | Corn rhizosphere microbial communities from Kellogg Biological Station, Michigan, USA - KBS Corn C2-2 (SPAdes) (version 2) | ecosystem: Host-associated > Plants > Roots > Rhizosphere > Soil ...
CCGGCTTGCCGTGGATCGGCAGGCCGGGCAACCGGTGCGTCACTTCATCGAGACGCCGCCCTTGGCGTAGTAGTCCTTCGCGTAGTTGAGCATGTAGCCGCCATCGGTGCTGACGCACGTCTGCGCCGTATCACCGCAACCGAACTGGATCGCAACCACGTGGGCGTTCGCCAGGTCGTTCATCCGGTTGAAGATGTTCCAGACCTTGTCGTCCTTCCAGTGGTTGTACGAGTTGTTCTGGTTGGCGTTGCCCAGGGGAACCTGCCAGAGCTCGACGGGCTTGCCGACGCCTTCGGTCACCAGCTTCAGCATGGCGATGTACTTCTTCCACTTCGCGTCATCCCACTCGTAGGAATGGTCCCCGTAGGTGGCCACGGCCCACGCGGCATCGCGGTCGGTCACATCGGTCGCGAGGAAGTCGCCCTTGCCGGCACCCAGCCCCTGGTAGTACTTCAGGCAGGCCTTCGGGCCTCGCGTCGCGGTGTCGTCTTCGAACCAGTCCCAGCAGGTCAGGTGCAGCCCCACCACGGAGTTGGGCGCATATGTGCGGGCCATCTTGATCAGGCAGCTCGCCAGGCCTGCAGCGCTGTTCTCCTCGGAGCCGCAGTCGGTCGAGTTGGCCTTCTGCACCTGGGCCGGAACGTAGTGCGGGTCGTTGGGGTGGTCGCCGTTCTGGACGCGGATGAAGCCCCAGAAGTCGGGTTCCAGGTGGATGATGTTCTTGTTCGTGCCGATCTTCTTCAGGAAGAACCGGTAGTCGTCCAAGTAGCTCTTCAACAGCGACTCGTTGTTGATCCCACCCTTGTGATCCGGGGTACCGTCGCCACCCGAGTACTGCTTCTCCAATGCGCCCTGGGCCTCTCCGAGCTGCTGGCCCGAGTACCAGGTGAAATCCCAGAGCAGGGGCGTGCCCGCCGAGTTCGCCCAGTTCTGTTTCTCGTACTTGTTGTGGTTGGTGATCTCCGCGCCGGATGTCCAGTCCCAGCTGCCCGCCCCCCAGCAGCCCCACCAGCCCCGGCTGTCCGTACTGCACCCGGTGTAGCACTTCTCATAGCACGCGTCGAACGGCGCGGGGAGGCTGTGGATGTATTGGTAGCCCACATCGAACGGCGCGGCCGTGCGGGTGGCGGCATCCATGTCGCCGCCGATCATGATCTTGGTGTGGCCCAGGAAGCTGCCGAAGGATCCGGTCGGCGTGCTGGTGCCGTTGCCGCAGGTGCCGTCCACGCGGTTGAAGTACCAGCGCTGCCGCCCGGAGGCCAGGTCGGAGTGCTGCTTCAGGATCGTGCCGCCGTTCGTGTCGGCGACCGTGAGCATCTTCTTCGACGCGTTCGATACGATGGTCCAGGCGTCGCCGCTCTTGGAAATCGTCCACTGCTGGTTCTGGTTGCCCGCATAGGTCCACTGCTTGACGGGGGCGTCCTCGCTGGCATCCCAACCATAGAGGTCGAGCGCCGAGTTGCTGTGCGCGGCGACCATCGTCCAGATGCCCGTGCTCAGCTGGGTCAGCGTCCATTGCTGGTTGGCCGCCCCGTTGGCCCACCACTGCACGACCGTCGCGCCATCCGCCTTCGAGGCCCGGCTCACGTCCAGTTGCAGGCCGCTGTCCTTGTTGACGATGTAGTACTTGACGCCGCTCACCGGTGCGTCGCTGCAATTGGCGGCGCTGGCAGCTCCCGCAACGGACAAGCCCGCTGCGAACATGGCAACTCGCGCAATTGGCACACTGCCCCAGCGCGTCCTCGAAAGATGGTCTCGTTGATTCATGTCTCGAACAGTCCTCATGGTTGGCGGAATGACTCTCGCCCGGACACGACTTCTTGCATGTCGGTTCACGTTGCCCGAGCGAATTCATCCTAGTTGTGGGGTGGACCCAAGACATGACCAAACTTTGATCCGCGACTACGGCCTGGGTACAGATTCGGCCTGCGCCAGTTCCCGTTCCAGTTGCAGTGCGGTGAGCGCGCCGCTGGTGCGCGTGCCGTTTCCGAAAATGAGCGTCGGCGTGCCGCGGATCGTGTGCTTGCTGCGCAACGCAAGATTGCGATCCAGCGCGCCCGTGTCGCAATCGGGCCGGGTGGACGGCAGCTTGCCTTCGCGCATCCACGCACCCCAGGCCGCGTCCCTGTCCTTGGCGCACCAGATGGCTTTCGCCTTGTCCACGGAGCCGGGTCCCAGGATGGGCACGAGGAAGGTGTAGACGGTGATGTCGGGGCGCTCCTGCAGCATGCCCTCCAGTTGCTTGCAGAACGGGCATTCCGGGTCGGCGAAGACCACGAGCCTGCGCGTGCCCCGGCCGCGAACGGACACGATCGCGTCCTGCAGCGGCAAGGTGGAGAAGTCGACCTTCGAAAGCTTGGCGACGCGGGCTTCCGTCAGGTTCATGTGCGTGCGGATGTCCAGCATCTCCCCGCGCAGGACGTAGTCGCCATGCCGATCGGTATAGAACACCGACGTTCCGGAACGCACTTCATACAGCCCGTCGATCGGCGAGGGCGTCACTTCGTCGACGACGACCGACGGAGGCAGCCGCGCCGCCAGCGCCTTGCGGATCTCCGCCTCTTGCGCCATGGCGACATGCACGAAGGCACCAAACCCAATGGCGAAAGCCATCTGGCTCGCGATCGACCGAACCAGGCGGGGCATGGCCCGCGTGCGATGGATGTGTGGCATGCGGCCATGGTGTCGCAGCACGATGCGCAAGACATGATTGTGGAATGACCATGCCATGACGGCGAAATGATCATGTGCAGCAGGCGTGAACCTGACGGCGCTGGCGACTATCGGCCGCGCTGGGACCCTGCAGGTTCATTCGACAACCGCAGGCTCTTTCTCTGTGTGCCGGTCAGGCTCCGTGGTGCGGAGGATTTCGTTCAGAACGGAAGTGGCGTAATTTCCGGCGGACAAGGAGAACGTGAGCACCAGTTGATGGGCTTGCGGCCACTCCCATGACATGTCCACCGGGCTCGCTACCAGGGCGCGGCGATCCTGATCCAGACCGGCGTGTTCCATGCCGTTGCACAAGGTGGCGTGACGTTCAGCCACGCCGTTCTCCAGGGCCTGCGCCTGGTCGGTGGTGGTCACGCGGCCCCGTCCCCAGAGCGGTCCGGTCGGCCGGCCCGCCTCGTCCATCACGTCACCAGGCACGGTCTTGCCCCAGAGTCCCTCCTGAATTCGCAGCGCCAGCACTTCATTGAAGACGAAAGAGCGCACCGCCGACAGGTAGATGCCCTTCTTCTTCGGGTTGCGCACGCGGATTTCGCGCGCCAGCATGGCTCTGCCCTGCTCGACGTTGCCGCCGTCATGGCCGAAACGCTGAGCGCCGAAATAGTTGGGCACGCCATGTGACGCCACGGCCTTGAGATTGGCCTCGATGGCGTCGCGGTCGCCGGTCACGTCGCGCAGCACGATGCGGAATCGGTTGCCCTGCAGATCACCGGGCCGCAGCTTTTTCACGTGGCGACTCTGGCTCAGCACCTTGAATTCCGGGTGCTGAAGCAGGGTCAGGTCGGGCGTCTCGCCTTTCCCTTTCCCGTTCGGCAGATAGATGCTGAACCACTGCCGGGTGATGGCGTAGCGGTCCTTGAGGCCGGCATAGCCCACATCCCTTTCCTGCACGCTGGTGGCCTCGGCCAGCTGCTGTGCGACGAAGGCGGTGTTGGCGCCGTTCTTTTCGATGTCCAGCCAGATGTGTTCACCCTCGCCGGAGGGCAACTGCATCGGCAGTTCGGTCACGATGAAATCCTCGTTGAGGAGTTTCAGGGTGGCGATGGCGCCGCTGGCCGGATAAGCGTTGGGCCACTGCGGCAAGGTTGTGTATTGAGCGTCGGTCATGAGGGGGCGGACGGCACCAGCTGTTGATGGGGACGGGATGCTGGCCGATCAGGGGCAGTCCAGACAGTGATTTTCTCCTTGCCCGCATCCTTGATGAGCGGCAACGGATGCGAATTCAAGGGGAACCGTTGCGCGCTACGACGGGCATTCCTGCAAACGGCGGCCTAGGGAAAGCGATAAGTGCGTAAACCTTGATCTGTGCCGTTCATTACGTACACTGAAACTCATTCAGTCTACGGAATGCAAATCCATGTCAACGTCAATGCCAGGACTGCTGGATCGGTGGCCGATCTGCAGCTTCGCACCCCGAAAGCCATGAACACCACGACGCTCAACGTCCGTGTGCTCAAGAAGCAGAGCGAAGCCGTGGGAATCTGCAGCTTCGAGCTCGCTGACGTCGACGGCAACGCCCTTCCGCCCTTCTCTGCGGGGTCGCACATCGACGTGAGAGTCGCCGAAGGATTGACGCGCCAGTACTCGCTCTGCAACGACCCTCAGGAGAGCCATCGCTACTTGATCGGTGTGTTGAACGACGCGTCGTCGCGAGGCGGATCGCGAGCGATGAACGAGCAGATCCAGGTCGGCGATGTGCTGCAGATCAGTTCGCCCAAGAACCACTTTCCGCTGGCCCACCAAGCGCGCAAGACCCTGCTTGTGGCGGGCGGCATTGGCGTGACGCCAATCCTGTGCATGGCCGAGCGGCTCTCGGCAATCGAAGCCGACTTCGAGATGCACTACTGCACGCGTTCGCGCGACCGGACTGCCTTCCTCGGGCGGATCGAGCGCGCCACATTTGCCAAGCAGGTTCGGTTTCACTTCGACGACGGCGATTCATCCCAGCGTCTGGATCTAGCGCAACTGGTGCGCGTCTCTCAGCCCGACGTCCATCTCTATGTCTGTGGACCGAAGGGTTTCATGGATGCCGTGCTGAAGACGGCTCGCGATGCGGGCTGGCCAGAGTCCCAGCTGCACCATGAATTCTTCGCCGCCGAGGTGGTCAAGCCCGACAGCGACGGCAGTTTTGAGGTGAAGCTCGCCAGTTCCGGTCGAATCATCGTTGTCGGCAAGGACGAGACCGTGGCACAAGCGCTCACCGCAGCAGGTGTGGATGTCCCGACTTCGTGTGAGCAAGGAGTTTGCGGCACCTGCCTCACCCGTGTCATCGACGGCACGCCGGATCACCGCGACAGCTATCTCACCCGCGAGGAGCAGGAACTGAACGACCAGTTCACGCCGTGCTGCTCACGATCGCTTTCTGCGCGGCTCGTGCTCGATCTCTGATGCGCACTCGCTATACCGACGCAACTAACAGCCCCTCGGAATGTTGATGGAGACTGCAATGCATAGACGCAAAACAGCAAGCGCTCTGGTATCGATCGCACTGGCCTGGCCGCTGCTTGCGACTGCCCAGGCGGCGCCGTTCAAGATCGGCTTGATCCTTCCGATGACGGGCCCGTTCGCCTCCACCGGAAGGCAAATCGAAGCCGCCGTGAATCTCTACATGGCACAGAACGGCACCAATGTCGCCGGGCGAAGAATCGAGGTGCTGCTCAAGGACGACCAAGGGCAGCCCGAACAGACCAAGCGCATTGCCCAGGAGCTCGTGGTCGGCGACAAGGTTTCGGTGCTCGCCGGCTTCGGTATCACACCGTCCGCGCTTGCCGCTGGTGCCATCGCCACCCAATCGAAGACGCCAGCCGTCGTGATGGCGGCGGCAACGTCGGCAATCGTGGCGACGTCGCCGTACTTCGTGCGCACGAGCTACACCTTGCCGCAGACGTCGAGAACGATGGCCGAGTGGGCGGGCAAGAACAAGATGAAGAAGTTCGTCACCCTGGTGTCCGACTATGGGCCCGGCATTGACGCGGAGAAAAGCTTCAAGGAGCGCGTGCTGCTTGACGGCGGGCAGTTGGTGGGCGAGATCCGGGTGCCAGTTCGCAGCCCCGATTTTTCTCCGTTCCTGCAGCGGGTTCGAGATCTCCAGCCCGACGCCGTATTCGTCTTCATTCCGTCAGGTCCTGCAGCCACGTTCATGAAGCAGTTCTCCGAGCGCGGGTTGGACAAGTCCGGCATCAAGCTCATCGGCGACGGCGGTGTCACCGATGACGATCTGCTCGACAGCATGGGGGACGAGGCAGTCGGCATCGTGACGGCATTTCACTATTCCACCGCGCACGAATCGCCTGTGAACAAGAAGTTCGTCGAGGCGTTCAACACGGCGAACAAAGGCATGCGCCCCAATTTCATGGCCGTGGGAGGCTACGACGGGATGCGCGTGATCTACAAGGCTCTGGAGGCGACGAAAGGCAACGGCGGCGGCGAGGACCTCGTTGCAGCGATGAAGGGCCAGACCTTCGAGAGCCCGCGCGGGCCGGTCTTCATCGACGCCCAGACGCGCGACATCGTGCAGGACATCTATATCCGGCGTGTCGAACGCCGCAACGGAAAGCTCTGGAACGTCGAGTTCGACGCCGTCAAGGGCGTCAAGGACCCGGGCAAAGCAAACTGAAGGAACTGAAATGAATGCGTTGACGACGCTGACCTCGCAGACGCCGCACGCGTCCTTTCCGCTGGACAGGTGGTGGGTTGCCGGCTTTTCATGGGAACTGGCCGACAAGCCTGTTGCCCGGACCCTGCTGAACCGACCGATGGTGCTCTTCCGAAGGCCGGACGGAGATGTCGCGGCGCTGGAGGACCGCTGTTGCCACAAGGAACTCCCACTGTCCTGCGGGTCCGTCGAGGCCGGCGGCCTGCGCTGCGGCTACCACGGACTGCTGTTCGACACCTCCGGCATGTGCGTTGAAGTCCCGGGCCAGGACCGCGTCCCGCAGAAGGCGCGTGTGAGGTCGTATCCGCTGCGCGAACGCGACCAGATCCTGTGGGTATGGGTGGCCAGCACGCCGGAGTCGGAACCGGATCGCGAACCTCCCGCTTACCCATGGCATCGTGACGCACGCTACCGCTTCGGCGGAGACACCTACCACTACGACGCGCCGTACCAACTGATCCACGACAACCTTCTCGACCTCAGCCATCTCGGCTACGTGCACCTGAAGACGATCGGGGGCAACCCGAAGCTGCACATGAACGCCAAACTCGAGGTCAGCCAGGATGGCGAAGTGGTGAAGGTCATCCGGCTCATGCCGGCCTCCGAGCCGCCGCCGACATACATGGCGGCCTGGCCGTTTGACGGTCTCATCGATCGATGGCAGGAGGTCGAGTTCCACGTCTCCCATCTGCTCATCTGGACCGGAGGAATGGACACCGGAACCGGGAGATTGGATGACCCCGCCCGGGAAGGATTTCACATGCGAGGCTTTCACGGAGTGACCCCGGAGACCGATTCATCGTCGCACTACTTCTGGTCCATCGCCACCAACCCGCACCCGGAGAAGGAAGACGTCACCAAGCTCGTGGTCGACCAGACCGCGGCAACGTTCGAAGAGGACAAGGTAGTGATCGAAGCGCAGTGGCGAAATCAATGTCGCTTCCCGGTGCGGTCACAGGTAGACATCCATGTGGACGTCGGCCCGAACCGTGCCCGACGAGTCGTCGAACGATTGATGCGTGACGCAAAGCCGCAGAGTCCCTGACCTGCATCGGCATGGCGGAGAATGACGCGATCGGACCTCGCAAAACACCTTCCATCCCCCATGCCCAAGCTCGGCGCTGACCCATTGTCAACTGATCTGTACGACCAGCCTGGACACCTTATCCGGCGGGCGCAGCAGATTGCCGTTTCGATGTTCATCGAGGCCGCGGGAAGCAGCACAACGCCGATTCAATACGCGATCCTCCGCACTCTGCAAGAGAAGCCTGGCATCGACCAGGTCACTCTCGCTCAGGAAATCGCCTTGGACAACTCCACCACGGCGGAAACGGCGGCACGTCTGGAGGCGAAAGGCCTCATCGTGCGCGAGATGCTTCCCAGGCGGCAACGCCGGCTGGTTCTGACAACCGCCGGCGAGCAGATGCTTGCCGATCTGGTGCCTGCGGTTCATCGCATGCGTAAGGCCATGTTGTCGAGCCTCGAGCCTGCGGAGCAAAAGGAGTTCATACGATTGCTGCGCAAGTTCGTTCATCTCAACAACGATCAGAGTCGCGCGCCGCGTGGGGGCAAGACGGGCTCGGCGTAATTTATCCAGAAGACCCTTGCGGCCATCCAGCAATGCACGTCCTCCGCGCGCCGTGCCGTCCCTGAATCTGCGGGACCGTTCCACGCGCATCAACGCAAAGTCGCGCGATGCACCAGCGCCTGGGCGCTGCCGTCGTCGCGAAAGCCGAGCGCCAGGGCCTGCGGCGTGTGCAGCGGAGGGTACGAGGCGAACAGGCGTTGCACCGACTGCTGAGGCTCGTAGCGCACGAGTCCGCGGCGCAATTCGCCGTGACGCAATGCGAGCGCATCCACCACCGCGCCGACCGACAGGTGCAGCGCGGGCATTTGCACAACGCGCCTTTGATCGAGGAGACCCGTGTCGATCGCGGCTGCGTGCAGCAGGTTGTCGACGCACGCGGTGACCGAAATCCACCAAGCCGTGCCGTCCGCCGTCACCGGCAGCACGATGGGTTCGCCTGCGGCGACTTTCCAGAACAGCTGGCTCATGAAGGCCGAGACCAGGCCGGCGCCATTGCCCGGCCGCGCCACGACGCCGGGCAAGCGCAGCGAACACGCATCGACCCAGCCCCGCCGCGCCGCATCGGCAACCAGCACCTCGGCCGCGAGCTTGTGCGCGCCGTAGCTCATCACCGGCCGCGGCGGCGTGTGTTCGTCGACAACCGCAGGCAGAGGATCGCCGTAGACCGCGACCGTGCTCGCGAACACGAAGCGCGGACGGCCGCCCTGCTCGCGCAGCAGGCTCAGCAGCTCCGCGGTGGCATCGAGGTTCACGCGCCGGCCGAGGTCGGGGGCGTTCTCGGCGGCGCCGCCCGGCACGCTGGCGAGGTGGAACACCACGTCCACCGGCTCGGCCAGCGCGCGCTGCAGCACGCTGGCCTCGGCAATCGAGCCGACCACAGGCCGCAGGCGCACATCGTCGGGCAGGCCGTTCAGCGACAGGTCGGCTGCGACGAGATGCCCGATGCGCTGGCCGTTGCAGCCGGCCTCGAGCAGCCGCGCGACGAGCACACGACCGATGAAGCCACCGGCACCGGTGACGAGCACGCGCATCGCGGTGGCCCCGCTCATGCGCGCACGACCCGTTGGTCGATCACGCCGAATGGGCCCTCGCGTCCGTCGGCGAACATCGCCTGCATGTGCACGCGATCGGCGAAGCGCATGAAGCCGGTGCGGATCGCGCCCTGGTCGATCTTCTCGATCACGCGGCGTTCGGCAATGCAGGCCGAGCCGGCGGCGCGCGAGACGTTCGACACCGTGCCCGAGCCGACGATCGTGCCGGCCGAAAGCCGCCGCGTGCGCGCGGCGTGCGCGACGAGCTGGCCGAAGTGGAAGTTCATCTCGCGCCCGTTCGGTTCGCCGAAGCGTTCGCCGTTCCACTGCACTTGCAGCGGCATCGCGACGCGGCCCTGCTGCCACGCGTCGCCGAGTTCGTCGGGTGTCACCGCGACCGGCGCGAACGCGGTCGACGGCTTGGCCTGCAGGAAGCCGAAGCCGGTCTTCATCTCGTGCGGGCCGAGGGCGCGCAGGCTCCAGTCGTTCAGCTGCACGACGAGACGGATGCAGCGCAACGCGTCATCCGCCGACACGCCCATGGGCACGGCGCCGCAGACCACGCCGAACTCGCCTTCGAAGTCGATGCCGTGCGCCTCATCGGGTAGCGGCACGTCGTCGTGCGGACCGAGGAAGTCGTCGCTCGCGCCCTGGTACATCACCGGCACGGTGTCGAAGTCGGGGATCGGGGGCGTGTTGAATGCCTGCTCCATCAGCCGGCCGTGGTTCAGGAAGGCCGAGCCGTCGAGCCACTGCGGGCAACGCGGCAACGGCGCGGCGCAGGCGTTCGGGTCGAACGCGATCGCGCCCGGTGCGCTGCCGGCCTCCAGCGCGTCCTGCGCTTCCTGCAGTGCCGGCCGAACGGCATCCCAGCGCTGCAAGGCAACGATCAGGCTTGCGGCGATGTGCGGCACCTCGAACGCGCGCGTGCCGTCGTGCGAGACGACGACGAGGCGGCCGTCGAGCGAGCCGTTCTTCAGGGTGGCGAATCGCATGGGAGATCCTTCAGGCGCGCCGCGCGAGGGCGGCGGCGATCTCGGGGTCGTACCGGCCGTCGACGAGCACGAACAGCATCCGGCACGGTCGGCCCGAGCGGTTGGCCCACGCGTGGTTGGTGCCGCGTTGCACGACCACGCTGCCGGGCTTCAGCAGCACTTCGGAGTCGTCGAGCACCAGTGTCATCTCGCCGTCGATCACGATGCCGTAGTCGATCGACTCGGTGCGGTGCATCAACGGGTGGGGCGAACCGGCCTTCACCGTCGATGCGTGCACGTCGCCGGCTTGCGTGAACGCGTCCTTCATGCGCGCAGCGCCGTGCGCGAGGAACTCGTCGCTGTCGGGCGGGATGTCGACGAAGCGCACACGCGTGCCGTGGGTCGGCGGCGGCAGCGTCAGCGGGCCGGTGGTCGGGTCGTCGCCGTTGTCGACCCGTGCCGGCGTGCCGACGGTCGACCAGACCTCGTGGAACACTGTGCCAGGGATCGCGGCGATCTCGACGACGCAAGGCAGCGGCCCGTTGCCCGCGACGATCGCCTTGCCGTCTGCGTCGTGGCCGGTGACGACTCGGTGGATGATGGGAAAGCTCATGGGGTCTCCGAAGGACAAGCGCGGGCGGTCCTGCACGTCAGTGACGCAGGCGCCCGTCCGCGTCAAGCAGGTTGATTTCGACGAAAGGGTGCGCCTGGCGCTGAGCAGCGCCGAACTGCACTTTCATGCCAGGCAGTTCGAAGCTGCGCGTGCCCAGCGCCTGCAGCACGCATCGACGATCAGGGCTGCGCTCGCATGAACGCAAGGCCTCGACCACGACGCGCAGCGCCAGGTAGCCCTCCAGCGCGGCGTGGCTGCTGCGGCCGCCGCGGGCGGAACGCTCGCGCTGGAAGTCGTCCGCCAGCGGTTGCAGCCGCTGGTCCGGATGCGGAACGACCTGGGTGACCAGCAGCCCCGCGAAGGGATGCGGCGCACGGCCGTCGGGCGTTTGTGCGGCCAGCACCGCGCCGGTCTCGCTGAACACGACATGCTGCTGGGCGCACCGCTGCTCGCGCGACGCGCTCAGCGCCGGCGCCGCCGCAGCGGCGTCGAGCGCGAGGATGAGGGCCTGCGGCCGCGCGGCGCACACACGCGACATCGCCATGCGCAGGTCCGCAGCCGTCGCCGCGGCTGGCAGGTGCTCGACCGAGACAGGACGTATGGCGATGCGGGTCAGCTCGAACTGCAGCCGCTCGAGGGCGGATCGGCCGAGTTCGTCGTCCTGCACCAGCAGCGCGTAACGCTCGACGCCCAGCGTGTCGAGGTGAAGCAGCGCCGCGGAGGCCTGTTCGGCCATGCCGGCACGCAGGTGGAACACGCCGGGACGCGCCGGCTCACGCAAGCTGTCGGCGCTCGTCACCGGGGCCACGAGCGCCGCGATCGGCTCGCTGCCGGCCGGCGCCAGCACTTCGGCCACCGCGCGGGTGGATGCCGCACCCAGCACGCCGCTGAAGACCACGGCTCCGGCCTGCAGCAGTTGCACGGCATTGGCCGCGGCCCGGCGCGGGTCGCCGCCGTCGTCGCGCAGCGCGAGCTCGATCGGTCGGCCGGCCACGCCGCCTGCCGCATTGGCGCGGGCAACCGCCATCTGGGCGCCGTCGCGCAGCGCGGCGCCGAACGGTGCTTCAGGCCCGCTCAGCGGAAGCGTCATCCCGACAACGAGAGGAGCAGCCGAAGACCCAGCCGCCGCGCTGAGCAGGCAGGCCGCGAGCGCAGCTCCGAGCCAAGTGGTCCAGCGCATCGCGAGCCTCACGTTTCGAAGATCGCCACCGCACGCGTCCAGCCCGCGCTGGCGCCGCGGATCTTGTGCGGGAAGCAGCTGATCGTGAAGCCGTGCGGCGGCAGCGCCTCGAGGTTGTGCAGCTTCTCGAGGTGGCAGTAGCCGATGTCGCGGCCGGCCTTGTGGCCTTCCCAGATCAGCGCCTTGTTGCCGGTCTCGGCCACCTTCTTCGCGGTGTACGAGAACGGCGCGTCCCAGCTCCAGGCATCGGTGCCGGTCAGGCGCACGCCGCGCTCCAGCAGGTACATGGTGGCCTCATAGCCCATGCCGCAGCCGGCGCCGAGGTAGTCGGGGTGGCCGTAGCGCGAGCCGGCGCGGGTGTTGACGACGACGATGTCCAGCGGCTGCAGTTCGTGGCCGATGCGCTTCAGCTCGGCCTCGACATCGGCCGCGGTCGCGACGTAGCCGTCGGTGAAGTGGCGGAAGTCGAGCTTGACGCCGGGCTGGAAGCACCACTCGAGCGGCACTTCGTCGATCGTGATCGACGGGCGCGCGCCGCCGAGCTTGGCGTCCTGCGTCGAGTGGAAATGCCAGGGCGCGTCGAGGTGCGTGCCGTTGTGCGTGGTCAGCGTGACCCACTCGGCCGCGGCGGCCTCCCCGTCGGGGTAGTCCTCGGGCTTGGTGCCGGGCAGCATCGCCATGAACTCGGGCAGCGTGTCGGCATGCTTCTGGTAGGTGATCTTCGGCGCGAGCGGCGGCGGGTCGGACAGCACGTCGTTCTCGAGGTAGATCGACAGGTCGACGAAACGGCGTTCGGGTTTCATGCGAGGGCGCTCCGGGAGGTGGTGGCCGCCGGCGCGGGCAGCCGCGAGAAACAGGCGATCGCGACGGCCGCGACGAAAGCCGCGGCGAGCGCGAGGCTGCCGTAGCCGAAGGCCTTGGCCAGCGTGCCGCCGAGCACGGGGCCGACGGCCGCGCCGGTCATCATCATCGCGGGCGTGGCGGCGAGTGCGCGGCCGCTGGGCTCGAGCTTCGCGAGCAGGCCGAAGGCGAAGGTGTGCGTGAAGATCATC
>Ga0207698_10001709_pt1 | contig 12798 bp, 10 predicted proteins | sample KBSCornC22_FD_184298 | JGI IMG/M metagenome (GOLD analysis project Ga0207698, IMG submission 184298) | Corn rhizosphere microbial communities from Kellogg Biological Station, Michigan, USA - KBS Corn C2-2 (SPAdes) (version 2) | ecosystem: Host-associated > Plants > Roots > Rhizosphere > Soil ...
CCTGCTCGCCCGCGGCGTCGCGCGCGACGACCTCGCCCGGCACCGCGACCCCAAGCTCCGCGACTTCCTGCCCGACCCGAGCTGCTTCGCCGACATGGACAAGGGCGCCAGGCGCCTCGCGGATGCCGTCCAGTCGGGCGAAAGCATCGCCATCTTCGGCGATTATGACGTCGACGGCGCGACCAGCGCCGCGCTGCTCACGCTGCTTCTGCGCCAACTCAATGCCGAGCCGATAGTCTACATCCCCGACCGGCTGATGGAGGGCTACGGGCCGTCCGGCAAAGCGCTCGTCGAGCTGAAGGCGCGCGGCGCGAGCGTCGCGGTCTGCGTCGACTGCGGGGCGCAGGCATTCGAGGCGATCGAGGAAGCGCGCGCCGCCGGGCTCGACGTGATCGTCGTCGACCACCACCAATGCGCGAGCTTGCTTCCCGTCGCCTTCGCGCTGATCAATCCCAACCGCCTCGACGAGAGCGAGGACGGCGCGGCGCACGGCCATCTCGCCGCGGTCGGCATGGCGTTCCTCCTCGGCGTCGCCCTGCTCCGCGAGCTGCGGAGCCGGGGCGCGTTCGAAGCGCTCGCCGAGCCGAAGATGCTCGACCTCCTCGACCTCGTCGCGCTCGGCACCGTCGCCGACGTCGCGCGCCTCAGGAGCCTCAACCGCGCCTTCGTCACCCAGGGCCTTCGGATCATGGCCGCGCGCCAGAATATCGGCTTGTCCGCGCTCGCCGAGGCTGCGCGCCTCGTGAAGCCGCCCTCGTGCCGCGATCTCGGATTCGCGCTCGGCCCACGGATCAACGCCGGCGGCCGAGTCGGCAAGTCGGACCTCGGCGTCCGCCTCCTGACCGCGACCGATCCCGATGAAGCGCGGACCATCGCCGCCGAACTCGACCGCCTGAACGAGGAGCGTCGCGGGATCGAAATGCTCGTCTGCGAGCAGGCCGAGGTCCAGGCGCATGAACAGGCGGACTCGCCGGTCATCACGGTGATGAGCGGCGGCTGGCACCAGGGCGTGATCGGGATCGTCGCGGGCCGCCTGAAGGAGCGCTTCGGTCGCCCCGCCATCGTCATCGCCGAATGCGAGGACGGCACCGGCAAGGGCTCCGGCCGCTCGATCTCGGGCGTCGACCTCGGCGCGGCGGTGCTCGCCGCCAAGGACAGCGGCCTGCTGATTGCCGGCGGCGGTCATGCGATGGCGGCGGGGCTGACTCTCCCCGCCGGCGGGCTCGAGCCGTTCCGCGCGTTCATCAACCACCGCCTCGCCGCCGACGTCGAGAAATCGCGCGCCGACAAGGCGCTGCTTCTCGACGCCCTGCTCGCGCCGGGCGGAGTCGCGGGCGCGCTGTGCGACGCGCTGGATGCCGCGGGCCCGTACGGCGCGGGCTGGCCGAGCCCGCGCGTCGCCGCCGGCCCGGTGCGGCTGCTCAAGACCGGAATCGTCGGCAACGGCCATGTCCGCGGCATCGCCGCCGGCGACGACGGCAAGAGCTTCAAGTGGATCGCCTTCCGGAGCGCCGACAGTAAGCTCGGCCGAGCGCTCCTCGCGTCGCCCGCCGAAGCGCGCTGGTGGCTCGCGGGCTCGATCAAACGCGATGAGTGGAACGGCGGCAACGCGGCCGAGATGCACCTCGACGACGCCGCGCTTGCTTGACCCTCCCGCCCCCCTCGCCTAACCGGCGAGCCGCTTTTGCGGTCCCATCGTCTAGCGGTCTAGGACGTCGCCCTTTCACGGCGAAAACACGGGTTCGAGTCCCGTTGGGATCACCAGCTGGCGACAGCGCGACTCCGCGCCGCCGGCGGTGACCTTGGTCAAGTCCGTAATATTACGGAACTCGACCCTGTTGGCGTTCGTCTAGGAATTCGAAGCTCAAGCGACGGGGGCTGGTGATCAGAGGCGCACGGAATTGCGGCATGGGGACACGGCGCATCATCGCCGCCGTGCCGGCGCTGTTTCTCACCGCCTGCGATCGCGGAATCCTCAATCCCGTCGGCCCGGTCGGCTCGGCCGAGAAGATGATCCTCATCAACTCGACCGCGATCATGCTCGCGATCATCATCCCGACGATCATCGCCACGATCGCCATCGCCTGGTGGTTCCGCGCCGGCAACCGCCGCGCCGTCTATCGGCCCAACTGGGAATATTCCGGCGCGATCGAGCTGGTGGTCTGGGCGATCCCGGTGATGACGATCATGCTGCTCGGCGGAATCGCGTGGATCGGAAGCCACGATCTCGATCCCGCAAAGCCGCTTCCGTCGAGAAAGCCGACCGTCCACGTCGACGTCATCTCGCTCGATTGGAAATGGCTGTTCGTTTATCCCGACCAGCGGATCGCGACGGTCAACCAGCTGGTCGTCCCCGCCGGCGCGCCGGTCAGCTTCCGCCTGACCTCGGGAACGGTGTGGAACGTCTTCTTCGTGCCGCAGATGGGAACGATGATCTACACCATGCCGAGGATGGCGACGCGCCTCAACCTCGAAGCCGACAAGCCCGGGGTCTACGAAGGCATTTCCGCCCATTTCAGCGGCGACGGATTCCCGGGCATGCGCTTTGCCGTCCACGCGGTCCCGCCCGCCGAGTTCGCCGCCTGGGCGGCGTCGGCCCATTCGGGGCCGGCGCTCGACGCGCAGTCGTTCGAGCAGCTCCAGCGCCCAAGCAGCTACGTGAAGCCCTTCACCTACGGAAGCGCCGATCCGAAGCTGTTCGATTATGTGATCGCCGGGCGACCCCTTCCGCCGGTCTCGCCCAAGACCACACCACCGGCGCAGCATGTTTCGCCGCAGCCGCCAGCGGGGAAGAACGATGTTCGGTAGGCTGACCTGGGATTCGGTACCGTGGAACCAGCCGATCCCGCTGATCACCTCGATCGTCGTACTGGTGGTCATCGCGGCGGTGCTCGCCTGGATCACCTACAACAAATGGTGGCGGTACCTGTGGAGCGAGTGGATAACCTCGACCGACCACAAGCGCATCGGCGTCATGTACATCGTTCTCGCGCTGGTCATGCTGGTGCGCGGCTTCGCCGACGCGCTGATGATGCGCGCGCAGCAGACGGTCGCGGTCGGCGCGTCGCAGGGCTACCTGCCGCCCGAACATTACGACCAGATCTTCTCCGCCCACGGCACGATCATGATCTTCTTCATGGCCATGCCGTTCATCATCGGCCTCATCAATTTCGTCGTGCCGCTGCAGCTCGGCGTGCGCGACGTCGCCTTTCCGACCATGAACAATGTCAGCTTCTGGCTGACCGCGTCCGGCGCGCTGCTGGTCAATTTGAGCCTGTTCATCGGTGAGTTCGCGCGGACCGGATGGCTCGCCTTTCCGCCCTTGAGCGAGAAGCAATTCTCGCCCGGGGTCGGGGTCGATTATTATCTCGTCGCGCTCCAGATATCGGGCGTCGGGACGGTGCTGACGGGAATGAACTTCGTCACCACCATCCTCAAGATCCGAGCGCCGGGCATGAGCTACATGCGCATGCCCGTCTTCACCTGGACCGCGCTTGCCGCGAGCCTCCTGATCCTCGCCGCCTTCCCCGTCCTCACCGCGACCTATGCCGAGCTGATGCTCGACCGTTACCTTGGCTTCCACTTCTTCACCAATGACGGCGGCGGCAACTCGATGCTCTACATGAACCTGATCTGGGTCTGGGGGCATCCGGAGGTCTACATCCTCGCTTTACCGGCGTTCGGAATCTATTCGGAGATCGCGTCGACCTTCTCGGGCAAGCCCCTGTTCGGCTACCGCTCGATGGTCTTCGCGACGCTCGGCATCTGCATCGTCTCCTTCTGCGTCTGGCTGCACCATTTCTTCACCATGGGCGCGGGCGCCGACGTCAATGCGGTGTTCGGCATCGCGAGCATGATCATCGCGGTCCCGACCGGCGTGAAGATCTTCAACTGGATGTTCACCATGTACGGCGGCCGCGTCCGCTTCACGACGCCGATGTATTATCTCGTCGGCTTCATGATCACCTTCGTGCTCGGGGGGCTGACCGGGGTTCTGCTCGCCATGCCGCCGGTCGATTTCGTGGTGCACAACAGCCTGTTCCTCGTCGCCCATTTCCACAATGTGATCATCGGCGCGGTCGTGTTCGGGGTGATGGCCGGCTACACCTACTGGTTCCCCAAGGCGTTCGGATTCACGCTCGACGAGCGGCTCGGCAAGATCATCTTCTGGTGCTGGTTCATCGGCTTCTATCTCGCCTGGTTCCCCGAATATGCCCTCGGCTTCATGGGCGCGACGCGGCGGCTCCAGCACATCGCCGACCCCAGCTGGCAGCCCTATCTGGACGTGGCGATGGTCGGCGCCCTCGTAATCTTCGCCGGGATCGTCCTCACCATCTGGCAGCTCGTCTATTCGATCCGCACCCGCGACCGGCGGCTCGACCTCACCGGGGATCCATGGGACGGGCGGACGCTCGAATGGCTGACCCTGTCGCCGCCGCCGCACTTCAACTTCGCGGTGCTTCCCGACGTCCATGGCGAGGAGCCCTACTGGACCCGCAAGCAAACCGCGCTGCGCGAGGAGCAGCTGATCGAGGAGCCCGATTACGAGCCGATCGAAATGCCGGTGAACACGCCGACCGGGATCATCGTCGCCTTCTTCGCCTCGATCTGCGGCTTCGCCATCATCTGGTATATCTGGTGGCTCGCGATCCTCGGCCTCATTGGCGCCTTCGCCGTGTTCGTCTGGTACGCGTGGCGCGACGAGCATGAGCATATCATCCCGGCCGACGAGGTCCGCCGGATCGAGCAGGAGCGGCGGCGCGTCCGGACCGAGCTTCTCGGGCAGTGGAAGCCGGTCGCATGAGCCCCACCGAAGCCCCCGCGATCGGGCTCACCCACACCAGCTCCGAAGACACGGGCCTGGGCAACCGCGGCCCGCAGTCGAAGAGCATCGTCGTTCCTTACGGCTTCTGGCTGTTCGTGCTGTCGGACATGGTCTTGTTCTCGGCCCTGTTCGCCTCTTACGCCGCGCTCGCCCGGGCGACCGACGGCGGACCCGGGACGCTTCAATTGTTCGACCGCACCACGGTCGCGATCGAGACCGTCGCGCTGCTCCTGTCGAGCTTCGCCTGCGGACTCGCGATGATTGCCGCCAAGCGCAAGAACCTGCTGTGGACCGAAGGCTGGCTCGTCGTCACCGGCCTCCTCGGCCTCGTCTTCCTCACCATCGAGCTGCGCGAATTCGCGCACATGATCTCGATCGGCGCGGGGCCGCAGCGCAGCGCCTTCCTCTCCTCCTTCTTCACGCTCGTCGGATGCCACGGCGCGCACGTCACCGCCGGCCTGATGTGGATCGGGACGATGATGGCGCAAATCTGGGCCAAGGGCTTTCAGCCGCACATCGGCCGGCGGCTCCTGTGCCTCAGCATCTTCTGGCACGCGCTGGACATCATCTGGGTGGCGATCTTCACCATCGTCTATCTGATCGGGACATTGCCATGACCGAACGCGACCCCGAGACCCGGAACGTCGCTCCGGGCGAGCCGCACGACAGCCTGATGAGCGAGACCCTGGCCTATGTCGTCGGCCTGGCGCTGGCGCTGATCCTCACCGGCGTATCCTTCTGGGTCGCCTCGACGTCGGCGATCTGGGGCCCCGGAGTCGCCGTCGGACTGGTCGTCCTCGCCATCGCCCAGATGGGCGTTCACCTGGTCTTCTTCCTGCACATCACGACCGGCCCCGACAACACCAACAACGTGCTCGCGCTCGCGTTCGGCGTTCTCATCGTCTTCCTGGTGATGATCGGAACGATCTGGATCATGTACCATCTCGCGGCGAACATGGGTCCGACGCCGGAGATGACGAACATGATGTTGCAGAAGGGCTAGAGGCGGGTCCAGGCGAGCCCGATCATCACCGCGAGCACGACCACGCTCGCGGTCATCGCGACCGCGGCGGACACGCCCTTCTTCCGCGCATAGACCAGCGTGATGCCGATCTTGACGGCCATGTTGGCGATGACCGTCCCGCTGATCGCCATCGCCGCCGGAAGCGGTGCGATCGCGGCGGCGGAAAGACCGCCGAGCGTGATGATCGCAACATCGACGTCCATGCTTCCGACGATCAGCAGCAGCACCGCGATTCCGTTCTGCCCGAACCGGCCCTCGGCCCATTTCGCCGCGACCGCCGCGATCGCGACGAAGACAAGGAAGCCGAGCGCCGGAAGAAGCGCGATCGGATTGCCGGGCGGGCTCGGCGCATCCGACTTGGGCGCCTTGCGGTAGAGCCAATAACCCGCCGCCCAGGCGACGATCAGCGCGGGCGCGAGAAGCACCAGGATCGGCGGAAGCACGCGCGCCGCGAACAGCGCGATCAGCACCGGGATTCGCAGGTACATGACCCCCGTCGCGAGCGCGATCCCCGCCGGCTCCGCCCCCGCTTTCGATTCGCGTCCGAGCCGCGTCGCAAGCGCCTGCGTGACCGCGGTCGAGCTGTAGGCGCCGCCGATCAGCGCCGTGGCGATCGTTCCGTGCCGCTCGCCGAAGATCCGGTTGGCGACATAGCCGAGGAACGAGAATCCGGTGACCAGCACGACCACCAGCCACAGCCGCTGCGGGTTCCACGCGCCGAACGGCCCGTACTGCCCATTCGGAAGGAAGGGCAGGATCGCGCCGGCGATGATCGCGTAGCGCGCCAGCGCCTTCACATCGTCGGCGTCCATCCGCTCGACGAAGCCGTGCAGCTCCTGCCGAAGCGCCAGCAGCGCGACTCCGATCGCCGCGCAGGCGATCCCCAGCGCCGGATTCCCGTTGCCCGCGAGGAAACCGATCGCGATCGTGCTGATCGCCGCGACCGCGCTGGTCGAATCATGCTCCTCGCGAAGCTCGCGCGAATAAGCGAACACCATCACCGCGACCATTCCGATGGCGACGGCCGCGGCGACAGCGACATGGCCGAGCGCGCCGAGCAGCCCGGCGATACCGCTTCCGAGGCCGAGCATGGTGAAGGTTCGGACGCCGGCGACTCGCGTGCCCGGCTTCTGGTCCTTGAGCTTCCACCCGCGCTCGATCCCGATCAGCAACCCGCAGGCGAGCGCGGTGCCGACCGACAACGCCTGCCAGTACCAGCCGCCGGTCATGCGTCAGATCGAAAAGCCGGTGTCGCCTTCCAGCACCTGCCGGGTGAGCTTCGGCGGTTCGCCCGCTTTCCACAGTTTCGCGCTGTGGACCACGCGGTAGCGGAGCGGCCCGCCGTCAGGACTCGCGCTGCGCGTGATCGGGCGCGGAATGCAGACGAACTCGGTGCGCATTTCATCCCCGGTGAGCCGCACCTTCGCATAGCCATGTCCGCCAGCGTCGATGAATTCGAGATGCGGCGCAAGCTCGGGATTCGACAGCGCCCGCGCCCGCTCGAGGTCGAAGCTCTTGGCATATTCTAGCGACGAGCGGACTCCGTGCTTGATCGTCATGTTGTACGTCCAGTCCGGCTTTGCCGAACCGGGGCGGTCGACCAGGTAGAGCTCCCGCAAGGGAAACTTGTCGCGCGGACGGTGTTCGAGTGCCTCCATCGCGCCTGCGCTCGACAGCGATGCGCCGACGAAGCTGAGGCCAATGGGCTCAAACTTCCCGGGTGGAAGCTGGGAGGTTGCGTACCCGGCCCAGAAGCTGTGGCGGTCGCCCGACACAATCGCAAATCCCGTGATCTTCGCATCGCGGACAAGATCGTAGATCTCGCTTCGCTCCATCCAGGCGGAGCCATAATCGCCCGCGCTGGCATTGACGAAGCCGGCCGGCCACGGCTTTGAAAGCATGCCGGCGGGCAGGTTCTGCGGGTCGATGCGCTCGTCGAGCGCTCCTTGGGAATTGCCCCAGATCTTCCATGTCGCCTTCGAATTGCGCAGCTGGTCCTTGAACCATGCTTTCTGCGTAGCGCCGAGGATCGTCTGCGGCGGCGCGTCTTTCTGGGGGTTCGGAATGCGCGCCTCCCCGAACGCGAGTTCGGCCGGCGGGTTGCCGTCATTGAAGGCGCGTCCCCCGTCGAGGACTTGCTGGAGGTCTTCGGGGAACCAGCCATCATAAGCTGCCCAATCGCTCAGCTTGTTGAGCGAGTCGTCGCTGAACGGATCGGGGCTGCGATAGCTGTGCTGGTCGGTGATGATGAGGTCGAGATGCGGTCCGTACCGATAAGTGCGGTAGCCGATCAGGCTGTTGATCGCGGCGATGTTGTTGGGCTCGTCGCCAAGGCCGTTCTCGTCCCATTTGTCGATCGCGACGTTCGCCACCGCCGGCGGATCGAAGCTCTCAAAGGACGGACCGCTGACCTTCTTGCAGCGGGACGGGAGATATTCCCACCACGCCTGGTTGGCGGCGACCTTGATGCTCTGCCCCGGCCGCGACTTGCCGCCGGCCTGCTGGATGCTCTGCCAGCCCTGCCAGGAGAATTCGTGATTGTCCCACATGGCGACGAACGGCCAGCGCGCCCGCGCGTCCTGCAGGTCGGGATCCGCGAGATAGCCTTTGTAGACGGCGCGATAGCCGTCGACGTTGAGCGGAAAATGGAATTTCCCGACCACGCCGCCGTCCGGCAGCCGCGCGACCTCGTAGATCGTGCGGTCGTAGCGGGTGGGCTGTTCCTCGGGATATTCGACCACCTCGTAAATGAAATCGCCCAGATGGTGGACGAAGCCGATCTGGTCCTCCGGCCGAGCGCGCTCATCCTCATAGATCATCCGTCGAAACGCGTTGAGCGTGCCTTCGTTGACGTCCTGGCAGCTGACGAAGGCGAAATTGATCGGCCGTGCGTCGTCGTCGAGCGGCGCCGTGATCGTTCGGCCGATTCGGCTTCCGTTTCCTTCAGCGTCGATGAAGCGGTACCAATAGACGTGCCGCGGCTTCAGCCCGCCGACCAGCACCCGCGTCGTCCAATCGGACTCCGGCGAGACCGGTGTGCTCGCCCGCGCGACCACGCGCCTGAACGCCTCGTCTTCGGCGACTTCGACATTGAGGAACTGGCGCCCGTTTTCGAAGGGGCGGCGGGTCCAGAGAAGGACGCTATGCGCATCGGGATCGCCCGACGCCACGCCTTGCGGATAAAAGCCGCGCACCTCGCGCCAGCTGCTGCTCGATGCGCGCGCCCTGCCGGTCCACGCCAGCGACGCACCCATCGCCGCCGCAACCTGGATGAAATCGCGGCGGCTGAGCGTCATCGGACTACTTCCTGGTCAATCTCTCCGAATGCCAGCGCACATGCTCGGCCATGAACGTCGAGATGAAATAATAACTATGGTCGTATCCCGGCTGGACGCGGAGCGTCAGCGGGATGCCGGCCGCCGCGCATGCTCGTTCGAGAAGCTCGGGCCGCAATTCCTTTTCGATGAACGGGTCTGCATCGCCGACGTCGACGAGCAGCTCCGGCAGCCGCGCGCCATCTTCGATCAGCGCGACTGAGTCGTGCTTGCGCCAGCTTGCGCGGTCGCCGCCGAGATACCCACCGAGCGCCTTCTGTCCCCACGGAACCTGCGACGGAGCGACGATCGGCGCGAACGCGGACACGCTTTTGAACCGCTCGGGGAAGGTGAGCGCAACGGTGAGCGCGCCGTGCCCGCCCATCGAATGGCCGGTGATCGCTTGGGCGCCCATGTCGACCGGAAACTTTGCCGCGACCAGCGCCGGAAGCTCCTCGGTCAGATAGGTCCACATCCGGTAATTGGCCGCCCAGGGTTCCTGCGTGGCATCGACATAGAAGCCCGCGCCCTTGCCGAAGTCATAGCCTTCGGCGTCCGGCACATCCTCGCCGCGCGGGCTCGTATCCGGCGCGACGAATACCAGGCCGAGCTCGGCGCAGGCGGCGCGATATTCGCCCTTCTCGGTGACGTTGGCGTGCGTGCAGGTGAGGCCCGACAAGTACCAGATCACCGGCAGCTTCCCCCCGCCCTCGGCATGCGGCGGAAGGAAGATCGAGAAGGCCATGTCGCAGCGGCAGGCCGCCGACGCATGCTTCACGACCAGCTGCCGCCCGCCGTGCGACTTGTTCTCCGAAACGATCTCCAGCGTCACTGCGCCGGCCGGTGCAGCCCGCAAAGTTTGTTCCCGTCCGGATCGCGCAGATAAGCGAGGTAGAGCTTGCCGAAACCGCCTTGGCGATAACCCGGCGGATCCTCGACTGAAGTGCCGCCATTTTCGACGCCTGCCTTATGCCAGGCATCCACCTCTTCGGGGCTGTCGAAGTTGAACCCGATCGTCCCGCCGTTCGCCTGGCACGCCGGCTGTCCGTCGATCGGCTTCGTGACCATGAACACGGCGCCCTTGTTGCGATAGGCGAGCCGGCCCCTGTCGTCGGCATGCGCGTCCATCCCGAACAGCGCGTCGTAGAACCGCTTCGACCGCTCGATGTCGTTCGATCCGACCATGATGTGACTGAACATAAATTAGGTTCCCTTTTCCGTTCGTCCTGAACCTGGACTCTCAAATGTCCCCCCGACATCCGTTCGCCCTGAGCTTGTCGAAGGGCTGCTTTTCCCTTTAGCCAATCTCGAAATCGCATCCCAATCATCGCGGATCAGCGCAAGCTTCTTCGCTCGACTCCATCCTTTCAATCGGCGCTCCATCACGATCGCTTCGTACCGCGTCGGAAATTCCGCAGCCCAAACCAGCTTTGCCGGCCAATGATCGCGAACGAAGCCCGGCGCCACACTGCGCTCATGCTGGTCCATTCGCCGTTCAAGATCGTCCGTGTGGCCGACGCAAAAATAACCTCCGCGGCAGTGCAGCATGTAGGTCCAGAAGCTCAAAGACAGTCCTTCGACAGGCTCAGGACGAACGGATGTCCGGTGGACATCCGAGAGACTGAGCCCAGGACGAACGGTGACAGTTCATGCCAGGCGTCCTCAATAAACCACCACCGACCGGATGCTCGCCCCCGCGTGCATCAGGTCGAAGCCCTTGTTGATCTCCTCGAGCTTCAGCACATGGGTGATCATCGGGTCGATCGAGATCGTCCCATCCATGTACATGTCGACGATCTTCGGCACGTCGGTCCGGCCCTTCGCGCCGCCGAACGCGGTCCCGCGCCAGTTGCGCCCGGTCACCAGCTGGAACGGCCGCGTCGAAATCTCCTTTCCGGCCTCGGCGACTCCGATGATGATGCTCGTGCCCCAGCCGCGATGGCAGCATTCGAGCGCGGTGCGCATCACCTCGGTATTGCCCGTGCAGTCGAAGCTGTAATCCGCGCCGCCGTCCGTGATCTTGACCACCTCTTCGATGATCGCCTGCCGGTCCTTTCCGGCCGCATTGATGAAGTCGGTCATGCCGAACTTTCGGCCCCACTCTTCCTTGCCGGGGTTGATGTCGACGCCGACGATGCGGTTCGCACCGACCAGCTTCGCCCCCTGGATCACGTTGAGGCCGATCCCGCCGAGTCCGAACACCACGACGTTCGCCCCCGGCTCGACCTTCGCCGTGTTGATCACCGCGCCGACGCCGGTGGTCACCCCGCATCCGATGTAGCAGCTGGTCTGGAACGGCGCGTCCTCGCGGATCTTCGCGACCGCGATCTCGGGCAGCACGGTGAAGTTGGAGAAGGTCGAGCAGCCCATGTAATGGAAGATGGTCTCGCCCTTGTACGAGAAGCGGCTGGTGCCGTCGGGCATCACGCCCTTGCCCTGGGTCGCCCGGATCGCGGTGCAGAGGTTGGTCTTGCCGCTGAGGCACGACTTACACTTTCCGCATTCGGGCGTGTACAAGGGGATCACGTGATCGCCCGGCTTCACGCTGGTCACGCCCGAGCCAACCTCGCGCACCACGCCCGCGCCTTCATGGCCGAGGATCGACGGGAACAGCCCTTCGCTGTCGAGCCCGTCGAGCGTGTAGGCGTCGGTATGGCAGATGCCCGTCGCCATGATCTCGACCAGCACTTCGCCGGCCTTCGGCCCGTCGAGGTCGACCTCGACGATCTCGAGGGGCTGCTTGGGCGCGAAGGCGACGGCGGCGCGGGTCTTCATTGCGTCTCTCCGTTGAGGAATCGCCTTATCCATCCGCCGACGACCTGGTTGTCGTTGGGCGCTTGGAGCGAGGCGATCGCCGTCTCCGGATTGGGCACGACGTCGTAGCGCTTCTCGATCAGTGCCTTGGCGAATGCGGGCGAAAATTCGGGGTGGAACTGGAAGCTGATCGCCGGCCGGTCGGTCCAGGCGAGCGCGGCGAACGGCGTGAAGTCCGACGCCGCGACGACCTCGGTGTTCGGCGGCTGCAAAATTACCTGGTCCTGGTGCGACGCCGGAATCGCGATCGTCCCGCTCGAATCGATCCACGGCTCCGAGCGAACCACGGTATAGCGGTGAAGCCCCGCGCCCCAGCCCTTGTTCGATTTCTCGACATGGCCGCCCAATGCCTCGGCCATCACCTGGTGGCCGAAGCAGACGCCGATCATCTTCGCTCCGTTGGCCGAGCGGATGAACTGCATCAGCGGTTCGATCCAAGGCAGCGGATCGTAAACGCCCGCAGGCGATCCGGTAATCAGATAAGCGCCGTGCTCGCCGGGCGCGGGCAGCTGGCCGTTCTGGACGTCATAGCTTTCGACCTGGAACCCCGGCCCGAGCAGCTGTTCGAACATTTGCGGATAGTTGCCGAATTCGTCGGCGAGGTTGCCGGGCGGATAGCCGGTCTCGAGAATGCCAAGCTTCATCGCGCCGCCTTGCCACCTGAAATGCGTTCGGCCAAGACGGCAGGATGGGGAGCGCGCTCGCAGGACGCCATGCGCTGATCACCGGCGGGGGCACCGGCATCGGCGCCGCCGTTGCGCAGCATCTCAATTCGGAAGGCGCGAAGCTGTCGCTGCTCGGCCGACGGCTGGAGCCGCTCC